>Ga0335072_10014659_pt1 | contig 11139 bp, 11 predicted proteins | sample Lox_Sample_21_FD_206725 | JGI IMG/M metagenome (GOLD analysis project Ga0335072, IMG submission 206725) | Soil microbial communities from Loxahatchee National Wildlife Refuge, Florida, United States - Lox_Sample_2.1 | ecosystem: Environmental > Terrestrial > Soil > Wetlands | place: USA... | reverse complement strand
AAGAGCAAGGGCGCGACTCCCTGTGATGAAGACAAATTGAAGATCCGAGTGATGACCATGCCGGAAGGGTGGGAGGCGCTGTCAGCGGTGGTCGCAAATCGCGCAGCGGAGATTGCGCAAAGGAGCGGCGGCTCGCCGGATCAAAACTTGGACACTTGGGGGCTAGCCGAGAGCCAAGTCGAGAAGCCGCTCACGTGCGGTTTTATAAGTAAAGAAGGCGGCGGATGTCGCGTCACTCTGAACAGCTCAAGTGTCGGGAGAAACGAGATCGACATTTCCGCCGAGCCACATCGACTGATCTTGCTGGGCTGGAACAAAGCGCGCGGCGAAAAAGAGAGAGGCGAACCCGCTGTTCGTGTTCTGAGTCTACGAGACGAAGTCGATCCCTCTTCACTCAAGATAAGGCAAGCGGGGCATATGCTTGACATCGAATTGGATAGCTGTGCCGCGTGCGGCAGTGTTCTGTCCACTCCACGGACTGCTGCCTGAAAGGGTGCTCGCCGGCTGGGATTCGCGACCTTTCGTGCCGCCGCCGGTTAGAATCTGAGGCGGTAAGCGTATTGTGCTTTTCTGTCTACCGCAACTAACCAAAACCGCCCTCTTTATTTCTTAGTGTTGTTGATAAAATGCAGGTCGCCTCGGTCGCAGGTGACTCGAAATGTTGGTGGTTAAAGCCGAAATTTCGGATCGTCGGTGGCAGATCCTTAGGTGCCGATGTAAATCCCACTCACCCCGCGATCGATCGTTTCAATTCACTTTGACGAATTGTTTGACCTCAGCGGAAATGGGAGCGAAGTAAGAGCAGGATTAAGCTACGGTTTCGAGGTCGAGTTCACCCCCAACTGGGATTAGACTGCCGGAGCCGCGGGGCCCCGACCGGCCTGGGTTTGGCCGGACGGGGTGCGGCGGAGGCAGTCTAATCCGGCGCCCCCTGCGGGGCCGGAAAGGGTGAACATGTACGAAGAAGAGAACGAACCCACCAACGCAGTTTCCACGAAGATCGAGTCATCGACGACAGCCACCCGATCGGGGGATACGGCACGCGCTTTGATCCGCAGGGCGAAACAGGCCAGCCGACGAAGATTTCCGAGCGAAGAGAAGATTCGCATCCTACTGGAAGGAGTACGTGCGGAGATTTCGGTGGCGGAGGTGTGCCGTCGCGAGGGGATTCATCCCGCCGTGTATTACAAGTGGCTGAAGGATTTCATGGAGGCGGGCAAAAAGCGTTTGCGCGGGGACACCCAGAGGGAAGCGAATCGCGAAGAAGTCGAGCAGTTACGGCAGGAGAATCAGCGGCTGAAGCAACTGGTCGCGGATCTGAGCCTGGCCAACATGACTCTGAAAAGAAGCCAGTATTAGGGCTTCTGGCACGGAAGCGGTACGGGCGCATGAAGCCGGAGCGGAAGCGGGAAGTGATTGAACTGGTCCGGCGGTCACCGGTGGAGAAGAAGCAGACGCTGGGGGAGTTGGGAGTTGGGAGTTGGGACTTGCGCCTTCGACCTACTATCGCTGGCAGCGGCGGTATCGGGACGAGGGCGAAGCGGGACTGATAGACCGGCGGCCGCAACCGGGGACGGTGTGGAATTGGATGAAGCCGGAAGAAGAAAAGGCCATCTTGGGAGCGGCTTTACGCGAGCCGGACCGCAGCCCGCGCGAAGTGGCGTGCTGGTTGAGCGATCACGCGGGGTTTGCGGTGTCGGAATCGAGTGTCTATCGAGTGCTGAAGCGCCACGGGCTGATCCGCGAGGTGAAAATTCTCGGCTTCCCCGCGGGGAAGGAGTATCGCAGCAAGACCACGCGAGTGAATGAGCAATGGCAGAGTGATGCGAGCTATTTTTTCGTGGTGGGCTGGGGCTGGTATTACCTGATTTCGGTGCTGGATGACTACTCGCGAATGATCCTGGCGTGGGAGTTGCAGACGGACATGACGGCGGAATCGATCTCGGACGTGGTGGAGCAGGCGGTGGAGTGGACCGGGATGAAAAACGTGCCGGTGGAAGATCGTTCCCGGCTGGTCACCGACAACGGGCCCGGTTTTCTGGCGCACTCCTTCGAGGACTATCTGCGGATGCTGGCGCTGCGGCACATTCGTTGTTCGCCGCACCATGCACAGACGAATGGAAAACTCGAACGCTTCCACGAGACGCTGAAAGCACGCGTGAATCTGTTGGTGTACTCCAGTCCCGAGGAGTTGCGGCGGGCCATCGCGGAGTTCATCGAGTTTTACAATCACCGGCGGTATCACGAGGGGATCGGAAATATTGCGCCGGCCGATGTGTATTACGGTCGGAGGGACGGAATCCTGAAACGGAGAGAAGAACAAAAACGCGTCACGCTCGAAGAGCGGTTTCGCTACAATCGCAGCCGCTCGAAGCAAACGACCACAGGTGCACTCAGCCCGAAACCGTAGCTACCCAATGCGCCTTCTCACTCTCATAGGTGCTGAAGACGAACACCGAAACGTCGTCTATCGCCTCACCAATTCCCACGCAAATTGTCTCAAGCAACAAAAAGGTGTTTGCATTGAAGAGCCTGTCGTTGCCTTCGTGACCTACCTCTTTAAATAAGTGATGGCTGGAGGGAACGAATTAGGAAGTCGGCACCTTCTTGAATGTGTCGGTGAGTGCGGCAGCCACTTCATCTATGCACTTTTTGCCAACCTCCAGCGATCCAGCCATCAGGAAGAAGCCATGGATCGTGTTGGGATATTGAAATACCTCGACGGGGACGTGCGCATGTCGGAGACGGTCGGCATAGGCCCCGCCCTCATCCCAGGCGGGATCATCTTGGTCGGTTATCAGCAGCGCGGGTGGCAAATCCGTAAGGCTCTTCGCATAAATCGGAGAAATATAGGGGTCCTCTTGGTTGGCTAATGGAGGGAGATACGCGCCAAGAGTTGCGATCCGTGCATCCGGCGTTACGATCGGATCTTTCGATTCATAACGGGAGCCGCGCATAATGGCGTCGACGTCGGGATAAATCAAGACCTGATAGATCAAACGTGGACCACCTCGGTCGCGCGCCATCAGCGCAACGACGGCCGCCAGGTTGCCGCCTGCGCCGTCCCCGCCGACTGCGATGCGCCGGGCATCTCCGCCGAGTTCCCCGGCATGTTCCGCCACCCACCTTGTGGCAGCGAAAGCATCATCGGGAGCGGCGGGATACGGATTTTCCGGGGCGAGTCGATACGCTACCGAAACGACGATGCACCCGCATCGATTGGTCACGGTGCGGAGAGGCGTATCTACGGTATCGAGGCTCCCCGCTACAAACCCTCCGCCATGGAAAAAAATGAAGATAGGAAGGCCGCTCGATGCGTTGGGAGAATACACGCGGAGGGATATTTCACCCGCCGGACCTTGAATTTTCCGGTCTTCCACACGAAAAACTTTTTCCGGCTTCCCAGAAAGAGTGGCATAAAACAAATAGGCCTTTCGCACCTCTTCGACTGTGCTAGGACGGAGAACGCCTGCGGCAGCCATTTGATCAATGACGGCCTTCACTTGCGGGTCCGATTGGTTTTGACGAATGGGATCTGACCGAGATGGCTCAGTCTGCCGTTCCGATCCGGCAGCCACGCCTGTCGAGAAGCAGATGATCAAACTTAGTGTCAATATCCGACCAAGATCCTCTGTACGCCCACTAAATGGCTGAGGCATCGTAGCTCCTTTCCTTCGCCCGAGTGCATTTCAGGACCTTCCAACTCCACCATGCCGGCACATCATCGAATGGCATCACATGGGTCATCGGGAGCCAACACCCTGCACGCCAGTGGTGGTCTTGCGCTCCAGTTCCTTCACTGAGGGAATCTGCGATGCGTCCCAGCTGCCTCCAAGAGCCTTGACCAATTGCACGCTCGTCACCATTTGCTGCATATGAAGATTCACGGCGGTCTGGCGATCGTTCAGCAGGATCGTTTGCGCCACGATTACGTTCAAATAGGGATCGAGCCCGGCTTTGAAGCGCACCGTGGCATCCTGCAGGCTTCTCGCAGCGGCATCCACCGCGGCATCCTGTTGCTGTATGTTCTGCGAAAGGATTCTCAGCGACGCAAGATTGTCCTCCACTTGCTCAAACGCGGTCAGCACGGTCTCCCGATAATTCGCAACGGTTTCATCGTAAGTGGCGCGATATTGCTCAACCGTGGCCCTCCGCAATCCGGCGTCAAACATCGTCTCCGCAACGCTCGGACCAACCGACCAAAAGCGGCTGGGCCAAGTCAGCCAGTTGACGAAGGAAGTGTTACCGAATCCGGCGCTGGCGCTCAATAGCACATTGGGAAAATACGCCGATTTCGCCACGCCAATCTGGGCATTGGCTTGGGCCATGTTCCGTTCCGCTGAGGCGATATCCGGCCGCCGCTCGAGAAGTTCCGCGGGTATCCCCGCAGGAATCGGCGGTGGATTTGCACGCAGAGGGCCTGCGGAAATCGCGAAATCGGCGGGCGGCTGGCCTGTCAAAACGGCGATGGCGTGTTCATACTGGGCTCGCAGGATGCCGAGGTTCGTGTCCTGCGCTTGTGCCGCTTTCAACTGCGCTTCGGCCTGCGCGACCGCTTCGTCGTTATCCAGGCCCGCGCGATAAAGACTCTGTGTCAAATCCAGAGTATCCTGGTAAGAGTTCACTGTGGAATCGAGCACTTCTTTGAGCGAGTCCTGCGACCTCAGCTCGTAGTAGTCGGCGGCGAGTTCGGCCTGTTCGCTCAGACGCACATTTTCCAGATCGGCCGCGCTTGCCTGCGCGGCAAAAACATTCGCCTTCACGCTATTCCGCACACGGCCCCATAAATCCGGCTCCCAGGACGCATCGAATGGAAGCGAAAAGTCCGTATACGATTTTACTGTTAATCCCGACGTTGCTCCCGACGAGATTCCTGCCTGCAAGCCGCCATATTGTCCCGGCGAGGGGCGCAAATTCGTGATGCTTGGATTCGTGGTCACCGTCGGAAAGTATTGCGATCGCGCCTCTCTCACCATGGCTCGCGCGGCGAGAAAATTGGCAGCCGCCCCGGCAATATTTTGGTTGGAAGCAGCCGCCTTCTCCTCAAGAGCATTCAACTCCGGATCGTTGAATTGTTCCCACCATTTGCCGCGAATTGCATTGTCCCTCGGCTGCGCGGTTTTCCAAGCTTCCGCGCCCGCGGATTCAACGCCTCCCGCCTCTTTAAAAGCCCCCGGAGTCTGAACGGAAGGACGGGCGTACTTCGGGCCGACGGCGCACCCGGCGGCAATCATCACTGGTGCAACCGCCGCAATAAGGACCAGCCGCGCGGCGATCTGGCGCATCCCTCCCGATGCGGTTCGCGCATGATTTCGTAGCATCATGCAATCCATCATCTCGTTACCCTTGCGCCGCAGCGCCGCCAAGATCGAAACCGCATCTTGCTCTTCACTCGCCAATGTAGACATCGACCAGCTCGCCTGGATAAAAATTCACGGTTTTGGGCTTTTCGACTTTGAATATGATCGGCAAGACTCGGACGTCCACCCGCTCCTGCCTTTCGTCCGAAAGCTCGATCTTCGGGGAAACATAGGGCTGCACTCTCACGTAATCGAGCGGAATCTTGACGTCCGACCCGCGTATGGACATCTGCGCCTTGATCTTCGACGGTGGAGGCAGCCGCGGCACCAGAATTTCGTCGACGTAGCAACGAACGTGCAGATTCGCCTGCGGCGTCCCCAACACCAGCACCGGATTCATCACCTGCGAATAGCTCTCATATGAGCCCTGTGGCGAGACGTAGTTCCCAACGATTGTGGTGATCGAGAGAACCACTCCGTCCGTAGGCGCTCGAAGGGTGTATTTGGAGAGCAGCGCATTCGAAGACAAATACGACTTTTCGAGCGCGTTGTACTGCCTCTCTTGATTGCGTATATCGAAAATCCACGCCCCCGCCTTGGTCAGGTCACGTTGCCTTTGCGCCACTTCCAGATTTGCTTTTGCCACTGCCGCCGCGTTGATGGCGCTGTCCAACGCATCTTTGCTGATCGATCTGGGATCGATCTGGTAAGCCGCCGTCTGCTTATCGAGTTCGTCCTCGGCGGTTTTCAACGCGGCCTGGGCCGAAACCACCTGCGCCTCGGCAACTTCAAGATTCTCTTTTCTCGGCTCCGCTCTCAACTCTTCCAACATGGCATGCGACGCCTGGGCTGCTGACTTCTGCTGCTCGGTCGCCGCTCTTTGAATCGAGTCGTCGATCAACACCAGTGGCGTTCCCTTCCGCACCTCTTGCCCTTCCGCAACCAGGATTTCTTTAACTGTCCCGGCCACTTCTGGATACACGTTGATGTTCTCCCCACTGGTTTGAACGCTCTCGACGATTCCCTCCGCGTAGATGCCGCTGACATAGGGGTCCGACACCGGATTGAATACAGGCGGCAGCGCCGGCTTTGTGATGCTGAAGTAAAATGCGGCCGCACTCCCCGCCAGGATGCCTGCAAAGGAAAGCGCAAACAGCAGCCTGTTCTTCACGCGGCCCTCTCTTCTGGTCCCGCCAGCCGCCCGTCCTCCATATTCAGAATGCGGCTGGCATATTCATAAATTCGGCTGTCATGCGTGACCACGACAATGCAGCGATTGGCGCTCAGGATGTTCTCGTGCACGAACTTCAAGATGGCGTGACCAGTATCGCCGTCCAGCGAGGCAGTGGGCTCGTCCATGATCAGGATGTCGGGTTGCCCGATCATCGCCCGGGCAATCGCCACGCGTTGTTGCTCCCCTCCGCTGAGTTTTATGGGCAGGATATCGGCACGCCCCTTCAGCCCGACGATCTCTAGGTACTTATGCGCTTCGCGGACCGATTCGTCCCAATCCTTTTTCCTCAATATCAGCGGGATCGCCACATTCTCGGCCGTGTTCAACCGCGGGAACAGATGGAAGTCCTGAAAAACGAAGCCGATTTTGTTCAATCGGAAATCCGCAAGTTCATCGCCGTTGAGGTTCCAGATATCCACACCTTGCACGGACACGCTCCCGGAATTCGGTTTCAGGATTCCGGAGAGTACGCTCAATAGTGTAGTTTTCCCGCTTCCCGACGGCCCAACGATATACACCATCTCCCCGAAATCCGCTTCCAGGTTCACCTCGCGGAGCGCTGTGGTCTTGGCTTCTCCTTCGCCAAACCACTTCGTCAGGCCCTTCGCTTCGATCGCTACGTTCGGCATCTCATCCTCGGAAGATATCGAATGGCTCGATTTGCAAGACCCGCCGCACTCCCACGTAGCTCGAAATCGCCGTGATGACAAGCACCATAAGGAACGCAATCAGCAGATTCACGTAAGTTTCCATCGCCGCGTAACTCGGCAGCCTCAGTTTCGCTAGCACGATCAACAACGTGCACAATCCCACCCCCAACCCGTACCCGGTCAGCGATGTGAAAGCCGCCTGGAACAAAATCATCTTCACCAGTTCAGACCTCTTCGCCCCGATCGCTTTCAGCGCGCCGAATCGTTCCAGATTCTCGAGAATGAATGTGTAAAACGTTTGGCCCGAAATGGACAGCCCGACGATGAAACTGATCAATGTCATGATCAGAATGTTGGTTCCCACGCCGGTCTGATACACGTAGAAATCCGAAGTTCTGGTCATGAACTCATCCTTCGTCAGCGCGATGTAGCCAAGCGCCGCCACCTGTTGCTTGATCTTCGGTATGTCGCGGGGACTCTTTGGTTCGACCAAAACGTAGGAGATGGTGTAGCGGGGATTGGGAATGTACTGAATCGCTCGCTCGTATGTCGTGTACAGCGTGGGGATTCCGAACAGCCCCGAGGTCGCCGCGCTCGCAATCCCTACGATCACCCCGCGGTGGTCGTTCAATTCGAATTCCGCGCCCATCCGTGGACTCTCGAGCTTCGAATACTCCGAGTCGCGCACCACAATAAAGCCGTTTTCGGCGTAGATATCTTCGATCTTTCCCTCCAGCAGTTGCGGCCGCCCAAACAAGCTGGTGTCGTCCAGCCCGACCACGGTTACCGATTGATACGTCCCGTCGGCAAGTTTCACCAGCGCACCGCCGGAATAGAGGGGTACAGCATAATTCACGCCCTCCATGCTACGAACTGCATCCAGCACGTAATCTGGCATTCCAATCGAATTAGCGATCGTCTGCACCCCCGGATCCATCACCCACATGGAGGCCCCAATATTGATCACCGTCGAGGAGGCGTGATTCAGGATGCCGGCGAACATTGATGTAACGAACATCATCAAAAAGACCGCAAAAGTGATCCCCACGAGCAGCGCTGAGAACTTCGCCCTGTCGTTGACCAGTAACTTATACGCCAGCTTGAGAACACTCTTCATGGCCATTCCTATGCTTTTCTTCCGCTGATTCATGTTCGCCAAGAGCGGATTTACGGGATGTGACTCACGTCACGCCCACTTGTCCTATGGATCACACGGATCGACCGCGCCTTTTCTCAACTCGGGCGCATCGGCTCTACGGCCTGTCGGATTAAAGTTCTTTCCTTGCCCGAGAAATAAGCGTTCGGCACATCGTGCTCGAGCACAGAAAACGGTCGAGAGCGCAGCGCGTCAGCTTCAACACCAAACCAGCCCGGCGCGTCAAGTGTTTTGGCAGATCGAGTCCGCCTTCGACGAATGCCCGGTAGATGACGAGCTTCGCCGCTTGGTCAGTAAGTTGAGTTTGCTTCCCCGTCTCGACTTGCTTCAGCATTGGTTCGAAGTTCCTCTGCATGCGGCCCACACCGATCGAGAGGATGTCCACAGGGCTGACATTCTTCGTGTGTTTCGCGAGTACGGGTGTTAACGCGGCTGAGACAATATCTACAATTGTGGAGTCTGAGCGTTACGTAACCCGACCGCAGGGCAATGTTTCGAGATCCGTACTATCGGGGGCGGACTAACCAATTACTTCGGTTGCTGCTTCGCAATGTGACGACGCTCGTCGCAATCGGAGCGGCCGGCGGATTCTTGGCCTCGCTGGCTCTGCCAAAGTTGGTTGCCGCCAGTTTTCAATACGAGGGCCGAGACCAACTTTCCGGTTTCCGCGTTAATCGGCTACTAGCCCAGCACATTGGCCAAGGAGTATTCTGACTACCTTACTGAACACAGGGTGAAGAGCCGACAGTATCTCGAATTGCTCCCGTCCCATTTGAAAGGTGCTTCCATGAAGCTCAACCTTGCGCCCAGCCCGATCCCAGGATGCGAGAGCCTTATCCTCATTTCACATTAATAGTCTTGTTGGTTGCATGCAGCATGAAACCGAAAACGATGGAGGTGAAAGGTGCGCTACATCATTGCGGCCCTCGCAATTGCTGGAATTGGTGTGTCATCTCTTGCTCTTGGTGCGCACTATGCTGCGCCCGTGCAGCAAATCGACGTCCTACGCTCAGGTTCAAACTGGAATTCCGCATACGTGAATCAGAGCCCTTATTCCGAGGTCTATGGAATTCCTGTGGCTGTTCTCGGAATTGTGGGTTACGCGCTACTGGTCGTGCTTGCGCTGCTGCGCCGCAGAGTGCTCACGGTCTACGCAGCAGGTATCGGAGTCGCTTATGCGTTCTACCTTACGAATATTGAGGCGCACATTCTACTCGTGTGGTGTGTGTATTGCGTTTCGTCGCTCATCCTGATCATTCTAATAGCATTCCTCGCCTTTGGGGATCTGATCTTCGCGCCCACTCCCCTCGCCAGCCGTTAATGCCATTTTATTTGGTCAAATCCCCTTATCGCCGTGATCCGCTTTGGCGGCGGCTTGATTCCTGATTAATCGGGTGGTCTCAATGGGTCCACGCAACACTCAAGTCGAACCCGACTTGGATTGGAGACAAAGGCTAAATCGCTCGCTGGGGCTAGACCAGCCGGAACGCTGCCCTGGCTAGGTTTTGACCGAGTACAGCCAATCAGATGGTTCTCCTGCGGAAGCATTGTCGAATCAATGCACTGGATGGTGTTGCATCGACCGGTTGAGCTGGCACCGCCAATGGGAAAGACAAAGACCTTGAACAGCCACCAGGGTAGCGGGCGATAAGAATTCATGGGTTCGGTGAATCCGGTTTTGGGGCGATCTCAATTGTCAGTTTTGCACGCTACTCTGATTGGACGAGCCTTTTAATCATGGCCGCGAAACGTGCCTGATCTTCACTGCGAACCGTACTGAACTGCAAACCGAGTCCAATCCCGGCCTTAACGTACCGCACCGTGGCATTGGCCTTGATCATCCCGTCCTCGACAAGAAAATGAACTTCAACAGAGGCGTCGACGGGACAAACCTTCGAGGTCTCGATAAAAAGGCCACGCACGCTCAGGTCTTTAACTCGAGATGTATCTTCCGTTAGGCCGCACCGCCAGCTGGCCCACACGCCCTCAGGCGTCTCCACCTGCTTATGCTGCCTTCTGGAATGAAGAACTTGCTTTTTCAAGATGCCCTCAGGCGTGCATGCGACTCCCACCCTCATGGCCCGGGACCGAAATAGCTCGCTCGGTTCGCAAGAAGAAAAGTGCATAATTATCCTCAACAATAATACCGATGTACATACTTATGCCAGCGTTTTATGAATCCTAGTTGCCACAGTATGCACAAAGAAAGCTGGTGTTACCTATGAAGCGTCAAGGCATTCGGAAAAATCTGCGCTCGGAAGTGCTGTTGGCTACCGGAAAATGAACCATAACCCGACACCGCCAGAATCGCTCAGACTCACTGCAATCGAGCCGAGAACGGATGTAAGGAAGGGAAGCCTGAGACGGATGATAGCTAGAGGATGGAGGGGTAAGTTTCCGGGACTTCTCCTTGCAACCAACCCCCCGTCCTCTCCAAAGGTTCGACCGCCCGAGTTTCATCAAAGTGGAGGACGGCGTCGAACTGATCGGGAAGCTGGGCATGGAAGTAATGGCTCACCCTCTCCGATTGCGGAAGGTAAATCACACTGATGGCGCGTTCCAGGCGCGGCTTCCGTAAGAGAGACGCTGTTTCTCGATCGTCGTCAAACAGAAGCAAGAAGTTATCAATCCCGGTATTTGTTTGACTTCAGCGGAAATGGGAGCGAAGTGAGGGCAGGATTAAGCGACGGTTTCGAGGTCGAGTTCACCCCCAACTGGGATTAGACTGCCGGAGCCGCGGGGCCCCGACCGGCCTGGGTTTGGCCGGACGGGGTGCGGCGGAGGCAGTCTAATCCGGCG
>Ga0335072_10014658_pt1 | contig 11139 bp, 6 predicted proteins | sample Lox_Sample_21_FD_206725 | JGI IMG/M metagenome (GOLD analysis project Ga0335072, IMG submission 206725) | Soil microbial communities from Loxahatchee National Wildlife Refuge, Florida, United States - Lox_Sample_2.1 | ecosystem: Environmental > Terrestrial > Soil > Wetlands | place: USA: Florida... | reverse complement strand
CGGCCGACCCGCCGGCGTAGCGATACCGAGCACCGCGGCGATCGCCGGAGCAACGGCCTCCTCGTCCTTGACGCCGGCCAGCTCCACCAGCCAGACGCCGTCGCCGGAGCCATCCAGCAGTTCAGCTGCCACCTGCAGGCTGAGGCGGGTCTTGCCGCAGCCGCCCGCGCCGGTGAGTGTCACCAGCCGGGACGACCCGACGAGCGCGCGAAGCTCTTGGAGCTCGCGCCGGCGGCCGATGAAGGTGGCGAGCTGTACCGGCAGGTTGTTCGGCAGGTGACCGAGCGAGGCGAGCTGCGGAAATTCCGTCTGCAGATCCGGAGCACTCAGCTGATACAGCTGCTCCGGCCGGCCCAGGTCCTTCAGCCGGTGCACGCCGAGATCTGTCAGCGACGCGCCTGCCGGGAGCGAGTCACGGATCAGCGCCGCCGCCGTCTCCGACAGCAGGATCTGCCCGCCGTGGGCGACGGCCGCAATCCGCGCAGCACGGTGGACGTCCAGGCCCAGCACTCCGGCGGCCGCCGTCTCGGCCGCCTCGCCGGTGTGCACGCCCATTCGCACGCGCACGTGCTCCCCGCCCGGCCAGGCATGCGACTCCAGCGCCCGCTGCATATCCAGGACCGCAGCCGCACATTCCCGGGGGGACGGAAACGCGGCAAAGAACCCGTCTCCGAGCGTGTTCAGCTCGCGGCCGCCGTGGTCAGCCAGGGCCGAGCGGATGACGCCGTGATGATCAGCGAGGATCTGACCGTAGGCACTCTCTCCCACCCGGCGGAGCAGGACCGTCGAGCCCTCGATGTCGGTGAACAGGAAGGTGAGTGTCTCCACCTGACCAGCGTAAGAGGACCGCCGACCGCGCAAGCTGACGGCGGCAGCAGACTGCGGTCGGCAAACCACCACGTTTCGCATCTAATCGAAAAGGCCGCGGATATCTTGCGCTTCCAGCGCGCCGCCGAAAGCGTTGCCACTGTCGATCACCGAGGAGAACAGCGCAGCCTTGCGAGCCTTCAACGCCATCACCTTCTCCTCGATGGTGTCCGCTGCGATCAGCCGGTAGACGACGACATTGCGGGTCTGGCCGATCCGGTGCGTGCGGTCGACGGCCTGGGCCTCGGTCGCCGGATTCCACCACGGGTCGAGCAGGAAGCAGTAGTCCGCTTCGGTCAGGTTGAGCCCGAAGCCACCGGCTTTCAGGCTGATCAGGAACACCGGAACGTCGCCGTTCTTGAATCGCTGGATGACCAGCGGCCGGTCGCGAGTCCGCCCGTCCAGGTAGCAGTACGGGATATCCGCGTCGTCGAGGCGAGCCCGGACGCGCTCGAGAAATCGCGTGAACTGGCTGAACACCAGGGCCCGGTGGCCGCCGCCGATGACATCGTGCAGCAGCTCGGTGAGCGTGTCTAGCTTGGCGCACGGCAGGTCGTCGTGGTCTGGATCGACGAGGCCGGCGTGCAGGGCGAGCTGGCGGAGCATGGTGAGCGAGCGCAGGATCGCAAACCGGTTGGCGTCCATGTCGTCCAGCAGGCCCAGAACCTTCTGGCGCTCGCGCTGCAGGTGCATCTGATAGAGCTTCTGGTGTCGCGGGTGCAGCCGCACCTCGAGCACCTGCTCCTGCTTGGCCGGCAGGTCCGCCGCCACCTGCTCTTTGGTGCGCCGCTTCACCAGCGGCCTGATCCGCCGGCGGAGCTGATCGAGCAGCTCGCCATTCCGCTGCCGTTCGATCGGGCGGGCGTAGTACTCCTTGAACTTGTCCGGGTGCGGGAACAGGCCCGGCGCAGTGATCGACAGTAGCGACCACAGCTCCATGAGGTTGTTCTCCATCGGAGTGCCGGTGATCGCCAGTTTGACCGGGGCTGGCACCTGCCGGGCGCACTGGTAGATCTTGGACTGGTGGTTCTTGACGTACTGAGCCTCGTCCAGGATCAGGCCGGACCACGGCATCGCGGTGTAGCTGGCGGCGTCCAGCCGCAGCAGCGTGTAGGTCGTCACGACGGCGTCGGCTCCGGCGATGCTGTCTGCCAGTCGCGTCCGCCGCTTCGCGACGGTATCGGTGATCACTGCGACGTTCAGGCCTGGTGTGAACCTGGCAGCCTCGGCAGCCCAGTTCGACACGACGCTGGTCGGCGCGACGATAAGGAACGGCGGGGCATCTGGGTCCTGCTCGCGAGCATGGCTGATGAGGGCCAGCGTCTGGACCGTCTTGCCCAGTCCCATGTCGTCGGCCAGGATGCCGCCGAGCTGGTGCTGCCACAGAAAGCCAAGCCACTGGTACCCATCAGCCTGATAGGGGCGCAGCTGCGCCTGAAGGCCGGATGGCAGCGGTATCTCGGTCTCAAGGCCGGCACTTCCGCTTGCGAGCGAAAGCAGGCCGCTGACCTGGCGCTCCCATGCCTGCGACTGAGTGCTGACGATGCCCAGCTCGGCAAGCTCGGCCCACAGTCCCGCTTGGAACCGGCTGATCCGCAGCGTGTCGGTCTGCAGGTCCTGCAGCGCGCGGGCTTCGGCAATCAGCCTCGCGAGCGCCTGCAGGCCGGGCTTGTTCAGGGAGAAATACGCTCCGCCGGGCAGCAGCAGATACTCCTGCTGCCGGCTGAGGGCGAGGAACACATCAGCGAACGGAACCTGCGTGTCCTCGACGAAGACCATGACGCCGAGGCCGTACCAGTCGTTCTCGCCGGTGAGTTCGTCAGCGGACACCTCGACGCGCAGCGAGTCACCAGCCTCGCGGTAGTCGGCCGGGTCTCCGCTGAGCTGGACCTCGACACCAGGACGGCTCGCCAGCAGCGGCAGGACTTCGGTACTGAAGCGGACGGTTTCCATGCCGGTCAGACGGCCGCCGGGCAGGCTGCCCGCAGGGACGTCGAGCGTCGCGAGGATGTCCTGCTCGGCCTCCAGGTCCCGGTAGCCAGTCTCCAGTTCGCGCTGCTGCGCGAGGCTGACCAGCCGGTCCTGCTCCTCGTCCGGCATGTCGCGGTCGAACGCCCCGATGGCCGCCCTCCCGGCGGAGCCGGCCGGCAGCTCACGGGTGATGCCGGGCTGCCCTCCGGAGCCTGCTGGCAGCTCGGCCCGCGTCCGCAGCAGCGAGTCGCCGACCTGATAGGACCACTCCCAGCTGACGTCCAGTTCGTGGTCCTCGCCGTAGGCCGCAGTCAGCACCAGGGTGGGCGCGGAGACAGCTGGGAGGCTGAACGAGCCATCCGAGGAGATCAGTGACGCCATCTGCCGAAGGCGCGGATAAAACTGCTCGCGGAACCTGCTCTCGTCCGCGGGCGGAACGGCCAGCGGCTGCCGGGACAGCGCTAGTTCCTGGAGCTGAGCAGGTACCGGTGCCACCATCGTGGCCAGGCGGAACCGCCACAGCGCCGGGTCCGGTGTGCGCTCGGCCTCAGCGCGATCGACGTAGACCAGGCCGTGGCCGTCCGACCCGATAAACCGGAGCGGCCAGACCTGCTCGTCGTTGCCGTCGATGCCGACAAGGGGCGCAATTCGGAGCTCGCCGGAGGGCTGGACGCGCGTGATGTCCAGGAACAACTCGGCCGAGCCGTAGCGGGGCACGTTGCCGGCCTTGCGGTACACCAGGGCGATCCCGGCCGACTCGGCCTCGTCGAGCAGCGACCACAACTGGCGGGACTCGAACGTGGCCAAGTCCAACGTCTTGCCCCCGCCATACGCATAGGGACTGTGGAAGCTTCCGGCCAGCCTGTCACCGGCCTGGAACGTCCAGTACAGCTCCCGCAGCACGCGCAGCTGGGTCCGGGTGAGCGGCGCGGCCAGGCCCCGCGGCTCGAGTCGGCCCCACGCGAGCTGGCCGCCAACCCAGCTGCCCCGCGCGCCCGGCTGTACCAGCCGCGCATTCACGGTCAGCGAAGGCGGCCCGGTGACCTGCCGCAGCCCGTATGGCTGCGCGGCGCCGGCCAGCGAGAGCTCGATCGCGATCCGCGCCGTGTCGGTTGCCAGCTTGCCGGGAGCGCCGCTCAGACGGACCTGACTGGCGGGCTGCAGCAGCGCCGCCAGGGAATGCTCCCAGGGAGGCGGAGCCGCCGGGATCAGGCGCAGATCCTGTCCCGAGGCGAGCGCACCGGCGAGCGCCAGCGCAGCGGAATGCCTGCACTCGCAGCCGGTCTCGCAGCTGCAGTATCCCCGGTCAAACCGCATCGGGCTGCCGGGCCGGAAGTAAACGACGGTCTCGTGCCACTCGCCGTCGGTGTCCTGCACCACGCCGTGCAGTGCCCGTCGCGCAGCTCTCCAGTCGAGCCGCCGGACCGCTCCCTCCTCCATCTCGCTGTAGCCATCGCAGTATGCGGCCACGCCGACGGCATCCTCGACAGAGCCGAGGTGAATCTCGTCGAGCCTGAGCCTGGGCATGGCACAACGCTAGGTGCCGGCTCTGACAGTTTCTGGCTGTGATCGGGCGGCGCGCGGGCCCGAATCGGCTTGTGGGGAAAGCAGACGCTGACACTATGGACAACGTGGCTAATTCGCGCCGCCGGCCTGGTGACAGCGTCCGGCACCTGACGGTCGTACGCGATGACCACCAGCCCAATCTCCAGCCGAGACGGCCCGACCAGAGCCGACCCGAGCAGAGCCGACCCGAGCAGAGCCGACCTGAGCAGAGCCGACCCGAGCAGAGCCATCACCAGCGGGCCCATCACCAGCAGGAGCTGTGGGACAACCAGGAGCCTGACCGGCTCGCGAGACTGCGTGAGCTTGCCGTCACGACGGGTGCGCCGGCGGACACGATCCAGCTGATCGACAATGCGGCAACCGCGGGCGACGCTCTCGATCTGCTCACCAGCGCCGGTCTCCTACCGGACGACGAGACGGCCATGACAGGGATGCTGTCGTGGTTCAGCCCGTTGCTCGAGGCGGGCTGCGACCAGGTCGAAGCGGAAGTCTGCGGCGCCGAGTTCATCGGCGAGATCCGGCGCGCGGCACCCGCTGATACCGACATCACCGAGCTTCTCACCGATATCGTCGGCCAGCTCGGCGCATATCCCATCCCTGAGTCGCTGGCAATGGCACGCGTTCTGGCCGTGCTCGGGCCGCCGTCCGTGCGGGAGGCGGCCGCCCATGCAGCCAGCCGACTCGCCGCCGCGGGCCTGACAGATCCGCCATGGGCTGCGGGGCTCGGAGCACCTAAGCCCGGGCCGTTCTTCGGGTATGGCGACATTTACGGCGAGCAGCGCTCCGTCGTCCTCGCGTTCCGGTACGGCCGGAAGCGGCACGCACTCATGGTGCTGATCGATTACGTGCTCGGCGGCGGTGTGAAGGATTGCTCGGTTGTCGACTACACCGACGGACTGCGTCGCAACTGCCACGCCCTCGGCAGCGAGCCCGACGTGCGCTTCAGCGACCTGGACGGCGCGCAGGCACGCGAGATCCTCGACGCCGCGCTCGCCGCGCCGCCCTGCCCGCTGCATCCGGATCAGGCTGAGGACGTCGAGAATTACCTCGACCTGCTGGCCGCGCGAGTGGCGTTGCTGCCCGGCGGGTGGTCAGCGACGACGCGGAAGGCGACGGGCCAGCATGGCAGTGCTGGCGGCGGCGCCGCCACCATCGCCCCTGCATCTGGCGCCGGGAACGGCCGTATCAGCCGAGGCCGGCAAGCTGACGCGCACATCGGCGCAGTCTGGCAGGCGCCGCGGAATGTCCACCGGCTGAAGGTGACCCTGCGTGGCGTCAAGCCGCCGATCTGGCGTCGCCTTGAGGTACCGTCCGACATCTCGCTCACCCGGCTGAACACCGTCATCCAGCAGAGTTTCGGCTGGCAGAACAGCCACCCGCATCTGTTCGAGACGCCTGTCGGCCGGTACGGCAGCTACGAGCCGGACCTGGACATCCGCAGCGGCGCGAGCAAGAAGCTGTCGGCCGTCGCGGACTGGCCCGGCGACAAGATCCTTTACGTGTACGACTTCGGCGATTACTGGGAGCACGATGTGCTCGTCGAGGCGGTGCAGCCGGCCCAGCCGGGGGTCGCCTACCCTCAGTGCACCTCAGGCCGGAGGGCGTGCCCGCCCGAGGACAGCGGCGGGCCGTGGGGCTACGGCGAGATGCTGAAGACGCTCGCCAGCCCGCGACATGAGAATCATGCCGAGATGCTGCAGTGGCTGGGAATCTCTGCACCGGGCGAGTTCGATCCGGAGCAGTTCGACGTGGCGGCGGTGAGGCGGCTCCTGGCGCGGAAGGCAGCGATCCTGATCAGGTCCTGACGGCGCGCTCGTCCGCAGCTGCCTCACTCTGTGGTGCCGCGTGCCTCACGCAGGAGATTCGCGATCAGGTCCGCCTTGCCCGCGACATACGCCTCGCGGTCGGTGCGCAGCAGCGGCTCCAGCTGTCTCTTGAGCGCTGCGTACTCGGCCGCCCGGTCAGGCCGCGCGCGCAGCAGGTCACGCAGGTCGATGTGATCACGATGCGGAAGGCTGCCGCCGACGACTACGTACAGGTGGTGATACGGCAGGTCGTCCCGGGGTTCGAACGCCTCGCGGCCAGCGATTCCGAGGTCGCCCTCAGGGACCCAACCCGCAGCGGCGAGCCGCGCTACAGCCACGGGAACGACATCGCCGGCCAGGACGACGATATCAACGTCGATGATCGGCTTAGCTGGCAAGCCGGGCACCGCCGTGCTGCCGACGTGATCCGTGGCATGCGACACGTCCGCGAGAGCGACGTCTACGGCCGCCCGGATTACAGCGAACTGCTGTGGCCACCGCGGCTGATAGTCCACTACCACTGCGGGCGGCTTCCGACTGTTCATCGCACCGACCGTAACGCCTCAGGGCAGAGACAGCCGGATCGGTGCGCCAGACTTGGGAACATGACCAGCTCGTGGGATGACGCCTACACCGGAGCGGAACCACCTCCGTGGGACATCGGCCGGCCGCAGCCCGCCTTCGCGCGACTAGCGCAGGAAGGGCTTCTGTCGGGTCTCGTGCTAGATGCCGGATGCGGGACGGGAGAGAACGCCCTCGCTGCAGCCAGCCACGGTGCCAGCGTCACTGGCGTTGACCTGTCGCCGGTGGCCATCGCGCGCGCCCGGGCTAAGGCGGCCGACCGCGGTGTGACCGCCCGGTTCGACGTTGGCGATGCGCTCGACCTGCCCTCGCTCGGATTGGCCGGGCAGGTCCACACCATCATCGACTCCGGCGTGTTCCACGTCTTCAGCGACGAGGACCGGCCGCGCTACGTTGCCAGCATTGCCTCGGCGCTGCACTCCGGCGGCATGGTCTTCCTGATGTGCTTCAGCGACCGCCAGCCCGGTAACTTTGGCCCCCGGCGCGTCCGTCAGGACGAGATACGGGCGGCATTCAGCGACGGCTGGACTGTCCAGTCGATCAGCGCCGATGAATTTAACCTGAACCCGCTGCACGGCATGACCAGGGCCCGCGCCTGGCTGGCCATCCTCAAGCGCGACTGACCAGCCAGCGCATCGCCCTGGCCCGCGCCGGCTACTTCCGAAGCCAGGCGATGGCGACGAGTACCAGGAAAAGTATGACCAGGTCCATCTCAAGCACTCCCCCGACGACGTTCTCCCGGGCCTGACCAGGCCCGCCTCTGACGTCCCGTGCTGGCCGGGCCCCGATTCTCCCGGCTACACAGCAGAGTTACCCGGCTACGCAGAAGTACAACCGGACAAACTGGACGAGGTACTGACGCGCTCGGGCCATCACGCCTCTGACGCGCCGGCGGGTGAGTGTCCGCGACATCCGCCGTCGGGCCCCGGCGACAGGACCTATCGTCAGGACATGCAGACCTGGGACGCCATCTCCGCTCGGCGCAACGTCCGGATATTCAGCGGCCAGCCCGTCTCTCCGGCTGACCTGGATCAGATTCTGGAGGCTGGCCGCCGGTCGCCGTCCTCGCAGAACTGGCAGCCGTGGGACTTCGTCGTGATCACTGACCGGCACCAGCTACGTGACCTCTCCGGCGTGTTTGCTGGTGCGACGCACGTGGCCGGCGCGGCAGCCGCCGTCGCGGTCGTCGGGCCGGCGGCGGACAACGAGTTTCATCGGGCCCACTTCGATATCGGCCAGGCCGTCATGAGCATGGCGCTGGCGGCCGCCGACCTTGGCATCGGCAGCTGCCACGCGGGCGTCGCCGACCTGGACCTCGCTCGCCGGGTGCTGCACCTGCCCGAGGACCGGACGTGGGCGATTCTGGTGTCTTTCGGCTACCCGGCCGATCGCCCGCTGACTCCGATCCGGAACCCCAGACGGCGCCCCTTCGAAGAAGTCGTCCACCGCGGTCACTGGTAGCACACCCTGGTTCTAACCGAGAGTAGTCACTCAGTTACACTTAGGCAGTAACCCGGCGAAACGGGTCGGAGTAATCGCATCTGACGTGCAGCAGACGCCCGGCGATCTGAGGGCAGGTGCGCTATGAAGATCATTATCGTCACGCTGGCATCCGCCGCGGTCGTGGGACTCGCAGCCTGCACGACCGTCACCACCAGCCAGCCGCCGGCCTCATCGTCACCGGCCCGCTCGTCGCCTGCGTCCGGGGCGAGCCCGCCGAGCCCGTCGGCGACGCCAAGTCAGCAAGCGGGACCACCAGCGCCCAGCGCCACGCCAGCGCCCAGCGCCACGACAGCGCCCAGCGTCACGAACCCGTGGGCAGTGGTGTCCGCGTACTACGGCGACATCGAGTCCGGCGATTACCAGCAGGCCTGGGCGCTCATCAACTCGGGTGCCACCACCGGGCAGACGTACCAGCAGTTCGTCGACGGCTTCGCCTGCACCGGATCGCAGCAACTGACTGAACTCAGCGAGTCCGGCGACCAGGTGTCGTTCGACCTTGCCGCAACCGACTCGTGCTCCGGCACCGTTCAGCATTTCACCGGAACCGACACAGTTGAGAACGGCAAGATCGTGGCCGCCACGGTTCACCAGACGAGCTAACCGGAGCGTCACATGTGGTGGCCGACGACGGTCCGCGTACGCGGCCAGGGCGAGGGTCGCCATGGGCACCGCCCACATACGGGCTCACAGCCCGATCAAAACGATGCCTGCTGCGATGATCATCGCAGCAGCGACGCGCCGGCGGCCGAACTGCTCGCCAAGGACTACTACTCCGATGAGCGCAGCGAATACCACGCTCGTCTCCCGGATCGCCGCGACCTCGGCGAGCGGCGCCTTCGTCTGCGCCCAGAGCACGATGCCGTAGGCGGCCATCGACAGCGCGCCGGCCAGCAGCCCGCGGCTGCTGGTGACGTGGTCGCGCCATGCCACGGCCGGACGGCGCGCTGCCGCTGCAAGCACCAGCGGCGGTCCCTGGAGCAAGAACAGCAGCGCCGTGTAGGCCCACGGGTCGCCGGCTCGCCGCACGCCAAGCCCGTCAACGAGGGTGTAGCCAGCGATCGTCAGTCCGGTCAGCACCGCAGCACCGACGGCCGGGAGGTCCCCGCGGGTCAGCCGCCCGGCGGACAGCGCCAGGCTCATGAGGCCGGCCGCCAGTGTCGCGATGCCGGCCAGCGCCACGATGCTCAGGTGCTCGCCGGCCAGGAAGTAAGCGCCGACGGCGACGACCAGCGGAGACGTTCCGCGCGCGATGGGATAGGTCTGGTTGAACGCGCCCAGCCGGTAGGAGTTCATCAGCGCGAGGTCGTAGGCAATGTGAATCACGGCGGAGACCACGGCAAACGGAATTGCTTCGGCTGCGGGCAGGCCGGTCGCCAGCAGGACAACACCGCCGGTCACCGCTGAGGCGATTCCGATCCAGGCGAACGCCATCAGCCGGTCGGTTACTTGCTTGGCGATCGCGTTCCAGCACGCATGCAGGGCCCCGGCGCCGATGACGACAACAATGATCGCGGGCGTCAGATGTGTCCCCACCGACCGCCCTTCACCTGCTGTTATCCGTCGCGAAACACACTATCTACGTCAACGCGGCGGTCGCCATCGAAGGCAAGACGTGCCGCGCTGACTCCGAATCGCGGGCAGGATAATGCGATATGAGCGATAATTTTCGCTTGCGCCTAGGGACGAAAGGGACGAGGCAGGGCTGCTAGTGGCGGAGGAAGCAGGCGGCACGCACAACGCGGACGACGCAAGGCTGCTCAGCAGCGTGCGCCTTGGCAACGTCTCCGCATTCGGCACCATCCGGCAGAGACATCAGGAAGCAGCGCGGCGGCTTGCGGGTGAACTCGCTGCCTCGCCGGCGGAGGCCGACGAGGTAGTCGCCGAAGCGTTCGCGCGGGTACTCGCTGCCACCCAGCGGGGCGGCGGTCCGACTGACGCATTCCGGCCGTACCTCCTGACTGCGGTGCGAAGAGTCCTGCGGGACCGGCAGGCAGGCGGCGGCCACGGGCAGCTCCTGGACAGTGACCCCGGTCAGCTGCTCGTCGATCCAGAGGTGGCCGGCCCGGAGCACTCGACGGTCGCCCGCGCATTCTTGTCCCTGCCGGACCGCTGGATCGCCGTTCTGTGGCACGCCGAGATCGAGGAGGCGAGCGCGTCTGACGTTGCGCCCCTTCTCGGCCTGAGCCGCAGCGGTGTAGCCGCGTTGCGACGGCGGGCCCGCGCCGGACTGCGGCAGTCCGCGCTGCATGCGCACATGACTAGTGTCACCGGCCAGGACTGCACGGCGGTGACGGCGCGGCTCGGCACTTTCGTGCAAGATGCCGTGTCCGGCCGGGACAGCGCGCTAGTTACTGATCATCTCAGTCAGTGCGATGAGTGCCGTGCGGTGTACGCCGAGCTTGCCGACATGAGCCTGGCGCTCCGCGTGAGCGTCGCGCCGCTGTTCCTTGGCAGCGCGACAGCCGGTTACCTGCGCCGCGATGCCGGCACGAACGCGGCCACGGCGGATGCCGTCAGCACAACCGGAGGCCTGGCGTTGTGGTCCGGGCTACGGGACCGCATCCGGGAGGCATCGCTGCCGGTACGGTGGGTCGCAGCTGGGGCGGCAGTTATCGTCGCGATCGCCGCGGTGGCCATCGCCCTGACGCTGAACGCCCGCGGCACACCTCCGGCATCGGCCGGACCGGATCCGGGTCCCGCCGCTGCCCGGTCGTCGGCCCGGACGTCGGCGGTGTCACCGCAGACGCCAACGTCGTCCTCGCCAAAGCCGGATCCGCGTAGTTCGCCGAGGCCGGCCACCTTAAGCGCTCCTTCGGCGCATCCCTCGTCGACGGCCGCGTCGTCG
>Ga0335072_10014657_pt1 | contig 11139 bp, 8 predicted proteins | sample Lox_Sample_21_FD_206725 | JGI IMG/M metagenome (GOLD analysis project Ga0335072, IMG submission 206725) | Soil microbial communities from Loxahatchee National Wildlife Refuge, Florida, United States - Lox_Sample_2.1 | ecosystem: Environmental > Terrestrial > Soil > Wetlands | place: USA: Florida... | reverse complement strand
GGCTGTCGCCACCGCGTGCTCCATATCGGTCTCCAGGACCAAGCGGGAGCCAACCGACACGAGCTCCGGCCGCGACACCAACAGCGGCACCGCCGCCAACCCACGCGACCATCGCAGGCGAGTAGACCGGGCGTACCCCGCGGGGTCCCGGCACCCAACACCAGCGGTGCCCCCAATATCCCCAGCGTCCGTAGTGGAATGGCGCGTATCCCCAGGGCTCCTGGTCGACCCAGGTCCAGCCCCACGGCGAGACCCACACCCAATAGCCGATGCTGTAGGGCGCCCAGTCCGCGGCAACATTCGGGAACCATGCGTAACCCCAGTCCGGCGTCTCCTGCCAGCTGCCGTAGGAGCCGAGATCATCCTCGCCCACGGTATCCGGCGGAACGTAGTCCTGCGCCACCTCGGCCTGTTGCTGCTCCTGCTGATCGCGCTGCAGCGACCAGTCGTCCAGCGAATCCGGCGCGCCGAGCGTGGCGTATTCGGCGGCGACCCCATTCGTGCCCGTGAATGTCACGCTCTGTTGCGCCGCGACGGGATACGACTGGCCGCCAGCGCTCACCAGCGCGGCGCCTTCGGAAACCTTCACGACGGTCGTGTCGCCGGCGTCGTTCACCTCCACCCGGTAGGTACCCGCCTGCTGCAACGTCAGGGCGACGTTGGGAGTGTCGATTTCATCCTGCTCGCCGCTCGCCAGCGAGTCGACGTGAACGATGACCGTACCCGCGGTAACCTGCATCTGCGCGGTCTGGTCGTCGAGGTTGAGGAAGGAGAATCCGGTCATGCTGCCGAGGCGGATGACGGCGTCGCCGATGTCGATCTCGGCGCGGGAATCGGTGTCGGCCCATACTTTGTCACCCAAAGTCAGGGGACGATTGACGTCCGCCCCGGTCCACGTGGTGGTGCCCGCCGGCTCGAGCGACACGCTGCCCTCGACATCGCTCAGCTGGGCGGCGCGGGCCGGCGCATTCGCCGCCTGACCCGAGCTCTCGCCGAGCTGCTCGATCATCTGCGTCTGATCCCCCTGGGGCTCATCCTGCGACAGCGCCGCACCGAAGGCGCCCAGGCAGATCAGCATCCCGGCGCCGATGCCGCCGAATACCGATAGACGCCGCTTACTCATGCTTGCTCCGCCCAAGAAATAGCCCAGCCTCTGCGCCAACCATACGCGCTATTTATGAGCGCGAAGCGCTGAACCCACAGTGAACTCACGCAGCGGCTCCATGAGCCATTATGTACAAGTTACCGCAGCGTTTATGTACAATTCAGGCTTCAATTTGGAGCCTTCGCCTGCCGATACTGCGAGCGGGCAGCGCGCCACCCCGCCCATAACGGAGTGAGTTCCCGGAAGATGAAAAAAACGGCGCTGCTGCTGGCAACCAGCGTTTTCGCATCGCAGGGAGCGGCGTACGCCCTGGGCGTCACGCCCTACCTGCCTCTCAATCTCGACCCCGATGTGGAAAGCCAGGTGGAGCGGGTCCTGATCCTGGGCGACGAGCCGGTCATGACCCGCCCGATCCCGGCGGCGCTGGTCCTCGACGCGCTCCCCAAGGCATGCAAGGTGGATCGCCCTCTCTGCGAGAGCGTGCAACGCTATCTCAACCGGTACATGGGCAACACCGGGGTCGAATTCACCAGCGTCGAGGCCGCCGCGACGTCCGGCTCGTCCAATACCGTCCTGCCGAACCAGCACGGCGAAAAGGCCCAGAGCCCGTACGAAGTCGCTGGAGCCGCGTACCTGCAGCCGAATTCCTACATGCTGCTGAACGTCGGCGGCGTCGCCTACCAGGGCCGCGCGACGCCGACCGGGACGATGCTCAGCCTCGGATTCGACTGGGCTCAGCTCGATATCGGCTGGCGCGACCACTGGTGGTCACCGATGACCGACAGCGCGATGCTGATCAGTACGGAGGCGCCGACCATGCCCTCCATCACGCTGTCGAACTACCGGCCCCTGACGGGCCTCGGGCTACAGTACGAGGCCTTCATCGCCCGGATGTCGGAGCAGGATAACATCGAGCTTCCGATCACGGGCTCAACTCCCGAGTTCACTCGGGGCTATCCCAAATTCGGCGGCTTCCGCGTGGGCATCGAGCCCGTGAGCGGCTGGGCGCTTTCCGTTCAGCGCGTGGTCATCTGGGGTGGCGGCGCCGCGGGCGGCCAGTCCTTTACCGATATTCTCAAGGCCATCTTCAAGCCGGGCCAAGCGCAGACCACGGGATTCGGCGATGCCAGCTCGGCCATCGGCAAGCAGGAAGCCTCGCTCACCAGCCGGTTCATCTTCCCGGGACGCGTGCCCTTCTCCGTTTATTTCGAGTACGCCGGCAACGACACCCTGGCGGGACACTCGCCGCTCGTCGGCAAGCCCGATATCTCCGCCGGGATCGACTTTCCGCGCATCGGCCCGTTCAGCCTGACGTACGAGATCGACAGCTGGGCGCCCACCTGGTACGTGCACGGCGCGAGCACTGTGCAGACGGGCTATATGGACGGCATTACCAATTATGGCGCCAACATCGGCAACTGGTTCGGCGATCAGCGCGCACTTGCGACCGCCAACAGCTTCGCCGATCAGGTTGGCGGCCAGAGTAATATGCTGCGCCTCGGCTGGGAGCCGTCCTTTGGCGGCCTGATGCAGCTTCAGCTGCGAGCGCTCGCCAACGAGAACGGTACGCTCTACGACACCTACTCCTACAAGAACGAGTACCTCGGGTCGTTGAGTTATTCGTATCCCTGGAAAGGGTACTCGGTAGGGGCGGAAGTCGATGCGGGACGGGATGTCTTCGGGGCGCGTTACACGCGCCTCGAAGCGTATCTGCGTGACGGCGATGCGCTTCTGGGTGGCGATGAGGATGCCGATACGGCAGCCTTTGCCGGGACCCGTCCTGACGGCGACGAGCTCTATGTCAGCGCAGGCGCTGACTATGACCGCACTCAAGTCAACCTGCATCTGCCCGCCTATCCGCCGTACTACACCAAATGGAGCGCCGACCCCTACGTCGGTTTGGGCGCGCGCCGCCGAGTCTCGACGCACCAGGACCTCGGCGTCGGGCTCGACGCGGATGACATCAGCGGGCGGACCCTCGTCAGCCTCCGCATGCTCGACTACCGCTATCGGTTCAATTGGCCGCTGGCCATCCACGCGTTCTTTGGCGCTTCGCGGTATGCGCTGGCGACGCCGGCATATGGAGCGTATGCGGGCGGGGGGTTGCAATGGCGCAATGTGCTTCCAGGCTGGGACGTAGGTATCGACTATCGCACGGTCTTGTATGCGCAGCGGGAGCGGGAGCTACCCACCGATCCGGAGCCGCTTGGCACCGCAAAGTCCGACTCCCTCACCAGCATCTACAGCTGGACGCTGTATATCTCGCGGAAGTTCTGACCACCGATTACGGAGGCTATTGCGAGGGCATCGGCTCGAACCCCCACTTGCGGAAGATCGGCCGCGCGTCAGCGCTGGTGATGAACACGAGGTAGCGCGCCGCACCTTCGCCCGCGCGGCGGGTGAGCGCGACTGGGTAAACGATGGGCGCATGGCTGGAAGCCGGAAACACCCCCACGATGCGCACCTGCTTTTCCACGAGGGCGTCCGTGCGGTAGACGATGCCGAGCGGCGCGTCGCCCCGCGCGACATACTCGAGCGCCGCTCTCACGTTTTCGGCGCGCACCAGCCGCGGCGCGACACTGCTCCAGACTCCCAGCTTCTGCAGCGCCTCGCGTCCATAGATGCCGGCCGGTACCGAATCAGGATCGGCGACGGCGAGACGTCCGCCCCCGAGAAGCCTGCCCAGGTCGAAGCCCGGGGCAATCCGCACACGTAACGGGCTGGCGGCAGGCGCGATCAGCACCAGTGAGTTGCCCACGACGTCGCGGCGGGAACCCGGCCGCAGTAAACCGCGTTGCTGGAGGTAGTCCATCCATTGAAGGTCGGCCGAGAAGTACACGTCTGCCGGCGCCCCTGCCTCGACCTGCTTGGCAAGGGTGGAGGACGCCGCGAACGAGGACGTGACGTGTATACCCGTTCGAGCCGCGAAAGCCTGATCGAGGTCGGTGAGTACATTGGCCAGCGACGCCGCTGCAAAGACCAGTACACTCCCCTGCGCATCCGCGCTGCGCGCACCCATGCTCCCAAAACAGAGCGCCGTTACCGCACCTGCAAGCCACTGTCGCCGCTGCATACCGGGACCCAGTCGTGATATCTGAATGGATATAGGGATACCAGGACCGGGTTCGCTTCGCAATTGCCGCCGGTACCGTATCCTCCGGGGGATGCGAACGGACTCCCTCGCGCCGTTCCTGGCCGTACTGCTGCTCCTGACGGCGCCTCCCCAGGCGGCCGCGGCGACGCCTTCCGGCCCCAAGGCCGCGACGGCCCTACCCTCGGATGCGGAGCTCGAGCGCTCCCACGCCGTCATCGGCCGGATCATCATCCACAATGAGAACATCTTCGATCTGTCGGACCCCAAGGACGACTACTGGCTCGGCAGGCTCGCCGACCGTCTGCACCCGGTAACGCGCACGCGAACGGTCAGCGAGCAGCTTCTCTTCCACACGGGCGGCCCGTACTCCCGCCATCTGCTCGAGGAGTCGGCGCGCATCCTGCGCGCCAATCCCTATTTCTATGACGCGTCGGTCGTGCCCGTCGCCTATCACGACGGCAAGGTCGACGTCCTCGTGGTCACCCGTGATGTCTGGACACTCAATCCGGGCTTCAACTACTCCCGCAGCGGCGGCACGAATCAGACGGGGGTGACGCTCGAGGACATCAACACGCTCGGAACGGGCACTGACGTCAAGTTGCAGCACACCACCTCGGTCGATCGCTCGGAATCAGACATCCAGGTGATGAATCCCCACACGTTCGGCACCTGGGTCACGACGGATGTGGCCTACGGAAGTCTCAGCGACGGCAAGACGCGCGAGCTCATCATCAACCGGCCCTTCTATGCGCTCGAGACACGACATGCCGGCGGCATCTCCATCAACGACACCACCGAGGACGATTCGCTCTACGATCTCGGGCAGGAAGTCGACAAGTTCTCCGACCATACGCGCTTCTACCAACTGTACTACGGCCTCTCGAACGGGCTCGAGAACGGCTGGACCCGCCGCTACAGCGCCGGGCTCACCTATGACGAGCACACCTTTGCCGATTCGCCTCTCTGGACCGGTCCCACTGTCCTGCCGCAGGACCGCAAGTATGTCTACCCCTGGCTGCGCTTCGACCTCGTTCAGGACGAGTGGGCGGCGCTTCGCAACCACAATCAGATCGGCCGGACCGAAGACTTCGACATGGGCGCTTACGCCACGGTGCAGATGGGCTGGGCGGACACGACGTTCGGTTCCAGCCACGATGCGATTCCATTCCAGCTCGCGGCGGGTGACGGGTACTTCCTCACCAGGCGCCAGACCTTACTCGTCTCCAGCGTCTATACCGGCAGGCTGGAGGGCGGCGATCTCGACAACGCCGTGCTGAACAGCGCGGTGCGCTACTACAACGAGCAATCGGGCTATTGGCCGTTCCGCGAGGGAAACTGGCTCTTCTTCTCGACGCTCGCCGGCACGGTAGGCAAACGGCTCGACCTCGAGGACCAGATCCTGCTCGGGGGAGACAACGGCCTGAGGGGTTATCCGCTGCGCTACCAGGACGGCACCTCCCGGGCACTCCTGTCCTTCGAGGAGCGCTACTTCAGCAACTGGTATCCGTTTCGGCTCTTCCGCGTCGGTGCCGCCGTGTTCTTCGACATGGGGCGCACCTGGGGCAGCGCCCCTCTGGGACAGCCGAGTCTCGGCCTGCTGAAAGATGCCGGTTTCGGCCTGCGCTTCGGCAACGCCCGCACCGGCCTCGGGAACGTCATCCATGTGGATCTGGCGTTTCCCTTCGACGCCGGCCCGACCAACATCAGGCGCGTGCAGTTCCTGGTCCAAACGGAGCAGGAGTTTTAGCCGGGCGAGGGTTACTTACGCTTGGGCCCGAGACCCGGGGGCGCGAGGATGGTACCGTCCGGCAGGCGAATGCCGGTGCCGCCCGGCGGCGGCGGCGGAGTCTTGGGAGGCACGGGACTGGGAGCCTTGGCGGTGCTGCCCGCAGCCGTCGCTGGCGTCGCGGCGGGCGCCTTCGGCAGGGCATCGGCCTTGGGAGGCTGAATCGTGGCGGGCTCCTCCGGAGCGCGGGGCGGCAGCACCTCCACGGAGAGCGTGAAGGTGCGCTTTTCCGCGCCCTGGAGAGCACCCACATTGACCACCTGGCGGTCGACCTCCTCGCCGCGATCGTTGCGGATCGAGATGGTGACGTAGTACTCCCATGCCTCCTCGACCGGCGGATGACGGATCATGGCCTCGACCTTGAGCGCCGAGGTCGCCGCCACCTGCCGTCGCGCCGCTTCCGAATCGAAGCGCAGGTGATGCATGCAGCCCGGGCAGATGCTCAGGCTCTCGAGAATGACCGCCTTGCAGTGCGGGCAGGTGCGCGTCTTGCCCGTCGGGGACGGGCGAGAAGCGACGTTCATCAGCTATCAGCTCCCGTATCCCTTGGTCTCGGCCTTGGCCCGCGAATCACCATCCCAGCCGAACTCCACCTGGCCGCGCATGCGCGAGCCCGCGGCCACGGTCAGTGAGCCGGCCTTGACGTCGCCGCTGATCACTCCGCCCTCGAGCAGCTCCACACGCTTGGCGTTCTCGATATTACCGACGAGCTCGCCACCGACGACCACGACGCTGGCCTTGACCTGGCCTTCGAGGTGCGCGCCGGTGTCCAGTGTCACATTACCGTCGACCTGAACGTCGCCCTTGAAGCGGCCGGCGATGCGCACATGGCCTGAGCCCACGATCTTGCCTTCGATGGTGAGATCGGAGGCAATGACGGATTCTTTCATGTCCAAGCGCTGCTCCTTCGCCGCACGGCGGGGCATTTCCGGCGTGAGCGGGGCGACGTTGCTCTTCTCCGGCGGTGCGGCCGGCGGTGGCGTGCTGCCGAATGACGGCGAAGCTCCTGCCGAAGGGGTTGCGGATCCTGGGTTCGAATCTTTCCAAAGCGCCATGAGATGGCCCCCGATCAAAAAAGTGAGAGAGGAACCCCGAAAGGTACTCGTCGCTGAGTCCAAGAGCCAGTGTCTCTACGCGCCGACAGGCGCAGTCAAGCTTCAGGCAGGGCTCAGGCCGCCTGCGGCCCCTCCCTACGCACGGCATCCAGCAGCACTTCGAAGTCCGCCCCCTTGGTCACGAAGGCGGCCGCCCCGCGGCGCTTGGCTTCCCGGGCGACATCCTCGCTGAAGGCTATTCCGCTGAAGACGATGATACGCAGGCACGGCAGGGCCGCGGACAGCTCCGCGATCAGAGGCAACCCGCTGCCGCCCTGCAGCATGAGATCCAGGATGACGACGTCCGCTTCCGTGCGCCGCGCCACGGCCAGCACGTCGCCCGCCTCGGCCACCTGGCCGACGCAGCGCATATCCGCCTCGGTATCGATCAACTGGCTCATGATGTCGCTGAGATCCCGGTGGTTCTCCGCGATGAGCACTCGCAAAGGTCGCGTCTTATCGTGCAAAGGGTTTCCCTGCCGATGGGGGCCAGCCCAGCCGCGCTGAGCAAATCACATGCCCGGCGCCACCACACAATCTGCAAAATCCGCTGCGCGTGGCGGGCCGCCTCAAGCCTCGATCAGTTGCAGCAGCTCCGCGGTTTTCTCCCGCATCAGCGCCTCACTGCCGCGTGTTTCGACATTCAGCCGCACCAGCGGTTCCGTGTTGGATCCGCGCAGGTTGAAACGCCATTGCGGGAATTCCAGCGACAGCCCGTCGGTGAAGTCCGCGGCGACCGCATCGCGCTCGTACTGTTGCCGCGCCCGGGCCAGGATCGATTTGGCGTCGGATTTCAGGTGCCGGTTGATCTCGCCGCTGATCGGGAAGAGGCGCATGCGCTCGCCGACGAGCTGCGACAACGGCCCGCGCTGGGCGATAACCTGCAGCACGATGAGCCACGGGATCATGCCGCTGTCGCAGTAGGAGAAGGTGCGAAAGTAGTGGTGCGCGCTCATCTCGCCGCCGTAGACGCCATCGACCTCGCGCATCTTCTGTTTGATGAAGGCATGCCCGGACTTGCACAGCACGGGCTCGCCGCCATGATGCCGCACCAGGTCGATGGTGTTCCAGGTGAGCCGCGGGTCGTGCACGATGCGGCCGCCGCGCTCGCGCGCCAGGAAGACCTCCGCCAGCAGCCCGACCAGGTAGTAGCCCTCGATGAAGTTGCCGTGCTCGTCGAAGAAGAAGCAGCGGTCGTAATCCCCGTCCCAGGCCAAGCCGACATCGGCGCCGGAGCGGCGCACGACATTCGCCGTGGCGGCGCGATTCTCCTCCAGCATCGGATTGGGAATCCCGTTGGGAAAGGTCCCGTCGGGCGCGTGATTCACCTTGATGAACTCGAAGGGCAGGTGCGGCTCGAGCTGATCGATGATCGGGCCGGCGCCGCCGTTGCCCGGATTCACGACCACCTTGAGCCGGCGCAGCTTGGAGCGGTCCAGATAACCCAACAGGTGCTCGAGATAGCCGGCACGGATGTCGAGCGGCCGGTCGGTGCCGGGCTTCGCCGCCTTCGCCGGCAGCCGGCCCGCCTCGATCATGGCGCGCATGTCGTTCAACCCGGTGTCGCTGCTCACCGGCCGCGCCTGCTCGCGCACGAACTTCATGCCGTTGTAGTCCGGTGGGTTGTGACTGGCCGTCACCATGATGCCGCCGTCGAGCGACTCGGCGAAGGTGGCGAAATAGGCTCCCTCCGTGCCCCACAGGCCTATGTCGAGGACGTCCGCTCCGCAGTCGGTGAGTCCCCGCTTCAGAGCCGCTGCCAGTCCCGGGCTCGACAGGCGGATGTCGTGACCGACCGCCACCCGCTTGGGTTTCACCAACGCGGTGAATGCCCGACCAATGTCATACGCCAGCGATTCGTTGATCTCGTCCGGGATGCGGCCCCGAATGTCATATGCCTTGAAGGAGTTGAGGTTGGTCATGTCGTCTAGGTCGTCGTGCCCTTGCGCCCGTAGTGATCCTCGAGCCGCACGATGTCGTCCTCCCCGAGGTACGACCCGGACTGCACCTCGATGATGTGCAACGGGATCTTTCCCGGGTTCTCGATCCGGTGCCGCACCCCGATCGGAATGTAGGTCGATTGGTTCTCCTCGAGCAGGAAAACCTCCTCGCCACGCGTGATGCGCGCCGTGCCGGAGACGACGATCCAGTGCTCCGCGCGGTGATGATGCAGCTGCAGGGAGAGCACCGCGCCCGGCTTGACCTTAAGGCGCTTCACCTGGAAGCGCGGGCCGTTCTCGATGCTGTCGTAACTGCCCCAGGGACGGAATACCTCGCGGTGCAGGGAGTGCTCGTAGCGCCCCTGCTCCTTGAGCCTGAAGACCAGCTTCTTCACGTCCTGCACACGGCTGCGGGGCGCGACCAGGACCGCATCCTTGGTCTCCACCACGACGTGGTCTTTGAGACCCACGGTGGATACCAGCCGGCTCTCGGAGTAGAGGTAGCACCCCTCGGAGTCCTCGCAGATCACATCCCCGCGAGATACATTTCCGTGAGCATCCGGCTCACTCGCCTCGTGCAGCGCCGCCCAGGAGCCGACGTCGCTCCAGCCGGCATCCAGCGGCACCACCACCGCGTCAGCGGTCTTCTCCATCACCGCGTAGTCGATCGAGTCGCTCGGGCAAGCCTCGAAGAGCTGTTTGTCCACCCGGGTGAAATCGAGGTCGGCCTTCGCTGCCGCGAACGCCGCCGCGCAGGCGCTCGCGATCCCGGGCGCCAGTCGTTCCAGCTCCTCGAGGTAGCGCCGGGCGCCGAACAGGAACATGCCGCTGTTCCAGTAGTAGTCACCGGAGGCGACGAGCTCCTGCGCCACCGCGGCGGCAGGCTTCTCCACGAAGCGCACTATCCGATACACCGCGCCGCTCGTCGGCCCCCGCTGGATGTACCCGTAGCCGGTCTCCGGGCTGGTGGGCACGATGCCGAAGGTCACGAGCTGCCCCTGCTGGGCGGCATCGAGGGCCGAGTGCACCGCCTGGTGAAAAGCCGGAACGTTCCGGATCACGTGGTCCGCCGGGAGCACGAGGAGCAGAGGATCGGTGCCGGCCTTCGGGGCCGCCGCCTTCAGGGCCGCATGGGCGGCCAGGGCGATGGCGGGAGCCGTATTGCGCCCGGTCGGCTCGAGCACGATTGCCTGCGGCGCGATGCCCAGCTGGCGCAGCTGTTCCGCGACCAGGAAGCGGTGCGCCTCGTTGCAGACGACCACCGGTTCGGCCGCTGCCATACCCTCCAGCCGCAGCGCCGTCTGCTGGATCATGGTGCGCTCGCCCGTGAGGGCGAGCAGCTGCTTCGGGTAGAGCTCGCGCGACAGGGGCCACAGGCGCGTGCCGGCACCGCCGGAAAGAATGACTGGGGTGAGCATGAGAGATACCGGTTCAGGTGGCCGAACGGGACGCGCGACCGATCGCATGGTAGGTCAGACCGAAGCGGCCGACCATCGCCGGATCGTAGAGATTGCGGCCATCGAATATGAGCGGGTTTTTTAGTAATTGTTTCAGACGCTCGAAGTCCGGACTGCGGAATTCCTGCCATTCCGTCACGATGGCGAGGGCGTCGGCGCCCTCCGCCGCCTCGTATGCATTCCGCGCCAGAACGAGGCGCTGGTCGCCCGCGTAAATCCGCCCAGCCTCCGCCGCCGCCACGGGGTCATACGCGCGCACCCGCGCCCCGGCCTGCAACAGGCGATCGATGATCGTCCTTGCGGGCGCCTCCCGCATGTCATCGGTATTGGGCTTGAAGGCCAGGCCCCACAAGGCGATCGTGCAACCCTGCAGCCGCTCCCCGAAATGCTGCCGCATCTTCTCCACCAGGACTTCCTTCTGGCGGGTGTTCACCGATTCCACGGCCGCCAGAATCTGCGGCTCGTGATCGACCTCGCGCGCGGAGCGGATGAGCGCCCGGACATCCTTGGGGAAGCAGGAGCCGCCGTAACCGGTTCCTGGATAGATGAAGCTGTAGCCGATGCGGGGATCGGAGCCGATGCCGACGCGGACCTTCTCGATGTCCGCGCCCACACGCTCCGCCAGATTCGCCAGCTCGTTCATGAAGCTGATCTTGGTGGCGA
>Ga0335072_10014656_pt1 | contig 11139 bp, 10 predicted proteins | sample Lox_Sample_21_FD_206725 | JGI IMG/M metagenome (GOLD analysis project Ga0335072, IMG submission 206725) | Soil microbial communities from Loxahatchee National Wildlife Refuge, Florida, United States - Lox_Sample_2.1 | ecosystem: Environmental > Terrestrial > Soil > Wetlands | place: USA... | reverse complement strand
CGAGAACCTGGCCGATCGCGGCGATCCGCGCCGGATCCTCCGGTCCGATGACGACCGCCCCGTCGGCGCCCGCGGCCGCCCACGACCTGGCCGCGGCGGCGAACTCGCCCAGGTCACCGGGCGGCGCCGCGAATACGGTCCTGGTGATCTCCAGCGGGTCGCGGCCCACCCGCCCGCAGTGCCGGTCGAGCACCTCGAACTTGTGCCGCACTTCCGCCGGGTCCGCGGCGAACACGTTGCACGCGTCGCCGTAACGCGCCACGAGGTCGAGCGTGCGGCGCTCCCCGCCGCCGGCCACCAGGACAGGGATGGTCCCGCTCACCGGCCGCGGCGAGTTGCGTGCGTCCCGCATCGTGTAGAACTTCCCGGAAAATGTGGCCCGGCCCTCGGTGAACAGCGCGTCGCAGATCGCCAGCGCCTCCTCCAGCCGGTCGAAACGCTCGCCAGCCGACGGGAACGAGATGCCGTACGCTTCGCTCTCCGCGACGTCCCACCCGGCGCCGATGCCGAGCACCGCCCGCCCGTGCGACAGCACGTCGAGGGTGGTCACCGCCTTGGCGAGCAGCCCGGGGTGGCGCAGCGTCACGGGGCTCACCAGCGCGAACAGCCGCACCGTGGTCGTCTGCAGCGCCAGCGCGCCGAGCAGCGTGTACGCGTCGAACATCGGCGAGCCAGGTCCGCCGCCGACCTGGTTCTGATGCACGTGATCAGGCACCGACACCGCGTCGAACCCGGCCGCCTCCGCGGCCCGCACCGCCTCCGCGAGCCGGCCGAACACCGCGGCCCCGTCGTCCACGGTGCCGTACGACCCGAAGTGCATGCCACGCCGGAACAGCACCATCTGACTCCCCAGCCACCACTAGTCCGTTCAGACAAAGCCTTTCTATCCTTAACGGTCTCGTGGTTCCAGCCGCACCCCACCGTCTGCGGAGGCGGCGGCCTGTGCCTCGCGTGCCGGCAAGGCCGGTCCCGAATCAGGCGGCACAATCGCCGCGCCAGTCACGGAGCACTCCGCGGCCTAGGGTGACTCTCATCAGCACGAAAGAAAAGCGTGCGTATAGGACGCTTTTCTTTCGTGATCATGGAACACGTCACATCGGCAAGGCCGGTCCCGAATCAGGCGGCACAATCGCCGCGTCAGTCACAGGGCGGTGCGTGGCCTGGGCTGACTCTCATGATCACGCGAAGGCGAGGATCTGGTCGTCGACTGGGGCGCCGGTGAGGCGGTTCGCGAGCGTGGACATGACGTAGGTGCCGATGCCGAGGACGACCTCGAGCGCGTTCTGCTCGGTGTAGCCCTGGCCGAGGAACGCGCGTAGCGCCGGCTCGCCGACGTCGCCTGCGGTGTCGAGCACCCGCAGCGTGAACACCCGTATCGCGTCCAGCCGGGGGTCGGCAAGCGGCTCGGCGCCGCGGAGCGCGGCGATCAGGCACGCGTCCGCGTCCAGCGCGGTCAGCCGCGCGGTGTGCATCGCCACGCAGAGGTGGCAGCCGTTCCGCGTGGCGATCGTCATGACGACGACCTCGCGCGCCACCGGATCCAGCGTGGTCGTTTCGAACAGCCCGTTCAGCCTCTGGAAGCCGTCCAGCAGCTGCGGTGAGCTGGCCCACCGGGCGGTGGCGGCCGGCAGGTAGCCGAGATGCTTCGCGGTGGCGGTCATAGCGCGTCGCGCGGCGGGCGGCGCGGTTTCGATGGTGTGCTGGGTGAACATGGGTGTCCTCCGCTATGGTTAAAGACAACTAGGTTGTCTAAAACAGTAAACGAGGTTGTCGAATGTCGTCAAGCGCCGCCGCCGGGTACGAGCTGCCGCTGCTGCTGTTCGGCGGGTTCCGGGCGATCATCGACGAACTGCACGGTGAGCTGGCCCGCCGCGGGCACCCAGACCTGCGCCCGGCGCACGGGTTCGCGATGCAGGCCATCGGGTTCCGCGGCGCCACCGCGAGCGAGGTCGGCAGGCGGCTCGGCGTCTCTAAGCAGGCGGCGGGCAAGACGATCGAGCGCCTCGAGGCGCTCGGCTACGCGCAGCGGGCGGGCGACAGCGCCGACCGCCGCCGCAAGCTGACCCGGCTCACCCCGCGCGGCGTCGAAGCGCTCGCCCTGTCGGCGGAGATCTTCGGCGACATCAGGGACCGCTGGGCGCGGACCCTCGGCGCCGACCGGGTCGGGGACCTGGAGGCCAGCCTGCGGACGATGGTGCCCGGCGAGATGTTCCGGCTGGACGTCCCTGGCTGGTTCGGCGCGTCCTAAGCCGGCACTATGCGCAGCGGCAGCTTCTCGTGCCCGTGCACCGCCATGTTCGTGGTCACCTCCGGCTCGCCGGCCAGCTCGACGGACCGCACGTGCCGGGCGAGCGCCGACAGCAGCGACACCCCCTCGAGGCGGGCGACCCGCGCGCCGACGCAGGCGTGCACCCCGAACCCGAGGCCGAGATGCTTGTTGACCACGTCCCTGGTGATGTCGTAGACGGCCGGGTTCTCCCAGCGCCGCGGGTCCCGGCCGCCGGGCATGTGCAGCAGCAGGATCTTCGCGTCCTCCGGCAGCTCGGTCCCGTCGACGTCGACGGTCATGGTCGCGCGGCGCCTGGTGAACCGGGCCGGGTTGTCGTACCTGATGCCCTCCTCGAAGGCCCGCACCGCGAACTCGTCGATGTTGGACCGCAAGAGCTGGTACTGATCGGGGTACTCCGCCAGCGCGCGCAGCGTGTTGCCGAGCGAGTAGATCGTGGTGTCTGATCCCGCCGAGTACAGGGTGCGGACGAGGATTTCGGCCTCTTCCTGGGTGACGGCCCCGGTGTCGGCGGCCTCGTACATGGCCATGCAGATGCCGCCGGGCTGGACCGCGTCCCGCTTGCAGTTGATGGCGACCCACTCGAAGACCTCGAACGCCTCGTCCATCGACTGCTGGTAGATCTCGTTCTTCGGCCCGAACATGTTGAACTGCGCGTGCCCGAACCTGATCAGCATTTCCCTGTTGTTGTCCCCGAGCCCGATCGCGTCGGGGAACACGGTCAGCACGTACGACTTCGCGAGGTCGGCATGACCGTCGATGATCCCGTCGGGCGCGTCGAGCAGCGACCGGACGATCTGATCCGCCGCCTGCTCGAAGGCGTCCTGCATCCGGCGCAGCACGGCGGGCGACATGCCCTTGCTGATCACCGTCCTGACCCGCTGGTGGTCCGGCGGGTCGTCGGACAGCAGGATCATGGGCTGGCCGACCTCTTCGAACGGCGGCCTGGTGGAGCTGAACGTCTTCCAGTCCCGCATCATGAGCTCGATCTGGGCGTGCCGCCCCGTCGCCCAGACGTCGTACTGCGGCGAGTAGACCACGGGCCCCGCCTCGCGGATCATGCCGTCGTACTTCTGCGGATCGCGGATGACCTCGGGGCTGAACCAGTCGAAGCCGGTGTCTGTCACCGAATCGCTCGCGGGCATCGGCGCCTCCCGCCCTTGTTCCCCGTCGACTGTTCGTCGGCTTGCCCGGATCGTAGGACCGGGGCACGGGGCGGTCAATATACGATCCCGCTGGCCTGTGGCAGGCCCCAAAGTTACGATCTGCGCATGAGGGTCACCGTTGACAAAGACCTGTGCGAGGCCAACGCCGTATGCGCCGGCCTGGTTCCCGAGGTCTTCTCCGTGGATGACGAGGACGAGCTGCACATCGCGGCCGGCGAGGTCCCGCCGCAGCTCGCCGACCGCGTCAGGGAAGCGGTCATGTCCTGCCCGAAGACCGCCCTCCTCCTCGAGGAATAGGTCAGCGCCGTGGAGGCCGCCGGTCGGCCGCGCGTCGACACCAGCGTGGCGCACAGCGCCCGTGTGCACGACTACTGGCTCGGCGGCAAGGACAACTTCGCCGCTGACCGCGCCGCGGGCGACGCGGTGCGGGCCGCCTACCCGGGGATCGTGCAGTCCGTGCGGGCCAACAGGGCGTTCCTGGCCCGCGTCGTCCGGTTCCTGACCGCCGAGGCCGGGATAACCCAGTTCCTCGACATCGGCACCGGCATCCCCGCTGCGAACAACACCCACGAGATCGCGCAGTCGGTGACGCCAGACGCACGTGTCGTCTACGTGGACTACGACCCGGTCGTCCTTCGGCACGCCCGCGCGCTGCTCATCAGCGGCCCGCGGGGGACGGTCGACTACATCGACGCCGATCTGCGCGACACGGAAAAGATCCTGCAGGCGGCGGCGCGGACGCTGGACTTCAGCGAGCCGGTGGCGATCATGCTGATCGCCGTCATGCACCTGATCGTGGACGGCGACGACCCCTACGGGATCGTCGCCCAGCTGAAGGACGCGATGCCCCCGGGCAGCTACCTCGCGCTGTCGCAGGTGGCGTCGGACATCGAACCCGAGCAGATGGCCGAGGCGGCCAGCCAGTACAACATGCGGGCACGCGAGACGCAGCGACACCGCACGCGCGCCGAGGTGACCAGGTTCTTCGACGGCCTCGAGCTGCTCGAGCCCGGCGTGGTGGTGGTGCCGCAGTGGCGCCCCGGATCCACGGCGGAGGCCGAAGCGCATTCCGGGATGTGGGGCGGCGTCGGCCGCCGCGCCTGACAGCAAAGGCGGCTGAGCAGTGGACGTCTCCTTCGGCACCGTCTGGGAGGCGTTCGCCCGCGAGCTGCCGGACGCCATCGCGATCTCCGAGCCCGGCCGGGACTACAGCTACGCCGAATGGGAGGAACGGTCCGCGCGGCTGGCCGCCGCGCTGGCGGACGCCGGCGTCGGCCCGGGGGACAAGGTCGCGTGCTACCTCTACAACGGGGCCGCCTACCTGGAGACGGTATTCGCCGCCTTCAAGCTCGGCGCGGTGCCGGTCAACGTCAACTACCGGTACACCAGCGACGAGCTGTCCGCGCTGCTGGCCGACGCCGACGCCTCGGCCATGGTGTTCAGCGGGGAGCTGGCCGGGAACGTCGCGGACGTGGCGGCCAGGCTCCCGTCGCTGCGCCTGCTCGTCAGGGTCGGTGCTGTCCCGGCCGGCCAGCCCGGCCCCGACGCGGCCGAACTCGGCGAGCTGCTCGAAGCGCACGCGCCGCGCCCGGCGCGGCCGCGGCCGGGGTCCGACGAGCTCTTCATGTACACCGGCGGCACGACGGGCAAACCGAAGGGCGTGATCTGGCGGCTGTCGGACCTGATGCACAACATGGAGGCGTCGGTCTTCCAGCGGATCGGGGTGAGCGCGCTGCCCGGCACGGTCGGCGAGGCGGTCCGGGTCGCGGTCGCCGCCAGGTCCGCGGGCCGGTCGCCGGTCATGATGCCGGCCGTCCCGCTGATGCACGCGACCGGGCTGTTCAACTCGATGGGCGCCTTGCTGGCGGGCGGCCGGGTGGTCACCACCCGGCCCGGCGGACTCGATCCGCGGCACGTCTGGGAGACCGTCGCGACCCAGCGCGTGCGCACGCTCGTGGTGGCCGGCAATGCGGTCTGCCAGCCGCTCGTCGACGAGCTCGCCGCCGCCGAGCGGGCCGGGCGGCCGCACGACCTCACCTCCCTCGACTCCGTGGTCAGCTCGGGCACCGTGCTGAGCGACCGGCTGAAGCGCGCGCTGCACGAGCGCGCCACCGTCACGATCACCGATGCGCTCGCCTCGAGCGAAGGGGGCCCGTTCGCGTACGCGGTCACCACGTCGACGGCCGACCTGCCTGCCAGGTTCTTCCCCGCCGCGCCCACGAAAGTGCTCGCGGGCGACACGCCCGTGACTCCCGGCAGCGGCCAGGTCGGCGTGCTCGCTTTCGGCGGCCCGACACCGCGGGGGTACTACAAGGACACCGCCAAGACCACGGCCACGTTCCGCACCGTCGGCGGGGTCCGCTACACCATGCCCGGCGACCTGGCGGTCGTCGAGCAGGACGGCGCCATCCGGTTCCTCGGCCGCGGCGCCGGGGTCATCAACACCGGCGGCGAGAAGGTCCATCCGCAGGAGGTCGAGGACGCGCTGCTCGCCCACCCCGGCGTGACGGACGCCTCCGTGGTCGGCGTCCCCGACGAGACGTGGGGCGAGCGCGTGATGGCCGTGGTGGCGACCGGCAGCACCACGCTGACCGCGGTCGAGCTGCGGGACGCGCTGCGTACCCGGCTAGCCGGGTACAAGGTGCCGCGCGGCATCGTGCTGCTGCCCAGCCTGCCGAGGACGCCCGCGGGCAAGCTCGAGCTCGCCGAGATCCGGCGCATCGCGGCGGCCGACGGCGGCTAGGCCTACTCGGTGGCGGACGACAGCAGGCCGGTCTCCTCCGGCGTGAGCTCCAGCTTGACGGCGGGCAGGATCTCCGCGAGCTGACCGGTCGACCGCGCGCTCGCGATCGGCGCGACGATGTGCGGGCGGGTCAGCAGCCAGGCAAGCGCGACCGCCGCCAGCGTGGTCTGGTGCGCCGCCGCGACCTGGCCGAGCGCCTCGAGCGCGGCGCCGCCGCCCTTGCCGAGGTACTCGGCGGCCCGCTTGGCGCGCGGCGAGTCGACGTCCGGGCCGTCCTGCCGGTACTTGCCGGTCAGGAAGCCGCTGGCCAGCGCGTAGTAGGGCAGCACGGCCAGGTCCCAGGCGTCCGCGATCGGCGCGAGCGTGCGTTCATAGTCCCGCTCGACGAGGTTGTAGTGCGGCTGCAGCACCGTGAACTCGGCGAGCCCGAGCTCGCGCTGCAGCCTGAGCGCCTCGGTCAGCCGTTCCGGCGAGTAGTTGGAGGCGGCGACGTGCCGGACGGTGCCTTCCTTCACCAGCGCGTCGAACGCGCGCAGGGACTCCTCGAGCGGGGTCTCCAAGTCGTCGTGGTGCACGTAGTACAGGTCGATGTAGTCGGTCCGCAGCCGGTCGAGTGAGGCGTGCGCCTCGCCGCGGATGGTGTCCGCCCGCAGGTTCCGGTACTTCGGGTCGCGGCCGCCGCCCACCTTCGTGGCCAGCACGATCTGGTCGCGGTTGCCGCGTTCTTTCAGCCAGTGCCCGATGATCGTCTCCGACCGGCCGTGCTCGACCAGGTAGGAGTTGGCGGTGTCGACGAAGTTACCGCCCGCCTCGGTGTAGGCATCGAGGACGGCGTACGACTGTTCCTCGTCGGCGGTCCAGCCGAACACGTTGCCGCCCAGGCAGATCGGATAGACGTCGAGGTTCGTACGGCCAAGGGAAACCATGCCTGCGAACCTATCAGGGCCTTGCCGGGGCCCTTCGGTCGCCTGAGAAATCCACCATCAGTCACAGCAGACTCATTCGTCACAGGTGAAGATCAGTCAGGTGACCGATGTCTTGCACCGCAACTTGCAGAAGTATTTGTGCTGCAACGAGAACTTGATGTGGATCCGCCCGGTGCTCGGACTTCCCCGCGGGCAGCCGGAGCGCGATCCTCAGCCCCTACTAAAGGAACCGCATGAACGGGATTGCCACGCGTCTTCCGATCGACTTGCAGCGGTGCCGTTTTCTCGCCAGCGAGCCTGTGACCAGCGCCAGCACGCATCCCGCGGCGGGGGACACCGGTTTGTGCGGTGCCCGGCGAGTGCTGTCGGCAGCGACGCGCCGCGATCCCCTCCGGTGCGGATACGCACCTGGCCCTGGCACTGGGCCAGATCCCGATGCTAGCCGGCGCACACCCGGCTGAGCAGGGATATTGACGTACCCCAGCGGGTCGCGTCCGGTTCGGCTTGATGCCGCAACGGCCGGGCTGGCCGCGATCCGCCGGGGTGCAGACGTGGGGACGGTGAGCCGTAACGCCCCCGGCGGTTCACCGTACTCACGGCACGCGCCCGCGTAAGACGCGGCGCGGCGGCCGCAGCGATGCCGCGAGCCGGCACCGGACGCAGGGCTCTTCCGCCAGCCCGCGCGGACGGTTCAGCTGGCGACGAGGCGATCTGTGGCGACGCGGCAGCGGAGGGTCCCCCCGGGCCATCGGGAAGACCCTCCGCTGTTCTCGCGATCGGCGGTATTACTTGCCGAAGTTGTCGAACTCTCCCAGGTGAGCGCCGCCAATGAATGCGTGCCACTCATCCGGGGTGAACCGGAGAACCGGTCCTTCTGGGTCCCTGCTGTTGCGTACGGCCACGCCGCCCTCTGAGATGTTCGCCACTTCGACACAGTTGCCGTTGGAGAAGCTCAGCGAGCTCTTTACCCAGTGAGAACCTGAACCTGGCCTTTCGTCTGCAGGCCTTGCCATGTCGCCCCACCTCACCGATTGCTGGTTGTGCTTGGGATCTAGTCGCCAATGACTACGTTACGTAATCATTATACTACGCACCGTGTCACTAATTCCATAGGCTAGCAGACAACAGTTGTCCCGAGAGTCCTAGTTGTCTCAAATAGCACTAACGCACATTAGGCACCGATTGTTCGCAAAATCTCATGAGTTTTTCATACGCACCGTAAGTAACAGAAAACACCAAATATCAACAGCGCTCACGCCTGTGTGAACAGAGCGGCTGCCGGGGCTCGCCTAACGTCCGAGCCAGCGCGATTCGGCCGTCTCGAGGATGAGCTCCTTGGACGACTCCGGGTCGAGCGCCGCCTCGGCGAGCGTCTCGAACGCGATCCGGTGGAGGTAGGTCTCCCGTTCCCCCTCCAGCGTGAAGCCGCTGCGCATGTGCTCGGTGGCGACGACGTCCTGCAGCATGGCGTCGCTGTCGGCGCCGAAGCCGAAGATGACGAAGGACTCGCCGAACACCCGGTGCTGCCCGTCAAGGGTGAGGATCTGCATGGTCACGTTCGGCCGTTCGGCCACCTTGGCCAGGTGCTGCAGCTGCTCGTACATCACGACGTCGTCGCCGATCCTGCGCTGCAGGATCGATTCGTCGAAGACGACGTGCAGTTCCAGATCCGCACGGTCGATCACCTGCTGGCGGCGCAGCCTGACGCGCACCAGCCGCCCGATCATGCCGGGCGCGACGGGCTCGATCCTGCTGTAGCTGCCGATGATGTGCCGGGCGTAGGCCTCTGTCTGGAGCAGCCCGGCCACCACGTCGACGTGCCAGATGGCGATGGTGTTCGCCTCGTGCTCCAAGCCGATGAACTGCTTGTAGTCCTCGGCGAGCACGTCGGCGGAGTCTTCCCACCAGCCCTTGTGCGTGGCGTCCTCGGCGAGTGCGAGCAGCATCTCGCGGCGCGGGCCGGTGACCTGGTAATAGGAGAGCAGCCGTTCGACTTCGCGCGGACGCAGCCCGGTCTTGGCCCGCTCGTACCTGCTGATCTTGGAGGGCGACCAGCCGAGCGCCGCGGCGACCGATTCCCCGCTCCTGCCCCTGGATTCGCGAATGTCCCGCAGCTCGGCCGCAAGCCGCCGACGGCGCACCGTGGGGCTGCCTGGCTCGGTCATCGGGGCACCCCTTTCCGCTGGTGCCGCGGGCGGACGGCTGGCTCAGCTAAGTCGTCACGCAGATTGCACGGAAATCCGCTATGAAACCCTGAGTACATCGTACACTCACCCAGCGCGACCGAAGCTTCTTTTGTGGCATGAGGCACCGCCGATTCATTTAGTGATCGCTGATACGGGCCTCGGCACAGGTGCCTGGGGCGGAAATCCGCGATCCTGTGCTGCCTGTATAGAAGGTTGACGATGGTGGCGTCGGTGAAAGAAAGAGACTGGAGTTGCGTCAATTAAGCGCGCTAGTCACCGCGTTATAGAACTGATATATGCGCCGTTGCGCGCACACGGGAACGGCCTGCCGCCGACTGGGGGACTCGGCGGCAGGCCGTTAGTTCTCGTGGCCGTGCTATTTCACAGATGGTAAAGGACGGCGGGCTGGGCGTGTCCTGCCGCGACCACCGGGGTGCTGGACGTGACCGCGGTTGCCACTGGCACCGCTACGCCGGCAAGAATGGACCCGGCAAAGCCGAGTGTCAGAAGGGGGGAGATGATGGCTCGCTTTATGCGCATGATTCCTCCATGGCATATGTGCTGCTCAGCAGCCTTCACCTGGCGTCAGCGGCCCGCAGACGCATCCACAGTGATGTTCTTATTTGCCAGCGTAGGGCTCTTACATGAACTACGATAAATGGCTATGCTGCCTTCATCAATAAGAAAAATCGGCAGCGATCCTTGCGTAATTTATTTGACTGAAATATTCGGCCGCCAGTGCGATAAAATTGACGGCACTTGATGCGATGCAAGCGTCCATGCAACTTGCATGGCAGTATGCGCACAGAGATCTCTAGGGGCTCGCCGCAAGGCTTTCGGCTACCGAATTAATGTCCGAAAATGGTTTCCCTGTTCCGGGGATGCGGTAAGTAGTAAAGTTTGACCCATGTCCCCGGTGACCGCGGCCGCCGCACTGGCCGGCCGCGACAACGAGCTGGCCCTGCTCGACGGGCTATTAAGAGAAGCTGCCCGCGGCCGCGGTGCCGCGGTGCTGATCGACGGTGAGCCGGGCATTGGCAAGTCGGCGCTCGTGCACGCCGCGGTCGCGACCGCGCCGGACGCGGGCTGTCAGGTGTTCTGGGGCGCGGGCGACGAGCTGAGCACGGCGCTGCCGCTGCTGCCGTTCCTCGAGGCATTGCGGGTCCGTGAGCCGTCGGTGAACACGAGGCGGAAGACGATTGCCGGGCTGCTGCGCGGCGAGATCGCCGCCGATCGCGGCACGGACGTGCCCGCCGCCCTGGCCGAGCAGCTGCTCGCGCTGGTCGCCGAGGAATGCGCGGTGCGGCCGACGGTAATCGTCGTTGACGACCTGCAGTGGGCCGATCCCGCCAGCGTCACGCTGTGGGGGCGGCTGGCGAGGACGGCGGATCAGCTGCCCTTGCTGCTGATCGGCATCGCGCGCCCGGTTCCGCAGCGCGATGACCTGCTCGTGCTCCGGAGGATAGTCGGCGACGCGGGCCGGATCCGGCTGACCGGGCTCACCGCCCCGGCAGTAGCAGAACTGATCGCCGCCCTGTCCGGCGGCAGGCCGGACAACAGCCTGCTCCAGCTCGCGGAAGGCGCGGCAGGCAACCCTCGCTACCTGACGGAACTCGTCGCCGCGCTGGATCGCGGCTCATGCCTCACGGTCACCGCGGCGGGCATGGCGGCCCTCGTCGACGCCACCGCGGTGGACGCCGCCGAGCCCCTGAGTTCCGGGCTGGCGTCGCTGTCCGCAGTGATCGCCGATCACCTCGGCTTCGTCGCGCGCCCGGTACGCGATGTGCTGCGCGCCGCGGCCCTGCTCGGCGTCGACTTCGAGATCTCCGAC
>Ga0335072_10014655_pt1 | contig 11140 bp, 7 predicted proteins | sample Lox_Sample_21_FD_206725 | JGI IMG/M metagenome (GOLD analysis project Ga0335072, IMG submission 206725) | Soil microbial communities from Loxahatchee National Wildlife Refuge, Florida, United States - Lox_Sample_2.1 | ecosystem: Environmental > Terrestrial > Soil > Wetlands | place: USA: Florida... | reverse complement strand
CGTGGCCGATGTAGGCGGCCCCGAACAGCTGCGGCCACTGGGTGATCGCCGCGCCCGTGAGCAGCCCGCCGTTGGAGTAGCCCTGGATGCCCAGATGCGCCGACGAGGTGTAGCGCTGCGCGATCAGGTAGCGGGCGGCCCAGGCGAAGTCATTGAAGACGTTCTGCTTGTCGGCGAGCATGCCGGCGCGGTGCCAGGTCTCGCCGTAGACACCGCCGCCGCGCAGATTGGGTACGGCATAGACCCCGCCGAGCTCGAGCCACACCGGCAGCATCGGGTCGAAGGCCGGGGTGATGGTGATGTCGAATCCCCCGTAGCCATAGAGAATCGTGGGATGGCTGCCATCGAGTCTCAGGCCCCGCTTCGCCACGATGAACATCGGCACCCGGGTGCCGTCCTTCGACGCATAGAACACCTGTCGGATTTCATAGGCGGAGGCGTCGAACGGCACTGCGGGTCGGAACAGCGTCGTGGTGCTCGCGCGATCGACGACATAGCGATACACGCTCGCGGGTGACAGAAACGAGGTGAACGCGTAGTAGATGCTGTTCGAATCCGCGCGCGCCGACAGCCCCACGACCGAGCCGAGCGACGGCAGGGCAAGCTCGGCCAGCGTGCGACCGGCGGTCGAATACAGCGTCAGCCGGCTCACCGCGACGTCCTGCCACTGCACGAGCAGGCGTCCGCCGGCGAGCGCCGCGCTCGCGATCACCCCGGCGCCCTGGGGCACCACGCTGCGCCAGTGCGCCGGCGCCGGGTCCGCAAGCCGCGCGGCGACGATGCGTTGCCTCGGCGCCTGCAGGGTCGTCTGCAGATACACGGTCCCGTGAACCTCGCCCACGACGCCGTACTGCGCATCGTTACGCGTGAACAGCGGCAGAATTCCGGCCGTGCGGCCCGGGTGATGCGCATGGCGCAGATCGCCGTAGAACAGCTCGTTGCGTGGCGCGGTGCCGTTCTCGAGCGTGATGAACAGGTAATGCCCGTCCTCGCTGACCCACCCGTCGATGTTCCAGCGGGGCAGATCGGGGCGGCGGTAGACGAGACGGTCCGCGCTCTGCGGTTCGCCCAGCGCATGATAGTAGAGCGCCTGATCGACGAGCCGCTCATTGATCCGATTGTTCCGCGGCGGCGCCGGATAGCGGGAGTAGAAGAACCCGCCGTCGTCGTTGGTCCAGGCGATGTTGGAGAACTTCACCCACCGCACCGCATCGCTCAGCGTCCTGCCGGTGCTCACGTCCAGCACATGCAGCGTCTCCCAGTCCGAGCCGCCGACCGAAAGCGCGTAGGCGAGGTAGCGCCCGTCGGGCGAGGGCTCGAAGTCGGCCAGGGCAATCGAGCCGTCGGGCGAGAGCCGATTGGGATCGATGAGCACGCGCGGCGCGGCCGTGGGCGAATCCCGCACGTATAAGACCGACTGGTTCTGCAGCCCGGAGTTGCGGCGGAAGAATATCCGGCTGCCGCTCACCTGCAGCGGCGTGCCTTCGCGCGGGTAGTTCCACAGCTGCGAGAGCCGCGCGCGCATCCACGGCCGTACCGGAATCTTCGCCAGATACGCCCCGGTCAGCGCGTTCTGCGCCTCGACCCAGCGGTGCAGTGCCGGGCTTTGCAGATTCTCCATCCACTGGTAGGGCGCGGGCACCCGCGTACCGGAATAATCGTCCACCGTGGTATCGCGCTGCGCCGCCGGATAGCGCAGGGCGCCGAGGGACGCCGGGGCGGCGGGCGGCGCGGGGGCGCCGGTGGAGGTGAGCCCGGCGGCCGACGCGCCCGCGGCACCCGCCAGCAGCAGGGCGGCGAGCCACGGCGCGCCCGCTCGATTCACCGGCAGCGCGCCCGCTCGATTCACCGGCGGCGCGCCCGCTCGATTCCGCTCGCTCATGACGCTCATGATCATCCTCCGCGGATCCGGGAGCAATCGTCAGGCAGGCTCCGTGAATGAGAACTGCACCGGGCGCGGCTCGAATCGCAGGCCCGCCGCGCGCGCGCGGCGGCGCTCGGGCTCGCACGCGACCAGCTGCGCGCGCGCCTGCTCCCGATAGCCCAGGCTGTTGTAGGCGCAGAACGGCACCTGCCGGCCGCCCGGCAGCAGAAACGCCTTGCAGCACTTCATCAGGTTCTTCTGGTTGAAGGTCCAGGGATCCATGAAGTCCTGCAGCATGATCATGATCATGTGCTCGGCCAGATCCCCGACCGTGCGCGCCTCGAGGATGCCGCAGGTCTCGCAGGACAGGCGCATCTGCTGCGCCGCCTTGGCCGATCCCGGCACCGCGGAGGAGGACCACAGCCCCTCCAGCGCGCGCTGGATCTCCAGGCTGAAGTCCGGCATCGCGCGATTGGTGATGTAGTCCAGATAATCCTCCACGTTCACGATGCGCGGCAGGGGCGTCACGCCGCCCTCGCCCACGATGGCGTAGGTGACGGCATTGCAGGTCGGGAAGCAGCAGGGTACGGGCACGAAGTCGGACTGGCGGAACAGGCCCTCGGTCTGCGCCTCGATCCACTGCTGCACATCGGGAATCGTCACGCGCTGCAGCGGATCGTGCGGCAGGTGCCGGCCCGCGTGGAAGGCCGGCTGAAAGTTGATGCCGCGCACCGCCGGGTGCGCGATGGCGAAGGAGATGATCCGGCCGACCTCGTGGTCATTGATGCCGCGCTCGAGCGCCGGCACCAGGGTGGCGTGCAGCCCCCGCGACGCCAGCCGGTCCAGCGCCCGCAGCTTTTCCTCGAGGATGTCGGGCTCGCCACGAATGCGCCGATAGGTGTCGCTGGAGAATCCGTCGAACTGGAAGTACAGCGATGCGCCCGCGTCGGCGAGCTCGTCGAGGAAGCGATCGTCGCGCGCGATGCGCTTGCCGTTGGTGTTGATCATCACGAACGGAATATCGCGCGCCTTGGCGGCCCGTACGAACTGCAGGATCTGCGGATGGATGGTCGGCTCCCCGCCGGAGAACTGCACGACCTCGGGGTTGCCTTCCGTGCGCACGAACTCATCCAGTATCTGCTCGACCTCCTCCAGCGTCAGATTGAATCCGGGGCCGGCCGACGCGAAGCACAGCGGGCAGTTCATGTCACAGGTGCTGTTGACCTCGATGATACCGACACAGGCGTGCTGCTGATGCTCCGGACACAACCCGCAGTCGTGGGGACAGCCGGCGCTCGCCTGCGCATTGAAGGCGAGCGGAATCGTACCCGGCTTGTTGTAGCGCGACAGACGCAGGTACGCGTCCGCGTCGGCATACACCAGGGCCTCGGACGGACCGCACGCCGGGCAGCGTTTGCGCAGATACACCTTGCCGTCGCGCAGAATGACTTTCGCATCGATGACGCGGCGACACTGCGGGCAGAGGCTGCGCGTGAGCTCATGGAAAATGTAGTCGGCGTCGGTTTTCTCGGTGAGCGCTCGGTTCACGATGGCCTCGACTGGCGACGCCGCAGTCCCGGCGGCTCGGGCAGTGTAGGGGTGCGGGACGGCCTGTGGCGAGCGGTTTATGGCGTGGCTGCGAGCGCGCCGCGGGCGGGCTCATGTCCGCAGCGTCCAGCGCGACAGCGCGCGCGTCAGCGCGCCCCGTGCGCCGGCGAACGCCCGCGCCGTCGCCATGCGTGTCGCCAGCAGCTGTTTCGCGCTGTTGTAGGTCGGATAGGGATGAATCGCCGCGGCCAGATCCCGCAGCGTCAGGCGATGGCAGATCGCCAGCCCGATCTCGGTGAGCGCCTCTCCGCCACGGGCGGCCATCACCGTGGCGCCGAGGATTCTCCCGTCGCGGTGCGCCACCAGCTTGATCAGTCCCGTGCGGTCGTCCTCGCTGACGGCACGATCCACGTGCGCCAGATCGATGCGGCCGGCCTGCACGCGCGCGCCGAATCGCGCGCGGGCCTGCGCCTCGGTCAAGCCGACGTGCGCTACCTCCGGGTCGGTGAAGGTGACCTCGGGCAGGGTGGACGCGAGCGCCGAGCCGCCACCCGGCAGCAGCGCGTTGCGCACCGCGTGGAACGCCTGCCAGCCCGCCAGGTGCGAGAACTGCGCGCCACCGAGCACATCGCCGGCGGCATAGATGTGCCGCGCGCTCGTCTGCAGGCGCGCATTCACCTCGATACCGCGCTCGCTGTGGCGCACCCCGGCGCGCTCCAGCGCCAGATCCGCGACGTCCGGCACCCGGCCCACGGCGATCAGCAGCCGTTCGGCGCCGAGCTCCCCCTGCTCGGTGCGCACCTGCACGTGCTCACCGTCGCACCGCGCCGCCAGCGCGCGCGCGCGCCGGTGCTCGAGGCCCTCGGCGGCGAATACCCCGGACAGCAGCTCGGCGGCCTCCGGCTCGACCCGCGGCAGCAGCCGCGGGGCGAGCAATGTCACGCGGCTGCCCAGCCGTCCATAGGACTGCGCGATCTCACAGCCCAGCGGGCCGCCGCCCACGACGATCAGCGACTGCGGCAGCCGCTCGTGCTCGAAGATCTGCCGGTAGGTCAGATGCGGCACGCGATCCAGCCCCGGCAGGGCAGGCTCGCGCGGCCGCGCGCCCGTGCAGATGAGGATGCGGCGCGCCTGCAGGGGCTGCCCCGCGACCTCCAGAGTGTGCGCATCCACGAAGCGGGCCGCGCCCATCCTGACCTCCAGGCCGCGGGCGCGCAGCGCCTCCGGGGCCGTCGGGGCGTAGATGCGCTGCACGCAGGAGCGCAGATACTCGTGTACGTGCGCGAACTCGACGCGCGTCTGGTCCGCCCGGATGCCGAAGCGCGCGGCCCCGCGCACGCCCGCGGCCACGGCGGCAGCCTTCACCAGCGCCTTGCTGGGCACACAGCCGCTCCAGGTGCAGTCCCCGCCGATGCGCTCGCGCTCGAGTAACACGGTGCGCGCGCGCAGTTGCAGCGCCAGGTCGGCGGCAATCAGCCCCGCGGCGCCCGCCCCGACGATCGCCAGATCGAACTGCTCGGGCTTCACGCGGCTTGCTCGATCGGTTCGAAGGACCGCTCGCCGCGTGGCAGCACACCCAGCGCGATCACGGTCAGCAGCGCGGTGCCGAGCAGCAGGCCGTCGATCTGCCACAGTGCGCCGCAAACGGCGGCAAGCAGCGAGCCGGCCACCGCGCCCACGCCCAGCAGCAGTGAGTACAGTCCCATGGCCGCCCCCTTGCCCGAGATCGGCTCGAGCGCCTGCGCGAGGTAGGACAACGCGGCCGGCGTAAAGCCGCTCTCCACCACGATCAGCAGCGCCGCGCCGCCCAGCAGCGCGCCGCGCGGGCCGCGGCTCCAGTCGGCCGAATGATTGAACGCGAACAGCAGTGCGCACACCGCCAGCATCGCGGCGAGCGAGACGCGCCATACGCTGCGCGCGTGAACACGGGGCAGCAGCAGGCTCCAGAGCGCCACGCCAATGCCGAACACCAGCGTGTACCCGAGCATCAGCCAGCCGAAGTCGGTGGGTCTCGCCGCGAACAGCCCATCCAGATACTGATGACTGCGGGACGGCTCGGTGAGCAGAAACGCCAGCGTCGGTCCCAGCCACAGGCCGACGATGGCGTTGATGCATACCCAGCTCGGCGCCAGGCGCTGCACCGCCGGGTGGCGCAGCGCCTGGCGCAAGCCGATGAGCGCGGCACGCGGCTCCCCGGGCGGCATTCGCCCGGCGCTCGCGTACAGCAGTGGGGCGCTCGATAGGCCCACAAGCGCGAGCGCGCCGAACGCGGCACGCCCGAGCCATGTCCACAGGCGGCTGCCCACCAGCCCGCCCAGAGCCACGCCGCCGAGCATCGACAGCTCGAAGAAGCTCATGAGACGCGCGCGCCGCGCCGGAGCGCCAGCCGACACGCGCGCCAGCCATGTCAGCAGTGGCGGAGTGACGGCGGCAACCCCGAGCCCCTGCAGCATGCGGCTGACGATGAGCAGCGGCAGCCGGGTCGTGAACGAGAACAGCCACGTGCCCGAGGCGCCGATCAGTGCGCCGAGCGCCATCACCCCGCGCGGCGAGAAGGCGTCGGCCGCCAGCCCCGCAGGCACGGAGGCCATGAGCTCGAGGCCATAGGCCACGGCGCCGAGCACCCCCGCGAGGCTCACCGGAACACCGCCATGCTCGCGGCGCAGCTGCGCCAGCGACAACCCGACCAGCACGCCGTCCGCGCTGGCGGCGATACGTATCAGCGCATGCACCGCGAGCGCGAGCCCCGGACGGGTCTTCATATTCGCGGCGCGGCCTGTGCGGTGATGATCGATGCTTCGGCGACGGTTTCGCATCGCCGAAACGCAACGGCGGTTGACGGGCCCGAGCGGGCGGGCCGCATCGATCAACCCACCGCGGGGCCTTCAGCGCGACGACCCGGCCATTCTCCCACATCAGGAGGCGTGCCGGTCGCGCCACCCGGAGGTGGCGACCGGCACGCGGCGCCGTCGAGCGCGCCGCGTCGCCGAGCCCGCAGCGCGGCTATTCAGCGCGCCCGCACCACGTGTCCGCGGCCATCGCGCATCTCATTGCCGTGGAAGTGACGCAGATCCTGCGGGCGATGGAAGGCGCGCTCGCCCCGGTGCGGCAGGGGACCGCGGTAGCCGTGCCGGACGCTGAAGCGGTTGTTGACCCAGCCATGGAAATGCGGCGGCCCGTGATACCACGGTCCCGCGCCGATGAAGATTCCGTCGCTGAACCAGCCGGGGCCGTAGTAGCCGTACGGCGCGCACTCATAGGGCGGAAAGTCGTAATAGCCATAGGGACAGATGGGCGGAGGGCCCGGTAGTGGCCCGATGTGCACCGGGCCGATGTTGAGCGACACCTGGGCCTGCGCGACCGGGACGGCGAGCACGACACTCCCCGCCGCCACGGCGGCCAACGCCAAATGCTTCAGGGCGTACATAGACACTCTCCTTGCCGCGACCCCGCGACACGCCGCGCATCCCGCGCTGTCGTGCCGCCGTGGCCGCCGCCTGCACTGACATTGGCCGAAGCGTATGCGTTCCCCGGCGATGACCCAAGTCGGTGACCCACCCCATCAGCGCGTCAGACGCGCCGCTGCGCTCCGCATCACTGACCGCGGCATCGCCGAGCGTCCGACAGCGCCCTCCGACGGGCCGGCGGCGGCGGATCCCATCTCTAATCTAATCGCGCGTGGAGGGCCGCAGGCCCCGCGGAGTGAGCGCCCGCTCGAGCAGCTGGAACAGCGCCATCACCGCCAGCGCCAGCAGCGCGGCCGGAATGGCCCCCTGCAGGATCAGCGACAGGTCATCCAGACGGATGCCGGTCAGGATCGGCTCACCATAGCCGCCCGCCCCGATCAATGCCCCGAGCGTGGCGGTACCCACGTTGATCACGGCGGCCGTGCTGATGCCCGCGATGATCGAGCGAGCGGCCAGCGGCAGCTCGATACGCAGCAACTGGATCGACTTGGGCAGCCCCAGCGAGGCGGCCGACTCGGCCAGCGGCGCGGGGATGGAGGTCAGACCCGTGAGCGTGTTGCGTACGATCGGCAGCAGGCTGTAGAGAAACAGCGCCGCGATCGCCGGGCGCGCGCCGATGCCGAACAGCGGGATCATGAACACCAGCATCGCCAGCGTCGGGACGGTTTGCAGCACCACGCAAAAGCCCAGCACGGCGCGACCCAGGGCCGGCAGCTTGGCGGCCGCGATCCCCAGGGGCAGGCCGATCAGGATCGCCATGCCCAGCGATACCCCGACCAGCGCCAGGTGCTCGGCGGTCCAGCCGAGCAGCCGCTGGCCGAATCCGGCGCTGCCCATCGGACTCAACGAACCCGCGGTGCCCACGCCACCCGCGCCACCCACGCCGCCCGCGCCGGCCGCGCCACCCGCGCCGCCCGCGCCACCCGCGGCCGCCGCACCCTGCGCCTGCAGCTTCGCCAGCCAGCCCAGCGCCACCTGCCGGTCGTCCTGACGTTGAATCTGTACCGCGGCGTTCATCGCGCGCATCGCCTGCACGGGAATGCGGCCGACCAGAGCGTTCATGCTCGCCAGCAGCGCGGGCCAGCGCCGCACGGCGTCCAGCCGGTAGAGCCACACGGCCTGATAGTCCGGAAAGTAGTGCCGATCGTCGCGCAGCACGACCAGATCGTCCGCCAGGATCTGCGGATCGGTGGTGTAGACATCGACCACTTCGGCGTCGCCGTGCTCGAGCGCCTCGTACGCGAGGGTGTGATCCATGCCGCGCACGCTCGAGGGTCGCAGCCCATAGAGCGCCCGCAGGCCCGGCCAGCCGTCGGCGCGTTGCATGAACTCGTTGGAGAGCGCATAGCGCAGCCCCGTGTGCGCGCGCAGATCCGAGAGCGTGGCGAGCCGCAGGCGCGCGGCGAGCGTCCGCGTGACCGCCAGCGCGTAGCGATCCTGAAAGCCGAGCGAATCGCTCATGCCCAGGCCACGCGCCAGCAGCACCTCGCGCAGTCGCTGCGTGCCGAGCGGTCCCGGCACGCGATGCAGCAGCTCCTCGCGCAGCGTTCCGGTGTACTCCGGATACACATCGATCGCGCCGGTGAGCAGCGCCCGCCACAGTATGGTGCTGCCGCCCATCGCCCGCTGCTGGGTCAGCAGCAGTCCCCGACGTTGCGCTTCACCCTGCAGCAGGTCGGCGAGCAGCACCGACTCGGCGAAGTACTTGGAGCCGACCGCCGGGTGAGCAGGCGCCGCCGCCGCCACCCGGGCGCACAGCCCGGCGCCGATGAGCGCGATGCCGAGCCAGAGTCGCCGCGCCCGCACGGCCGCTCAGCTGCCGCGGTTCGCTGCGCGAGCGCCCGCGCCGTGCAGGCCCGCGCCCGGCGCGTGTGCCCCGGGCGCCCGGGCGCCCCGCTGGGCGGCCACGAAGCGGCGCACGAACTCATCCGCCGGCCGCTCGTACAGATCGCTCGCATCACCCTCCTGGCAAATGCGGCCCTGATGCATCAGCAGCACGCGCGACGCCAGAAAGCAGGCCTCGGCCAGATCGTGCGTGACCAGCACCACGGTCTTGCGCAGCGCGCGGAACAGCTCCTGCAGGCGCTCCTGCAGCTCGAAGCGCACCAGCGGATCGAGCGCACCCAGCGGCTCATCGAGCAGCAGCGCGGGCGGATCGGTCATCAGCGCGCGCATCACCGCCAGGCGCTGCCGCTGACCACCGGACAGCTCGCGCGGATAGCGTGACAGCACGTCCGCGGGCAGCTGCATGAGCTCGGCGAGCTCGCGCGAGCGGGTCTCGATGCGGCGCCTGGACCACCCCAGATGACGCGGCAGCAGCGCCAGGTTCGCGCCGCCGTTCAGATGCGGGAACAGCCCGCCCTCCTGGATCACGTAACCGATGCGCCGACGCACGGCGAGCCGCTCGGCGTAGACCAGCGGTCGCCCGTCGATCAGCACCTGGCCCTCGTCCGGCCACTCCAGACCCAGCAGCAGCCGCAGCAGCGTCGATTTGCCCGCTCCGCTGCTGCCGAGCAGCGCGCTGACGGTGCCCGTCTGAAACTGCACCCCGATCGCGTCCAGCGCCGTATACGAGCCGTAGCGCTTGGTCACCTGCTGCAGGCTGAACACCCCGGCCTCCGTCCACGTCTGACTGGCCCGGCGCTATATGCCCAGGCAATTCTCCGTCCGATAGAACACCGACGTACTCCAGCCGGTCACGTCGATCGGACCCAGGCCGAAGAAATCCAGCCTGCGGAATTTCAGGTCGCGCAGAAAATCGAATCCCTCCTGATATTTGGCCCGATCGGAGTTGTCCCACACGATCACGCCGTCGGGCCGCATGGCCCTGACGCACGCACGCGCGCATTCCACGCGCTCCTCCGCGTCGATGGTGACCACGTCGAAGGGTTCGTCACAGCTGAGAATCTGCCGTGGGAAATTCGCGCTGTCGGGCACGTGCACGAGCGTCACGTTCGCGGGAACGATGCCGCTCATCCTCCTGTACCAGGTCGCGTCGTATTCGCACGCGACCACGGCGCTGACGCGTGCCGCCCACCAGAGAGTCGATGCGCCGCTGCCGTATTCGAACACGCGCATCGCGCGGTGGATACGAGGAGCGATGAACTGGGCGCTCGGATAGGTCCACCACGGAACGGGTCTGCCCGACGGGTCGACCGCCGCCTTCTCCCGGCGGCTCCTGAGCCAGCCGGTGGTCTCCAGGTAGCTGTTTCGGCCGGAGAACATGTCCGCCCGGACGCGCCGCGCCCGGCGCTTCTCGGCCGTCCAGGGCAGGGCTTTCAGCAAGCCGCCCAGGCGATGTGGCTTTCCGGCCGGTTCGGCGTTGCGCAGGGCCTCGAGCAGGTATTCACGTGGGGCGGAGCCTTTCATACGCGGACGGACTTTCCTCTGCCCAGTCGCAAGTCATCATAACAGCGGCCCGCGGCCCCTCACGGGACGCTCCAGGGCTGTGCATTCTTCCCGATCGCCGGCTGTGAAATGGAGCATAGTGCAACAACTTGTGATATCTTGACGTTAGTTAATATTCAGTGGCCGCGGCACTGCGCCAGCGGGCGAGCGGCCAGGCAGGGACAGGGGAGATCAGCGTGCAATGACCGGTGCGGACAGCATCGCAGGGGAGTCTCTGCGCCCCATGACCCGCAGGGCCGGCGCGCTGCAGCGGCCCTGGAGCTATCGCCTGGGACGCCTGGCCGTGACGCGCTTCCGGCTGTGCGCCGCGGTGGTGATCGCGCTGGCGGCCTTCAACGTCTTCTGGCGGCTGCCGAGCACGACGATCTGGAGCCTGGATGAGGCGCGTTACGGCGTCGCCGCCAGCGAGATGCTGCGCGCGCACCACTACCTGGTGCCGACCTACGCCGGGCGCCCCGAGTACTGGAATCTGAAGCCGCCGCTGGGCTACTGGCTCATCGAGGCCTCCTACCACCTGCTCGGCCCCTCGGTGCTGGCGCTGAGGCTGCCCTCGGCGCTGAGCGCCCTGGCCGTCGTCTGGCTGACGATGCTGTTCTGCAAGCGCCATGTCGGCCGACGCGCGGCCATTCTGGCCGGCCTGCTGGTTGCCACCTGTTTCGGCTTCCTCAGCAATCATGGCGCGCGCAGCGGCGGCCTGGATGCCGAGCTCGCGCTGCTGATGACCGCGGGCCTCATGACGGTGCCCAGGCTGCACGATTCCCCCGCCATGCGCCTCGCCTGGGGCGCGCTGCTCGCGCTGGGGTTCCTGGTGAAGAGCTTCGCGATCCTGCCGTTCGTACTGGCCGCGGCGATC
>Ga0335072_10014654_pt1 | contig 11140 bp, 10 predicted proteins | sample Lox_Sample_21_FD_206725 | JGI IMG/M metagenome (GOLD analysis project Ga0335072, IMG submission 206725) | Soil microbial communities from Loxahatchee National Wildlife Refuge, Florida, United States - Lox_Sample_2.1 | ecosystem: Environmental > Terrestrial > Soil > Wetlands | place: USA... | reverse complement strand
GTTCCCAGATGCTTCCGGGGCCGGTCGTATCTATGCGAAGCCGTGCTGCTTCAAAAACGCTTCATCGATCCGCGACCCTTCGCCGCCACCGATCAAGCGCTCCACGTAGCGCGCCACCACATCCACTTCGATGTTCACCGCATCGCCGGGCTGGCGTGCATGGAACACCGTGTGTTCCACCGTGTGCGGAATGAGGTTTACGCCGAAGCGCTGCCCGCTCACTTCGTTGACGGTAAGGCTGGTGCCGTCGATGCAGATGGAACCCTTGGAAGCGATGTAGCGCGAGAGCGACGCGGGCACTTCGAATGTCCAGCGCTGCGAGCGGCCGTCCGGTGCGATGGAAACCACCTTGCCCACGCCATCGACGTGGCCGGATACGAGATGGCCGCCGAGGCGATCGGCCAGCCGCAGTGCTTTTTCCAGGTTCACCGGATCGCCCGGCTTGTGCTTGCCCAGCGTGGTGAGCGACAGGGTTTCGTTGGACACGTCGGCGGCAAAGCCGCGCGACGCCAGCGTTACCACGGTCAGGCACGCGCCCGACACGGCGATGCTGTCGCCCAATTGCACGTCGGAAAGATCGAGATCGGCGGTATCGACATGCAGGCGCACGTCGCCGCCGCGAGGCTCCAGCCGCGCGACCTGGCCGACGCTCTGGATGATGCCGGTAAACATCAGCGCACCTCCGCAAGGAAGGTGGACGAAACTTGGCATGTACGGTTGAGCATGAACGTTCTCCACGAAAAAAGAGTGTGGGAACGCCCCAAGGCAAAGGCACATGCATCGCACAGAGCGATGCACGATGCCGTCTTCTTTCATCCGGACTGTGACCGTCGGCTCCGGCGTTGGACCGGATCTGCTGACCTTCCGGCGTGGCCGGAAGCGCTCGCGGGCTCGGATCTTGCGACCCCTACCGCCGGTGGGGAATTTCGCCCCGCCCTGAAGACGTTTGTAATGAGTGCCGAAATCGGCGGGTGGAGTTTAACACTGAATGCAGCGGGCGCCTTGCATGATCGATCAAGCACGGGGGCCGTCCGCCAGCGCCGCCACCAGAAAATCGATCAGGCTGCGCACTGCCGGCGCACGATCGGCACCGGGTAGCCACAGCAAATGGATGGGCGAGCGAGAGAGCGGCCAATCCGGCAGCACCTTCGCCAGGCGGCCTTCCGCCACCAGCGCATCGGCCATGTAATCGCCCTGGATGCCGATGCCGACGCCGGCCAGGATGGCATCGCGCGTCGCTTGCGAGTCGTTGCAGGTCAGCACCGGATCCACGCGCACCGAACGGCGCTGCCGCTGCCGTGCAAACTGCCATAGCGTGCCGGTGCGCAATCCGCTGAAAGCCACGCAACGATGCTGCTTGAGATCGGCAGGATCCTTGAGCGGCGGCGCGGAAGCCAGGTAGTCCGGTGCGGCGCACAGGTAACGCTCCATGCTGCCGACCTGACGCGCCACGCAACGCGCATCGGCCAGTTTGCCCACGCGCAAGGCGAGATCCACCTTCGCCTCGACCAGATCGACGTAGGCATCGTCGTACGTCGCCTCGATGCGCACCTGCGGATGACTGCGCATGAATTCGCCCAGCAGCGGTGCAATGCGAACCCTGCCGTACGTCGCCGGCAGATGCAGGCATAAGCGGCCCGTCAGATCGCCGGTGCGCGGCCGCAAGTTGATGGCGAGTTCGGCCATCACCGCTTCCAGCCGCTCGCAATAGGCAAGCAACTGCTCGCCGCGCCGGGTGAGTGTCATGCGCCGGGTGGTGCGCAAGAACAACGCAGCGCCGGTGGCTTTTTCCAGCGCGGCAATGCGTCGGCTGAGCACGGAAGGCGTACAGCCGGCCACGCGTGCGGCCTGGGAGAAATTGAGCAGCCTGGCCGCCGCGGCAAAGCCACGCAGCTCGCGCAGGCGGGTCGGCGTCAGCTCGAACGATTTGTTCATACAGTGAACAAAAGATATGTATTGGCTGGAGATTATCACTTTTCCTCGAAAGGCAGACCATGGCGCCCTCTCAACCAAGGACCCTCGCCATGCGCAGCATCCAGCTCACCGCCTTCGGGCTCGATCACCTGAAACTTGCCGACACCCCCGCTCCGCGCCCCAAGCCGAACGAAGTGCTGGTGCGCATGGAAGCAGCGTCCCTGAATTACCGCGATTACCTGCTGATGAGCGGTAACCTGTATCGCGCCGTGAACTTGCCGATCGTTCCCGTCTCCGATGGCGCCGGCACGGTGGTGGAAGTGGGCGAAGCGGTGACACGCTTCAAGCCTGGCGACCGCGTGACCACGTTCTACAAGTCCCGCTGGATTGCCGGTGCCATGCGCCCAGAATGGGAGGGCGCCGACATCGGCGGCCCGGCCGAAGGCGTGATGCGCGAATTCGCCAACTTCGATGCCTATTCGCTGGCCCGTGCGCCCGCACACATGGATGCGTTGCAAGCCGCGACCTTGCCGATCGCCGCACTCACTGCGTGGCAGGTACTGGAACAAGCGCACCTCACCACCGGCCAGACCGTACTGGTGCTGGGCACCGGCGGCGTGTCGATCTTTGCGCTGCAGTTGGCCAAGTTGCGTGGCGCCAAGGTGATTCTGCTTTCCTCCAGCGACGAAAAGCTGGCTCGCACTAAGGCACTCGGCGCGGATGTCGGCATCAACTACCGCACCACGCCGCAATGGGCCAGCGTCGTGCGCGAGGCGACCCATGGCGTGGGCGTGGACGTCGTGGTCGAAACCGTCGGCGGCTCCACGTTTGCGCAATCGCTGGAAGCGGTGGGCATGCATGGTTTCGTCGGTGTCGTGGGCTTCCTGGGCGGCGGCGAGCTGCAAGTCCCGCTCACATCGATCATTCTCAAGCGCGTGCGCGTGCAGGGCATTTCGGTGGCGTCGCTGGAGCAGCACGAACGCATGCTTGCGGCGCTTGAAGCGACGCAACTGCTGCCGGTGCTCGACAAGGTCTACGGCTTTGGGGAACTGCGTGCGGCGATGGAGCATATGCTCGCCGGCAAGCACTTCGGGAAGATCGGTATCGACTTTTCCAGATGATGCTTGGGAAGGCTGGGAGGACAATCCCGGCATCGGAACGCCCACGAAAGCTGGGATTTCATCCCAGCCTACGGGCTAGACGAACGCTTGCGCCGTGTGCTGCCGGTAATCGCGCAGCACCTGGTCCATCACCCAACTGGTACGCGCCGCAGATTCCGCCGTGGACGGGCAAGCTCCTTGCTGCCCGCGCAGCTGTGCCACGATGGTTTCGATCAACGGTTGCTGGATATGCGGGGGATTGGCGACGGCGTATTCCTGCGTGCCGTGCGCGTTCTCCACGCGGATCGGGCTATCGCCGAAGGTGGCGAACACGATGCGGCCAGCATCGCCGATCACTTCCACGCGGTCTTCGTGCCGATAGCTGCCGAACTGCCAGATTCCCGTACCTAGCAGGCCGTGCGCGAAAGCAAACGACATGGCCACGCTATCTTCGGCCGGATACGCACCCAGCTGATTGCTGGCCTGCCCGTTCGCCGCCACGATGGGGCCGAACAACCAATCGAGCAGGTCCAGCGTGTGGCAGCCGATATCCATGAAGATGCCACCGCCGGAAAGCTGCGGCTGCACGCGCCAGGGCAACTGTTCGGCATCGTGGTAGCGCGGATGATGCGGCTCATGCAGCACCACGTTGACGAGGCGCGGCACACCGATGGCGCGCTGGTCGAACAACAGCTCGCGCACCTTGCGAAAGCGCGGCAGGCAACGGCGGTAGTACGCGACAAATACCGGCACGCCCGCGCGCTGGCCGGCGTGGAGCATCGCCCGGCATTCGGCATGGTCGCGCGCCATCGGCTTTTCCACGTACACCGGCTTGCCCGCGGCGATCACCATCAATGCGTACGACTTGTGCGTGGAAGGCGGCGTGGCGACGTAGACCGCATCGACGTCCGGGTCGGCGATCAAGGCGGCGGCATCGTCATACCACCGCGGCACGCCATGCCTTTGCGCGTAGTCGCGCGCCTTGCCGCCATCGCGACGCATCACGGCCACCAGGCTGGAACCTTCGATGCGGTTGAAGGCGGGACCGCTTTTGACCTCGGTGACGTCACCGCAACCGATGATGCCCCAGCGTATGACTGCCGTGCTCATGTCGTGATGGCTCCTGTCAGATGGCCGGCCGCAAGCGCAGGCGCAGATCCTGCCCGACGGCGCGGCTATCGAGCACGTTGAGCTTCCAGCGCGCCGCCATGTCGGTCAAGGGTGGCAAGGCCAGCAAAGGTCTTGCCGTGCCGCCCAGCAGCAGAGGCGCCATGTAGATCAGCAACTCGTCGGCCAGGCCGGCGGCGAACAAGGCGCCGCACAAGGTGGGTCCGGCTTCCACGTGGAGTTCGCTGCAGCCGCGGCCGGCAAGCAGGGCGAGCACAGCATGCAAGTCGAGCGCACCGTTTTGTTCGGCGATGGCGATGCACTCCACGCGTGCGAAGCGCTCATCCGGACTGGCCGATGCCGCGTGCAGCACCAGCGTGGGCGTTTGGCCGTCCAAAACCTGGCTGCCGCCAGGCGTGCGCAGATGGCGGTCGAGAATCACTCGCATGGGTGTGTATGCATGGCCGGGTTCGCCACCCACCTCAACGGGCAGGCGCACGGTGAGTTGCGGATTGTCGGCAAGCACCGTGCCGATGCCGGTAAGAATGGCCGAACTGCGCGCGCGCCAGCGCTGCACGTCCGCACGTGCGGCCTCGCCGGTAATCCATTTCGATTCGCCGTTGGCCAGCGCGGTGCGACCATCCAGGCTCATCGCCAATTTCACGCGCACCCAGGGACGATGGCGTTCGATCCGGCTGAAGAAACCTATGTTGATCTCGCGCGCTGCTTCCCGCATCAAGCCGCTTTCGACCGCGATGCCGGCTGCGCGCAGCCGGGCGATGCCTTGGCCGGCGACCTGGGGAAACGGGTCTTCCGCAGCGATCACGACCCGGCCGACACCGGCGGCGATCAATGCATCGGCACAGGGCGGCGTGCGGCCGTGATGCGCGCACGGCTCCAGCGTCACGTAAGCGGTGGCGCCGCGCGCGTCGGCACCTGCTTCGCGCAAGGCGTACACCTCTGCGTGCGGCTCGCCGGCGCGCTGATGCCAGCCCTGCCCCACCACCCGTTCGCCATGGGCGATGACGCAGCCGACGCGCGGATTGGGTTGCGTGGTGTAGAGGCCCTGTTCGGCCAGGCGCAGCGCCTGCGCCATGTGCATAGCATCGAGCACCGAGAATGTCATGGAAGCGTCTGAATATGGTTATGCAAGATCGTCAGTGTGGGCGATCGCCAGGCATTTGTCGCGCTGGCGACATCGGGAGTAGCCTTCGAATGTTAACCGCGGAAAAGGCACGGCCATGATCTACGACAACATCCTCGACACCATCGGCAATACGCCCATCGTCCGCCTGCATCGCGTGGCGCCTGCACACGTGACGCTGTATGCGAAGGTGGAAGCCTTCAATCCGGGCGGCTCGGTGAAGGACCGCCTGGCCATTGCCATCATTCTCGATGCAGAAAAACAAGGGCTGCTCAAACCCGGCGACACGGTGGTGGAAGCCACCTCAGGCAACACAGGCGTGGCGCTGGCGATGGTGTGCGCCTCACGGGGCTACCGCTTCGTGGCCATCATGACCGAAACCTTCTCGATCGAACGGCGCAAGTTGATGCGCGCCTACGGCGCCAGAGTCATCCTGACCCCCGCTGCCGAGCGCGGCACCGGCATGGTCCGGCGCGCCGAGGAACTGGCAAAGAAGCACGGCTGGTTCCTGGCCCGCCAGTTCCAGAATCCGGCCAACCCGGCGTACCACCGCAACACCACCGCGGCGGAGATCCTGCGCGATTTCGCCGGCAAGCGGCTGGATGCCTTCGTTACCGGCTGGGGCACCGGCGGCACGCTGACTGGCGTGGGTGAAGTGTTGAAGGTCGCCCGACCCGAAGTGAAGATCGTGGTCTCCGAGCCGGCCGGCGCATCCATGCTGCAGGACAAGCCCTGGCAGCCGCACAAGATCCAGGGCTGGACGCCGGACTTCGTGCCCGAGGTGCTCAACCGCAAGATCTTCGACGTGGACCTCCCGGTGGATGAAGTGGTCGCCCGCGATACGTCGCGCAGGCTGGCGAAGGAAGAAGGGATTTTCGTCGGCATCTCCGCCGGCGCTACCGTGGCAGCCGCGCTGCAATACGCGGAAAAGGCCGAAAAAGGCAGCGTGATCCTGGCGATGTTGCCAGATACCGGCGAGCGGTATTTGTCGACCTTCTTGTTCGAAGGTGTGGAAGAAGGGTCGGATGATGCTTGGCTGGAGAGCCTGGGCTAACCGCTGAAAAGCATAAAAAACGCCGGATGAGTCCGGCGTTTTTTTGCGTAAGGATCAGCCCTTGCGATGCCCACGTTTCGCTGCAGCCGCCGCGCCCGCTTCACCAAGCAACGAAAGCTGCAAGTTCTCCAGACCTGGCAGATCGCGTTCCAGCTTCTCGATTTCTTCGCGGAACGCATGCACGTCTTCGAACTTCCGATAGACGGACGCAAAGCGCACGTATGCCACCTGATCGAGCTTCTTCAGCTCGCGCATCACCAGCTCGCCGACGTGGCGCGAGGGCACTTCGCGCTCGCCGCTCTTGCGCAGGTCGTCTATGACCGCGCGTACCGCGGCATCGACATCATGGCTGGCTACCGGGCGTTTCTGCAGCGCGCGTTCGAAGCTTGTACGCAGCTTGCGCTCATCGAAGCTCTCGCGCCGCTCGCCGCTTTTCACGATCGCCGGTAGTTTCAGCTCGGCCGTTTCGAAGGTGTTGAAGCGCTCGCCGCACTGCGGACACTCGCGACGGCGGCGTACGGTGGCACCGTCGTCGGCAAGGCGTGAGTCGATCACGCGGGTGTCTTCATGCTGGCAGAAGGGACAGTGCACGTGTGTCCTGACTTAGCCGTAGACCGGGAACGTCTCGCACTGCGCAGATACTTTCTCGCGCACGGCCTTGATCACGCCTTCATCCGCCGGTGCGTCCAACACATCGCAGATCCACTGCGTGAGTTCCACCACATCCGCTTCCTTGTAACCGCGCGTGGTGATGGCCGGCGTACCGACACGCAGGCCGGAAGTGACGAACGGCGAACGCGGGTCGTTCGGCACGGCGTTCTTGTTGACGGTGATGTGCGCCTTGCCCAATGCCGCTTCCGCATCCTTGCCGGTAACTTCGCGGCCGATCAGGTCGATCAGCATCAGGTGGTTTTCGGTACCGCCGGAGACGACCTTGTAACCGCGCTCGATCAGCGTCTTGGCCATGGCCTTGGCGTTTTTCACCACTTGCACCTGATAGTCCTTGAACGACGGCTCCAGCGCTTCCTTGAACGCCACCGCCTTGGCGGCGATCACGTGCATCAGTGGGCCGCCCTGGATGCCGGGGAATACGATGGATTGCAGCTTTTTCTCGATCTCCTCGCCCGCGTCCTTGGCGATGACGATGCCGCCGCGCGGGCCGCGCAATGTTTTGTGCGTGGTGGAAGTGACCACGTGGGCGTGCGGCAGCGGGCTGGGATACACACCGGCGGCGACGAGACCGGCGATGTGCGCCATGTCCACGAACAGGTAGGCGCCCACCTTGTCGGCAATGACGCGGAAGCGCGCCCAGTCCATGATCTGCGAGTAGGCGCTGAAGCCGGCCACGATCATCTTCGGCTTGTGCTCGACGGCGAGGCGCTCGACTTCGTCATAATCGACCAAGCCCTGCTCGTTCACGCCGTACTGCACTGCGTTATAAATCTTGCCGGACAGGTTCACCTTCGCGCCGTGGGTAAGGTGGCCGCCGTGCGCCAGGCTCATGCCCAGGATGGTGTCGCCCGGATTGAGCAGCGCGAAGTACACCGCCTGGTTGGCCTGCGAGCCGGAATGCGGCTGCACGTTGGCGTAGGTGGCGCCGAACAGCTGCTTGAGTCGCTCGATGGCCAGGCGCTCGGCCACGTCCACGTATTCGCAGCCGCCGTAGTAGCGTTTGCCCGGGTAGCCTTCGGCGTATTTGTTGGTGAGCACCGAACCCTGGGCTTCCAGCACGCGCGGGCTGGCGTAGTTTTCCGAAGCGATCAGCTCGACGTGGTCCTCCTGGCGGCGGGCTTCGTCGGCAATGGCCTTGGCCAGCTCATCGTCGTAGCCGGCAATCGTTTGATGCTTCGGGAACATTCGGGCCTCGTGGGGTCGCGTGGGACGGGGTGAAGACTTGAAATTGTAATGGTCGGCGGTGTAAGCGGCCACCTTGGTCTTATTGCGCCGGCGACTTTGCCGGCAAATCAAGGAGCTGGCCCGAATGGCATGCGGATTCGTGCACAACCCTAATGCCGACGCCTAGCCACGGCGCTCACCATCACATAGCTGATGATCATCAGCAGCAACCACGCCCCCAGCTTCGAGAACGGCACCATCCGCCAGCCGTGATGCTGCATCGGGTAACGCCACGCAGCGGTGAACGTGCCGATGTTTTCGGCGAACCAGATGAACAGCGCCACCAGCACGAAGCCCAGCAGCAGCGGCATGCGCCGATGCACATGGCGGATGCGGAAATACACCCAGGTACGCCCGAACAGCAGCGTCACCGCAGCGAAGAGCACGTAACGCAGGTCGGCCAGAAAGTGGTGCGTAAAGAAATTCGCGTAGATCGCCACGGCCAGCCACACGGTGGCCGCAAACGGCGGGTGCCGGGTGAAGCGGAAATCGAACAATCGCCAGGCCCGCGCGATATAGCTGCCCACCGAGGCGTACATGAAGCCGCTGAACAGCGGCACGCCGCCGATGCGCAGCAACGATGACTCCGGATAGATCCACGAACCCATCGAGGTCTTGAACACCTCCATCGCCGTGCCGACGAGGTGGAACAGCAGGATCACCTTCGCCTCTTCGATGGTCTCCAGCCGGCTGGCGAGCAGCACGCACTGGATCGCCAACGCGGCCAGCGTGAGGAAGTCATAGCGTGCCAGCGCCGCGTGGCTGGGATAGAACGCCCAGCTGAGCCCGAGCAGCAGCACCATGCTGCCGCCGAAAAGGCAGGCCGAGGCCTGCTTCACGCCGAAGCAGAGCAATTCATGCAGGGCCACCGCGCCACGGCCGCGCGTATGCGCCCAGTGGCCGGCGTGCTCGTCCCAGACGCGCAGCACGCCGAGCATCAGGGAAGGTTGAAAGGCAGGCAGTCGTCGCGTTCGCATGGCTCGGGAGACTGGCAGGCCAAACTGACCCGGCCGACGCAAAAAGTGGCGAACGCGTGGCGATCAGCTCGCAAGAAGACGATACGGGAAGCTCCGCTGTCACCGGCGCTTACACATAAACCGCTATACTAAAGGGCTTAACACCCACGCCTAACACGCCTTGCGCGTCGCCTGTCCTTGCGGGCCAGTCACGCGCATGCCAACGGAGCCAGCATGCAATACATCTACACCATGAACGGGGTCAGCAAGATCGTTCCCCCGAAGCGCCAGATCATCAAGGATATTTCGCTGAGCTTCTTCCCGGGCGCCAAGATCGGCCTGCTCGGCCTGAACGGCGCGGGCAAGTCCACGGTGCTGCGCATCATGGCCGGCGTCGACAAGGACTTCCAGGGCGAAGCGCGCCCGCAGCCGGGCATCAAGGTCGGCTACCTGGCGCAGGAGCCGGAGCTGGATCCCGAGAAGACCGTGCGCCAGGCGGTGGAGGAAGGCGTCTCGGTGATCTTCGACGCGCAGAAGCGCCTGGAAGAGGTCTATGCCGCCTACGCCGAAGAAGGCGCGGACTTCGACAAGCTCGCCGCCGAGCAACAGGCACTGGAGAACATCCTGGCCGTGAACGACGCGCACGCGCTGGAGCGCCAGTTGGAAGTGGCCGCCGATGCCCTGCGCCTGCCGCCGTGGGACGCCAAGATCGGCCCGCTGTCCGGTGGCGAGAAGCGCCGCGTGGCGCTGTGCCGCCTGCTGCTGTCCAAGCCGGACATGCTGCTGCTGGACGAACCGACCAACCACCTGGACGCCGAGTCGGTGGAGTGGCTGGAGCACTTCCTGCAGGACTACCCCGGCACCGTGGTGGCGGTCACCCATGATCGCTACTTCCTGGACAACGCCGCCGAGTGGATTCTGGAACTCGACCGCGGCCGCGGCATTCCGTGGAAGGGCAACTACACCGAATGGCTGGAACAGAAGGACCAGCGCCTGAAGCAGGAAGCGCAGCAGGAAAAATCGCGCCAGAAGGCGATCGAAAAGGAACTGGAGTGGGTGCGCTCCGCCGCCAAGGGCCGCCAGTCCAAGGGCAAGGCGCGCTTGAACCGTTTCGAAGAACTGAATGCGGTGGAATACCAGCGCCGCAACGAAACCAATGAAATCTTCATTCCGCCGGGCGAGCGCCTGGGCCAGGAAGTGATCGAGTTCAAGAACGTCACCAAGTCCTTCGGCGATCGCCTGCTGATCGATGATTTGTCGTTCAAGGTGCCGCCGGGCGCCATCGTGGGTGTGATCGGTCCGAACGGCGCGGGCAAATCCACGCTGATGAAGCTGATCACCGGCGTGGAGAAGCCCGACAGCGGCGAAGTGAAGATCGGCCATACCGTCAAGCTCGCCTACGTGGATCAGTCGCGCGGCGCGCTCGATGCAAAAAACAACGTGTGGCAGGAAGTCTCCGGCGGCTCGGACATCCTCACCATCGGCAACTTCGAAATCCAGTCGCGCGCCTATATCGGCCGCTTCAACTTCAAGGGCACCGATCAGCAGAAGATCGTCGGCAACCTGTCGGGCGGCGAACGTGGCCGCCTGCATATGGCCAAGACGCTGCTGCAAGGCGGCAACGTGCTGCTGCTCGACGAACCGTCGAACGACCTGGACATCGAAACCCTGCGCGCATTGGAAGATGCCTTGCTGGAGTTCCCGGGCTGCGCCATGGTGATCTCGCATGACCGCTGGTTCCTCGACCGCATCGCCACACACATCATCGCGTTCGAAGGCGACTCGCACGTGGAATTCTTCCCCGGCAACTACAACGAATACGAAGCGGACAAGAAGCGTCGCCTTGGCGACGAGGCGGCCAAGCCGCATCGGGTGAAGTACAAGAAGTTGGCTTAAGCGTGTGTCTCGCCATCGTCCGGATACATCCCCTCCCCTGCGTGCAGGGGAGGGTTAGGGTGGAGTGCGAGCG
>Ga0335072_10014653_pt1 | contig 11140 bp, 10 predicted proteins | sample Lox_Sample_21_FD_206725 | JGI IMG/M metagenome (GOLD analysis project Ga0335072, IMG submission 206725) | Soil microbial communities from Loxahatchee National Wildlife Refuge, Florida, United States - Lox_Sample_2.1 | ecosystem: Environmental > Terrestrial > Soil > Wetlands | place: USA... | reverse complement strand
CAGCGGCGGCCACCAGCCCGTACGGCGTGGTCGACCCGTATGCCGGGGCCGTCGCCGCCTACCCGGGCAGCGGACCCGACGGCGCGGCCGGTCCCGACGTCGGCTCCCGCACCATGGTGGTTCCCGCGGAGTACCCCGGGTACCCGGCCGCGGCGGGCTACGACGGCGCGGGGTACGGCGCGACCGGGCGGCATGACTCCTCGCTGCTGCGCGGCGGTAACCTCGGCGGCGCCGGGGCACACCTCGGCGGGCGCGAGCCGTTCTTGCAGCGGTGGCTGTTCAGCAGCCGGATCGTGTACGTGGCGGTTGCCGCACTGGCCCTCGTCGGTCTTGGCGGCGGCGGGTGGTGGCTGACCTCGGGGCGGTACACGAGCGTGCCATCGGTGAGCAGCCTGACGGCGGCGTCCGCCGCGCGGACGCTGCAGCAGGCCGGCTTCCAGGTGCGCACCGGCCCCCCGATGATCGACGACAACGTGCCAAAGGGCGAAGTGATCAGCACGTCGCCGTCCGGGCGGGCACTGCCGGGCGCGACGATCGTGCTGACGATCTCGCAGGGACCGCGGATGATCACCGTGCCCCAGATTCCCGCGGGCGACACCGTGGCGCAGGCCGACGCCGCGCTGCGCGCGGCGGGCCTGACCGTGTCCGCGACCACGAATCCCGTCGGCGCGGCGAGCAACCCGGTCATCGGCGCGGTGGCGGGGACCACTCCGGCGGCGGGCACCTCGGTGCCTGACACCAAGCCGGTCATGGTGAACGTGGTCGCCGGGCTCGCGCTGCCCGACCTGGTCGGGCAGAACATCGACGCGGCCGAGCAAACGGCGGGCAGTGACGGCTTCAGCCTGCAGCCGACGACCGTGCAGAGTAACCAGCCGCAGGGCACCATCACCGCCCAGTCACCAACGGCGGGAACGCCGATAAAGCAGGGGCAGGACGTCAGCGTCTCGGTGTCCTCGGGCCCGCCAGAGATCTCCATACCCAACGTGCAGGGGCAGAATTGCGGGCAGGCGCAGCAGACGCTGCAGCAGGCCGGGTTCACCAACGTCACTGTGCAGCAAGGGATCTTCTTCAAGAACACGGCTACCGGCACGAACCCGTCAGGGCAGGCGGCCAGTGGAACGCCGATCACCCTCGAGTGCGGCTACGGAGGCTAACCGGGTGCGATGCCGCTGATAGGGTCGCACGCCACCGTCACGGGCGGGCTGGCGACGGGCGGACTCGGCTACGCGGCCGAAGTCGGCGCCGAGGTCATCCAGGTGTTCGTGTCCAACCCACGGGGCTGGGCGGCCGGCCCGGTGTCCGCGGCCGAGGACGCCGCGTTGCGCGCGGCGGCAATCCCGGTTTACATCCACGCCACGTACCTGGTGAACCTCGGGTCGGGGAACCCCGAGGTGGCCGCGAAGTCGGCCGACGCGGTCGGGCACGCGCTGCGCCGCGGCGCCGAGATCGGGGCGCGCGGGGTGGTGGTGCACACTGGCTCCGCCGCGGGCTGGACCGGCGAGGGCATGGACCAGGCGCTGCGGCAGATCGGCGAACTCACCGTTCCGCTGCTCGACAAGCTCGGCGACGACGACCCTGACCTGCTGTTCGAGCCGATGGCCGGGCAGGGGCGGATGCTCTGCGCCAGGAGCGGGGACCTGGCCAGCTACCTTTCCGCCGTCGGCCATCACCCGAAGGCCGGGATCTGCCTGGACACCTGCCACCTGTTCGCCGCGGGCCACGACCTGGCCGCGCCCGGCGGCGTGGACGCCATGCTGGCCGAGCTTGACGGGCTTGACGGGCCTAGCGGGCTTGACGGGCCTGGCGGGTCTGCCGGGCGCAGCGCGGCGGGCGGCGCCGGCCGGCCGGTGAGGACACTGGTGAAGCTGGTGCACGCGAACGACTCGCTGCTCGGCTGCGGGTCCAAGCGGGACAGGCACGAGACGATCGGGGCAGGCCTTATCGGCACCGAGCCGTTCCGTGAACTGCTCGCGGCCCTGCCCGACGTCCCGTTCGTCGTCGAAACGCCCGGCGGCAAGGCAGGACACGCGCGTGATATCGCTACCCTGAAGGGGCTGCGTGACGAGGCTGCCGACGGCGTCGTTCAACGGAGTCGTTAACCGGAGGAGCAAGGTTCAGATGGTTGTGGTGATGGCCGCGGATGCTTCAGCGTCCGATGTGGACCATGTGGTCAGCGTGGTGCGGGATGCGGGCGGCGAGGCGTTCGTCAGCCGCGGCGAGTCACGCACGATCATCGGGCTGAGCGGGGACATCGAGCGGTTCGCCGCGACCCTGAACCTCGCGAGCCTGCCGGGCGTCGCCGACGTGGTGCGGATCTCCGTTCCCTACAAGCTGGTCAGCAGGGAGCACCGGAGGGAGCGCTCGGTCATCCGGGTCGCCGGGGTGCCGATCGGGCCGGACACGCTGACCGTCATCGCCGGGCCGTGCGCGGTGGAGACGCCGGAGCAGACCGTCGCGGCCGCGAGGATGGCCCGGGCCGCCGGGGCGTCGCTGCTGCGCGGAGGCGCGTTCAAGCCGCGGTCATCGCCCTACGCATTCCAGGGTCTCGGCGAGGTGGGGCTGAAGATCCTGGCGGAGGTCCGCGAGGAGACCGGCCTGCCGATCGTGACCGAGGTGATCGATCAGCGCGACGTGGAACTGGTCTCGAAGTACGCCGACATGCTCCAGGTCGGCACGCGGAACATGCAGAACTTCCCGCTGCTGCAGGCCGTCGGCGCCGCGGGCAAGCCCGTCATGCTCAAGCGCGGCATGTCCGCCACCATCGAGGAGTGGCTGATGGCCGCCGAGTACATCGCGCAGCGCGGCAACCTTGACATCGTGCTGTGCGAGCGCGGCATCAGGACCTTCGAGAAGGCGACGCGCAATACCCTCGACATCTCGGCGGTGCCGGTGGCGCAGCGACTCTCGCACCTGCCGGTGATCGTGGACCCGTCGCACTCGGGCGGTCGCCGCGACCTCGTGCTGCCGCTGTCGCGGGCCGCGATCGCCGTCGGCGCGGACGGCATCATCGTCGATGTCCACCCGCACCCGGAGAGCGCGCTGTGCGACGGCCCGCAGGCGCTGATCGAGTCGGACCTGCGGGAACTGGCATCCGTCGCGCAGCACCTGTCGCCGCTTGTCGGCCGCACCCTGACCCCGGCGCCAGCCGCTACCCGCGCGGTCCCGAGATAACCCGGAAGCTGCGGCTACTCCGGCCGGTACTCCTGGGCGCTTGCGGCCAGTTGCTCGGCTAGCTCGTCGGCGTCGAGGCGGCCCTCGATCTTGCGCAAGTCCTCGATCTTGGCCCGGGTCTCCGCCCGGCGCGGGGTGAGCAGCGTGCAGCAGTCCTGGTCGGGCAGTTCCGAGATGGAAAGCGTGCCCAGGCGCCGCGCCTCGGCCATGATCTCGGTCTTGTCCCAGCCGAGCAGCGGGCGCAGGATCGGCAGTTGGACCGCGTCGTCGAGCGCGGTGATATTCGGCAGCGTCTGGCTGGACACCTGGCCGAGCGAGTCGCCGGTGACCAGCGCGCTCGCGTGCACCCTGGCGGCTAGTGCCTCGGCCGTCTTGAGCATGAGCCGCCGCTGCGCCATCACCTGGAGGCGGCCCGCTCCCGAGGTGGCGAGGGACTGCTGTGCCTTGCCGAACGGCACGACGTAAAGCCGCGACGCACCCTGGAACCGGTCGAGCCCGCGCACCAGCGCGTAGGCCTTGTAAACCGACTCAGGCCCGGTTAGCGGCATGCCCGAGAAATGCAGGAAGGCGCAGCGCAGGCCGCGCTTCATCATCCGGTACGCGGCCACCGGCGAGTCGATGCCGCCGGACATCAGCGCGACCGCGCGGCCGCTCATGCCAACAGGCAGGCCGCCCTGCCCGGGCAGACCGCCGGTGAAGACGAATACCTCGCGCTGGTCGACCTCGACGAAGATCTCCGTGTCCGGGTGCTTGAGCGAGACCGGCAGCCCGTGCGCTGCCTTGACCTCCGCGCCGATCAGCGCGTTCAGCTGCTCGGAGGTGAGGGGGAACCGTTTGTCGCGGCGCCGTGCTCGCACCGCGAACGCGCCGCTTGCCGCGTCCGTCAGGGCGACCGACGCGGCGATCGCCGCCTCCGGCGTCTTGTCCACCCGCAGCGCGCGGCAGACCCGGACGATCCCCGGCACGTCGGCGACCCGCTCGGCCACCCGGTCCACCGCCGCCGAATGCGCCGCCGGGGTCAGGCCGTCGCGTGCCAGCCGCAGCACGAGCACGCCCTCACGCAGGCTGAGTTCGGCGGGCACCCCGGTACCGCGCACCGCCGCGCGGATATTCGCGTGCAGAATCCGCTCGAATTGCTGCCTGTTCCTCCCCTTAAGGAAGATTTCTCCCTGCTTCAGCAGCACGCACGGCTCCCCGACGGCCGGCACCGCACCGGCTGCAACAGGAACGGCCGCCGCTATCGAAACCTCTTCATCCCGGAGTTCCTGGCTGGCAAGACCTCCAGGCTGACGGGCGGGGTGAAGAGAGTTCATCACACCAGTTTGCCAGTTCCGCCGCCATGCGGCCGCCCCCGTATGCCGCCGCTGGAAGAAAAGCAGAAAACCAGCGGGACCCCCGAACGCTTTCGGCTTGCCGTGGACCCGCGGCCATGGCACTCCGGCCAGGCCGGCGGCACGGCAATTGATCTTTTCCCTTTTTGCTTGCCTGCTCTCCTCGTTGCGACATAACGTGTGCGCGTGAACGCCAACGAGCGGGATGAGATCGCCGCGTCCGTGGCCGCGCACGCGGAACTCGGGCCCCGGTATGACACGGCCGTGGCCGAGGGGCTGGTCGAGCGTATAGGCGAGGAGATCGACAAGCGGATCGACGCCCGGCTGCACGGGCAGCCAGAGCGGCAGGGGCAGCCTGGGGGGCAAGGGCAGCCTGGGGGGCAAGGGCAGCGGGTGCCGGACAACCACGCGCAGCCGCCCGCGTATCAGGGCCCGATCGGGGCGCCGACCATGCCCGTGGCCGTGCCGCCGCCCTGGCCGGCCACCCGGCGGAGTTACGGCGTGACCGGTGTGATCCTCGGCCTCGGGTCGATGGGGCTCGGCGTCGGGGCGACCGCCGTCGTCGTGAACAGTCACGTGGCGTCCGTCGCCGCCTTGTTTATGGTGCTGCTGATCTGGGCCGCGATCGCGGGCATCAACATCGCTCACTCACAGCGGCGACTCTGACCGAAGGACAGCGGCATGTTCGAGCGGTTCACCGACCGCGCCAGGGGCGCGGTGGTGCTGGCACAGGAAGAGGCCGGGCTGCTCGGGCATAATCACATCGGCACCGAGCACCTGCTACTTGGCCTGCTTCACCAGCAGTCCGGCCTGTCGGCTCAGGTGCTTGAGGCCGCAGGGATCACGCTCGATGCGGCCAGGGTTCAGGTCGAGGAGATCGTCGGAGTCCGCGACCCGCCGGCCGGGCACATACCGTTCACCCCCCGGGCTAAGAAGGTCCTCGAGCTGTCGCTGCGCGAGGCGCTCGAACTGAAAAGCGGCTATATCGGCACTGAGCATCTGCTGCTCGGGGTGATCAGCGACAGCGACGGCGTCGCGGGCCAGGTGCTGCAGCGACTCGGGCCGCCGCTGCCGGAACTGCGGCAGCGGGTGATCGAGGCGGCGCGGGGAGCGCAGGCCGTCCCACTGCGCCAGGAAGAGGAGGGCGAGCAGACTGGGATCTGGTCGTTGGCGCCCTTTCCCCGTCTCCTAGGGGTGAGCCGCCCCAGGCCCCAGGTGGTCATCGGGTTCCGCCAGCTGCTGTTGACGGTCGACAGGCGGCTGGCCCGCATCGAGCGCCGCCTGGACGTCGCGACGGATGACCGGCAGGAGATCGGCACGTTCCCCGGTCTGGTGGCGTCCGTCGAGCGGCGGCTCGGCAACATCGAGCGCCACTTGGACATCGCGGCGGACGTCCAGCCGGCCAGGAAAGAAGCGGACGACCCGCCAGCGCAAGAAGAACCGGATGACCCGCCAGCGCGGGAAGAATCCGCGGAGTTAGTCCCGCACCGCGGAAAAGAAATTGCCCGGTTAGGTTGTTCCTGCGTAAGTTGGATAGATTCCTGTCTACGTGAGAACGGACTTTGTCATGTTTTGGCAAGCGCCCGGCAGCCGCTATCGAGTGCTCGCCATCCGTGACTTCCGGCTGCTGCTCGCGGACCGGCTGCTCGCGCCGTTCTCCGTCGGGTTCTCGATGGTAGGCGTCTCGTTCGCGGTGCTCAAGGTCACCGGGTCGACGGCCGACCTGTCCTACGTGCTGGCCGCCCAGGCGGCACCAATGCTGGTCTTTTCGCTGGTCAGCGGCGTGTTCGCGGACCGGTTCCGGCCGCAGCGGGTGATCATCGCGGGCAATCTCTGCGTGGTGGCGGGCGAGGGCGTCTTCGGCGTGCTCATGCTCGTCATGGGGCATCCACCGCTATGGGCGATGGTGTGCCTGGAGGCGGTCAACGGCGTCGGCGCCGCCGTGTTCTACCCGGCGTCGCAGGCGCTGCTTCCCCAGCTGGTGCCCGAGTCGCTGCTGTCCGAGGGCAGCTCAATCAGCCGTCTGGTGATGAACATCGGCCAGATGACAGGCGCCGCGATAGCCGGCGTGGTGGTCGCGGTGGCCGGTCCCGGACTTGCGCTGACGCTGTGCGCGATCGGCATGTCGGGCACGGTACCGCTGATGCTCGCGGTCAAGGGCGGTCGCCGACCGGCCCGGGCGGCGGCCAGCAGCCCCGGCCTGCTTCCCGAGCTTCGCGAGGGGTGGGCCGAGTTCCGGACGCACACCTGGCTGTGGGCGACCGTGATCCAGTTCTGCCTGGTGATGATGGCGTTCAACGGCGCTTTCATGGTGCTCGGGCCGGTGGTGGCCCGGGCCCACCTGGGCGGGCCCGCCGCGTGGGGCGCGATCTCCGCGTCCGACGCGCTCGGGCTGATCTCCGGCGGCCTGGTGTCGCTGCGGTACACCCCGCGGCGGCCGATGCTGTTCGTGGTGCTGACCGGCGGCGCGATCGCCATCACCCCGCTCGCCCTGGCGCTGGTGCTGCCGCTGCCGGTCATCTGCGTCAGCGCGTTCAGTGTCGGGCTGCTGTGCGAGGTGATGATGGTGCAGTGGACCGTCGCGATGGCCACCCGGATCCCGTCGGACAAGCTCGCCCGGGTGTCGTCGTACGACGCGTTCGGTTCGCTGGCCGCGATGCCGGTCGGCGCCCTGGCGGCCGGACCGCTCGCCGCCAGCATCGGGGTCTCGGCGACGCAGTTCGCGGCGGCGGCCGTGATCGTCGTGTCCTCGGCGCTGACCCTGATCCCGCGTGACATCTGGACGATCCGCAGTGATGACGTGGTGAGCGAGCGCGACCCGGCGGACGACCTGATCGAGGTTGTCCCCGCGGTCGCCGCCGCCAAGCCGACGGCCCACGTTCGCTGAGGCCGGCCGTGGAGGCCGGCCGCGGAAGCCGGCCTCGGCGACGGCGGCGCCGGGCATCCGGGGTCTGGGGTCTGGGACGGCTCTGTCCCAGGGTATGCGGGGTGGTCCGCGGGCGATCATCGAATGTCAGTCCCCCGGCGTAAATTGCGGGTTATGAACCTTCCAAGGCGTCCCTCCGGTCGTCGCGGCCGACCCGAGTGCCCCGGCCGCGCGCAGGAAGCCGACGAGGCGGCCCGGGATCCTGAGCACGCGTCGTACATGCGCTGGGTCGCCGCCACGGTCGGCGAGCACGGCTGGGCCGTCTCCGGTCGGCACGGTGACGAGGCGGCGCCTCCGTGGGCCTACAGCGTCGGCATGTGGCTCTCCTGCCGGACCCCGGAACTGGTGCTGTGCGGGCTGCCGGTGGACAACGCCGCGTCGATCATCAACGCGATCGGCGCCCGCATCGCTGACGGTGCGGACTACTCCCCCGGCGACGTGCTCGACGACGTGTGCCCGGCGCCGCTGGCGTTCCGTCAGGTCGAGGCGAGCTGGCGGGTGACGACCGGCCTGCTCGCGATCTCTGACGCCTTCTACGGCATGGTCAGGCCGCCGTACCTGCAGGTGGTGTGGTCGGACAGGAACGGTCGCTTCCCCTGGGAGCCGGGCTTCCAGGCGGCGTTCGACCGGATGCAGCCCCTGCTGTGGCTGCCGCGCGACGACAATCCGCCGTCGGCCTGGACCCGCCTCGACCAGCTGTGCTGAGTTACCCCGGACAAGTCGGCTGCGGCGCGGCGCCGTCCGGCGCCGCGCCGCAGCCTCCAGGACTCTGTGAATCAGCGACGCTCGGGCGTGCGGTCGCCGGGACTTCCTCGCCTGGGCCACACCGGGCACCTGGACACGGCCCGCGAGCCCGTGCTGACGGAGAACGCGGTGGGCGTACTTTCTGATTCAGCGGGGCTCCTGGTCCCCGGTCAGACGTTCCTGGCGTAGCTGCGGAAGGTTCTTACCGAGATCGCCACGCAGATCAGAGCCAGCACGAGCAGGCCGGCGCCGCGGATAGCTATCGCGGACCAGTCCGGGCTGGCGCTGAGCGCGGACCGGCCGATCTGGACCTCCCAGTTAAGCGGGTTTCTCGACGCGATCGCCTGCATCCAGCCGGGCAGGAAGCTCGGCTGGATGAAGGCGCTGGACAGGAACATCAGCGGGAGCATGAAGAACGTGTAGACGCCGATGATCGCCTCACGGGCGCGCAGCAGCATGCCGGTCATGTTGGACAGGGCGCCCCACAGGACGCCGATTTCGATCGACGCGATCACCAGGACCACGATGCCGAGCGCGCCGCCCGGGTAGCTCGCGCCTCCCGCATAGCCGAGCACGACGATGATCAGGGTCTGCACGGTGGTGCTGACCGCCTGCTCGGCGACCGAGGCGTTCATGATGGCCAGCCGGCTCGCCGGGGTGACGAGGAAGCGGTTGAGCGTGCCCCGGTCGATCTCCTCGATCATCGCCATGCCCGCCCACATGTTGCCCGACATCGCGTTCATCGCGACGATGCCGGGGACCAGGTAGGCGAGGTACGAGCCGTGGTAGCCGAAGCCGGGAATGTCGATGATCTTGTGGAACATCTCGCCGAACAGGAACAGCCAGATCACCGGCTGGATCACGCCCATCGCGAGCACGGCCGGCTGGCGGACCAGGGCGCGGAGCCTGCGCCCCGTCAGGTACCACGTGTCGGTGAGCAGGGTGTTGCGGGCCGGAGCAATCCGCAAACGTTCCTGGTAATCGATGGTAGTCATCGCCCGGCCACCTCCGTCACCCGCGTCGCGTCGCTGTACCGTCGGCCCGCGTAGCGCAGGTACACGTCATCGAGCGAGTCCGCGCCAAGGTCTCGCTTGAGCCGGTCCGGGTCGCCCTCGGCGACGATCTTGCCCGCGTCGACGATCGCGACGTGGCTGGCGAGCTTGTCCGCCTCGTCGAGATAATGCGTGGTGAGCAGGATCGTCACCTTGTCGGCCGCCGCCAGCGCGGTGATCTCATCCCACATCGCGGTCCGCGATTCCGGGTCGAGTCCGGTGGTCGGCTCGTCGAGGAACAGCACCCTGGGCCGGTGCACCAGGCCGAGCGCGACGTCGAGCCTGCGCTGCATGCCGCCGGAGTACGTGCGGACGAACCGGCCGGCCGCGCCGGTGAGCGCGAAGCGGTCGAGGAGTTCGTCGGCGCGGGTCCTCGCCGCCGCCGCCGGCATCCCGTACAGGTGCGCCTGGAGGATCAGGTTCTCCCGTCCGGTCGCCCCCGGGTCCGCGCCCGAGCGCTGCCCGACGACGCCGATGACACGGCGCGCCTGAGCCGGGGCCGCGATGACGTCGATGCCCTCGATGGCAGCGCTGCCCTCGTCCGGAGTCGCCAGGGTGGTGAGGATCTTGACGGTGGTTGTCTTGCCGGCTCCGTTCGGGCCGACGAGGGCGAAGATGGTCCCCTTGGCGACGCTGAGGGTGAGGCCGTCGAGCGCCCTGACCCGAGTTTTGCCTGGTGCGGGATAGGTCTTGACGAGGCCGCGGGCCTCGATGGAATTCACGGTGAAAACTCCTCGCTGTGCAGACTGCGTGTGTTTGCTCAGTCCCGTGACGAGGCGCCCAGCGTAGAATCGTGGTTGGGCCTGATCCGCTGGAGTTCTCGCGTAACGCGGGACCGGTGGTGAGGTTTGCGACCTCGGTTCGCGGTGTTGCAGCACCGCGGCCGGGGTCGTTCTGGTTACGGTTCCTCGGGGCTCTCGTCCCACCCCCTCTTCGCGAGCGCGTCGAGTTCCTCGAACTCGGGCGGCATCTCGCCGGTCTCATGGATGTGCCGCCAGGCATCCATGCCGCTGATGGTGCCCTCGACGAGCTCGCGGATCAGCCCGCGCAGCCAGCCGGCCTGGGCGAGCCGCATGGCGAGCTGGTACTCGGCCTCGACGAGCAGCACCCTGGGCAGGCGCTCGGTCCACAGCCTGAGATCGGCCTGCTGGCTTGCGTTGGCCTTGTCGAGAGTGTCCAGGCGCGTGGTGAGCAGGCCGATCACTTCGTCAGGCGGGAGGATGCCCGCCTCTGACAGGGCCGCGACGAAACCGCCGCGCTCGTCCTCGGGCACGCTGAGCAGCTCGCTCAGCCAGTCTCTGAGCTCCGCGATGCCCTGCGTGGTGACCTGGTAGGTGGTCCGCTCGGGCGCCCGGCCCTCGCGTCCGGTGCCGGCCTCCTCGATGAAGCCGTACTTCTCAAGGTTCTGCACGACGGTGTAGAGCGAGCCCCAGTTGATCTTGAAGTTGTGCTCTTTGCCGCGCGCCCGCAGCGTCTGCGCCATCTCGTAGGGGTACATCGGCTTCTGCGCGAGCAACGACAGCAGCGACAGCGCGAGCAGGTTTCCCACCTTGCGCCGCTTCGCCACTAGCCTCGCCTCCAAACATTCCGCATCCGAGTACTCGTAGACGAGTATTCCGCAGGCGAAGACAGAATTCAAGACCTATCGCGAATCACAGTCGGCTTCTTTGGCGCGTGTCCGGCCGGGCAGTGCCCTCGGGAGCAGCGTCCTGCCGGGGCAGTGCCCTCGGGAGCAGCGTCCTGCCGGGGCAGTGCCCTCGGGGACCAGTTCCGCCCGATCGGGCGGCCGCCGGCCACCCGATCCTGGTGGCCGCCCGCCGCGGTATCCGCACGCCTGCGCGAACCCATGGTCAGCCTGAGAACCATGTGGCGGAAAGTGCACCGTACAACCCGAAAGGGCCCAACAAGGTGGAAAC
>Ga0335072_10014652_pt1 | contig 11140 bp, 12 predicted proteins | sample Lox_Sample_21_FD_206725 | JGI IMG/M metagenome (GOLD analysis project Ga0335072, IMG submission 206725) | Soil microbial communities from Loxahatchee National Wildlife Refuge, Florida, United States - Lox_Sample_2.1 | ecosystem: Environmental > Terrestrial > Soil > Wetlands | place: USA... | reverse complement strand
TGGGAGCGCTGCCTAGCTCCCTCGTTGGGGGCCCTACCCACCCGCCTTCAGGTTGACTCCACGTTCGGTCGTAATCGAAGGGCAATTCCGCTATCAGCCCCTGCGTCAGCGCGAATTCATAGAACTTGCAAATAAGGCGCAGTCTTGGATTCAACGTGGCCTTCGCTTCGCCGTCGCGAAGCATTGCGCGTCGATAGTTCGCAACTACCGACAGCGTTCCAGGCAGTTTCGGAGCATCCCAATCGAGCTTGTTGCGCTCTAAAAACCTGAAATAGTCGAGAAAGAAATATCCGTACGTCTCCCACGTTTTCACGGATTGGACGTTGCCAGACTCAAGTAGGTGAGCCGTCAAAAACCTAAAAACCGGCCTTACGATGTCGCCCTGATCGGACAGCAACATTGGGAAGCGTTCGATGGGAACGCCAGCGTACAGAAACTCATCAGTAGTCAAGACGAGTCGCATAGAGGTAGCCTACGCCCTATGCGAATACAATGCAAGCCGTTGATTTTATTTATTAAAAACCACCAACATATGAATCTGGACTATAGTTCTCGAACTTGGTGTAATGCCCCAGGAACGTGAGCTTTACCGTATCGGTGGGGCCGTTACGCTGCTTGCCGATGATGATCTCGGCAAGGCCTTTGTCCGGCGATTCCTTGTTGTAGTACTCGTCGCGGTAAATGAACATGATTACGTCAGCGTCCTGCTCGATGGCGCCCGATTCGCGCAAGTCCGACATCATCGGCCGCTTGTCCGCGCGCTGCTCGAGCGAGCGGTTCAACTGCGACAGCGCAATCACCGGCACGTTGAGTTCTTTGGCGAGCCCCTTCAACGAGCGCGAGATTTCCGAGATTTCCGTGGCACGGTTTTCCTTGTTGCCGGGCACCTGCATGAGCTGCAAATAATCGATCACGATCAAACCGAGACCGCCGTGCTCGCGAGCCAGGCGTCGCGAGCGCGAACGCATTTCCACAGGCGAGAGACCCGGCGTGTCGTCAATGAAGATCTTCGCTTCGGACAGCAGCGCAATCGCATTGGTGACGCGCGGCCAGTCTTCTTCGGCCAGATCGCCATTGCGCAGATGTTGCTGGTGAATGCGACCGACCGACGAAATCAAACGAAACGCCAGCTGCGACGCCGACATTTCCATTGAAAAGACCGCGACCGGTTTTTTGGCGCGAAGTGCCGCGGCTTCCGCAATGTTCAGCGAAAAAGCGGTCTTGCCCATCGACGGACGCGCCGCGACGATGATCAAGTCCGAGGGCTGCAAACCGGACGTGAGATTGTCCAGATCGGTAAAACCGGTGGAGATACCGGTGAGCTGACCGCGATTCTGATAGCGCTCATGCAGCAGGCGGAAAGCATCTTTGACCGCTTCGCGCATCGAAACCGTATCCTTCTTGCCACGCGCACCTGATTCGGCAATGTGGAATACGCGCTGTTCGGCGTTTTCCAGCACTTCTTGCACCGTTTGGCCTTCCGGACGATAGCCGTCTTCGGTAATAGCCGTGCCCGCGTCGATCAACTGTCGCAGCACTGACTTTTCGCGCACGATTTCGGCATACGCGATGATGTTTGCCGCACTTGGCGTGGCGTTCGCCAGTTCGACTAAATAGCTGGCACCGCCGACCATTTCAGCCAACCCGTTGGCCTCGAACCAATCTCCCAGCGTGATCGCATCACAGGGCATGCCTTTGTTGGCGAGCTCCGTAATGGCGCGCCAGATAAGGCGGTGATCTTTGCGGTAGAAATCCTGCTCGCTAAGTTTGTCGGCAACGCGATCCAACGCGTCGGCCGCCAGCATCAATCCGCCGAGGACCGCCTGCTCCGCGTCGATGGAGTGCGGTGGCACCCGCAATGCCTCGATAGCGCTGTTGTTACTGCTGTGTTTGCGTTCGGGCACGAAGGACATGGACATTCCCTGTTGCAAGGAAGGTGCGCAAAGCCATGTAGGCAGGCACAAGTCGTGAGCATACGCGGACGCGTCTCACGGGTTAAGACGATAACCTGTGGATATCTTGTGGAGCGGCATGTATAAAAAATTCAGTTGCCGCTCAAAACAAACGGGCGCCGTAGGGCGCCCGTCTGAATCCATCCGAAGATGACGTGTAGCGATTACTTTTCGCCGACCACGATCACCTTGACCGAGCCCTGCACGTCGGCGTGCATGCTGATCACGACGTCGTATTCGCCGATGTGGCGGATCGGGCCTTCGCCCTGAATCACTTCACCCTTGTGGATGTCGTGACCGGCAGCCTGCAGTGCATCGGCGATCTCGCGCGGACCGACCGAACCATACAGCTTGCCTTCGGGACTGGCATTGGCGGCGATGGTCACCGTCACGTCGGTCAGCTTGTTCTTGCGCGCCTCGGCGTCGGAGAACAGCTTGTTGGCCTTGGCTTCGTATTCGGCGCGGCGTGCTTCGAACGCGGCGAGGTTTTCGGCGTTCACGCGAACGGCCTTGCCCTGCGGCAGCAGGTAGTTACGACCGTAGCCCGGCTTGACCTTGACCTTGTCGCCGAGGTTGCCGAGGTTGCGCACCTTCTCAAGAAGGATCAGTTCCATGGGTATTTCCTCAATTCGTTAGCACCGGTGTGGCCCGATGCAGCCGTGGACGGTTGTCCGAAGTGTTGCCCTTCTCTCCAACCGCTATCGCGGCCGAAGAGAAGGTTGAAGCATGTTCTTCCCTGTTTCGGAAAGAACCCGCGACGCGATTAGACGTCGTGGTTGTCGGTGTACGGCAGCAGCGCCAGGAAGCGGGCGCGCTTGATGGCCGTGGCCAGCTGACGCTGGTAACGAGCCTTCGTGCCGGTGATGCGGCTGGGAACGATCTTGCCGTTCTCAGTGATGTACTGGCGCAACGTGTTGAGATCCTTGTAGTCGATCTCTTTGACGTTTTCGGCCGTGAAGCGGCAGAACTTGCGGCGGCGGAAGAACTTGGACATGGGTCTGGGCTCCTGGATCAGTCTTCGTTGTCGACGTCGTCGCTATCGGCGCGACCTACGCGGCGGTCATCGCTGTCGTCGTCGTCACGGCGGCGGGAAGACTTCGCGTCGTCCTTTTCCTTGCTCTTGAGGATGAAGGACTGCTCGGTGTCGGCCTCATCGCGCTTGATGACGAGGTGACGCAGCACGGCGTCGTTGAAACGGAAGCCCGACTCCAGCTCGTTCAGCACGCTCTGGTTCACTTCGATGTTGAGCATGACGTAGTGGGCCTTGGCCAGGTTCACGATCGGGTACGCCAGCTGACGGCGGCCCCAGTCTTCCAGGCGGTGGATCTTGCCGCCGTCGGCCGTGATGAGCGTCTTGTAGCGCTCGATCATCGCCGGAACCTGCTCGCTCTGGTCGGGATGGACCAGGAATACAACTTCGTAATGACGCAAGGTCATCGGAGAAACTCCTTATGGGTGCGACCCTTACGGGCCATCGCAGCCTCCCGCCGATGCGGTGAGGCAAGGGACTGCCGGCGCCTGTTTGGCGTAGACAGAAGCGGAATTCTAAGCGAAATCACTTATTCAGCGCAAGGCGTTGAACGAAGCCGCAGGAGGGCCGAAAAACGGCTCAGCTGACCGTGAAGCTCTCGCCGCAACCGCATTCGCCGGTGGCGTTGGGGTTGTGGAAAACAAAGCTGGCATTGAGGCCCTGGCGCTGGAAGTCGATCACGGTGCCATCGACCATGGGCAGGCTCTTGGTATCCACGATCACGGGCACGCCGTCGATCTGGAAGGTCTGGTCCTCAGCCCCGGCCGTTTCGGCCAGATCCACCACGTAGGCAAATCCGGAGCAGCCGGTTCGCTTCACGCCGAAGCGCACGCCCGCGGCAGCCGGCGATTGAGCCAGGAATTGGCGCATGCGTTGGTTGGCGGCGGGGGTAATCGAAATACTCATATCGACAGTGTTTCTAATTTGGCACTTATGCACGGCTTGAAGGTCGCAGTGCAGGCAATGGCTACATTATCATGCCCGCTTGCCTTCACGCCCTTAACAAATGGGCGCTTCTCCCAGGAGTTTCAATCCATGACGGTGGTCAGCGTCAAACAGGCCCTTTCCGGCAAACTCGAAGCCGGCACAACGGTAACGGTGCGCGGATGGGTACGTACCCGCCGCGACTCCAAGGCGGGCCTGTCGTTCGTGAATATCAGCGACGGTTCCTGCTTCGATCCCATTCAGGCTGTCGTGCCGGCCACCCTCGGCAACTACGAGCACGAGGTGAAACACCTCACGGCCGGCGCCGGCGTGATCGCCACCGGCACCCTGGTGCCGTCGCAGGGCAAGGGCCAGACCTTCGAACTTCAAGCGGATGAAATGGTCGTTACCGGATTCGTGGACGATCCGGAAACCTACCCCATCCAGCCCAAGCAGCACTCGATGGAGTTTTTGCGCGAGGTCGCACACCTGCGCCCGCGCACCAACTTGTTCGGCGCGGTGACGCGCGTGCGTCACACCATGATGATGGCCATCCATCGCCATTTCACCGAGCAAGGTTTCTTCTGGATCAATACGCCGATCATCACCACGTCGGACGCCGAGGGCGCCGGCGATATGTTCCGCCTGTCCACGCTCGACCTGGCCAACCTGCCGCGCGACGACAAGGGCAAGATCGATTTCCGCAAAGATTTCTTCGGCCGCGAAGCGTTTCTCACGGTTTCCGGCCAGCTCAATGTCGAGGCGTACGCCTTGGCGATGAGCAAGGTCTACACATTCGGCCCGACGTTCCGCGCGGAGAACTCCAACACGCCGCGCCATCTTGCCGAGTTCTGGATGGTGGAGCCGGAGATCGCGTTCGCGGATCTGGCCGCCGATGCCGACTGCGCGGAAGCGTTCCTCAAGGCGATCTTCAAAGCTGTTTTGGAAGAACGCGCTGACGACATGGCGTTCTTTGCCGAACGCGTGCTGCCAGAAGCGATCAGCCGCCTGGAAAACTTCATTGCGCAGCCGTTCGCACGCATCGATTACACCGACGCCATCAACATCCTGCAGAAATCCGGTCAGACGTTCGAATTCCCGGTCGCGTGGGGTGTGGATTTGCAAACCGAACACGAACGCTATCTGGCCGAGAAACACGTCGGCCGCCCGGTCGTGGTGATGAACTACCCCGAGCAGATCAAAGCGTTCTACATGCGTCTGAACGACGACGAGAAGACCGTCGCCGCGATGGACGTACTCGCCCCCGGCATCGGCGAGATTATCGGCGGCGCCCAGCGCGAGGAACGCCTGGACTACCTGGACCGCCGCATGGCCAAGTTTGGTCTCGATACTGCCACCTATGGCTGGTACCGTGACCTGCGCCGCTACGGCACCGTCCCCCACGCGGGCTTCGGCCTCGGTTTCGAGCGTCTGCTGGTGTACGTATGCGGTTTGGCCAATATCCGCGATGCCATCCCCTATCCACGCGCGGCAGGGAGTGCCGAGTTCTAATTTCTTTTTACCTATGCGTCTGAAACTGCTACTCACGTTCCTACTTATCTTGCCGCTCGTGGCGTGTCACAGCGTCAAGCTGCCTTCGATACCGCTGCCGACCGACTTGCTCTCGCAAGGGCCTCCGCCCAAAACGCTGGCCGATGCGAAGAAAGCGCTCGACGCTGCCACGCCGTGCTGCACGACCTTTGCCGATTTCTCTTACCAGAATCGGCTGCCCTGGCGACCGCAGCAGTTCCAGCTCGGCGTAGGCAGCCCGGTGGTGGCGATCAACGGTTCGCGCAGTTATTTCCTAAGTTTCGTGCTGCCGCCGGATGTGAAACTGCCGTACAAGATCGGTGTGAAATCCGAACTCATCGGACGCTCGGTCACGGGCGCCAGTTATCTGTTTGCACCAACGATCGTGCAGCTCGACGATGCGTTTCAACCCATCGATTCGCAAGACGTGAAGCTCTGTGAATACATGGGCTGGTCCAACAGCGACAGCGGCGCGTTCGGCAGCGTGGAAGTCACCAGCAAACGTGCGCGCTACCTGGTGGTCTACAGTTCCGATAAGCAGCAAACGAGCAACACCTACTGGGAACAATCCGCCAGCACCTTCTCCACCAGCAGCAGCACAACCCCTGCCGCCACCACCATGGGCGGCAGCTACAAGATCCAGCACGGCCCCGATGGGGTAGTCTGGGTGGGATTGATGGACAAGAGCTATTCCGAGGCGGTGAACAAAGCCGTTTGCGGCAAAGCTCCGCAAGGCGACGGACTGCTCAACACGTTGCGCCAGGATGTCACCAAACTCGATCGGAGCAGTCCTTGATTCCCTTCGTGGCGTACATCGGTTTGCTGCTAGTAGGCCTCGTCTGCTTCATCGCGCATGCGGTGCTGCCGTTTCGCATCGCCAAACATCTGCGCGACGATTACCCGCAACACTGGAAAGTGATCGTCGATACCGGCAGCGCGCAAGCCGCACACGGCCCTCAATTGTGGCTGCGTATGCAGCATGTGCTGCGCTCGCCGGCCATTGCGGCGATCGATGATGCCGCCATCACGCGCCTGTGGCGCACATGGCGATACAGTCAGTGGCTTGCATGGGCATGCTGGATCGCCGCGCTGGTTCTGCAATGGCATAGCCGCACCCATCCTTAAGCGGGGAGATCGCATGGATTTGAATCTGAGTGGCCGTCATGCGCTGGTATGCGGTGCCTCCCAAGGCATCGGCCGCGCGGCAGCGATCGAACTGGCTGAGCTTGGCGCCGATGTCACCTTGCTGGCACGCTCCGCCGATCGTCTCGCCGCGCTCGCCGACAGTTTGCCGCGCAAGCACGCCGCGCAACGTCACGGCTGGCGCAGCATCGACATGCACGATTTGAACGGCCTGCGTGCCGCAGCCGCCAACGTGATCGAAGCAAATCCCGTACACATTCTGATCAACAATACCGGCGGACCACCGGGCGGCTCTATCGTCGATGCCGAACCGGCCGCGTTCGAGAGCACGTTTCGTCAACACGTACTGGCAAGCCACGCGCTGCTGCAAACGGTGCTACAGGGCATGCGCGATAGCGGTTACGGCCGACTCGTCAATGTGATCTCGACGTCGGTAAAGGAACCTATCCCCGGCCTGGGCGTTTCCAACACCGTGCGTGCCGCCATGGCGGCCTGGGCTAAGACCATGGCCGGCGAACTGGCCGCTGAGGGCATCACCGTCAACAACGTGCTTCCCGGCTATACGCGCACGGCGCGACTGGACGGTCTGCTTGCCGCGCAGTCGCAAAAAAGCGGTCGCAGCGAACAAGAGCTGGCCAAGGAAATGGCGGCTACCGTGCCAGCGCGTCGCTTTGGTGAGCCTGGCGAGATCGCCGCGGTCATTGCCTTCCTGTGCACGCCTGCTGCGGCTTACGTCAATGGCGTAAGCATCGCCGTGGACGGCGGGCGAACCAAATCGCTAAGTTGAGAGGCGCGCTGGCGCGCATACGGCAGCGTCCGGTGCATTCCAGGCGCTCAGGTTTTAAGCTTGTCAGAATGCCAAGCACACGCCTCGCCAATCTCATTGACGGCCGCCTGCAGGCGCCTTTGGACGACCGCTGGCTCGACGTCCATGAGCCCGCCACGGGCACGGTGTTCGCCCATTGTCCCGATTCCAACGCAGCCGACGTCGATGCAGCGGTTAGCGCCGCGCAAAAAGCGGCACCCGGCTGGGCCGCCACCCCTGTCGAAGAGCGCGCACGGCTTCTGCATCGCCTTGCCGACTTGATCGAAACACGGCTCGACGAATTCGCGGAACTCGAGTCGCGCGATAGCGGCAAACCGGTCGCGCTCGCCAAGCGCCTGGATATCCCGCGTGCCATTTCGAATTTGCGTTTCTTCGCCTCGGCGGTGATCGGGTGGGAAAGCGAATCGCACGCGATGGAAATCGGAGCGATCAACTACACGCTGCGCCGACCGCTGGGCGTTGTCGGTTGCATCAGCCCGTGGAATCTTCCGTTGTATCTGTTCACCTGGAAGATCGCGCCCGCGCTCGCCAGCGGCAATGCGGTGATCGCCAAGCCGTCCGAAATCACGCCATGTACCGCCGCGTTGCTCGGAGCGCTGAGTATCAAAGCGGGCTTTCCGGCCGGTGTGCTGAATATCCTGCTGGGACGCGGCGCCACGACAGGCCAGGCCATTGTCGAACATCCCGCGATCAAAGCCGTTTCCTTTACGGGCAGCACGCGCACCGGTGCGAGCATCGCCGCGACAGCCGCGCCTCAGTTCAAGAAGCTCTCGTTGGAACTGGGCGGCAAGAATCCGGCGATCGTGTTTGCCGATGCCGAACTCACCGACGAACATCTGGATACCATCGTCCGCTCGGGTTTCGCCAACCAAGGTGAGATCTGCCTGTGCGGATCACGCCTGCTGGTGCAACGATCGATCTACGAAGCGTTTCGCGAACGCTATCTTGCAAAGGTGAAAGCGCTGCGCGTCGGCGATCCGCAAGACGCGTCGAGCGATCTTGGCGCACTGGTGTCGCGCGAGCATTTCGACAAGGTGATGCGCTGCATCGCCCAGGCACGCGAAGAAGGCGGAAGCATTCTTTGCGGCGGCGACGCGATGAAAATCAACGGGCGTTGCACGGAAGGCTGGTTTGTCGCGCCCACGGTTATCGAAGGGTTGTCGAACGCTGCGCATACCAATCAACAGGAAATTTTCGGCCCCGTCGTCACGCTGATTCCCTTCGACGACGAAGCGGAGGCGATCGCCTTGGCCAACGGCACCGGTTACGGCCTCGCCGCATCCTTGTGGACGCGCGATCTGTCGCGCGCCCATCGCATGGGCGCGCAACTGGAATTCGGCATCGTCTGGATCAACTGCTGGTTGCTGCGCGATCTGCGCACGCCTTTCGGCGGCAGCAAACAGTCCGGTGTCGGGCGAGAGGGCGGCACCGAAGCGCTGCGCTTCTTCACCGAGCCACGCAATATTTGTATTCGCTACTGAGGAACATGCCTTGAGCAGTCCACTGCAGAACCTGATCGACAGCAACCGCCGTTGGTCCGCCAACATGACGCAGGCCGACCCGGAATTTTTCGAACGCCTGGCCACCCAGCAATCGCCCAAGTACCTGTGGATCGGCTGCTCCGACTCGCGCGTGCCGGCCACGCAGATCGTCGATTTGCCGCCCGGCGAAATCTTCGTGCAACGCAATGTCGCCAACGTGGTGTCGCACACCGATCTCAATTGCCTGAGCACCGTCCAATTCGCGGTGGATGTGCTGAAGGTGGAGCACATCATCGTGGTCGGCCACTATGGCTGCGGCGGCGTGCAGGCGGTGCTGGACGAACGCCGGCTGGGCCTGGTCGACAATTGGCTGCGTCACGTCGGCGATGTGGCGTACAAGCACAGCGACACGCTTGCCTCGTTGGGCTCGATGCCACTTCGCAACATGCGGTTGTGCGAACTCAACGCCATCGAACAAGTGGTGAATGTCTGTCAGACCACGATGGTGATGGATGCATGGGAACGCGGCCAGCGTCTTTCCGTGCACGCGTGGTGCTACAGTCTCTCCAATGGCCACATGCACGATTTGGGCATGCACGTTTCCTCACGCGACTCGCTGCGCCCCACTTACGAAGAAGCCTTGCAGCTTCTGATGCGTCGCGCCGGGGAAATGCGGTGAGCGACGTGGTTCGCACGCTGACGGCACCAGCGCCCGTGGGGGCTTATCCGCACGCGCGGCGGATAGGCAACTTGCTGTTCCTGTCCGGCGTCGGTCCACGCGAACCGCACACCAACCGCGTTCCAGGCAATGTTTACGATGTCGAAGGTCGACTGATCAGCTACGACATCGAGCAACAATGCCGGCAGGTATTTGCTAACGTGCGCGCCGTGCTCGAAGCCAGCGGCGCGCGTTGGGAAGATCTTGTCGACGTCACCGTCTTCCTCACCGACATGACGCACGACTTCCCCACTTACAACCGCCTCTACGCCGACTATTTCAAAGGCGTGGATGCATGCCGCACCACCTTGGGTATCACATCGCTGCCTACGCCCATCGCGATCGAGCTTAAATGCATCGCCGCCCTGCAACCTGCGACGGACTGACATAAAAAAACCCGGAGGGCATGACCCGCCGGGTTTCTTGCCAATCGATTGGAGCTGAAACGATTACTTGCCTGCGGTGCCGCTGGAGGCCGGAGCGCTGCTCTCGCCGGAGCTCGATTCGCTGCTCTTCTTCGACTTCTTCGACTTGTGACTGCTGCTGGACGACTTGTGATGAGCGTGCTTGGCGGTGGTCGACGACGAAGTCGACGCTGCAGCCGGAGCAGCCGACGATTGGTCTTGAGCCAGCACGGAACCGGAGAGGGCGACACCTGCCACGAGCAGGGAAGCGATCGCAAGTTTACGCATCATGATCATGAGCCTCGAGATTTTGGTCGCCACGGACCCGGCCGGAACCCGGCTAACGCGGGCGGCGTGACGACTTAACAATGCAACTGTCTCGGCATACCGCAACTGAACGACAGTCAGAAAGTCGGTAGCAAATTAAATAAGTGCGCTCACTTCCGCTACCGATCCGGCTTCTTTGGAGTCATGCCAGGCAGCGCAGCAATAACTCACGAATGGTGTGCTGCACCATCGAGGCCTTGCCATCGTCCCAGGCAAAGCTGTCTTCATCCATGTACTGACATTGCGCCAGTTCGAGCTGCACGGCGTGGATACCTTCTGCAGGCTGCCCGTAGTGTCGGGTGATGTAGCCGCCCTTAAAGCGGCCATTGACGACAAAGTCATAACGATTTTGGGCCTCCATCACGCTGGTGAGGTCCCACTGTAGATCCGCGCTGCAACTTTCCCCGTCGGCGGTTCCCAGGTTGAAGTCAGGAAGGCGGCCTTCGAAGAGCATCGGCACCCGGCTGCGAATCGAGTGACCGTCCCACAGCACGACTCGCCCGAATTCAGTCTTGAGGCGAGCCAGCTCGCTAGCCAACCCTTGGTGATAAGGGCGCCACCAGGTATCGATGCGCTGACGGATTTCCTCTGCCCCGGGCTCCTGGCCATCCCTATAGAGCGGCTCGCCGTCGAACCCGATGGTGGGTGCAAGCCCTGTTTCGCGGCGCCCCGGATACAACGCGTGGCCGTCCGCCGGTCGGTTGAGATCGATCACGTAACGCGATGCAACCGGCTGGATCACGCTGGCCCCGAGCGCCTGGGCCAACGGCTCATACAGGCGAGCCACATGCCAATCCGTGTCCGG
>Ga0335072_10014651_pt1 | contig 11141 bp, 10 predicted proteins | sample Lox_Sample_21_FD_206725 | JGI IMG/M metagenome (GOLD analysis project Ga0335072, IMG submission 206725) | Soil microbial communities from Loxahatchee National Wildlife Refuge, Florida, United States - Lox_Sample_2.1 | ecosystem: Environmental > Terrestrial > Soil > Wetlands | place: USA... | reverse complement strand
GGCGATCGCCGACGGCTTCAATGGCTCGGTCGTCCACCTCGCCAGTCACGATGTCACGCTGTGTGCGGTGTCGCGGGCACCGCTGGCGAAGATCCGGGCATACAAGAGCCGGATGGGCTGGGACTTCCCGTGGGCCTCGTCGTTCGGCAGCGACTTCAGCTATGACTTCCAGACAGCTCATACGCCGGAGCAGAAGCAGGCGGGGCCGGTGCCTTACAACTTCGCCGACGTCGACATGCGGCCGGAGCTAGACCCCAGCCCGGACAATCCGTGGGTCATTGGATTGGCCGGGAGCACTGGCACGGACTGGGCGACCTACCGGCAAGAGTCTCCGGGCATGAGCGCGTTCGTGTGCGAGGACGGCGTCGTCTACCACACCTACTCGACGTACGCGCGCGGCCTGGACGGCCTCTGGGGCATGTACCAGTGGCTCGACCGGGCGCCACGCGGCCGTAACGAGACCGGACCATGGTGGCGCCGCCACGACGAGTACGACAGCGAGTGACAGCCGCGGCCGGCCCGCCCCGGTCCGAAGGTCGGGCCGGCCCGCAAACCAAATGATTCGCCGGTTTTGCACCGTGGCCGACCGACTCTTCACCCAGAACGTGAGTCAAGAATCGGGTATAACATCACATAAGGTCGCGCGACAACGCTTATTCGGGTGAAGAGTCGGCATAGGCCGGCGTAAGTCCGCGTCCGGGAGCCCGGTGCACGGTCAGACGTTGAAGCCGAGCGTCCGCAACTGCTCGCGGCCGTCCTCGGTGATCTTCTCCGGGCCCCACGGCGGCAGCCACACCCAGTTGATCCGGAAGTCCTGCACTAGCCCGTCGAGCGCGACCTGGGTCTGGTCCTCGATCACGTCCGTCAGGGGGCAGGCCGCGCTCGTCAGCGTCATGTCGATGGTGGCGGTGCGGTCGCTTTCGACCGTCACCCCGTAGACCAGCCCCAGGTCCACCACGTTGACGCCGAGTTCAGGGTCTACGACGTCGCGCAGTGCCTCGAGCACGTCCTCGGTCTCCGGGCCGCTCCCCGCCGCCTGCTCGTCAGTCCCGGCAACCTGTGCCCGCCCCGCCGTCTCAGCAGGCCCAGCTGTCTCAGCAGGCCCAGCTGTCTCAGCAGGCCCAGCTGTCTCGGCCAACCCAGGCGCGAGCTCGGTGCTGTTCTCCGTCATGACTGCTCCCTGTCCCTATTGTGGCCGACCGCAACAGCGGTCCCGGCGCGCTCGCTGAGCGCTCTCGCGGTTGCGTCCTTCCAGGCCATCCAGCCCAGCAGGGCGCACTTGATCCGGGACGGGTACTTCGACACGCCCTCGAACGCCACTGCATCGCCGAGCACGTCCTCGTCCGGCTCGGCCTCGCCGCGCGACTGCATCAGCTTCAGGAATTCCTCGCTGATCGCCATCGCCTCGCCGACCGTCTTGCCAATGATCATGTCGGCCATCACTGACGCGCTGGCCTGGCTGATCGAGCAGCCGAGCGCCTCGTACGACACGTCAGCCAGGGCCGGATCGCCGTCGGCGCCGTTCAGCGACACCCGCAGCGTCACCTCGTCCCCGCAGGTCGGATTGACGTGCTGCACCTGGGCATCGAACGGCTCCCGCAGCCCTGCATGCAGCGGCCTGCGGTAGTGCTCCAGGATGATCTCCTGGTACATCGACTCAAGCTCCATAACGCCACCTTCAACAGCGACGACCCGGTCTGCTGTTCCGAGACCGGCAGTTTCCTGAGCTACGCGGCTCCGACGGACGCGCGCCCGAAGAACTCCTGCGCCTGCCTGATCCCGTCCGCTAGCGCGTCGACCTCGTCCAGCGTGTTGTACACGTAGAACGTCGCCCTGGTGCTGGCCTGGGCACCGAGCGCCCGGTGCAACGGCCAGGCACAGTGATGACCGGTACGGACCGCTATGCCAAGTTCGTCCAGCACCTGCCCCACGTCATGCGGGTGGATGCCATCCACGACGAACGACACGGCCCCGCCACGGTGGTCGGTGTCGAGCGGTCCGAGAATGCGCACGCCGCTGATGCCCGACAGCGCCTCAAGCGCGTGGGCCGTCAGCGCCTCCTCGTGCGCTGCGACGTTCGGCATGCCGAGCGCGTCCAGGTAATCGCAGGCAGCAGCCAGTCCCACGGCCAGAGCGGCCGGGGGCACACCCGCCTCGAACCGGGCTGGCGGCGGCAGGAAGGTCGACCCCTCCATCCGGACCACTTCGATCATCGAGCCGCCGGTGATGAATGGCGGCATGGCTTCGAGCAGCTCACGCCGCGCCCACAGCACGCCGATGCCGGACGGCCCGAGCATCTTGTGCCCGGAGAACACGAGGAAGTCGGCTCCAAGCCGAGTGACGTCAACTGGCTGGTGCGGCACCGACTGCGCGCCGTCGGCCATCACCAGCGCGCCACGGGCATGAGCGGCGGCAGCGATCTCCGCGACCGGCGGCACCACGCCAGTCACGTTGGACTGGTGCGTGACCGCGACCAGCTTGGTCCGGCTGTTGATGAGCTCGTCAGCGTTGCTGAGATCCAGCCGGCCGTCGGGCTGAAGGCCGAACCAGCGCAGCGTCGCTCCGGTCCGCTCGCATAGCTGCTGCCATGGCACCAGGTTGGCGTGGTGCTCCGCCTCCGAGATGAGCACCTCGTCGCCGGGGCCGACCGCGAACCTGCGGGCCTCCGGGCCAAAGGTCGCGGCATTGCTCATCGCATACGCGACCAGGTTGACGGCCTCCGTGGCGCTCTTGGTGAAGACAATCTCCCCTGGGTCTGCATGCAGGAACGCGGCGATCCTGGCACGCGCGCCTTCGTACGCATCGGTCGCTTCCTCGCCGAGCAGGTGCGCGCCCCGGTGCGGGGCAGCGTTGCGCGTGGTGTAGAAATCGCGCTCGGCGTCCAGAACCTGCCGCGGCTTCTGCGAGGTCGCCCCGGAGTCCAGGTAAATCAGGTCATTACCACCGCGGACGGCGCGGCCGAGGATGGGAAAGTCCCTGCGGATTGCCTCGACGTCCAGCGGCACGCGGCCAGCCCCGGACACGGCGGTTCCGGTGGCCACGTCACCAGTGATCACGTCGCTCTGGGCCGTCATGCTGCCGCGCCCTTAGTCACGAACCGCTCATAGCCGCTGGACTCCAGCTCGTCAGCGAGTTCCGAGCCGCCTTCCTCGACGATGCGGCCGGCCACGAAGACGTGCACGAAGTCTGGCTGCACATAGCGCAGGATCCGGGTGTAGTGCGTGATCAGCAGGACTCCGTGGGAGGCGTCCTCGCGGAACCGGTTGATGCCGGCCGATACCACCCGCAGCGCGTCGATGTCGAGCCCGGAGTCGGTCTCGTCCAGGATCGCGATCTTCGGATTCAGTAGCTCGAGCTGCAGGATCTCGTGCCGCTTCTTCTCGCCGCCGGAGAAGCCCTCGTTCAGGTTCCGCTGCGCGAACGACGGATCCATCTGCAGCAGCTCCATTGCCTCGCGCAGTTCCTTCCCGAACGTGCGGATCTTCGGGGCCTCGCCTCGGACGGCGGTGATGGCGGTGCGCAGGAAGTTGGACACCGAGACGCCGGGGACCTCAACGGGGTACTGCATTGCCAGGAACAGGCCGGCCCGCGCCCTGGCGTCGACGCTCATCGTCAGCACGTCCTGACCGTCGAGCGTGACTGAACCCTGAGTCACCGTGTACTTGGGATGCCCGGCAATGGCGTACGCAAGCGTGGTCTTGCCCGATCCGTTCGGCCCCATGATCGCGTGCGTCTGGCCCGCCTTGACGGTCAGGTCAACACCGCGCAGTACCTCACGGCTCTCCCCCGCCGCGTCCGTCACACTGGCGTGCAGGTCGCGGATCTCTAGGGTGGACATATGTGATTTCTCCCGATCTGCTTAGCCAGGCAGGGCGACGTAGACGTCGCCACCCTCGACCTTGACTGGGTAGGTGGCGACCGGCTTCGTAGCCGGCGGCCCGGTCGGCTTGCCAGTGCGCAGGTCGAAGCACGACCCGTGCAGCCAGCACTCGACGGTGTGGTCGTAGATCTCGCCCTCCGAGAGCGGGACCTCCTCGTGCGAGCAGACATCGTGCAGGGCGAACAGCTCACCGTCAGCCCGCACCACCGCAACGGGAACGCCCGCTACCTCGACGCCGAGGGCGCCCTCCTCGGGCACGTCGGCCAGTGCGCAAGCACGCCGGAACGGGGCAGCTTCGGGCTGTACCGTCTGCGGGGGACGACCCCCGGACCCCCCGCTCATGACAGCTCCGCCTCCACCGCCGCCGCGACCCGGTCTTGCAGCTCCGGCACTTCGATCTGACCGATGAGCGCGCCGAAGAAGCCGCGGATCACCAGCTTCCTGGCCTCGTGGAACGGGATGCCCCGTGCCATCAGGTAGAACAGGTGCTGGTCCTCGAGCCGCCCGCTCGCGCTGGCGTGCCCGGCGCCTGCTACCTCGCCGGTGAGAATCTCCAGGTTCGGCACGGAGTCGACCCTCGTGTCGTCGGTCAGCACCAGGTTCCTGTTGTACTCATAGGTGTCGGTCCCGGTCGCCTCGGGGCGGATGATGACGTCGCCGATCCAGACCGCGTGCGCGCCATCGCCCTGCAAAGCGCCCTTGTAGCTGACCCGGCTGCGGCAGTTCCGCTCTGCGTGGTCGACGAAGAGCCGGTGCTCCAGGTGCTGGCCCGCGTCCGCGAAGTACAAGCCGCGCAGCTCGGCGTCGCCGCCAGGCCCGGCGTACCGCACCGATGGCGCCAGGCGGACGACGGAGCCGCCGAGCGTCACAGCCGTATGAGTGAGCCGTGCGTCCCGCCCGAGCCGGGCATGATGATGCGACAGGTGCACTGCGTCATCCGCCCACCCCTGCAGGCTGACCACGACTAGCGATGCCCCGTCACCCACGATCAGCTCGACGTTGTCCGCGTAAGTGGCGCTGCCTGAATGGTCAAGCACCACGACCGCGCGCGAGTTCGGCTGGACGTCAACGACAGTGTGCCCGAATGCCGCCCCGTCCGTGCCCTCACCACGCACCGACAACCAGGTCGGCGTGTCTGACTCGTAATCTGCCGGAACGGAGATCACCGTCGCTTCGCGGAATGACGCAAAGGCCCTGGCACTGACGCGATCGCCGGGCACGTAGGCGGTGCCGAGTCCGGGGTCACCTTGTTCGACCTTCTCAATGGTGACCCCGGAGGCGGCGTCGCCGACGACACTCACCTTCCCGTCACCAAAGGGACCATCCGTGTGCAAACCGCGAAGACGACGCAGCGGAGTGAACCGCCACTCCTCCTCGCGCCCGCCGGGCACCGGGAAGTCGGCAGGGTCGAACGACTGCCTCTCGTGCAGCCTGGAAACGGGAGCCGTCTCGACGGCCCCCTGCAGGCCTGCCATCAGCCGACCGCCCCTTCCATCTGCAGCTCGATCAGCCGGTTGAGCTCGAGCGCGTACTCCATCGGCAGCTCGCGCGCGATCGGCTCGACGAAGCCGCGCACGATCGTCGCCATCGCCTCGTCCTCGGTCATGCCGCGGCTCATCAGGTAGAACAGCTGGTCCTCGGAGACCTTGGAAACCGTGGCCTCGTGGCCCATCTCCACGTCGTCCTCACGCACGTCCACATACGGGTACGTGTCGGACCGGCTCACCGTGTCGATGAGCAGCGCGTCGCATTTCACCGTGGACTTGGAGTGCTCGGCGCCCTCTCGTACCTCGACCAGGCCGCGGTAGGAGGTGCGGCCGCCCGCCCTGGCCACCGACTTGGACACGATGCTGGACGAGGTGTTCGGCGCGCAGTGCACCATCTTGGCCCCGGCGTCCTGGTGCTGGCCGGCGCCGGCGAACGCTACCGACAGGGTCTCGCCCTTGGCGTGCTCACCCATCAGGTACACGGCCGGGTACTTCATCGTGACCTTGGAGCCGATGTTGCCGTCGACCCACTCCATCGTCGCGCCCTCGTGAGCGACAGCGCGCTTGGTGACCAGGTTGTAGACGTTGGCCGACCAGTTCTGGATGGTGGTGTACCGGCAGCGAGCGCCCTTCTTGACGATGATCTCGACGACCGCGGAGTGCAGTGAGTCCGACGAGTAGATCGGCGCGGTACAGCCCTCGACGTAGTGCACGTAGGCGTCCTCGTCGACGATGATCAGCGTTCGCTCGAACTGACCCATGTTCTCGGTATTGATCCGGAAATAGGCCTGCAGCGGGATCTCCACGTGCACGCCCTTCGGCACGTAGATGAAGCTGCCGCCGGACCAGACCGCGGTGTTCAGCGCCGCGAACTTGTTGTCGCCGACCGGGATGACCGTGGCGAAGTACTCCTGGAAGAGGTCCGGGTGCTCGCGCAGCGCGGTGTCGGTGTCGAGGAAGATGACGCCCTTCTCCTCAAGGTCCTCGCGGATCTTGTGGTAGACGACCTCCGACTCGTACTGCGCCGCGACGCCCGCGATCAGCCGCTGCTTCTCCGCCTCGGGGATGCCCAGCTTGTCGTAGGTGTTCTTGATGTCCGCGGGCAGCTCGTCCCAGCTAGCTGCCTGCTTCTCGGTCGACCGGACGAAATACTTGATGTGGTCAAAGTCGATGCCGGACAAGTCCGAGCCCCAGGTGGGCAGCGGCTTGCGCGCAAACAGCTTCAGGCCCTTCAGCCGGAGATCCAGCATCCAGTCCGGCTCGTTCTTCTTCGCCGAGATGTCCCGGACGACATCCTCGTTCAGCCCGCGCCGCGCAGCGGCGCCGGCGACGTCCGAGTCAGACCAGCCGAACTTGTAGCGGTCCAGGCCCTCGAGCTCCGGGTGGGCGATAGCGGTCATGCGGAGATTCCTCCGACCTCGTTAGTCGTGCGGTTATGTACCAGTGATGGTGCGGTGACGTGCGTGGTGCAGATGCCGTCGCCGTTCGCGATCGTCGCGAGGCGCTGGACAGGGGTTCCGAGCAGTCGCCCGAAGGCCTCCGTCTCTGCTTCGCATAGCTGCGGGTACTTCGCGGCCACGTGCGCCACCGGGCAGTGGTGCTGGCAGAGCTGCTCTCCGCCAGCGCCCGCCGGCGAACTCGAAGCCGACGCGGCATAGCCATCAGCTGACAGCACTTCCGCCAGGACCCTTACCCGCTCAGACAATGGTGCCGACTCAAGCGTCCGCTGATAGCGGCGCTCGAGTTCGGATATCTGCTGCCTGGCGAATTCGGCAACGGCACCAGCGCCGGCCCGCTCGGCCAGGAACCTGAGCGCACTGGTCGCCAGGTCGTCGTAGGCGTGCTCGAAGGCGCTGCGGCCAGCGTCGGTGATGGCGAACATGCGGGCCGGCCTGCCACGACCCCGGCCGCCGCACGGCCGGATGTTCCTGACCTCGACCAGTCCGTCAGCCAGCAAGTTGTCCAGGTGGCGCCGGACCGCGGCGGGAGTCAGGCCGAGCCGGGCGGACAGGCCGGAAGCAGTCACCGGCCCGTTCTCTAGAATGAGACGCGCGATCCTTCCGCGGGTGCCAGGCTCCGCGCCAAGGCCCGCCTGCTGCGCGCCAAGCGACTGTGCTGCAACAGCCGGTGCCGAAATAGCGCGGCCAGTTTCCTGCGGGCCGTCCGGCACGGGGACAGCATTCACCGCGGCACCACCAGGGGTGCTGCGCACGGCGTCTACTGATCCCACGTATTTCACAACATCATTGTGCCGTAATTAGTTCCGCACCTGCAATCGGGTCGGCCCGTGGCGCCTGTCACACCCTTATGCCGGTTATGCCCAGCGAATCGGCGCACCGCCGTCTGAACCTCAGGTCTGCATCGGGGACGTGCGGCGGTTGGCACTGGGCCGTGAGCGTGCGTTCCCGCCGGTATATCCGTCGCTCCGGAATCCAGGGATGATGTACCCATGAGTAACCCCGGTAGCGGAATGACCACACAGCCGCGGGCTCAGCTTGCTGACCTGGCCGACCCGGCGGTCCTGCCCGATCCCTATCCGGTCCTGGCGAGCTTGCGGGCGGCCTCGCCGTTCGCGCAGTTCGACGGCGCCTTCGTAGTTGTCGGGCGGCATGCCGACTGTTCCGCGGTCCTGCGCGACCCGAACGCGAGCAGCGAGCGAGGCAGGTCGCTGATGGCCGCAGCCGGGCAACGGCGGGTCAGGGAGCGGCCGTCGTTCCTCTCACTCGACCCGCCCGACCACACAAGGCTGCGGCGGCTGGTGTCCAAGGCATTCACCCCCCGGACGATCGCGCAGCTGGAGCCGCGGATCCGGGCCGTGACCGGGGAGCTGCTGACCGCGGCGTCCGGTGCCGGGCAGCTCGAGGTCATCAGCCAGCTTGCCTATCCACTGCCCGTGCGGATCATCTCGGAGATGCTTGGCGTTCCGGTCGAAGATCACCCGCGGTTCGCCGGGTGGTCGGCCAGGCTGGCTCATTCGCTGCAACCTGGCTTCGGACTCAACCACGAAGAAGCGGAGGCACGGGACGAGGCGGCCCAGCTGGCTCGCGAGGAGTTTGCCGCCTATTTCCGCGAGTTGATCGCCGCGCGCCGGGCGCGTCCGGAGCCTGACCTGCTGTCAGAGCTGATCCGGGCCGAGGACGACGGCGCGAAGCTCACCGAGGACGAGCTCATTGCGACCTGCGTGCTGCTGCTCGTCGCGGGGCACGAAACGACGGTCGGCCTGATCTCCAACGCGATACTCGCGCTGCTGAGGAATCCGGACCAGTTCGACCTGCTGCGCGCCGATACGACCCTGGCCGCCGGAGCGGTCGAGGAAACGCTGCGCTATGACGCGCCGGTGCAGATGACGGGCCGCGTCGTCCGCGGCGGGATGACGATCGGTGACGTTACCGCTCCGGACGGTGCGCTGCTGCTGCTGTTGCTCGCCGCAACTGGCCGTGACCCCGAGGTTTTCGATGATCCTGACCGGTTTGACATCCGCCGCGGCGCCACCGGACACCTGGCCTTCGCAGCCGGCCCCCATTTCTGCCTCGGCGCGCCGCTTGCCCGGCTTGAGGCAACGATCGTGCTGCAGATGTTCGTGGCCCGGGTTCTCGAGCCTGAGCTGGACCTGAGCGCGCTGAACTACAAGCCGAACTTCAACTTGCGGGCGCCCGACCAGATGTTCGTGCGCTTCGAAGAGATTCGGCCGGCCTGAACTCGGTGACTGCGGCACCCCGCCTGGTGCGGCCGCGGGCGTCAGCCTGGGGCTGTGTAGGCCTGGCCTGAATCGGGAACAGCGGAGTCGGGCGCGCTAAGCTGCTACCGACTGGTCACGCTCAGTGACAGCCTCAGCGGTGAGCTCAGCGGCGGATAAATCAAGCCGACGAGGACGACATGGCTGACGAAGCAGATGTACTCGTCGTGGGCGCCGGCCCTACTGGCCTGCTGGTCGCCGGCGACCTCGCGGGCGACCTCGGGTCCTGCACGGTGCTGGAACGCCGCCACCACGAATCGAACCTGAGCCGGGCCGCCGGCATGAACTCGCGCACGCTTGAGGAACTGGACGCGCGCGGCATGGCTGACAACGTGATTCGGGCGGGTTTGCCGGTTGATAAATTCGAGGTCTTCGGCGACACGCTGGCCATCTCCGGGCTGCCGAGCCGGTTCCCGTTCGAACTTGCGATTCCGCAGTACAAGACTGAACAACTGCTCGAAGACAGAGCGCGGGCGCTCGGCGCCGAGATCGTCTACGGGGCGGACGTGACCGGGCTGAGCCAGGACGCCGACGGCGTCGAGCTGGAGGTGCGCGGCCAGGGCGGTGCGGTGTCCACCCGGCGAGCGCGGTATGTGGTCGGGGCCGACGGCGTGCGCAGCACCGTACGAACGTCCCTCGGCCTGCCCTTCCCCGGCCGCGCCGCCGCACGCTCGGTCATCCTGTGCGACACGCAGATGAGCGACCCGCCGCCGAATATGCTGGCGGCGCGCTCGGCGGAAGACGGTCTCGCATTCGTGCTGCCGTTCGGCGACGGTTACTACCGGGTGATCGCCTGGGATCGCCACCGCGAGGTGCCCGACACTGCCCCGGTGGACATGGACGAGATCCGCGACCTCACCCGCCGGGTGCTCGGCACCGACTTCGGCATGCATGATCCCCGGTGGCTGTCGCGGTTCCACAGCGACGAACGGCTGGTGCCGCAGTACAGCGTGGGCCGGGTGTTCCTGGCCGGCGACGCCGCGCACACGCACTCCCCGGCGGGCGGCCTCGGGATGAACACCGGCATGCAGGACGCGGCCAACCTCGGCTGGAAACTCGGCGCCGTCATCACGGGCCGGGCCCCGGCTGCCCTGCTGGACACTTATCACGCTGAGCGCCACCCCGCCGGACAGAACACCGTGCGCATCAGCAGCATGCTGCTTCGCGCAGGTCAGGCTAGGCCACGGACCCCGGGCGCCGCACGCAGGACGGTTTTGCGGGTGGCCACGCATATCCCCCCGCTGGCACGCCGGATGGCCAGGGCCTTTTCCGGCATCAACGTGAGCTATGCCGCGCCGCCCGGCGCACACCCGCTTACGGGCCGGCGAGCACCGGACATTCCGCTCAGCGACCACGGACCGAAGAGGCTGTACGAGGCACTGCGCTGCAGGCGCATGCTTCTGGTCACGCCCCCGAACGCGCTACTGCCCGGGTCGCTGACCGCCGGCTGGGCTGACCGGGTCAAGGTCGTCGGCGCAGGGGGGCCGACCGACAAACTTGTCCTGGTACGCCCCGATGGCTACATCGCCTGGGCCGCCTCGTACTCAGACTCAGGCGCATTTGCCGACCGGATCCACGCGGCGCTCGCACAATGGTGCGGTCCCCCGGCTGACCAGCAAGGGGCCGGCTGACCAACGGCCGCGCAGTAGCTGGCGGGCCGATCTAGCCGAGGAAGCCGCGCAGCAGGGCCGCCGTTCCGGCGAGATGCTCAGCCACTGCGGTCCTGGCCCGGACGGGGTCGCCATCCAGGATGGCCTCGACGATCTCCTCGTGCTGTCTGGCGGTGTGATCGATGTTCCGCTGCAGCACCGGGATCGCGTTCAGCAGGTCGTTGAGCCGCATCCGGGCGTCGGCACACGCTGCAGCGAGCAGGCCCGAGCCAGTCAATTCGGCCACGCTCAGGTGGAACAGTGTGTCCAGCCGGCGGTAGTCCTGCGGGCTGGCCGCGTTCACCTCGCCGAGCCTGGCCAGCAACGTCGCCCGGACCCGCTCGTCTGCTGCTGTCGCGAACTGGGCAGCCAGAGCATCGGCCGCGCCA
>Ga0335072_10014648_pt1 | contig 11143 bp, 11 predicted proteins | sample Lox_Sample_21_FD_206725 | JGI IMG/M metagenome (GOLD analysis project Ga0335072, IMG submission 206725) | Soil microbial communities from Loxahatchee National Wildlife Refuge, Florida, United States - Lox_Sample_2.1 | ecosystem: Environmental > Terrestrial > Soil > Wetlands | place: USA... | reverse complement strand
AGGCGGTGGTGGTGTCCTTCCTGGGGATCGGCGCCTTCAACTACGTCTTCACCCAGACGTTGCTCGCGACCCACCCGAACATCCTGGTGATCAAGTGAGCGATCACGGAGGACGGCGATGAACGAGCTGCTGGCGGCGCCGCGCGAATGGGTCACCGCGGCGGGCGACATCGCGAGCTTCACCGGAAGGGTGGTGCGCAACGTGTGGGGGTTGCGGGTGCTGCGCTTCTTCGGCGAGGCGCTGCGTCAGGCGGGCATCCTGATCGTGGGCTCCACCCTGGTCATCTGGGGGTTGGTTTTCATCACCGGTCTCGGCACCTGTGGCATCGAGGGCGCCTACTTCCTCGAGTCCCAGGGCGCGCCGGCGTATGCGGGCGTCTTCACCGCCCTGTGCAATCTGCGCGAGGCGGTGCCCTATGCGTTCGGCTACATGATGTCCGCGAAGGTGGGCACGGGCATCGTCTCGGAGCTCGGCGCGATGCGCATCAGCGAGGAGATCGACGCCCTGGAGGTGATGGGCTTCGACTCCATGACGTTCCTGTGCGGCACCCGCCTGCTGGCCTCCTGGATCGTGCTGCCGTTCATGTACATCTCCGCCATCGGCGTCGCCTACCTGGCCTCCTACATCGCCGTGGTGCTGCAGATCGGATACACCTCCCCGGGCGGCTACCTGCTGACCTTCTGGGAGTTCCAGAGCCCGCCCGACCTGCTGTTCAGCGTGATCAAGGGCATGACGATGGCCACCACCATCGTGCTGGTGGGCTGCTACTACGGCTACAACGCCAGCGGCGGCCCCGTCGGAGTGGGTGAAGCGACGGCCAAGTCGATGGTGCTGAACCTCGTGCTGGTGACGCTGATCGGCATGCTGGGCACACAGGTCTTCTGGGGCACCAACCCGCGCGCCCCGATCGGAGGGTAGACGTGCCCGCCGCCCGCCCAGGCGGGCGGCTCAGGCCTCGGTTGTCACCTGACGATCGGCGAAGAACGCGTGATCCAGCCTGCCCATCGCGGTGAGCGGAGGGGTGCCCTCGAGGAACTCGGCGGCCATCGATCCCCAGTGGTTGGTGGCGTGCAGCTCCCCCAGCAGCGACGCCGTGCCCAGCTCGATGCGGCCCATGGTGGTGTACTCGGGTGAGGCGGTGAAGTACCGAAAGGCGTTGGCGGAGGGACCCACCGGCGAGTACTTGCGCTCGATCCACCTGGCCGCGCACTCCCGTGTGACGGTGAACGGCTGCTCCGCCCACCACAGCTCCCAGGCGTCCCGCCAGAACGCGTACACCTCCTCGGGGCTCACCGGGTCGGTGGAGCGGCAGAAGCCGCCCTCCACGCACGCACGCCACGTCCCCGGCACGTCCTCGCGCATGCACGCCCGCCCGATCGCGACCATCGCCTCCACCTGCTCGCGGCGCAGCCGCTTGACACAGCCGTAGTCCAGGAAGCTCACGCCGCCGTCCTCGTGAAACAGGTAGTTGCCGGGCTGGGGATCGGCGTTGAACATGCAGAAGCGCAGATTGGTGGCGTAGATGAACCGGTAGATCGCCTCCGCCCAGTCGTCGCGCAGCTCCTGCTCGCAGGACAGCGCTTCGCGCCAGGATTTGCCCTGCACGAGCTCCTGGGTCAGCACCCGATCCGTGCACAGCTCACCGATCACCTCCGGCACGTGGATGAAGGGGTGCCCGCGGTAGATGTCAGCGAACTCCGCCTGGTTGGCCGCCTCGAGCCGGTAGTCGAGCTCCTCTCTGATGCGGACGTTCAGCTCCCGCGCCGCCCCCCGCAGGTCGAAGCTGGCTTTCGTCGGCGACAGGCCGAAGATGAGGCCGAGGAACGTGGCCAGCAGCTCGTGGTTTCTCAGGTCGGCGCGGATCGCCCGCGCCACGCCGGGGTACTGGATCTTCACCGCCACCGCCCGTCCGTCGTGCAGCTGCGCCGCGTGCACCTGGCCGATCGAAGCCGCGGCGAGCGGCTCCCAGTCGAACCGCGCGAAAACGCTCTCCGTGCTCCTGCCGAGCGCGTGCTCGAGCGCCGCCCGCGCGGCTCGCGGCGCCATCGGCGGCGCTTCACTGTGCAGCCTCGCCAGCGCCGTGCGGTAGACGGCCTGCAGCTCCGCCGGCACCGCGGGTCCGGCGGAGACGAACGAGAGCATCTGGCCGGCCTTCATCAGGGCGCCCTTGGAGCGGCCGAGCAGCTCCGCGTAGCGCTCCGCGGTGCGCAGGTGAAAATCGGTGGCCTCCGCGCCCGTCAGCTTGCCCCGCAGGCCCACCACCGCCGCCTCGCCCGCCGTCCGTGCGCTCAGGGCCGCCAGCGGTGCGCTGCGTCGCAGGCGCCCGCCGACGATCCCCTCACCCCGCGGCGGCATCTCGCCTGCATGTGGGGACAGCCCGCCACCGGACACCGAACAAGACTCCTTCCTGATCCACTGATCTCAGCTAACTGTATGCTTAGCGAAGCGTATGTCAAGCGCGGCCCCTACGCGAGAGCGCATCGTCGACGAAGCGATGCGCCTGTTCAGCGAGCACGGCTATGCCGCCACCAGCATCGCCAAGATCGAGGCCGCCGCGGGGCTCACGCCGGGAGCGGGCGGCATCTACCACCACTTCCCCAGCAAGGAAGCGGTGCTCGCCGCCGGCATCGAGCGCCATCTCTCCCGGCTCGGCGCCCTGCGCGAGATTCGCCACGTGCTCGGCTCGCCGGGAGACCTCACCGCCGAGCTGACGCTGACCGCCCGCTACGTGCTCGCCGAGCTCGACAGCGAGACCGAGCTGCTGCGCATCCTCGCCTCCGACGCGCGCAACCGGCCACAGCTCCTGACCAATGCCGTCGAGCAGCTCGTGAGCTCCACCTTCACCGGCTTCGCCGCCTGGGTCAGCGAACGGGCCGAGCGGCCCATCACCGACGAGGAGGCCGGCGCGATCGCCTCCTTCGGCCTCGGATCGCTGCTCTCCAGCCGCCTGCTGCGCGACGTCATCGGCGTCCCCGCCCGCGTAGACGACGAGATCCTCATCGACACCTGGGTGCGGATGATGGCCACGGCCCTCGCCGCTCCCGCACGGGCCTGAGCCGCCGCTAGGACACTGCCGCGCCGGCCTCCGTCTCGGCCTCGGCGTCGCTCGCCGGCGGGTGCTCCGCGGCGCTCTCACTCGCGGCTTTGGCGGCCGCCGGCCAGCGGTGGAAGTCCTTTGCCCGCACCAGCATCGCCCCGGCCGCTGCCCCCGCGAGCACCACGCCGGCGCCGAGCAGCAGGATCGTGTTCAGGCCGCTCGTGAAGGCTCGCAGCGCCACTTCGATCAGGTCCGGACTGCCGTGCGCATAGGTCGACGCCGCGTGCGTGCCTGCCGAGGCCACCGCCTTGGCCAGCCCCGGCACGGGGTGGCCCAACGATGTCTGCAGGCTGGTGCCGAGGCGACTCTGGAACACGGCGCCGAGCGCCGCCACCCCGATCGCCAGGCCGCCCACGCGAAAGGTGTTGCTGATGCCCGACGCCATGCCGCTGCGCTCGGGCGCCACCACGCCGAGGGCCACGTTGGCGATCGCCGGGTTCGCGAGCCCGATGCCGATTCCGCTGAGGATCATGCCGGGCAGCAGCGCCAGCCAGGTGGAGTGCACGCCCAGCCCGCTCATCGACGCAAGCCCCAGTGCCGTCAGCCCGAGGCCCGCTCCCAGCGGCACCCCCGGCGCCAGCCGTCCGGTCGCGCGGCGGCTCACCAGGGGCACCACGAACGTGAGCATGCTCGTGGGCAGCAGCCGCAGGCCCCCCTGCAGGGGAGAGTAGCCGAGGGCGTCCTGCAGGTAGAGGGTGAGGTAGGGGAACATCGCGAACATCCCCGCGCCGATCGCGAACGTCGCCACCGACACGCCGCAAAAGGAGCGGTTGGAGAACAGCGACAGGTCGAGCATCGGCCGCCGCTGGCGCGCCTCCACGAGGATGAACACGCCCAGCAGCGCCACGGCGCCGCACAGCAGCGAGACGATCAGCGTGCTCCCCCAGCCCTCGTCGCTGCCCCGCAGCAGCGCGAAGATGAGCATGAACAGCGCTCCCGAGAACGTCACCAGGCCCGCCCAGTCCAGCCGCTTGGCGTCGGGGTCGCGCACGTTGTGCATTCGCGGCCCCGCGATCGCCAGCGTGGCGGCGCCGATGGGCAGGTTCACGAAGAAGATCCACTGCCAGCCAAGCGCGTCCGTGAGGATGCCCCCCACCAGCGGTCCCACCGCCACCGCTCCCCCCACCGTGGCGCCCCAGGCGGCGATCGCGCTGCCCCGCTCCGGGCCCTGGAACTCCTGCGCGATCAGCGCCAGCGAGGTGGCGAACATCGCGGCCCCGCCGATCCCCTGCACCGCCCGCGCGGCGATCAAAGCGGTGGCGCTGTCCGAGAGCCCGCATGCCAGCGAGGCGAGCGAGAAGATCGCCACACCGCCGAGGAACACCCGCTTGCGCCCGATCCTGTCGGCCAGCGTGCCGCTCGTGAGGATCAGCGCCGACAGCGTCAGCGCATAGGCGTCGATCACCCACTGCAGGCTCGTGAAGCTCGCCCCCAGGTCTCGCTGGATTCGCGGCAGCGCCACCTGCACGATCGTCAGATCCACCAGCAGCATGAAGGTGCCGCAGCAGATGGCGATCAGAGCCCACCAACGCCGGTCCAGCCGCATCGCTCCACACTAGCGACGCTAGGCTGCGCTCCCGTGCTCTGCATGTCCACCGCACCCCTCGTCGTGGCATGAGCTCCGCGCCACGCGATCCAGAGGAGCTCGAGGCCGCCGGCCGGATGGACGGGGGCCCGGTCCTCGCCGAGATCCCCGCGGCCACGAGATCTGGAGCGGTGCATCTCACGGTCGCCGATCTCGACCGGTCGGTCCGCTTCTACGAGCGCGCCATCGGTCTCGTCCTGCGCGAGCGGCTCGACGGGCGCGCCCACCTCGGTACGGACAGGGGGGAGGATCTGCTGGTGCTGGTCGAGCAGCCGGGGGCGAGACCGGCGCGGAGGCATTGCGGGCTCTACCACTTCGCGCTGCTGCTGCCCGCTCGCGCCGATCTCGCGCGCTGGCTGGCGCACGCGGTCCGCGAGCGCGTGCCGCTCACCGGCTTCGCCGACCACTTTGTGAGCGAGGCCATCTACCTCGACGACCCCGACGAGCACGGGATCGAGATCTACTGGGACCGACCACGCGAGACCTGGGAAGGGCAGGTCTCGCAACGGATGACCACCCTCCCGCTGGACGTCGACGGACTGCTCGGCGAGCTCGACGATCCTCCGCGCGAGCCGTTCGAGCGTCTCGCGCCGGACGCCGTGATGGGCCACGTGCACCTGCGCGTGGCGGACATCTCCCGCACGATCGCCTTCTACCGGGATCTGCTCGGCTTCGGCTTGATGGCGCGTCTCGGCGACCAGGCGGCCTTCCTCAGCGCCGGCGGCTATCACCATCACCTCGGCGCCAACACCTGGCAGAGCGCTGGCGCTGGCCAGCCTCCTCCCGGGACGGCGTCGCTGCAGGCCTTTACGATCGTTGTGCCCAGTGTCGCCAGCCGCGATGCGCTCGCAGCCCGTGCGGCCGGCGGTGGGCATACGCCGGAGCCCGTGGACGAGGGCCTGCTCGTCCGGGACCCCTCTGGCAACCGGGTCCTGCTGGCGGTCGTCGATGAGCGGCGATAATCGTCCGATGCTCAAGCCCAACCGCTCGATCCCGGATGCCACCGTGATGCCCGTCCTCATCTACCCGGACGTGCGCGAGGCGGTCGACTGGCTGTGCGGCGCCTTCGGCTTCGTCGAGCGGTTGTTCATCGGCGAGAACCACCGCGCCCAGCTGACCTTCGGCGAGGGAGCCCTGATCGTGGGTGACGTGCGTGGTGATCGCTCACCGCCCCGCGCCGGCGAGATCACCCACTCGGTGATGGTCCGGGTGCAGGATGCTCGCGCCCACTATGAGCATGCCCGGGCCCACCGCGCACGCATCCTCGATGAGCCCACCGACCAGCCCTACGGCGAGCGCCAGTACAACGCCGAAGATCCCTGGGGCCACCAGTGGACGTTCTCCCAGACCCTCGCCGACGTTGCTCCCAAGGAATGGGGCGGCGTGCTGTACGGCTCCAGCTGAGATCGCTATGGAGGCAGAGCGGCGATGCGCTCGTCGCTTTCTGGCACGTCCTTCACCCGAGGCTCGCGGCTGCTTCCTCCAGGCGATCGTCGCCCCAGAACAGATCCGCCTCCGTGGCGAGGGTCGGCACGCCGTAGACGCCACGGGCGTGGGCCGCGTCTGTGGCCTCGCGCAGCGCGAGCTTGATCGCGGGATCCTCGGTGGCGGCCTCCGTCCGCGCCGGGTCGAGGCCGGCGTTGGCGGCCGATTGCAGGACGTTCGCCGGCAGGCTGAGGTCGTTGCCCTCCTGAAAGGCTCGGTGGAAGGCGCTGCGCACGAACTCCCGTCCACGGCCCGCGCGGTGAGCGTAGGTGGCGGCGCGCATCGCCATCAGGTAGTTGCCGGGCCAGGGGTCCGGCCAGCGCACGGCCGGCAGCCCGTACATGGCGGCCCGCCGCTCGACCTCCGCCATGCCCGCCTGGCGGCGCTCGGGCTCGCCGAGAGCCCAGGAGCTGCGGCCGTTGAGCTTGAACAGCGCTCCCAGCGACACAGGCTGCCAGCTCACCGGCTCGGGCAGCACATCCTCGAGGCGTTCGGCGGCGAGGTACGCGTAGGGGGAGCCGAGGTCGAAGTAGAAGGTGGCGCGGGGCATGGCGGTGGTGTCCTCCTGGACAGTATCTTGGCCACGCGACCACCGTGAGACGGCCTGTGAGCGAGAATTACGAGAGTCTTCCCCCCGACCTTCCCGTACCTATCGACGACGGCGCGGCGGACCACCTTCGCGGCGGCGCCGTGCCCGCCGTCTCGCTGACCTCGACGCTCGGCGGAAGACTCGATCTCGCGCGGGCCGCGCGAGAGTTGCTCGTGGCCTACGTATACCCCCGCACGGGACGCCCCGGCGAGCCGCTGCCCGATGGATGGGACGAGATTCCCGGCGCCCGCGGCTGCACGCCCCAGAGCTGTGCCTTTCGCGATCACGTCCGCGACCTCGCTGCGCTCGGCGCGTCGGTGGTGGGCATCAGCGCGCAGTCGCCGGCGGATCAGCTGGAGTTCGTCGAGCGGGAGCACATCCCCTATCCGCTGCTCTCCGACGGAGACCTTAGGCTCGCGGCGCTGATGGGCCTGCCGACGTTCGAGGTCGCCGGAATGCGCCTCTACCGGCGCCTGACGTTCATCGCCCGCGAGGGGCGCATCGAGAAGGTCTTCTATCCTGTGTTTCCCCCCGATCGCAACGCCGCCGAGGTGCTCGCCTGGCTGGGCGGCGCTGCATCTGCGTAGCCGGGCGCCTCCCGCATCAGCGCCCTCGTGGCCTGCGGGGACGAAGCGGCCGGTGCCTTCCTGGGAGGCCGCCGGCTCCCCCGCGACCCGCTGATCGGTCCCCGGTTCCCAGCCTGTAGCTCCCCATGATCGGCGCCCGGCGCCAGACGCCTACGGTACGATACGGGGCGAGGGGTATCCGCTTATACCAGCGCTCGGGTCGGGGGCTGGTGAGGACAGCTCGGGGCGGGCACACTCACCGGCCTCGGCCGAAGATATGTCAACCAGAGAGGATGGATGGATGACACGGATCAAGGTGCTGGTTCTTCTGCTGATCGCGAGCCTCGCGGGGAGCGTAGTGGTCGCGACGGCGGCTCAGACGGCTTCCGGTGCGGTGGGGTCCGCGATCACCGAACAGCAGCAGGAAGAACTCAAGGAAATCGAAAAGGAACGGATCGAAGAGGCCAAAGAAAAGGTCAAGGAAAAGAAGGAAGTTCAGAAAGAAAAGGCCGCGGAAAAAAGAGAAGTCCAGAAAGAAAAGGCGGAGGAAAAGCGAGAAGCTCAGAAAGAAAGGGCTTCCGAAAAGAAGGAAGCGGAGCGGGCTGAATGGGAGGTCATTCTGGAAGAAGCCCTCGCCCAGAACCGTCTCGAAGAAGCCGAAGCTGAAGTGCTCGAAAAAGAAGAAGCGGCGAAGGAAAAGGCCGCTGAAGTAAGGGAAGATCAGAAAGAAAAAGCGATTGAACACAAGGAACGTGTGAAGGAAAAGGCGAAGGAACGCAAAGAAGTGCAGAAAGAAAAGGACAAGGAATTCCTTGAACGGGCGATCGAAAAAGCCCACGAAAAGCGCGAAGCCGAAGAAGCGAAGCTCGAAGAGGAAGACGCGGCCTAGCTGAGGCTTGGCCGCTCGGCTTGTGGCTCGGGTGCGAGGCGTGAGGGCGTTCCAGCCGCCTCGCGGCCCGAGCCGATCTTCTCGCTCGACAGACGACGCCGGCCATCGGCCGGCACTCCATCGCAGGCCTTACTGAGACTCCATAGCAGGCCTCACTGAGGCAGGCCGAGCGTTTCCAGCACCAGGTCCCAGTCGTTATAGCCTTCCACCGTTTCGGTGTTCAGCAGCTTCGTTTCCAGGCCCGCCGTCCGCTGCGCGAGGGCCCGGTCGGCGGCGTCCTCGTAGGGCGCCAGGAGCTTCAGGGGGATGGCGTGAGCTTCGAGGGCTTCCACATGCCTGTCGAAGCTGACAGTCGCGGCGGGGGCGGGACCGAAGCCGCTCGCCTTCCACGCGGCCACGTCAGCGCACAGGTGCGGCAGCGAGAGCGTCGCGAGTCCTTGCAGGGTCTTCGCATATGCCTGGGCGGTGTGCGTAAGCTTGCGCTGGCTCCAGTGCAGCCCCTGCACCGCTCGCGCAAAGGCGCCGATCGGCCGCGCGTTGGCGCCGTAGGTAATCGACCACAGAGCCCCCGCCGCCTCGTAGGTGAGCGGCTGCTCCGCTTCGGTTTGGGGCGCTCCGCTGCCCTCCCGGCCGCATTCGCCTCTCAGCCTGTGGGCGAAGGCGACCACCTTCGCCTGCGCCGGCGCCACGTTGGTCTTGCTCGCCTGCGCCAGCGCGTAGTCGGCCTCGAGATAGGCGTGCGTGGCGCCGGCGTCCCCGGATGAGGCGAGCGCCGCGGCGGGCACCCAACTCAGTGTCAGGGTTGTCAAGAGGATCGCCAGACGCATGCGGATCTCTCCCGAGGGTATCTCTTGCTCGCGCGCCGAGGGCCGCTCGGCGAGAGCCGTGTAACCTCGGGTACGCCCAAACGACCCGAAGGGAGCAGACCATGGCGAGCACAACCGCCTCCACAGGAAGCCTTCCGGCGCTCGGCGCCGCCGAGCGTGAGCAAGCCGGGGAGGCGCTACAGGCCACGCTCGTGGATCTCGTGGATCTCTCGCTCGTGGGCAAGCAGCTTCACTGGAGTGTCGTGGGGCCGCTCTTTCGCCCGCTGCACCTCCATCTCGACGAGATGATCGACGCCTGGCGCGACCTCGCCGACACCGTCGCCGAGCGGGCCGTGGCCCTCGCCTACTGGCCGGACGGCCAGGCTGAAGCCGTCGTCGGGGCCGCCGGCGGGCGTCTGGAGCGGGGCCCCATCGCCGATCGCTCGGTCGTGGAGGAGCTCGTGAGCCGACTCTCCGGTGCCAGCGAGCGTGCCCGTGCCGGTATGGAGCGCCTCTCTGAGCTGGACTCCGCCTCCGAAGATGTGCTCGTTGAGGTGGTCCGGACGTTGGAGGAGCAGCTCTGGATGGTGCGCGCCCAGCTGCCGATCTCCGGCGGCGCGTAGGGGCGTTCGCAGCGAGTCTTAATTGGCCTCGCCCGTCGGCGTGGGCCCGACGGTCGCCGTCGCCACTCCTCCCGCGCTGGCGCCCGCGATACTCACGGCCATGTCAGCGGCCGTAGCCGACTCCTCCAGCGCCCCTCCCGCGGGCCGCACCGCGTGGGCGCGCAACCTGGGGGCCCCTGTGCGCGCCTTCCTGCGTGCCGAGACCGGCGGCGCGGCGGCCCTCGTGGCGGCTGCCGCGCTGGCGCTGGTGTGGGCGAACTCGCCCTGGTCTGACACCTACGCCTCCGTGTGGACCACCAAGCTCCAGATCAGCCTCGGCAGCCATGCCCTCGGCGGCACCCTCCGGCAGTGGGTCAACGAAGGCCTCATGACCCTCTTCTTCCTGGTGGTGGGCCTCGAGGCCAAGCGCGAGCTCGACGTGGGAGAGCTGCGCGAGCGCAATCGCCTGGCGGTTCCCGTGGTGGCGGCGCTTGGAGGGATGGGGGCGTGCGTGGGCATCTACCTGGCCATCAACGCCGGCGGCGCCGGCGCCGGCGGCTGGGGCACAGCCATGTCCACCGACACCGCTCTCGCCCTGGGAGCCCTCGCGCTGGTGGCCCCCTATGGCGCCGCGAGGTTGCGGGTGTTTCTGCTCACCCTCGCGGTGGTGGACGACCTCTGCGCGTTGGTCGTGATCGCCGTGGCCTACAGCGAGCACATCTCCTGGGTGGCTCTCGCGGTGGCTCTCGCTCTGTTCGCGATCCTCGTGCTGCTCCGCTATGCCGGCAGCTGGCGGGAACCGGCGGCGGTGCTGGTGGGGACCGGCGTGTGGCTGGCGATGTTCGAGTCGGGCATCGACCCGGTGGTGGCCGGTCTTGCCATCGGCCTGGTCACGAGCGCCTACCCGCCGGCCCGCGGCGATCTCGAGCGGGCCACCGAGCTCACCCGCTCCTTTCGCGAGCAGCCAACTCCAGAGCTCGCCTATCAGGCCCAGCGAGGCCTCACGGCGGCGATCTCCGCCAACGAACGCCTCCAGTACCGGCTCCATCCATGGACGAGCTTCCTCGTGGTGCCCGTGTTCGCGCTCGCCAACGCCGGCATTCACGTGGGACACGGCCTGCTGGCCGACGCGGTGAGCTCGCCGGTGACGATCGGCATCGTGCTCGCCTACGTGCTGGGCAAGCCGCTGGGCATCCTCGCCTCATCCTGGCTCGCCACCCGCCGGCGCTTCGGCGGCCAAGGGCGCCTCGTTGTCACCTGGCCGGGCCTCGCCGGCGCCGGCGCGGTGGCGGGCACCGCCTTCACCGTCTCCTTGCTGATCGCCGGGCGCGCCTTCTCAGGGCGGCTCCTGCAGGAGGCCAAGCTGGGCATCCTCGCCGCCGCCATCCTCGCGCCGCTGCTCGCCTGGATCGTCTTTCGCCTGATCGCCCTGCTGCCCGCGCAGCTGCGCGCCCGCCAGCTCGGGCGCACGGCGGCCCACCTGGTCGATCTGGCCGAGGACGTCGACCCCACCCGGGACCACAT
>Ga0335072_10014647_pt1 | contig 11143 bp, 8 predicted proteins | sample Lox_Sample_21_FD_206725 | JGI IMG/M metagenome (GOLD analysis project Ga0335072, IMG submission 206725) | Soil microbial communities from Loxahatchee National Wildlife Refuge, Florida, United States - Lox_Sample_2.1 | ecosystem: Environmental > Terrestrial > Soil > Wetlands | place: USA: Florida... | reverse complement strand
CCCGGCGCTGTGCTTACTATATCTACAATTGGTAAGTCTAACTTCACTCTGAATTGAGATATTAACCTGAAACTAACATAGACATACATAGCAATTGGCATCCTCTGGGTTGCTTCCATTCCACATTTCTTGTGTCCACCCCCATACACAGAGCAATGTGCCTCTCTGGTGTATTTAGCATGCGGAGATTCTTCCAATAAGCCCCAATGGAAGATTCTCTTCTAACTTGAAAATGTCGAAGTCATAACCCTCGAGCCTTTGCGCCTTGCCTTCTTCTAAAACCCTATCAGGATCAATTTTCGGGATTATACAGAACTTGGTCAACGGTTAGCAACTAGCCACTGTCGATGCTAGGTCAACCAATCACTTTACCTATATGCCTAACCCACTCACTGTGTCAAGAGCCTAAGTTGGACTATGTCCCTCGTATTCAGCTATCTCTTTTTAATAGAAGTTTTGCCTCAGATTCGGACTCGGAGTTGCGTTCAGAATCAGAGCCAATATCAGATGCAAAGCCAGAGTCGAGATTGTAATTGAGCCCAGTGTTGGTTCCGCACATGGCGCTAAATGTCATCGAACAAGCCAATTCTGCGACTCTTTCAGTTGCTCAAATATGATGTTTGGGGTTTCATAGCCATGGGCCTCGTCTCCGCTGTAAACTTTAACTACATTATGATATTGAACGACGAGTTGGCCATTTTCATGTTCGCAATTCCCATCTCCTGTTTGTGATACCGTGACCAGTGCACCCATGGAGCCAGAAATGTGGTCAGGGTATTTCATAGGCTCTCGTAAGATGATAGCTGTTCGCGATGAGTTCAACTTAGATACATCAAATGGATCTTTACTTTGAGTCATGATAGTAACAAACCTACACCCTTCTGCGTCTCGAGCATAGATTCCCTCATTGTTGCATATAGTAGTAATGTGACCCGAAAGGATGATTCCTGGTCTTGATAACTTGAGTCCCGCCTTGGTCACTGTAGCTGTTAAGGTCGAAAGCATGGTGGCTGACCTTCCGCCTCCTAACAAGCTAGTTGGGATCCATCCATACCCTTCTCCTTTGTATCGCTCCCGGTCGGCAAAGAGAATAGTCAGCGGTACCCTCTCTAGTATCGTAAACAACACTTTCATTCGAACGGAAGGCTCGCTCTCGACAATTTCGATCCGTTTCTCTAGCGGAAGATTGAGCAAATTAGATAAGCAGATGGCTTCATCGGATTTCCAGCTTGTCCAACGCCAGCAAAGAGGCATCAGTATCTGACTAAGTCTTGCTTCTGAATCAATATCTGATTCTAGTTGGCATTGCTCATTCAGCCATTTCCAAGCGGGATAAATTATACTATCGGCAAGTATTAGACGAAGATCTGTGTTCTCGTCTAGCCGGGTGTAGGCGTGGCCATGCGGTGACATGTGATCTTCATCCTCTATTTGTGCTGTTATGATTTTGTGAATGAGATTATTATCTTTTAGGGCACCATCCAAAAACTGGTAGTAGATTTCTCTTGCCAGACAAGCCTCATGATAAGTCCACAATCGTCGCATCCAACCGGATATTCGTATACTCATAAGAAGTTGTAGCGGTTCCGACTCGCAAACGGATTCTTGCAACATACAGGAGTCCAGAACTAAGACCTTATCTGCATTTCGATACGTTTCCCACATTCTCGCAATGGCTGTAGCTCTCAAAGGATATTTCAACGGAACTGATAAGGTGTCTAACCAAAACGGAACAGGCTCCTCTTCAGAATCATACAGATTGTTGGCTAGACGCTGAAGTCGAAGAATTTGGCATAATGGGAGAGCATTATGTTTGCGGTTTCCAAGTCCACTACCAGGGTATTTCGTAAACTAATACAATATTCAAAATGTCTTATCTGTAGGACTTACTCTGCCCAAACGTGTGAAAAACACACATACTTCACGGCACTTGACTCAAACATTGATGAGCTTCCTTGCATTATACCAAAGTATGAGAATAGCAGTTCGGCTAGGTAAGTAACGATTGTCCACGGTCTCCAAAGCGATAAGCTCTGAAAATGTTTGCGAGGATCTTGCGCTGAGATGACTGAAACCTTTATATCCTTATGCTGGCCGCCTTCCGCTACCGTCACTACAGGCGTCTGGTATCTACGAACGACTCGCGATATTTGAGGTTTCCAAAATTGATCAAGAAAAATCTCCTTGCAATTTGTGTCCTTTAGGCATTCCGCGGCATGTTGCGTTTTGTATTTCTCGGCCTTAAGCTCCTCATAAATGCAACGAAAGGACTCCTTGGGGTCTTCAGAGTCTTTACACTGACCATGATCTCTCCCTAGCGGGTGTCTATTAATAAAGCTCAAATAGTAGAGGCTTGACATGCCGAGGCCTTGATCAGCAAACATATTCACCTCACTCTTACACCACCCTGCTTGGACCAATCGTCTCTTTAAACATGGTAACCACCTCAACACTGACCAGCAGAACTCTGGAGGGTGATCGTCGCCTTCAAGAAATAGGCTTGAGCCGCTGGTCAGATACTCTCCGAGGACCATTATCGAGAGAGCCACAAGGTCTCGAGTCGAAAACTCTATCAAACCGGGTGCGAAAAAGGATTTTGCGGCGTTAGACGTACAGAGTTGAACAAGAAAATCGGATACAATTCGTAAATGCTCAATAACAAGCTTGTATTTCTCTTGACATTCGTTTTCATCCATTTCCCGACTTTTTCCTTCCCAAGTACGGAGTCTCCATGAAAGCGACTCTGTTGAAACAAAAGCCTGCACATTCTCTGTATTAGCAACAGACTCATACCTGATGAAATCGTCCACTGTGACGTCAAAGCCAACAATCTTCATTACTTCGACGAGGACGCCAAAATATAACCATGACTGAATAAAACAGACTGCTTCATTATCGCTTCTTTGACCAGTGTCCCCGTTTATCAGAGCTTCCAGATCCACCTCCTGGCGGATGTGAAAATATTCAAGTCCTTTGCCATCATAGGCAAGCTCCGAGCTACCGTAAGCCAAATACGGCACGGACAGAGGATGTTGATACGGGTTGTGAGGGATCGGAATGTGATCCATATTTTCTGCAATGGTTATTAGTATGAAATGGAGAGACGTGTCGCTCGTCATGATAAGTAATATGAGCCAAGACGCATTACAATGGGATGTTTCACTCAACTATCTAGCATAGTTCTCTGCTAAGCCGCACAGTCGAGTGAGAGAGACATAACAGAATAACCAGCGGCTGAACCCATCCTCTGCTAGCTGGGAGTCCTCGAAGCATAAGTTGCTTTTGGAGGAAGTGGTAGGATTGACCTCTGACTTTTATTGATGGACGCGCCGTGGCGATGGGGGAGGCAACCATTACAAGAGTTATGTCAGAAGTTTCGAGGAGCTACTGACAAAGTCAGGTCGTGTTTAAAGTTCAAACCTTAGCCCAAGTGCCGCCAAGGCGCGCTAACCACAAGCGCAAGAGGAATTTACAGATATTTTGCGGCTCTTAACAAACAGCTCCGAATTGCGCTCAGGCCTCTGCAGAGCAGAGGTCACGTGGAACACGTACCGGAGTTTGGGGCCTGTCAGACTCTGCCAGGATCTAGTTTTGGTTCCCCAATGCTATTAATAAATACGTGGCGCTAAAGAATGTGGCCGCCTTTAGCACTAATTGACGAAGTCATAATGCTACAAATATAATTCTGCAGAACATCTGGCAGGTTTAAAGCAAAGGCCATCACGAAGAGCATCGTTTGCGGTTGGTTGGCGAAAAATGCAATGTCACACGACAAGTTGGAGTGGTGGACGTTGATATTTCTACACTACGACTGCAAGATACCTGGTCATTTTGGCTTCAATTTTTTTGCTTGATGACACAACTTAGCATATCATTTGTGCTGGCTTTCTTTGATTGGTGATTTGAGGCATTCATGGCGTTTATCATCGCCATTGTTGGACAAAGTCTTCTCTTGGCAACGATTACGCCACGATACAAGGCATAGACTTTACACAATTCACCGTCCGGGTCCTATGATTCTGCATCGGGGGTGTGATAGCATGGAAGTGCTTGTCGTCCGAAAAGCAATACTGGATGACAAAGCTATTAGCTTGGAAGAGTTCTGCTGGGACAGTCAAGCTTTACGGAACAAAACGGATTTGCTAAAGCTAATAACTGCTGGATTATCTTTTATAATATTAGATTTTCAGATCATTATCATCAGGTGGATGGGTACTCAAAGTCAAGAGTTGTATTTCGTTCTTGGTGGCTTTGGCCTTGTCACAAATGCCATAGAAGCTGCTTCTCAGCCAAGGTGGTTAGCCAATTTCCAGAAGGCATTTTCAGGAGTACCTACTTGTGCTCCATCAAAAAGCACTCTAATGAGTGCGGTGGGAATCCTTCTGGCAGCAGAATACCCTGCAGCTCAGGAAGTAGCAAAGATGTTATACCCGGACAATGTTCGATTTCAAAGAACTCGCGATAATATAAGCCAAATGTTCAAGGAATGCCTCTGCACCAATAGCCTGGCGTTATTCAAGGATGTGGTTGTGGATGATATGTCGTGCCATGGGAAAAGAGGAGAAGAGCTCGCTAGTTCTTGCTCTGCAGCCCTGCTGTAGAAAATCTCGGATGTAGAGGATAGGCAATTGAAGGATGCCTTGGCTGCCGTCTGTCATTATCTTCAATCAAAGCGGAAAGAGCAAAGTCCATTGTCGAGTTGGAGACAATCTGAACGTAAGATCAACCACGCAGCATAGATTTATATTTAATTCAAAGAGCGTTTGTATTATAGTTATACTCTTGCACCTTTTCTTGGGCACCCCGCCTTTCTCGTCGCTTTTCCTCTATATACTACTTCCTCCCCTTCCATAATACCGTCATTAGATGCTCCAGTACTATCCTGCGACAGGCCGGAGCATTTCTATGTAGCCAAGACTCTTTTCATAAGAGATTGCTGCGTTGGGCTGCAAACGCATAATCTACAGTCTATTAGTTCTATGAAGACACTTGCGGTCACAAACTTTCATTATCTCCTAATATACGTTATGAATTCAAGTGAAAAGAAATTGTCTTTCCTCCCACTCTCCAGTGACCATTTTCAATCCTAACGACTGGTTTTCCGGAGGTCTCATCAAGAGCTGGATGTTCCACTCTCCAGCGAAGTCGTATTGGAGCTGGTCGCAGGTGGTAAAGTTGATGAATCCGACACCAACACCCACCAGGACTGAACTGTTTCGCTCGAGGCTCATTTGTGGAGTTTCGTGCTTGAAATAGCGTACGAAGATTATATTAAACGTCCTCGAGCTGATTAGACTAGAGGTTAATCGAGACAGTTCATATAAATCCTTATCCACTTGGATAAGAATTTCAAATTCACCAAAACTGCACTCCTCGTGTAATATCAGCGCCGTGATGTTTACTCGCAGTCCGTCGTGCGAACAGGCGGCCAACACATCGTCATAGTGCAGCCACTCGTCTTTGCCATGGCTTATCCAGGTTTTCGGCGCCCATCTAAATGGTGGTAAACTCATTTTCGGTCTCCGATCAAACACCATAGTCCATGGGACTTCCTTCAGAGAGAGGTAGAATTCTCTCCATCTTACTTCGCCGGTGAGCGTTATGAGATATTCAACATCAATATCAAGCATTAATCCAAGTACCAAAATTTGGTCGTCTGGTCGGCTGGTCAGGCGCCGTGTCAGCACATTGAACGTGTCGACGATTTTGTGAGATTTGGAGCGGGTGTGATGGTAACGGTCCAAAGGCCTTGTCTTTTGGAGAGCAGCGAGAAGATCGCGCGTGAAGATGAATGGGAACGGATTGCTTGAGTGATTATAGTAAATTTTGTAGAGTTGTTGAATGAGCTCGTATAGATTATAGAGGCCATCATTAAGCTCGAGGTGCACCCACGGTGGGAGGAACCCCTCCTGATAAGTCCAAAGTCGCCCCATCCATCCCGAAGCAAAAAGAGTCCATCCAATCTCTATGATAGATGATGACTTTGAAATCCGGTGCAGGCTACTGTCAAGCACAACCACTCCAGTAGCATTTCGATATGTGAGTTTCATCATCTGAATGGCCTTTCCACGATAAGGTTCGCGCTTTGGTACACATAGCCCGTCAATCCAGAACCAGGACCCGTGAGTAAGTTCCTTCTGTGCAAGCCGATGTAATCTTCTTGCTTGACAAGTCCGAAGCCCTTTCTCGGTGCAGCTGCCTAGCCCGTCTGCCCAAACATGCGAAAACGCAATATAGTCTGTCCCCGTGTCATTAGGAGCAACAGCCCCCAGTTCAAATCTTGCCTTTTCGCTACAAAACTGAACGACAGGTATCAAATCTGCATCGAGTATTTCGAAAATTGCTTTAATGTTTGGCTTTATAAAGCAGCACCTGCATTTTGGTTGACAGTGCAGCTGAACATAAGTATCCGGATCAATTTGATTGCGCTCGCATGCGTCAGAAGTGCATCTTCCATGTCCTCCGTTAGTTTGTGCATATCCAGCTGCATCCACGTATCGTAGGAAAGACGGCGACATTGCTATCTCGGCACTAGCAACCACAAATGGACACCACCCTTTCCGGACCAACTTCTCCGAATAGCCTCGAGGAAATGGGTAGTCTACGGCGCCGAAAGAACGTATTTCAGTCCGAAAATGGAAATCGATCCGGGACACGATCGCTTCATGGAGAGCAGAGAGTGCTGGCTCTACTGATAGCAGTATCTGCCGAAATTCAAGATACAGCGTACTTGTTGCATTGCCTTCGATTTTAAAGAGCAGATCTGCTAGAATACTGTTCGCTCTTATTGCACAAGCACGTGCTTGTCGAAGTTTAGAATCTCTAACCTCATCATCTAGTGAAGATAGCTGTCTTATCCAGGCCTCTAGTAGAGCCGGAAGATTGCGAGTGTATAGCCACTCTATGCTATCCTCGCCCAATCTAACTAAGTATGAAACTGAGATGGGTCTTTCGGAAATGGCCTCAAGCAGTCCAAAGAAAAGCCATGCCTGAACAAAAGCTGCAATTCGGGGAAACACATCTGTATCTTCCAACGCACTAAGTGATGGGTGCATGTAGCGGAGGTCCTGGGATTTGATGGGGCTGTCAATGTCCCAGTCGGGACCGTAGAGATTCAGAAAGACTGCACTCATTGGTTGGGGATCAGGGTCAATACCATGGAGATACGACGAGTCTTCATGACGATGACCAAGCCATCGTATACGTGGGTAAACTGGAGGGCAGGTTCCGTATTCATGGTCCTTCGAAGACCAGTCGCGAACCTCGAGAGGCCTTGCAGCGTCTCGAATTTCGGCGCGAAAGGTTCGCGCCAGAGGCTGATGTGTCAAATGTTCCATCGAACAAAACTGAACGATGTCGCTTTTAACAAAAGTGAGATGACCACGCACCTAATGCGGTGCTTGCTTCAAGAAAAGATTGCCGCTTCGAGTAGGACAAGTGCTTTGTGAGAGCGGTGCATTATTTCACAGCACAACTTCGAAAATCAGCCAAGGTAGAAGTAGATTATATCTACAGCTGCTAATGTGGCCGGACGGCCTCATAAATGCTGAATTTCGCATTGTTTCAAAATTATTCGTAATCCGACATGGAGGTACTGTTCGGGCATCGAACGAAGCTAACCGTGATTTCTCGGTTAAAGGGTCTCTAGGCGGCAATTCTATGGCGGGGATCACCCAAGATGTCACGTGCTATCAAGCATGTGATCTAACTGTGTGTCCCACTAGAGGGATTCTGTAACTTGGAACAGGCCACGGAGCAGATGTCCCAAAATGAACAAGGGACCGTGTAATGTAAACCCGGCGTTTAGAAGCTTGCTTTGTAAATTCAACCTGCTCTTTTTAGCCTAGAATCTTTTTTTATGGGGGCCAGCCCCCAAACCCCCACGCTCGCTGCGCTCGATTAGTTAATATTAAGACTCTTTTTGGTCCAGAATCTTTTTATTATAGGGGCCAGCCCCTAACCCCGCTGGGGGCCGCCCCAGACGCGGAAAACAATGCAAGCTTGCTCCTTACTAAAATCCCTAATAGTGTGAAAAGAAAATCTTTAATTCTTAAAGACCTGATGGTGTTTGGGACTAGGATTAAGCTTGTAGCACTAGTGTATTAGGCTGGGAAGTGACTCTTTGAGCTGGCCATTGAATTAAAGGAGTTGTAAACTCAAGCGGGGTGTAGTACTAGGACTAGGACTGGGACTGGGATTGGGACTGTAGCAAATGCGATCACTAAATGCACTATAATATTAGTAGCAACTCCCTAGAAATTTAGCGACTATAACCCCTAATCCCCTAAAAGTGCAAAGGATCGCAATTTCTAATGGTTTAGCGATCTTGTACCTTGATTTAGTGACTGCTGCGCTAAATTTTCAGGAGACCCTCGCTGAATTTAGGGATCAAGATCGCTAAACGCTTAGGATGCTGTTTACTTTCAGGGTATTTTAGGTTAATAATTTCTAAGGAGTGGCTACTAATTCTACAGCGCATTTAGTGATTCCTCTCGCTTTTTAATATTAAGCCTTCCCTATTCTTTATAATATCATTACTACATAGCTTGCAGTGTACATTAAGAAGAAAGACGGGGCAACTTAAGCCACATTGGTCAAGGGCCTTGTATGTTGTTACTGAGTATTGCGATGCGCATATAAATGGCGTGTATTTTTGTTGTTGTGTATTCCCAATCGGGAACGCACGTGCCCCGTAAACCTACCCCGGGGGTAAACGTACTGGGACTCGTGATCTGAGACCGTGTGTCAACATCTGGTTAGCGTGGTGGGTAGACTACGGATTAAGTCAAATGCCGGCTTCCGGCGGGACAGAACCTTGTACATCCAGAAAGTGGGAAAGTACGATGTATAAGTCAATAGAGGCAAGATGTTCACTGGTATAGTAGAAATAGTCGGGAGTACGCGTATACCTGTATTCCAGCACTTACATCTGCGCAAAACTAACGCATAACAGCCGTCTCCGAGCTCAATCCACACGATGAGACTGGCGGCACATCCCTCACGATATCTTCCGCCTCCGAAATTCTAGGCGACTGCCACCTAGGTGACAGCATCAGCATCAATGGGACCTGTCTGACAGTCACATCCTTCGACAAAGACTCGTTTGTTGTTGGTGTCTCTCCCGAAACGCTCCGTCGTACGAACCTTGGGTCATTGAAGCAACTTAGCAAAGTTAACCTCGAGCGCGCTGTGTCTGCTAGCACGCGGATGGGAGGGCATTTTGTGCAAGGCCATGTCGACACAATTGCGACTATTCTGAGCATAACCCCAGATGGCAATGCCATGACGTTTAGATTGCAGCCACGGGATAAGAGTGTACTGAGATATGTGGTTGAGAAGGGTTATATTACGATTGATGGAGCGAGCTTGACGATCACAAAGGTTGACGATATGGAAGGCTGGTGGGAAGTCATGCTTATTGCTTATACACAAGAAAGGGTTGTTATGGCGAGGAAAAAGCCCGGTGAAGATGTCAACGTCGAGGTTGATATGGTGGGGAAATACGTAGAGAAGAGCGTCCAGGGTTATTTTGAAGGCTCAGGGACTGCTGGTGATTTCAATGTTTTGCGAAAGATGGTTGAGAGGATGGTTGATGAGCGTCTTAAGGCCAAATGATATATTTTGGAGCTCATTATCACCGTCCGATTCTCATACATCCCCCCACACTTCAGCAATCTTCTGACTCAAAGTTCTGGCGATCTTTCTCCTTCCTACTAAATCTCCCATTTCCCCACTAACCAATTCCCTCTTCCTCTTCTTCCCTTCTTCCCCTGAACCACAGGCATCAAAGGCTTTTATGAAGGCTTGCGGTGTCTTCCATCTGCGCTGGATCTCTATTGCCTTTTCGCCTGTCACACCTCTTGTGCACATGAGCATCTTCAAATATATATCTCGCAATGTTAATGTTTCAGACTTCGACGTTAGAGAAGAAAATGCCGGGTAAGTGATATTGAAGTTCATAGTCGGTTGCTTCACCTTAATCTGAGCAAGCAGAGGCAGATAATTTTGTGTTGTCAAAACCTTGGTTGGTATGAGGTGCAAGGACTTTAACTCGTAAATATTTTTCAGGAGCATCGTCATTCGTGCTAGATACCTTATCGTATCATCAATCTTCTGTGTCTTCTTCACAAAATAACCATTAACAACCTGTGTCGAAGCTATGGCAGACTCCACAGCTTCTTCGTACTTCTGAAAATGATCGGCATTCATCGAGATTTCCTCGATTATGTATATGACATTCTTGATGCCGGACTTGCGCAATCGAAACTTTTGCTCATGAAAACGGCCATCCTTGATGCTCCCAACTAGATCATCTAGGCGTTTCCGCTCAACTATCCAGTCGAGGACTATCTCATCTCCTTCAGCCCCTTTCTGAGAGAGCATTTTGGAATCATTGCATTTAGCCACCCATAAAGCATCGCCGAGTTCAAGAGCTCTCATGATGGGCTTCACTCCCTTCTTAGCAAGTTCCTCTGACATGTAATCCCTGTCTTGTTTCGCGCGAATCTCTCGAATATCTAGAACAAGTTGGACGGTGAAAGACGAAGGTGGAAGAGAGATTGGCGAAAATGTGGGTAGAGATGTTTCATCAGAGACGAGGTCGCCTATTGGCACAACATCTGTAACGCGTTCCTCTAGCACGTGTAAGTCCAGTTGACGAGATGGTCCAGATCGAACAGGACTTGATGTGATTTCCATAAAATCCGAATCTTCATCGTCTTTGCCCTTATTGGCAAACTCATCGACCACCCTTCGACCAGGTTCTGCTGTACTTCTGATCCGTTTCGCTACTTCCCAGCCTTCCTCTGTCAAAGAGTACTTACGCAGTGGACGGCCTCTCTCATACACAAGATCCTTTTCAAGGAGGGTCTTGATACTATTCCATGCAGTATAGAACTTCGTGGGATCGCTGGGTGCATTGAAGTTCGAATCACAGTGCGGCTGGGCCAGCTCAATTGTCTCAGTCTTGGTGAGTCCTGAAGGCGCGTCCTCGTCAATTGTAGATAGAGCAAGAATTATGGCATAAGGACCTGAGCGGTATGTAGGCACGTATGTTTTAGGTTTTTTGGTCTTCTTCGCTGGTGCCACAATGTCTCCTTGCACAGTTTCGCCCGACTTCCCCGCTGACTTTTTCCTCTTGGCC
>Ga0335072_10014646_pt1 | contig 11143 bp, 10 predicted proteins | sample Lox_Sample_21_FD_206725 | JGI IMG/M metagenome (GOLD analysis project Ga0335072, IMG submission 206725) | Soil microbial communities from Loxahatchee National Wildlife Refuge, Florida, United States - Lox_Sample_2.1 | ecosystem: Environmental > Terrestrial > Soil > Wetlands | place: USA... | reverse complement strand
GCAAACCGCTTGGGAGTGGCGTTGCTCTACGCGGCAATCGGCGTAGCTCTCGGAACCATGACTGGAACCGGCATGGCGGCGGTCAGCATGCAGCCCGGCGGCGTAGTTGGCTGGGCACATCGGCTGAACCTCCCGAATTTTTCCAGCCCGGCTAAAAGTGCCCATGTGGCGGCTCATGCCCAGACTGCGCCCGTAGTGTCCCACGCGACGCCTGCGCCAGCTCCGGCGGTACAGGTCGCCCTGAAGCAGTCCGCAGCGGCGGCCCCTGTTTCCACTCAAGCCAAAGCCGCGGCCCCGATCCAGGCCAAAGCTGTGAATCCAATCCAAGCCAAAGCCACGGCTCCGACCCAGGCGAGAGCCATAGCTCCCGCGCCCGTTGCGCACCCCAGCCTGCTGTCCAGAGTGCTGCCCTCGTCGGTGGTTGAGGCCAGCGTGGACACCGCGGCAGTCCGTCGCGTGCTCACGGTGCACCATGAGGCCGCCCCCATCCGGACGAAGCTTGCCCCGGCCGTTCGTTCCCAGGCTGCCGTCGCCGTTCCCGTTGTCTCTGCTCCCACGCCGGCTGCGCCGCCGGTCAGGCTGGCTTCCCTTCGCATGCCCACGGCTCTGCCTGTTCCGACCGTGGTGCAAGTGAGCCTGGACGAGCAAGTCAACCAGGCGGTGTTTTACAGCGAAGGCGACACCACGGTGGTGGACTACGACGCCACTCTGGATACGATCCTGACCAACGACGGAAGAACCTTCGTCGTCGGCCCTACAGTCTCAATGAGCAGCGCGACCTCGTGGAACGATTACCGCTCCAACGTCCATTACCGCTGTGACCAGGCCGGCAAGTGCACCATCACCCGCAACGGCGTGATCGCACTGAATGCAAAGCTTATTTAGAAACGGCTTCTCGCTCTCCTGCCGTCTCTGAGAATCTTCGAAGACGGCGCGACGAAGAGGAAGTTCTCAACCCGGGCCGCGCAACTCCCAGACAGAATCCCTTCCCGGTCGCAGTTCCGGGTTAAGCAAGCCCAACCTTTACACCTGAACCGAATCCGGCGCGCTTGATCAGAAACACCCGGGCCAGATCCCAAACGCTGCCGCAGACACAGAACAGAGATCGAAGCTGAATCTCTCAGGAATTGAAACCCTCAAGCCGCGCGGGACTCCAGGATAGAATTGGAGCCGCGCGAAACCACTTTCAGGCGATCCGGCAAGAAGTTGATAATCGAAACAGGTGGGAACAACGGGGGGGAGCTAGGGCAGCCGCTCGATCTATCTGCAGCCCAGTCCGCCCGGCGGGCAGACCATCTGTGCGCGGTTGGGTTTTCCAATAGGTCTGGGCTGGCTGGCGGAGGGAACCAGCGCCGGCGGAGCACCGGCCGATCCGGCGGGAGCCAGGTTTTCCTGTTCCAGGATCAGAGGCCGCTGCAGAACCATCTCCACCTGCGAACCGGCGGGGATGTTCACGTCCGCTCCGCGGGTAAAGAGCGAAACGAGACCCACGGTGGCGAGTCCCGCACCCACACCGGCCAGGCCGCCGGTGATCGGATGCCCTGAGACGGCGCCGCCAATGGTTCCGATTCCGGCTCCGGCCGGGATGGCGATCTTGGCAGTTTCTCCGGCGTTGCGGCCCTTGTCGCTGTCCTGCTGGATGGTGCCTTCTCCGTCGTCTTTGACGGTTTGCTTGCTGGCTCCCGGCAGCCCGTCGACGACGCCGGGAATCTCAGCGACGGTTCCGTTGGGAAAGATCATGGACGTGAAGTGCATGTCGAGCTGCGCCTTGCCTTTCATGCGGCCGGCCCGCTCCACCCGATCGACCACTCCCTGCACATAGACCCCCACTGGGATCATGACCCGGTTGCCAACCACGACCGGAAAGATCGAGGCCAGGTAAACTCCGTCGCCGGGTTTGGCGCTTCTGGTATTGATGGAGCTGCGCAGCTGGAGCAGGACTTTGGTTCCCGCGGGCACGGTATAGGTTTTGCTGGCCCGGGCCGGCGTGGAAGCCAGTCCGACCTCGGGTGCGGCTGGAGCTGGCTGGGCTGCCTGCGCGGGCGGATCCGGAGCCTGCGCGAATCCCGGCGCAGCGGCGACCAGCGCGCCAAGCAATGCTGCTGAAAGAGACGGCATCGGGACACGCATCCGGGGTCCTCCTGGGAATCGTCATTCCGATAGACGAGCGATTCGGAGACTAGGATAGCCCGAACCAGCTCGTGTGTGGGAAAAATGCCCGGTGTGATTGGCGCACCTGACCGGCGATTCGGCTTGCGGTAGGATGCGAACAGGTGACCATGTCCGGCACAATCTCTTCCGCCACCAATCCTCACGCCGACGGATCGCGATTCCCTGACGCCCGCCGGGTGCTCCAGGATGCGATTCAGGCGAGGGCGTTTCCGGGATGCGCGTTTGGGGTTCTGGCGGGTGGAGAGATGTTTCAGGAAGCCCTCGGTCACTTCACTTATGAGCCGGATGCGCCGGCGGTGCGGACGGGGACGGTCTTTGACGTGGCCAGCGTGACCAAGGCCGTGGCGACGACCGCGGCGGCCATGCTTCTGCACCAGCGCGGCCGGCTTGATGTCGATACGCCAGTGGGCGATCTGCTGCCGGGTTTTGTTGTCGGGCGGGAGTCCGGCGATGGTGCCCGCCACGTAACGCTGCGCCATCTGCTGGCGCATAGCTCCGGACTGCCGGGGTATGTGAGGTTCTTCGAGTCTGCCGCGACGCCGTACTCGCTCTTTCGGGCCTGCCTTGAACTGCCACTGGAGTCCGAGCCTGGATTGCGGGCCGAGTACTCCGATCCCGGCTTCATTCTGCTGGGCAAGGCGCTTGAGGTCCTGCTGGGCGAATACCTGCCGGGCTGGGTGCGGCGGGAGATTTTTTTGCCGCTGGGCATGACTGCGAGCGGATTCTGCCCTGCCCCCGAAGTGCGCGCGGCGATTCCGCCTACCGAGGAAGACATCGCGTTCCGGCACCGGCGCATTCGGGGCGAGGTGCAGGACGAGAACGCATGGGTGCTGAAGGGCGCGGCAGGACACGCTGGCCTGTTCTCGAATGTGCCCGACCTGCTCCGGTTCGCGGCTGCGATTCTGGGATCTGAAACCGGCAGCGCCGCGGAAAGCGATCAGCCCGATGTATTCGACCGGGAGACGGTGGAGTATTTTGCGCAGCGGCAAAAACCGGATGGAAGCTCCCGGGCGCTGGGGTGGGATACCCCATCGGAGAAGTCCTCATCCGGCCGGCATTTCTCCCGCCGCTCGATCGGGCATCTGGGCTACAGCGGCTGTTCGCTCTGGATCGACCTCGATGCCAGGGTCGCGGTGGTGCTGCTCACCAACCGCACCTGGCCCGACCGTCGGAGCCAGTTGATTCGCGAGGTGCGGCCCGCTTTTCACGATGCCGTGCGTCAGGCGCTGTGAAGGCTGCATACCTTCGATCTTTACCGGCGGTCCAGCCGTCCTCTTTCCCAGCCGCGCGCTTTCCCAGCCGCGCGGAGGCACACAGACCGCTTTTGTTCCGGCACAATCCTGTTGCCGGTTTTTGGAGCGACTGTATATTCAGGGTGACGGCAAACGATTCCAGTCAGGCAAACATGATCTCTGTTACGAATGGAAGGACGACCGTCCAATCAACAAGCCGATTTACCTCTGAAAAAAATGAGTGGGAGCGCGAGGTTATTCCGCAAATCGGTCCATGCACCCCCACGGAAGTAACCAGAGGGAGGTTTCCAAGGCATGTTCCATGAACGAGATTTCTAACGGACTTGCGCAGTTTACGGATACAATAAAAAATTGGGGACAGACGCGATGCTATCAAGCACGATGATTCAAGAGGCAACCGGCAGCCATAGAAATGGAAATGGCGCCGGAACCGACCCAACCTCATTACTCGAACACCTCATTACAGAAAGTCCGAATGAGGCGTCTCAGGGATTCGACACCAAGTCCGCATTAGAAATTGCCCGGGTTATCAATCATGAAGACGCCAAGGTCGCGGCAGCGGTCAAGAGGGCGATACCCGAAATTGCACAAGTAATTGACCAGGTAGCCCGCAGCCTGCGCGACGGCGGACGCCTTATTTATATCGGGGCCGGGTCCAGCGGACGGATAGCGGCACTCGACGCTTCAGAATGTCCTCCTACTTATTCGACAGCTCCCGGACAGGTGCAATACATCATGGCCGGCGGACCGAAGGCGCTTGCCTCGGCAGTCGAAGTGAACGAAGACTCCGAAGAGCTGGGCCAGCGGGATATCGCGCGGCGGCGGCCGACACGGAAAGATGTGGTCATTGGAGTCTCGGCTTCAGGACGCACGCCCTACGTGGTTGCGGCGGTGGCTTATGCGCGGGCACGTGGAGCGCGGACGGCTGCCGTTACCTGCAATCATGGAACTCCGCTGGAGGCCGCAGCCGATATCGCCATCGTTGCCGAGGTCGGGCCCGAGGTGATTTCCGGCTCGACTCGGCTGAAGGCCGGCAGCGCCCAGAAGATGGTGCTCAACATGATCACCACCGGCGCCATGACCCGCATGGGCTATGTGTACGAAAACCTGATGGTCAACGTGCACATGCAGAACTCGAAGCTGGTGGAGCGCGGCATCCGCATTCTGATGAGCGCCTGCAAGATTGACCGTGCCACTGCCGTGGAGACGATCAAGAGCGCGGGACGCAGTGTTCCGGTTGCGCTGGTGATGCTCAAGGCCAGGGTCGACAAGCCGGAAGCGGTTCGCCGGCTGGCCAAGTCCGATGGCAACGTCAGGCTGGCGATTGAGGACAACACTGCGGAGTTATAGGAATCCGCTCAAAGCGATCCAGAAAGAAATGAGGCAGGCCGAGCGCCTGCCTCGTTTTATTTGCAGCGCTGCGGCTTTATTGCGCCTGCGCCTGCGGCTGCTCGCGGTGCTGGTGCCGGCTGGCCAGCATCTGCTCGTACTGCTGCTTCTGCGAATCGCTGAGCAGGGCTTCGATCCGGTTGCGGCTGTCCTGCATCACGCTGCGCACCTTCATGCGGCGGTCGCGCGGCGTCAGCGATGAGTCGGCGCGGATGCTCTGGACCTGCTGTTGGCGGTCCGCAAGAATAGGCTGGATCTGGCTGACCTGATCCTCCGAGAGTCCAAGCTGACGGCCAAGATGCCTGGCCGCTTTGGCCGGATCCATGACGTGCTGCTGCGGTTCCGGCGCCGGCTGGGCCGATTGCTGGTCGCTCTGCGCGGACTGCGGCGCGATGCCGACCTGGGATTGATTCGGGTCGGGAGCCTGGGCCATGGCCAGCCCAGTCAAAAGAAACGCTCCCAACGCAAGCGATACGGTGCGAATGCGCATTGTGCTGTTACTCCTTCAGCCAGGTTTGGCGTGTGCCGGCCTGGTTGTCCGGTATAGACACTGCGCCTTGCGCCAAAGTTGCGCGGCTGCTCAAGCGGCAGACAGCGCCGCGGACTACTGTTCCCAGTGGCCGGCCAGCGTGAAGTTGGCGGTGCCGGGCGTTTCGCCTATGGAAGTGCTGGTGTTCACGTAATAGTTGTGCATGATGAGGGTCACGCGCGTGCCTCCGCTCACCGCCAGGTGGACGGGCTGGGACAAAACATAATGCGGATTGCGCGTGGAAGATCCGGTGCGGCCGGCAGCGAATCCGATCATGCTTTCATTCCCGCCGAGCAGGGTGTCGAGATACCACTCCGCGCCGGCCGGAAGCACATCGTCGTAATCGGCCTCAGCAAAGAGGTGATCGATCACGAAGGTCTTGCCCGGTGGAATTGCAATGCAGAGATAGCCGCGGCTGGCCGGTTGCGGATAGGTGTCGAACTGTTCGAACTCGTCGTATCCGGTCAAGCTGCTGTCAGGCGCGTAACAGGACTGAGCCTGATCGGAGGGAATGAGCAGCTGCGGATCGTTGGAGGGCGAATTCGGATAACGCGAGTGACGCGGCGGGCGCAGCTGTGCGAGGGCAGGCGCGGCACACAACAGGAGCGCGCAGGCAAGATGGAAAAAACGGGAGCTCGAGATCATTACTTCTGACCTGGAAGTGGATTTGCGGACGGCTGCGTCTACTGGACGTGGAACCGCGCCGATGCGCTTGCCCGAGGTTCGCAACGGAGCGGAAGAATAGAAGAGTGCCAGCCGACTTTAGTAGACTCAACGGCAGCATGTTTGATTTTCTTTGCATTCCCCGCCGCCCATGCTTTGCGCTGGCGGTTGCCCTGTGCGTCCTGCCTGTTGCTCTGCCGGTTGCGGCGCAGGGCACGCACCTCTGGACGCAGTCGCAGCTTGAAGACTTTGAAAAGGGCACGCCGCAGGGAGTTGCTCTCACCAGCGACGGACGGCTGCTCGAGGGGCCGGGCCTCAAAGATGTGCTCACCACTCCTTCGACCTTCGTGTGGTCAGTGGCGGCGGGCAAAAACGGAGTGGCGTACCTGGGAACCGGGGCGCCGGCCGCGGTGTTGCGCGTGGGCTCCGACGGCAAGCCGTTCACCCTTTTCGAATCGCACGACGTGAGCGTGCAGGCGGTGCGGATAGGGCCTGACGGATCGCTCTACGCGGCCACCATGCCCAGCGGCAAGGTATACAAGCTCAATCCGGACGCCACGGCCAAGCAGGATGAGTCGAGCGCGACGGTGGTTTTTGATCCGGCCAGGCTGGATAGCGCGGACGCGGCGAAAGCCGATGGAGAGAAACCCGCGAGCCGGTCGCGCTATGTGTGGGACCTTACGTTTGACTCGGCTGGACGCTTATATATTGCTACGGGCGATCCGGGCGCGGTGTATCGTGTTGACGTTTCCAAACCCGGAGCCGCGCCGGAGCTCTTCTTCAAGAGCGACGAGGCGCACATCCGCACGCTGGCCTGGGATGCGAAGGGCAACCTGATCGCAGGCTCCGATGGATCGGGGCTGGTGTATCGCGTCAGTCCGCAGGGCAAGGGCTACGTGCTGTTCGAAGCGCCGCGGCGCGAGATTACATCCGTGGCCGTGGCAGCGAATGGCACCATCTATGCGGCCTGCGTGGGCGACAAGAGCCACAACCCGCTGCCGCCCCTGCCGGTGCAGGGCGTGAGCACGGTGACCATCACGATTGTGCAGCCGGCGTCGGTGCAGGCAGTGAACCAGAGCAGCGCAGTGCCGGAAGGCACCGAGATCTACGCGCTGGCCGAGGGACAGGCTCCGCGCCGGGTGTGGGACAGCAAAGACGATATCGTCTACGCGCTGGCCAGCCGGCCGGATGGCCTGTTGGCGTTCACGGGGAATCGCGGGCACATCTATCGCATTCAGGATGACGGCAGCTACGCGGACATTGGGCACGTTGACGCGCAGCAGGCGTTGAGCTTTGCGCCGCGCGGTGCTGATTTTCTCATCGGCACGGGCAATACCGGCAAGCTTGTGGAGATGGGAGCCGCGGTGCAGCACGAGTACGCAAGCGATGTGCTGGATGCGGGCGCGCTGGCGCAGTTCGGGCGCATCGAGGTCGAGCCGGGCTCGGCCAACTATGAGATTCTTACCCGCAGCGGCAATGTGGAGCAGCCGGTGCGCGGATGGAGCGACTGGGCTCCGCTGAAGGATGGCTCGGTGGCCTCTCCGCCGGGGCGTTTTCTGCAGTGGAAGGCAGTGCTGCAGGCAGGCGGCAAGCTGGGCAGCGTGGGTGTGAATTATCTGCCGGTGAATGCCGCGCCGGTGGTCGACGAGATCGTCGTGGTGACGGGCGCGCGGCTCAATCCGCAGAGCTCCATCGGCACCTCGCAAACGGTGAGCATTTCGCTTCCCTCCTCCGGGCAGGGCGTAATCAACTACGATTCCAACAGCAACAGCACGCCGCTGCAGGCCACCAAAGACCGCACCGCGATTACCGTGCGCTGGGCGGCGCATGACGACAACGGCGACGACCTGACGTATTCGCTCTATCTGCGTGGTGACGGCGAGACGGTATGGCGGCTGCTCAAGGACAACATTACCGAGAAGGCTTACAGCTTTGACGCCACGCTGGTGCCCGATGGCGGCTACCAGGTGAAGGTGGTCGCATCCGACGCGCCGTCGCATACGCCGGGCACCGCGCTCACAGGCGAAAGAGTAAGCGACCGGTTTGTGGTGGATACCACACCGCCGGATATTCAGGAGCTGAAGGCCGCCGTCGAGACCCATGCCTGCGCGGCGCAGCCCTGCAAAGAGCCGGTGCGAATTACCTTCACCGCGCAGGATACGACTTCTCCGATTGCGCATGCGGAGTATTCGCTGGATGCGGGCCCATGGCAGTACATCAACCCGGTGGGCGAGATCTCCGATTCGAAGACCGAGCACTACGACGTGCTGGTTCCCGATGCGGTGGATGCGAAGCCCACCGAGCATCTGATCGCGGTGCGCGCCTATGACCGGTACGACAACGTGGGCGTGGCGAAGACGGTGATTCCGGCGCAGGGCAAATAAATGCGATTCGAGCTCTTTGTTGCGGCGCGGTATCTGCGGGCCAAACGCCGGCAGGCCGTGGTGGGCGTAGTGACGGCTATCTCGGTGGCCGGCGTTGCGGCTGGCGTGGCGGCGCTGATCATCGCCCTGGCCATTACCAACGGCATGCGCCGCGACCTGCAGGACAAACTGGTGGACTCAAGCGCGCACGTGCAGCTCATGTCCACTGACGGCAGAGGCATTCGCGACTGGCAGCCGCTGCTGGAGCGCGTGAGCAAGGTGCCGCATGTGGTGGCTGTGTCGCCGGGGCTGTGGGAACAGGTGCTGGTGGCGCGTGGCGCGCGCGATCAGGGCGCGCTGATTGAAGGCATCCTGCCCAACGAAGAGATGAAGGTGAGCCACCTGCTGGACAAGGCTACGCCGGGCGCGGTGCAGGCGCTCGAACCGGTGGCGCCGGGAGACGAGCACGGCGGATTGCCGCCGATTGTGCTGGGCAGCGATCTGGCTGAGACCATCGGCGCCAGCGTTGGCGACTCCGTGATGCTGGTGAGCCCGCAGGGCGAGCTCACGCCCATGGGCATTATTCCCAAATATGTGCAGTTCCGGCTGGCGGGCACCTATCACACCGGCTTTTACCAGTACGACTCGGGGATGGGCTTTCTGCGGCTGGCCGATGCGCAGCGGCTCTTTGACGAGCCGGATCTGCTCTCGGTGATCGGCTTCCGCGTGGACGATCCGAACCGCGCCCCGCAGATTGCCCGGGTGATCGAGCTGACGGCAGGCAAAGGCTACATGACCAGCAACTGGACCGATACCAATCGCGAGCTGTTTCACGCCCTGCGCCTGGAACAGGTGGTCACCTTCATCGTGATCGCGCTGATCGTGATTGTTGCCGCGCTCAATATTCTCATTGCGCTGACCATGATGGTGATGGAGAAGACGCGCGACATTGCGGTGATGATGAGCTTTGGCGTGCAGCCGGGACAGGTGCGGCGCATCTTCATGCTGCAGGGTGTGCTGATTGGCGTGATCGGCACGGTGCTGGGGGTCGCGCTGGGGTACTTCGCGTCGTGGGCAGGCAGCTATTACCACATTCCGCTTTCGCCGGATGTGTACTCGATCGACACGCTGCCCTTTGCGCCGCGGCTGATGGACGGGGTGATCGTCGCGGCCGTCTCGATCGGGATTTCGCTGCTGGCGACGCTGTATCCGTCGTCGTCTGCGGCAAAGGTGCTTCCGGCTGAGGCGCTTCGGTATGAGTAGCCCCGGATTTTGACAATGTGGCACATTTTGTGACACATTGAGATCATGCCGAGCGTCAATCTGCGCCAGCTTCGCGATACCCGTCAGCTCAAGGCCTGGCTCAAGGCCGGCAAGACGGTAGAACTGCGCGAGCGCAACAGCGTTCTGGCGCGGATTGTTCCCGAGAAGCAGATCGTAGAGCCGGCGGAGTGGCCGGACTTTGAGGCGCGTCTGCGGCGTAACTTCGGCGATCGCATCCTTCCGGCCGTTGAAATTCTGATTCAGGAGAGAGAGGACCGCTTTTGAACGTCTATGCGGACTCCAGCTTTCTTGTCTCGGGCTATGTAAATGACATTCACTCGGCTGAGGTCGCGCGCCGGATGAAGGGGCGTCCTTCGGTCTGCGTCACGCCATTGAATCGCACGGAGCTGCTGCACGCATTGTCGCAATACGTATTCCGCGGTGTGTTTGCTGAGCCCGATGCACGCCAGTACTGGAGTGAATTCGAAGACGACTGCGCCAAGGGTGTCTGGATCAAAGTCGACATCCCCGATGAGGCATGGGAGACCAGCGTTGACCTGGCGCGAAGGTTCGGGCCCACGCTGGGCGTCAGGACGCTGGACTCGCTGCACGTGGCCTGCGCACTGGAGCTCGGAGCGCAGCGCTTCTGGACATTTGACGAACGGCAGGCGCGGCTGGCTGAGGCGGTGGGCCTTCATACCACGCCATAATCGTGCGAGTGTTACTGCGGCGTAATGATGCCGCCCAGCGCGTGCCGACGCGGCAAAACGATGCCGCGATGGTCTACTTCAGCGGGAGCGGCTTTGGCCACGTCCGGGATGCGATTTTCGCGCTCGACCAGGGCGCCGCCGCAGGATGGGCACCAGTCGGCTATGGTCGCCTGGTCCACGATGGCGTGGCACTGGGTGCAGATGCGTTCCATAGGTTTAGATTACCGGATGGAAGGCTGTTCCCGCGGGTATCCGCATTCCCGATACACTAAAAGCATGCACCCTCCGGTTCGTCTGGTGGCTATCGACATGGACGGCACGCTGCTGCCCACGCTCTCAACCAGGGTGAGTCCGCGCAATGCGCAGGCGCTGCGGGCCGCGCAACAGGCCGGCATCACCGTGGCGATTGCCACCGGCCGGCGCGCCGCTTATACCGCGCCGCTGCTCGAAGGGCTCGGCCTGCGAGCGGATACGCCACTGATTACGTCGAATGGTGCAGTGACGAAGACCCTGGGCGGCGAACTGGGCGGCGAACTGATTGACCGGTGCCACCTGCCTGCGCGCGTGGCGCGCGGGTTGTGCGGTGTGCTGCGGCCTTATGGCTGCGTGGTGTTTACCTTTGACCGGCCGGGGCGTGGAGAGCTGGCGCTTGAAGATATGGAGCAGGCGCATGGGCGGATTGCGCTGTGGGTTGAGGCCAATCGCAACGCGATCGAGGTGGTCAAGCCGCTTGAAGACGCGCTCATCGATGGGGAAGATCCCATTCAGGCCATGGCGGCGGGCACGATTGGCCAGATGCGC
>Ga0335072_10014645_pt1 | contig 11144 bp, 7 predicted proteins | sample Lox_Sample_21_FD_206725 | JGI IMG/M metagenome (GOLD analysis project Ga0335072, IMG submission 206725) | Soil microbial communities from Loxahatchee National Wildlife Refuge, Florida, United States - Lox_Sample_2.1 | ecosystem: Environmental > Terrestrial > Soil > Wetlands | place: USA: Florida... | reverse complement strand
AGGCCATCCAGCCCCAAAGGCACCATCCTCCAAGCCGGTAAGGCCCGGAGGGCTGCATCTTACGGATGAAGCGGATGTACAAGCGCGCGAGATCTTCCATGCTCGCCGAAGCCATATCTGCAGGCACGTCGTCATCCATCATCTGAATGGCATAGACCGGTTGTTCCGAACCCAGTTCCTCCGCCAACGCCCGGAAATACATCATCTGCGGAAGGATAAAAATGGGGCATCCGGTGCCTCGCTTCTGCAAGGGAAGGAGGCGCGGGTCCGGATCTGGTTTACCTTCGGATACGGAGCCGATAAGCTTTTCGTTCACCCATTGCGCGAGGTTTCTCACTGTAAAGTGATTAGTGATATCGACTGCCTCGAGGCGTAGACCGAACTCCTGGCGGATCATGGATTGCAGCCGCACCAGAAGAAGAGAGTCCCCTCCGAGTTCGAAATAGTCCGAGTCGGCAAGAATCGCCTCACCTGGAAAGAGCTTCTCCCACATCGGCAACATCTTCAATTCGGTTGGCGAGAATGCTTCCGCTTCTGACGCCAGTTCCGGAGAGATCGCCGTCGGTTCAAACGCGGCGAAACCTCGGCGATCGGTTTTTCCGTTTGGCGTCAGCGGAAATGCCTCAAGTCGCGTGAAATAACGGGGAATCATGTACGCCGGAAGCTGTCTGGAGAGCTTCTCTCTCAGGAGCAAAGGCGAAACGCCGTTGGAAGCCGTATAGAAGCCAATCAGGAAAGCCTCTTCGGAATCGTCGTTTCGCAATATGGCGACCGCCTCTCGCACGCCCGCGCATGCCGTCATGGCAGCCTCTATTTCGCCCAGTTCGATACGATGACCGCGCAGTTTAATCTGCTGATCCAACCGCCCAATGAACTCGATATGGCCGTCGGCGAGCAGACGCACCAGATCGCCAGTCCGGTACATCCGTTCGCCAGGCATATTGGGGTCAGGAAGAAATTTCTCCGCGGTCAGGCTCTCACGCTGGAAGTATCCCAAAGCCAAGCCGGCCCCGGAGATTAGAAGCTCACCCTGGCCACCCGCAGAAATTGGACGGAGATGTTCATCTAATACGGAAAATCGTGTATTCGCAATCGGAGGACCGATGGTCAGGCGCGCATCACCACGCCTGACCTCGGTAATCGAGGACCACACGGTTGTCTCCGTCGGTCCATACATATTCCACAAGCGAGTCCCTGGTGCGAGCAACTTCTGCGCTAGCACGGGTGTCCAGGCCTCCCCCCCGCATAGCATCTTGAATCCGGGAGGAGGTTGGAACCCAGCGTCTAATAATCTGCGAAAGGTGATGGGCGTGCCTTGTAGTACGGTAGCTCTGGTGGCGGCAAGCTGGTCCATCAGATGCAAACCATTGGCAGCCGCTTCCTTATCGCCGATGATGACCGTTCCACCACACGCTAATGGCAACAATAGCTCCAACACTGATATGTCGAAGGCCAAAGTGGTAATGGCAAACAGGCGGTCCTGCTGCCCCAGTTCGAGCAACTCCCGCGCTGAGATAAGCAGATTCACAACAGAACCGTGCGTCACCTCAACACCCTTGGGAACCCCGGTCGATCCCGAGGTAAAGATGACGTAGGCCCGTGTGTGGGGATGAATCTGGGGAAATGGTTCGGACACCGGAACCTGCCATGTGGCCACATCGCCATCCAGACAAAGCACCCGGGCGCCAGAAAGAGGCAAATGCTGGAGGTGGCGCCTGAGCGTCAGCAGGACCGGAACCCCGGTTTCACCCAGAATGCGCTCATTCCTGTCGCGGGGAAAATCAGGATCGAGAGGTACGTACGCGGCTCCAGCCTTGAGTATTCCAAGGATGCCGACCAACATCTCGATGGAACGATCCATGTAGATCCCAACCAAAGCCCCATAGCCAACATGATTGGAAATCAGCCACGCTGCAAGGCGATCACTCTGATCAGCAAGTTCAGGGCGCGACAAAGAGGTCGCGGAAGATTCGACGGCTGACTGCAAAGGCATCGCTGAGAACGATGCGCTAAGCAACTCAGGAATGGTATGCGCGGGCAGTGCGGCGATTCCGCCTGAATGCAGGTTCTCTGGAAAATCATGCCGCGAAAGGGATTTATCTTCGGCTGGCGACAAGGTGGGGCCACTCCGGAGACCTTTGGAAAGACAGCTGGCCTCAACGCGGTTTGGATCTTGGCTGCAAAATGCCCTTCTTCCCGCGAATCCAGAGTTTATCATGGTAGTGGGCCGTTTCGCATTTTGCATTTAACGTGGTTCGGGTCAACCCGTTAGCATACGTAGAAAGTGGAGAGTCACTCGCAGAAATAGTGCGGTGTCAAGACGTTGCCCGTGGTTGCCAGTAATATTGCCACACAGCAACGAGTCAGAGAATCCAACTAAAGCGGCACCCGGCTTCGTTCGGCCGTTGCGGGACTTGGCGCTTGAGGAACTGACAAGCCCTTTTGAAGTCCTGATACCATCGGAGAATGTGATTTTTGTCTAATCCATAGGGGTTTGCCCCGTTTCCCGCTGAAGCCGACGAGTCACCTACCTCTGGCGAATAAGCGACTCGCTGTCCCCAATCTCTGCAGCGCCTGAAAATCCCGCTGCTTCCATAGGAGGTTCTGGTAATCCTGCCTCGGACGTGAGCCGTGGAAGTCAACGAGATCCAACTGCGCCAGAAATGCAAACAGCTGGTGGTCCTCGGCGCCTGGCATCCCTATTGCGCTGCCGCGAAACACAGGATCCGTCCGAAAGAGGAGTGAGGTCGCCTCGAAAAGAAAGGCATTGGGATTTGTGTCCGGGATCCCGCAATAGTCGAGGAATGGGCCGTCCTGAACGCGAATGCCCGGGTGAATGAAGCCCTCAATGACGATTTCGGAACTCGCCGGGACATCCAGATCGGCAGTCCTGCAACGCATCAGTTCCACCGGTTTCTGCTGCAGCGCTCCGGCGAGCCCGTATTCGTCCATACCCGCGGGGCACGCTGCTGCCGCTGCCATAATCACGCTCTCCGGCACTCCAATGGCGACTGCCAGAGGCAGCGGAATTCGCAGCTTCTCAGCCAAAGCGACATGTCGCGCCAAATCGCTGCCGTTCGAGGCACTGACAGTCGCCTGTCGGGATCCGAGAAGCTGCATGCGGTATACACCGACATTGCGCTGCTCCGTTTCCAGATCTTTCGTGACATTGATATGCCATGTGCCGAGATAGCGGCCTGCATCATAATTGCTCCAACGCGGCACCGGAAAGCGAAACAGATCGACGGAATCGCGGGTTAGAACATTCTGAAGCACAGGACTTTGGTCAACCATCACCGGCTCGACCGACACGGCAATCCTCTTTCGAGCTTCGGTGATGAGACTGGTGTGCTGAATCTTCGGATCCAGGCCGATGGCCATCGCAATCGCCGACCACTCGTAGAGGCCTTTCGTAAAGAGACGCTGCCCTGGGTACCCCTGAATGTTCTCAAACAGCAGAGGCCGCCTGGTAGTTCTCGCAACGGATCCGATCTCCAGCTTCCAGTCGATTGGCGCATCCACTCGTTGAAGGCGACCGGCATCGGAGAGCTTCTGGATGAATGCGCGGAGATCAGAAGGCGGACCGGAAACCGCAGGGTTTGCCGTCCCAGGCCGTTGCTCCCGGGCGATCTCCGACATCAGTGCTGAAGGACCTCTTCCAAAACTTTCTCCGTCGCATGATCGGGAGCTAAACGCGCACTCTGATTGAGTAACTCGGCGGCTCGCATAGCGAAGTAGGTAATGATCAGGTCTGCCCCGGCGCGCTTCATGGCCATCAGCGCTTCCAGCATGATCGCGTCCCGATCGAGACGTCCCAGGCGAGCGGCGGCATCGATCATGGCATATTCCCCGCTCACGTTGTAGACCGCCATCGGCATCGAGAATTCCTTCTTTGCCCGCGCAACGACATCCAGGTAGAACAGCGCCGGCTTCACCATCACAATGTCCGCGCCCTCTTCGATATCCAGCGCGATCTCCCGCATCGCTTCGTCGGCGTTCGAATAATCCATCTGGTGGGTGCGCTTGTCCCCGAAGGCCAGGGTGGAGTTCGTTCCCTCTTTGAAAAACGGATCGAATAACTTGGACGCGTATTTGGCCGAGTACGCCATGATCGGTGTTTTGAGAAAGCCGTTCGCGTCCAGCACCTGCCGCATCGACTTGATTTGTCCATCAAGCATGGCCGCCGGCGCCACGATGTCGCTGCCGGCCTCCGCATGGGAAAGAGTGATTCTGGTCAGAAGGTGCAACGAGGAATCGTTATCGAGGTATCCGTCCTTCATGATCCCGCAGTGCCCGTGCTCGGTATACTCGCACGCGCAAACATCGGTGATCACCAGCAGGTCCGGAACCCAGCGCTTCAGGGCTTGTACCGCCTGCTGCACAATACCGTCCGGGGCAAAAGAGGAGGATGCATCTCGATCCTTCGTTTCCGGAATTCCGAAGATCAGAACCGCAGGAATTCCAAGATCTCGCGCCGCAAGCGCCTCATCGACCAGCCGATCCACCGACAAGTGGTAATTTCCCGGAAGCGCTCCGATCTCACGCCGTATCCCCGAACCCGGAACGGCAAAGAGGGGCAGAATGAACTTGCGAGCCGACAATTCATTCTCGCGAACCAGCCCACGCATGGCTTCGCTCTGGCGAAGCCTTCTCGGTCTATGTACTGGAAATCCCATGGGACCCTTCCTCGGTATCGAACGAAGCCGCTATCGCTGATGCCGGTCAGCTTCTCCTCGCTGCCGATCCGCCCGGGAGTTGCGCTTGAATCCAGATCTCTCCAAAAAAGACAGTCGCAGCCTTTGATCACGGATCGTCGGCTTTTTCGGCCAAAAATGATGTGATCGCAGTCACAAAAGCCTGCATCGGTCTACAACTTTTGGGGGACATTTGTGACGACGGTCAAATCGACTCCGGCTGAGAATTTCGTGTCGATTGCAAGAAGATTTTGACTTCTTCGAATACGACACAGCAATCGCCTTGAGCAGGACGGGAACCGGGATGGATCAAATGCAATCGCCGCGCGGCAAACAAGAGCGGGAGGTGGCCGCAAAATCCCCCCGTTAAATCGGCAGCCCATTCTTCTCCGTATCGATGATGCCGTAGCTCTCGGAAACGACCCGCTGCCGCGTTACGAAGGCGTTACATCTGCGACCAGGCAAGATTATTCTCGAACCGAGACAGAAGACTCTTTAGCGTAGAACGCAGGTAACCCGTGAGCGAAATTCCCTTTTTTGATGACTACTGCTCCGGGGTTTCGGGTATTCTGATCGAAATCTGTGATTGAGTGAGGTGCCCATCTGCCGGGTTCATGCTCCCCTAAACGATGTACCTCTGATCACATCAACATTTATTGACTGAGAAAGGGATTGTGCGAAGGTGCGGATGTCATTATTCCACGAGCCCTGGTGGTTAACGGCTGCGTCGGGCGGCCACTTTAAGGAATCTGTAGTTAAACAGGGGAATGATATTATTGGCCGACTTCCATATGTGCTGAGACAGCGTGGGCCGTTTCTCGCCGTGAAGATGCCACCGTTTACGCATTTGCTTGGTCCAGTTATAGACTCTGGCGATGGAAAAACTCAGACTCGATTACAGCGGCGAATGTCGATAACCCGCTCGCTGCTCGATCAATTGCCTCGCCATTCCTATTTTCAGCAACACCTGGACCCCTCGTTGGACAACGGCCTGGCGATCGCGGATGGTCTTGCATTTCAAGAGCGCAAATTCGATGTAATGCATCAATATACCTTCGAGATCGATTGCCGTCGAAGCATGGACGATCTTTCGTCGGGCCTGTATCTGAAGACGAGGCAGCACATTCGCCGGGCCGAAAAAGAATATTCAGTTCGCAGTGTTGATGATCCCGCATCGTTTATGGATTTCTATTTAAAGAATCTGGATACATGGGGTCGCAGGAATCGAATAGAGTTCGAACACTTTCCGGCATTGTTAGCCGAAAGCCACGCCCGTCAGAGTGGAGTAATTCTTGGAGCATTCGATGGTGCGGGGGCACCGGTCGCGATGACCTATCTCGTATGGGGGCACGGGGTCATGTATTACCTTTTGTCGACACGCTCCTTTCATTCGGCTGACCATGGCGCTGTAAGTCTTCTGATCTGGTGTGCCATGAAACGAGCTCACGAGATGGACCTCGTCTTTGACCTCGATGGTGTCTACTCAAGCGGAACGGCGCGATTCCTGAGCAACTTTGGCGGCCAAATCAAGACACGTCTTCTCATACGACGCGCGCGACCTATTTATGGCGCCTTGCAGTTTATGAAGCGGCAGGTTGCTGCGGACGAGAGTCAGTTTTTCACGTAAGCCTGCCAAAGCGATCGGATCCTATGCGCGGTAGCTCGTGACCGTGAATAGCCTCATTAGGCCCCAATCATGAACCAAAACATTTTCCATGCCATCGCGGCCGACCATCGCTTGCATATCGAGCCATTACGAACGGGTGGCGCTGGATCTCCTTTGTTCTGTTTTCCCGGTGCCGGCGACAGGCCGATGAGGTTCCGCGAGCTCGCGGCTGTTCTACCGGAGGGTCAACCCGTCTATGCGATCAATATGGATTTGTTATGGGGTATCGAGCAGGAGTTTACGATCGAGCAGCTCGCGAGCTTCTACGTCGACCTGATTCGAAAGATTCAGGGAAGCGGACCATACTTCTTGTGCGGGTATTCTTTCGGAGGCCTCGTGGCTTACGAAATGGCGGTGCGTCTGATCGATGACGGTGACAGCGTGGGCCTGGTCGCCCTGCTCGATACCCCCAATCCTGCACTCAAATCGACCCTTTCCACGACGGAAGTGGTGCAGTTTCACAAGACATACCTGATCGATCGGCTTAAGAAATACTGGCGTATGCTGGTGCAATTCGATCTCGGGCAGATGACGCACAGTGGGATCGCATTCATGGTCACTCATTGTGGAGCGTTCTTTCTGCCTGCTTTGAGGGTCGGATTTCGGATGGTGAACAGGCCCCTGCCGACCGTTTTTGGGGCTCATGATCCCACCACCGTCTTCTCAAAAGCATGGCGATCCTATGTTCCGAAGCACTACGAGAAAGGCGTGGTGTTTTTCCGGGTGCAGGACCGCGGACCGGAGTACGATCAGGATCCATCAATGGGATGGGGCGCTTACGTGACAGGCGGTTTCCAGGTGCATATCGTTCCGGGAGGTCACCTCGATATGATGAAGATGCCGTTTGTGCGCGCCGTTGCTGAGAAATTAGCGGATTATTTGGACAACGGCCCAAATCTCGACGATTCCATACGCTGACGGTCGGCCCATAATGAGTTAATGGGTCTGTCAACGTGTAAGTTCCCGTTCTACCCACAATCGAGTCAAAATACTTTCAGAACGGTTCGTGTGAATAGCGCCAGCGCATAAAATTCCAGCGCTCCACGCTCCCTACGATATTTCACCTGCATTTGCCGGTGCCCCAGGCGTTCTCCTTGTTTCTGCTCCTCGGTTGGATGAGGTGAATGCATAAGCGAGAAGCTGCCGATGCGATAGCTGATAGCGGTCCGGTTAATAAAAAGCGCGCCGCATTCTCGCATCGCACGAACATGGAAATCGGCATCTTCCATTAGCCGGATCGACGGGTCGAAGCCACCCAGCCGCGCTACACATTCGCGCCGAATCACAGATGAACTGCAAACGAGGAGTGCCTTGTCGAAAAGCATGCGGCCGGCAAACGCGAAGCGGGGTCCAAACCGATTGCTTAATGCTGATTTGCTTGCGGCGTCGGCGAAATACTGGCGTTCCTGTTCCAACTGCGCTGCAGGCCCGCTCCCGAATGGTTCGATTCGCCCGAATACGAGGCCAACGCCTGGATTCGCCGCAAATGCAGCTTTGACCGCTGCGTAATGTCCTTCGGCGACGATATCGTCGTCATCAAGGAAGTGAACGAAAGCTCCCCTCGCCATCGGCCACCCGATATTCCGAACCACACTGGGCGCGCCGCCGGTCGGGTTTGGATTCTTGATATAGACGATGCGTGAGTCTTCGAGACCCCTGACCCCCTCCTCGGCAGATCCCTCGGGGCTGTCGTCGATGACAAAGACCTCGACGGTCGAATCCTCCTGCCGAAGTACGCTGGATATCGTTTCGATCAGTTCGCGCGGCCGTCGAAAGGTGGGAATAACGACAGAGAAATCCATAGATTCGCTTGCCCCGCCCCCTCAGGTCGCACAAGATCGACTCCCTTAAAAGCCAAAAACTACCTTCTCCGACTCAGATAGAACATCAATGAGCTTCTGTACGTCACTCTCCTGAATGATTAGTGGAGGCGCAAATAAGATCTGGTCGCCTGGTGCCGGATGGGCACCCTCAGCTCTTCTGCTTCGCGTGATGACGCCGCGCTTCCGCATTTCCGCCTGCAGCTGCGCGCCGATCTTTCTGGAGCCCTCGAAATTTGCCTTCGTCGCCCGGTCTTCGACGAATTCGACTGCGGCGAGAAGTCCCTTGCCCCCACGAATATCGCCGACATGCGGGTGACTGCCCAGCGCTTCAGTCAGACCGTTGAGCAGGAGGTCTCCCATTCTGGCGGAATTTTCGAGCAGGCCTTCGCGTTCGATGATTTCGATGTTCTTTAGCCCAACCGCGCAACAGGTCGGATGCCCTGAATTGGTGTAGCCATGCATCCACCTCATGGCCGGTTCGACCGATTCGAGGACATCCCGAATCTCTGGTGTCATCATGATGCCGCCGAGCGGAAGGTAGCCCGACGTCACGCCTTTGGCAAAGGAAACAATATCCGGCGTTACGCCCCAATGCTCCAGGCCCCACCATCGTCCGGTGCGCCCGAAGCCGGTGATAATTTCATCAGCAATCAGCAAAATCCCATAGCGTGAGCAGATCTCTCGTACCAGCGGCCAGTAATCCTCGGTGGGATAGATCACGCCGCCAGCACCATGGATCGGCTCGCCGATGAATGCTGCGATAGTCTCCGGACCTTCCCGCACGATTCTCTCTTCCAACTCGCGCGCTGCCGCCTGGCCCACGGTTTCTCCGTCCCTTGCCCCCTCGAACCGATATGGGTAGCAGGTTTGGATATGGAGAAAGCCAGGCACTCGCGGCTCAAACATTTTCCAGTAAGCAGCGATTCCGGTGGCGCTCATCGCCTGCAGAGTCGCGCCATGGTACGCGTGGAAGCGGGCGATGATTTTCTGCTTCTCCGGCTTACCCTGCACCCTCCAGTAGTAGCGCGCCGTCTTGAACGCTGCTTCATTGGCCTCGCCCCCGCCCGAGGAGAAATAGACCGCACCCATCTCCGGCGCCAGCCCGATCAGGCGTTCCGCCAGCTCAATCGAAGGAACCGTAGAGGAGCCGGCATAGCCCGAAAAGTAGGCCAGCGTCTTCATCTGCTCCGCGGCCGCCTCGGCCAGCTCGCTCCGGCCGTGCCCCACGTTGACGTTCCAGAGCCCGGAGAGGCCGTCGATGTACTCCTTGCCATCGATGTCGCGCAGCATAATCCCCTGCCCGCTGGCATAGATGACGGCATCCGCTACATCGACCGGGTGATGCAGCGAATGGATCTGGTGCTTTCGGTCAGCTTCTCGTATGTCCAGTGCGGCTGTCGTCATCGATCCCTCTTCACACAAGCGTCCGCACTCGACGGACGATTCATTTTGGCAGATATCGGTGTGTAGAACCCACTCTACCTGATCCGGGCAGGCGGGCAGAAGGCCCTTTATTGAGGGTTCGCTCGTGCGCTGTTTCTCGCGCTCAGAAAATAGAAGCACGTATGAACGAATGCGCCCGTCCGGGGTGGGCTACACTCAAGTCCATCGCGACATGGAATCGTAATTCCGCCCGAACCCTGTTCACCCGCCGTATCTCCTGCGGCAGACGGGAGGTGTCAGGTTGAAAACCAAACTGGTATCCCTGTCTCTGCTGATGGGCGCCTGCCTTGCAGGCATCGGCCTGATTGGATTTCTCCGGGTCCGCCTGGCCTATTCGGCCCCGCATCTCGCGTATTCCCCCAAATGGAACCCGCAGGCCGCAGCCCGGTATCTGGATCAGCGCGAAATCTGGTGGCAAAGCTGGGATGAAGCCAAAGAGGATCGTGGAACGATTTGCATTTCCTGCCACACCGTCGTCCCCTATGCTCTGGCGCGGCCTCTTCTGCGACGAGGAGATGGCAGTGAGGCGATGACGCCGCAAGAGAACGTCATGCTGGCCAGCGTAAAGAAGCGCGTTTCCGAATGGCCGGAAATGAATTCCTTCTATAGCGATACACGAAATGGCCGCGGAAAAACCGCGCAGTCGCGCGCGACGGAGGCCGTCCTGAATGCAGTGATTTTGGCAAGCTATGATACCGGGCAGGGGCACCTCAGTCCCCTCTCCGCGACCGCATTCGACGAAGCCTGGGCGCTCCAACTGGAGGCAGGAGAGAACGCCGGGGGATGGCAGTGGGAGACATTCCGCCTGGCTCCGTGGGAATCAGATGAATCGGCCTATCAGGGCGCCGCCATGTTCGCCATCGCATTGGGAAATGCGCCGGGACATTACGCCGACGATCCAGCGACCGCTGCGCACGTCCTGCAGCTGCAACACTATCTGCAACGGCTCTATCCGACACAACCGCTCATGAGCCAGATTTACATCCTGTGGGCTTCAGCGCGCATGCCGAACCTGATTACCGAAAGCCAGCGCTCGCAGCTGCTGAAAGCGATCCGCCGCCTCCAGCAACCTGACGGCGGCTGGAGTCTGTTCGCATTCGATGGAAAGAACAGTTCCTGGAAACTGAAGGTCGGTGCGCAGGAGGACGGATGTGCAACCGGGCTCGTGGTTCTTGCGCTCGAAAAATCCGGCACGCAGTCCGACGATCCCATGCTGCGCGGTCTCGACTGGCTCAGACGCCATCAGGTGACGAACGGTAGCTGGTATGCCCCTTCGCTGAACGGGCGGCGCAATATAAGGACCGATGTCGGCCAGTTTATGAGCGATGCGGCCACCGGATATGCAGTGCTCGCTCTGGAATCGGCACCACCGGACGACGCACGCAACCAGGCCAAAGCCAGCGACTAAATTGTTACCGATCAACACAAAAGTCGTATGACCTGCGTACTCAGCGCGGCTTAGGATGCAAGCGAGGCGACGCTGAGAATGGCGGATAGTAAGAGCATGGCGTTGGTTGG
>Ga0335072_10014644_pt1 | contig 11144 bp, 9 predicted proteins | sample Lox_Sample_21_FD_206725 | JGI IMG/M metagenome (GOLD analysis project Ga0335072, IMG submission 206725) | Soil microbial communities from Loxahatchee National Wildlife Refuge, Florida, United States - Lox_Sample_2.1 | ecosystem: Environmental > Terrestrial > Soil > Wetlands | place: USA: Florida... | reverse complement strand
TTTCGTTTGCCACCAAGGTACCGGGACACATCGTGCCGGTGCAGGTGGGGCCGGGGCAGGAGTACATGGTGCACCGGCATGGGTTCCTGTGCGCCACCACGCAGGTGAACATCGGCGTGGGATTCCAGCAGTCGCTGGGAGCAGGCATCTTTGGCGGAGACGGCTTTTTGCTGCAGCGGCTGAGCGGGATGGGAACGGCGTGGCTGGAACTGTCGGGCGAGCTGATCATGAAGAACCTGGCGCCGGGAGAAATGCTGCGAGTGCATCCGGGGCATGTGGGAGCTTTTCAGGCATCGGTTGGCTTCCAGATCACCACGGTGCCGGGCATCAAGAACGCGATCTTCGGCGGAGACGGGATCTTTCTGGCCATGCTGATGGGGCCGGGCACGGTCTGGCTGCAAACATTACCTATCTCGCGGCTGGCGCATCAGATCAGTGAGTACCTGCCAAGCGGCGAACGCCGGCAAGTGGCGCCAGCGGCAGGTGGTGCGTTGCTGGGTGGGATTGTCGGGTCGATCCTGAGCGGGGATCAATAAAACAAAACCGCCCGGGGTGCGAGGCTCCTGCTTGGCGGTGCATTGCTGCATGAGCCGCCGGTACCTGCGAGATGAACGAAATCCTCAAGAATGGCAGCACTTTGCGCAGCGGCATCCTCTTTGCATTCGCCGTTGCGCTTTGCTGCTACGTGGCATGGATTCTTCGTGACGAACTGGTGCTGCTTTATGTGAGCGCGCTGCTGGCCGTCGTGCTGCGGCCGCTGGTGCTGTGGGTGTCGCATGTGCGCATCGGGAATCGGCGGCCTTTTCGAGGCGTTGCCATCCTGGTGCTGCTGGTGGCGATGGCAGGAGCGTTCACGGCGCTGGGATTCTACGCGATTCCTCCCGTGGTTCGTGACTTGCAGCATTTCACCAGCGAGGTGCCGCAGGGATCGCCGGGCCTGCTGGCGAAGGCGGAGCAGATCCCCATTCTTCACAGCATGAACACGGCCGCGCTGGAGGAGAAGATCCAGAATGGCGCCAGCCGCGTTGCCGCTTACCTTATGTCTTCGGCAAAAGAACTGGCGGGCAAGGTCGTCAGTTTTGTGACCACCTTTATTTTGACGATCTACTTCATCCTGGAAGGGGATGCGGCGTATCACTGGTTTCTCACCTTCTTTCTGCCCGAAGACCGTGACCGGCTCGATCGAACGCTGCAGCGTGCGCGCATGAGAATGGATCGCTGGCTGGTTGGCCAGGGCGCGCTGATGCTGATCCTGGGGTGTTCGAGCACCGTGGTTTTCGCCTTGCTCCATCTTCGCTATTCCTATGCGCTGGGCATCCTCGCGGGGTTGCTCAATTTCATTCCGGTTCTCGGAATCGCCGTCAGTGTTGGACTGGCACTGCTGGTCGCTGCCATCGACTCCTGGGGCAAAGTGCTCGGGGTTGCCATCTTCTTCTTCATCTATCTGCAAATTGAAAACACGTTTCTGACTCCGCACATCATGAAGCAGAGAGTTGGCCTGCCGGCCCTCGCGATTCTGGTGGCGTTGCTGATTGGGTTCGCGCTGGCAGGCGTGATGGGATCGCTGGTGGCCGTGCCCACCGCGGTGCTGGTGGCGGAACTGGCGGACGAGTACCTCGTTCGTAAAGAACTGGCGGTATAGGTCACAAGCACTCCCGGCCGTGTCGATGTAAACTCCTGATGTTGTCCTTTCACAATCAGGAGAGTTGCCCTATGGTCGCTTTTCGCTTGATCCGTCTCGCCGGCTGTGTGTCGGGCCTCGCACTCACTCTTGCCGCGGGAACGGCATGGCCGCAGTCGATGGCAAGCTCTTCTTCCACTCATGATGGGTTGGCGGCCGCAGAAGGCGTCCAGCCCGCGCTTGCGGCGCCATCGGGCGAGTCGAAGCAACAGGAGGCGGCGCAGGCGAGCGCAGGGCAGGCCGACCAGGCCGCGTGCCCCAAGGTGGCCGAAAAAGAGGTGCCGCTGAACGAGGTTGTGAATGCCCGCGTAGACGGCTGGCTCGACTCGGGACGTCTGAAAGCCGGCAAAGAGTTTTGGGTGAAAGTGGCGTTTCCGATTTCCTATAACCAGTGCGCGCTCGATGGCAACTCCGATATCTACGGCAAGGTGATGTCGTCGAGCTCGGGCAAGGATGGGTCAGAGTTGTCGATCGAGTTCGATCACGCAGACTGCGCGGGCCACGGAAAGAAAGAACTGAAGTTCTATCTCCTGGCCGTGTTGGCTTCTCCCGATGACTTGAAAGCCGCGCACGATGCCATGCCGACTGAGGTCAAAGGCGGGGGGCGCAAGGCTTCCGATACTGCGGGAAGCACGGCGGGGTACGACACGCTTCTGAATCCCGGGGGCACGCCCAACACCGTAAAGCCTGGCATCGTCGTGGGCTTTCCGAAGCTGAAGCTCGATCCCTCGGGAGGCACCGGCTGCAGCGCCAAGATCAGCAGCACCGATCGCAATATCCATCTGGGATCGGGAACCCAGCTGATTATGACGCTAGGCCGCTAGCCCACGCTTCAGGGGACGTCATGAAGTGCCGTGGACTCGGCAGCCATGGCGTCCCCGATTGCCCTCACTTGCCCGCCTGCACCGCCGCCTCTACGGCAGCTTTCATCACCCCGCTTCGAGCCATGAAGCGTACAAAGCTCGCGGAAAGCGGCTCATCGGGCTGCGCCCCCGGTTGCAAAGAACGCGGCCTGATGGAAGCCGTCTGCATGGCGCCGGTTCCTTGCGCGTCGAGAATCAGGCGCGTAAGTTTCCGCGCCAGATCGAGCGGAAAGCTCTCGCTGACGAACACCATTTTGCCGCGCGTGGTGATGACCACAGGACCTTCATCGGTATCGAAGACCTGCTCGTGAGCCTCAGGGCCGGCTTCTGCGCCGCTGCCGGGAGTGGCGTGGGTGCTGTCGGAAACCTGCCTCAGCCCAGAGTATTTGCGTCCCAACTCATCGGCATAGAGGCGCGCGAACGATTGCGCGGCCGGAGCGTTTCTCCACGTGGAGAGATAGAAGAGAGAAACCGACGCTGTGCTTGCCTGTTGCGCGGGCGTCGCGCTTTTCAACTGGCCTGCCCAGTAAATTCCTCCATCCCAGGCCGGTGTGAGATTGCGAGCGGCCTGGTCACCTCCGAAGATGCCGGTCAGGATCTGTACATCGAGTTCTCCCACCTGTCCGATGTCATAGGGCTTGTAGAGCGGGTCGACCAGGGGATGAATGTCGGGGAGCAGCGGCACGGGAGGAATGTGTCTTTTCTCGTATTCGCGCGGATTCATGATCTCCCAGGTTGAAGTGGGCGGGTGATCGAGCGCTCCGGCGAACGCGGCAGTCTGCCCCTGGTCCATCCACACATCCTGCTCGAAACTGAGACCCTCACGATAAGGAAACATCAAGGTTTCAGAAAGCAGGAGCGGCGCGCGGGCAAGGACGGGCGAGTCTCCCGAGCCATTCATCTGCTGCTTAATGATGTCGATGACCTCGGGATCCTTGAGCAGACTGCGGCCCATCGGCTTCAGAATGCTGTCCATCATGACGGCGGTCGCCTGGCCTTCTGTGACCGCCTCGCGCGCGCTGTCCAGCTCGTCCTGGGCGAGATGGGTGGTGTCGTCGCTGGAGTTGAGAGAGACGTCAGGAGGGCTGGGGTCGCTCCATTTTTCCAGATCGACGCGCTGATCCTGCAAGGCATGGGTGAGCTCATGGGCCAGCACCGGTTTCTGGTCATCGACGTCGACCCAGTCGAGAAGGTTCACGGTTTTCGTCTTGGGATCGTAGAAGGCCATGATCTGTTCTTTGAGCAGAGACAGCAGGAACGGCTTCAAATCAAAATCCCGGTCGAGCAGGCCGAACTTCTTCAGCACGATCTCACTGCGCTGCATGCGCTTGGCGTCTTCATCTTCATCGAACTTCTCGCGCAGATAGCTTTCGACCTCGGCTCGCGAGGTGAGTTTGCGCTTCACCTGGCTCTTGATAGGCAGCCCGGTCTCTTCCGAAGAAAATTTCATTTCCTGATCGACGAGGCCGAACAACTGCTGGGCCTGCTCGGGAGTGATGCGCTTGGCCGGATGCGAACTGTCAGATGGGCTTTGCGGCGCCTGGCCGGGGGTGGCGGCCTGCGGCTTCGGCGAAGTTGCCGGAACTCCGTTATCTGCCGGCTGCTGCGCAAGCAGAGCGACCGCGGCGAGACAGAGCGCCGCAAGAAATAACCATCCACGAGCGCCCGATCCCGCATTTTGTATCTTCTCTATCATTCCCTCTCCATTCTCTCCCGGTTCATGCGCCCGGCGCTGCGGGCAAGGCATCCTGTCTCAAGGCTATAATCAAGATGCGGTTTAGGGCGACGCGGGTCTGGCACAAGCGGCCTAAATCGAAGAAATTGTTCCCCCATGACGCACACTGACCTGGCAGCAACGGCCCCTTTGACAACCCTGGCGACAATGCTGGGCTCGCAAAGCAAGGCATTCCCGCTCGTCGAGTACCGCGGCGTGCTGACCCCACGGGAATTGGACGCGCCAGCGCCGGAAACAGCCGCCCTCGCCTCCGGTGCCGCACAGCATGATCTCGGTTGGATGCGCCGTGTAGCCGTACGCGGCCGGGATCGCGCACGGTGGCTAAGCGGCATGGTTTCGAACATGGTGCGAGATTTGCCTGCGGATGGCGGAGCCTGGAATTTTGTACTGAATGCGCAGGGACGAATCCAGGGCGACCTCACGGTGTGGCGCGAAGGCGATGATCTGGAGCTCGTGATTGCTGCCGACCAGTACGCAAAGCTGCTGGCTCATCTGGAGCACTTCATCATCATGGATGACGTGGAACTGGTGCCGCTGGGCCAGGAAACCGGCGCCGCGGACGCTGCGGTCGGCTTAACCGGGCCGCAAGCCGATGAAGTGCTGGGACGCATGGGATTGCCGGTCTTGCCCGAAGCGATGACCAGCACGCGCGTGGAGTGGAACGGGCTCGATTTGAGGATCTTTCGCAATTATGGCGCGCACGCCCTCCACTATGAGCTCTGGACTCCGGCGGCCGGTTTGACCCGTCTTTGGCGCACGCTCTCGACGGCGGGCGCCACGCCGGTGGGAGTCAATGCACTGGAAGCGTTCCGAATCGCCGAAGGCATTCCGCTTTATGGAATTGATATCCAGGAGCGCGATTTGCCCCAGGAAACTTCGCAGATGCGCGCGCTTCACTTCAACAAAGGCTGCTACCTGGGGCAGGAGATCGTAGAGCGGATTCGATCGCGGGGCAATGTTCACCGGCGCTTGCGCAGCTTCGAATTGGACGGTCCGATTCCTTCGCCGGGAACTGAATTGAAGCTTGAGGGCGATGCCGTCGGCCAGGTGACGAGCGCGGCCGAACTGCTGCTGGCCGCGGGCGCCCGGCGTTTTGCCCTGGGAATGATTCGAGCCGAGGTCGGCAACCCGGCTTTCCGCTACAACGCCGGGGGTAGTGAGGGTACGGCTCGTCTGCTTGCCGGGCAGCCAGCCTTTTGACTTTCGTTTGCAGGACTTGATGATGAGCGATACGCCGAAATTCGAAGTAATTGACCGCCGGAAATACAAGGCGGAAGAGGAACAGGAAAGCAGTAGGACCCATGAGGCCGAGCCGGAGCCTGTGAAGCCGGAAGAGCCGGCGGGCCCGCGCCTCGTGGTGCCGGCTGAAGCGGCCGGAGCGCCTGAGGCGGCTGCCGCGCCCGATGAGTCAGGTGAACTGCCGGCGGCTCCGAGCGCGGAAGAGAGCCGCGAGCAGAAGACCGCCTACGACGCTTCCGCACAGCGGATTGAGGACCTGGTGCGCGCGCAGAACCCGGGCGCCGGCGCTTTGCCCCCGGTCACCTTTGAGCACCTCGTGCAGCAACTCTATGTGACCGCGATGATCCAGTTGGGTCTGATGACGCAGGAAGGGCAGCGCGCGCGGGTGGACATCCTCGGTGCGCGCCAGACCGTCGATCTGCTGGGGCTGCTTGCCGAAAAGACCAAAGGCAACCTGTCCGACACTGAAGACCGCACCCTGCAATCGGCGCTGTTCGAAGCGCGCATGGCGTTTCTTGAGCTCTCGAACATGATCACGATTCAGGGCATTCAGGCGCCGCCGCAGACCGTTCCCCCGGGCAAGCGATAAGCTGGACGCGGCGCACACTCATGGAGGGACAGTTCACATTTCTGGGAACCGGGACCTCGATGGGCGTTCCGACGGTGGGTTGCCGGTGCGCGGTTTGCACTTCGGTCGATCCGCACGACCGGCGCACGCGGCCTTCCGGCATGTTGCGGTGGAGCGACGCAGGACGTGAACGGGTTGTGGTGATCGACACCGGTCCTGATTTTCGCGAGCAGGCGTTGCGCCATAAGCTGACCCGGGTCGATGCGGTTGTGTACACGCACAGCCACGCCGATCACATTCTGGGCCTGGATGATCTGCGCCCTTTGAGCTTCACAGTGTTCCGCGAGGGCAACGCGATTCCCCTGTTTGCCTCGGAGGAGACCGCGGAGGTTCTGCGGCGCGTATACGACTACACATTCTCGCCGAATGCGACGTATCCGACACGCGCGCGTGTTTGTATCCGGCCGTTGCACGACCAGTTCGACGTGCTCGGCGTCAGATTCGTGCGGATTCCTGTGGTGCACGGTGAGATGGAGATCTCGGGGTTCCGGTTTGGAGGCACGGCCTACATGACCGACGTCAGCCGGATTCCGGAGTCGAGCTTCGCCTTGCTGGAGGGGCTCGATACTCTCATTGTCTCGGCACTGCGCCACAAGCCGCACCCCAGCCATGCGACACTCGACCAGGCGATCGGGTGGGCGCGCCGTGTGGGTGCGCGGCAAACCTGGTTTACGCACATCGCACACGACCTGGGCCACGAGGAAACGAACAAGGCTCTGCCGGCGGGCATGGCCCTGGCCCACGACGGACTGTCCTTCCCTGTGATCCTATGAACGATCCATCGCGTCGAGCAGTTGCCGTCTATCGCTCGCTGGCCGAGATCCCGGCCGAGTTCGGCCCGTCTGTTGCGGCCATTGGCAACTTTGACGGGGTGCATCGCGGGCACCAGGCGATTCTCCGCGGCGCCGTCGAGGAGGCAAGATCGCGTGGAGCGCGCTCGGTTGCGGTGACATTCGATCCGCACCCCGAGCAGTTTCTGCGGCCGCATACCGCTCCCAGGCTGCTGACACCCGGCGATGAAAAGACCCGGCTACTGGCCGAGACCGGGGTGGACGCCATCGTCCTCGTGCCCTTCGACGCGGCATTTTCGAGTCTTTCCGCGCGCGAATTTGTCAGCCGCGTGCTCGTGGATCTGCTGCGCGTGGAATCTGTGCATGAGGGCAGCACGTTCCGTTTCGGCCGTCGCGCCGAAGCGGGCGTGAAGGAACTCGCAGAGTTTGGCCGGGAGTTCGGATTTGATGTGCATGTGCACGGCGGGGTGTGTATCCACGGGCTCGAGGTTTCAAGTTCCGCGGTGCGTACGCTGGTCGCGGCGGGCGATATGAAACGCGCGCGCTGGATGCTGGGGCGGCCGTTTGGCGTGCGCTCCACGCCGGCGCGAGGGCGGGGAATCGGGACAAAATTGCTGGTTCCCACGGTGAATCTCGCAGAGTATGCGGGATTGTTGCCGGCCTTTGGCGTTTATGTGACCCACTTGGCGGTCGGCGCCAGGTGTTTTCAGGCAGTGACGAATGTGGGCAATCGGCCGACGTTCGGCGAGGCGTCCTTTGCCGTGGAGAGCCATATCCTGGATTTCGAGCCGGTGGATCTCGCCGAAGACACGCCACTCGAACTTTCTTTCCTTCTGCGCCTGCGGCCTGAAATTCAATGGCCCTCGCCCGAAGCATTGAAGGCGCAGATCCTGAAAGACGTGGCGCGTGCGCAACGCTACTTCCGCCTCGAACGAGCCCTGGGCAGCGCGTAGAGCCGCCGCGGACCTGCTCAACAACCGGTGCGCAGCGAACACGAGGCTCGAAAAACGGCTCATCCGCTGAGATTTCCTCAAGAGAGCGGCCCGCCATCGCCTATGCGATACTCAGAAAGGCATGTACAAGCGGATTGTTCTCAAGCTTTCGGGAGAGGCTCTCGCCGGCTCCAGGGGTTTTGGCCTCGACGCCGATAAGGTGGCCGAGATTACGAGTGAACTCTCCGACGTCCATGCGCTGGGCGTCGAGATCGGTATCGTGGTGGGTGGGGGAAACTTCTTTCGCGGCATCGCCCAGCAAGCTAAGGAAATGGACCGCGTGGCGGCCGACAACATGGGCATGCTTTCGACGGTCATCAATGCGATTGCGCTTCAGGATGCGCTGGAAGCACGCGACATCCAATGCCGGGTGATGACGGCGGTGTTCATGAACCAGATTGCCGAGCCGTACATCCGCCGCAGGGCAGTGCGGCATCTTGAGAAGGGCAGGGTGGTTATTTTTGCCGCCGGCATCGGCAACCCCTTCTTTTCGACCGACACGGCAGCCAGCCTGCGCGCGATGGAGATCAAGGCGGATGTGCTGCTGAAGGGCACCAAGGTGGAGGGCGTGTACAACGCGGACCCGGTGCTGGTGAAGGATGCCGTGAAATACGACGAGATTACCTATATGGATATTCTGAAGCAGGGCCTGAAGGTGATGGATCTGACCGCAGTGAGCCTGTGCAAGGACAACAACCTGCCGATGGTTATCTTCAACATGAATCAGCCCGGCAACATCCGGCGCGTGGTTCTCGGCGAGAGGGTCGGCTCGCTGGTTACCGCTTAAAAGCAGCTCGATTGTGGATGATTTGCAGGTTCCTGTTTTGAGGCGCGGTGCGGAGATTCCCGAAGGCTGGCCTGAAGCGATTGACCGGCCGGTAGAGCAGCGCAAGCCGGCTCCACTCAAGGCGCTTACCGGGCTTCGCTGTTTTGCCGCCCTCAACATCGTATTCTTCCACTTTTCGAACCCCGACTGGTTTGGGCCGCTGGCGCCCGTGGTGAACGCGGGCTACGCGTCGGTGAGCTATTTCATTCTGTTGTCAGGATTCGTGCTGGCCTACAACTATGGCGAGCGCGCCCGCGCCGGCCGGCTTGACGTGAAGCGCTTCTACAAGGCGCGGTTTACGCGGCTCTATCCGATCTATATTTTGAGCCTGCTCTTGGCCTGGCAGGTGCTTCCCCAGGAATGGGACGCGCATACGCACCCGATGTTCTGGACGGGCGTTGTTCTTTCGCCGCTCCTCTTGCAGGGATGGGTTGCGCCGATTGCCACGTTTCTGAACACGCCGGCGTGGACCATGTCGGCCGAGGCGTTTTACTACACGATTTTTCCGTTCATGGCGCCGTGGAAGAGGCCGCAGAGGCCCCGCGATCAGATCTGGAAACTGGGCCTGGTGTGGCTGCTTGGGCTCATCCCCGGCACGCTCTATATCCTTTTCAACCCCGATGGCATCGCGCATCCCGACCGCTTCAGCACGGGCGCGTGGCTGCAGGCGCTGAAATATACGCCGCTGCCGCACCTGGCCAGCTTTGTGTTCGGGGTGTTGCTGTGCGGGCTTGACGAAATCGTACCGCGGCCCGGACGCCTGCGCCTGATCCTCGGCATTGCCGGCTTCGGCGGCATCTTTACGCTTCTCAAGCTGGCGCCGGAACTTCCCTATCCGCTGCTGCACGACGGCTTGCTGATGCCGCTCTTCGGCTGCATCATCCTGGGCCTGGCCGGGGAGAATTCTCTGTCGCGCGTGATCGGCTCGCGTCCGCTGGTGTTTGTGGGCGAGGCCAGCTACTGCCTCTACCTGCTGCACTTCAATATGTGGAACCTGATTCACTCAACGCACGTGCTCGACGCCCTGCGGCTCAGCCAGTTTGATCCGTGGATCAGCTACATCCTGCTGGTGATCATGGCGCTGCTGGCCCTTTACTACATCGAGAAGCCGGCGCAACGACAGTTGAGGAAGCTCATGGGAGCGTAAAGCAGGGCAGATCCTGAGTTCGCATGCGCTTGGCACGCGCCCGCTGCGCCAGGTAAAAGCCCGGCCAGTTTCGGCCGGGCGTGCTTGCTTGAGACGCGTGGGCGGACTTTACGGCGTGATCGACTCAGTCGAGTGGTTGCCGTGCGGAATGATCGCCAAAGCAGTGGGCCCTGTCGCGGTGGGATACGGTGTAGCCTGGGTGATCGCCAGGGTGCCGGCGATCGGGTCGAGCCGGAAACCGGAAACCGAATTGCCAAGAACATTGGCGGTGTAAACGAAACGGCCGAGGGCCGGGTCGACTCCAATGGCGACGGGCTCGGTATCGGTCGAGTTTACGGCGCTGCCGGTCGTATTGATCGCGGCCGACGGGGTTCCGTTGGCGAGGTTGACTACATACGCGGAAACCGACGAATCGAGCGAATTGGCAACATACAAGAACTTCCCACGCGGATCGATGGCAATAGCCTGCGGTTCATTGCCGGTCTTGAACGGGCCATTCAGGAGGAAGCTGAGTATGCTTCCCGAGTGGATCGAGTAGCCAATCAGCTCGTTTGAGGCGAAGTCGGTCACATACAAATAGGAGTCTGTGGGATCTGAAACCAGCCCGCTCGGCTTCACACCGGCCTGGTAGGGGCTGCCGGTCGAAGCAGTCAGCGCGCCGCTCGAGCCAATCGCAAACCCCCACACCCAGCCAGGATGGGCCGTACTCGAGACCGGTCCTCCTGGGTTATACGATGATTGGTCGTAAGCCGTAGCAAACACCGCAGCGCCATGAACCACGGAGGTGTTGACCAGCACGTTGACGCCGGTCGGCACTACGAGATCGCCGGGATATCCCGGAATCGTCAGCGGTTCCTGCATGGTGAGCGAGCCGATGGTTCCCGAGGTGAGAGCATATTCCGACAAGGTTGCGGTTGTTGTGCCGGAGACGACATACAGATAGGTCCCAGCCGAATCGACCGCCAGAGCTACGGGAGCATCGCTCAGCGTGAGGGTGTCTTTCTGGGTAAGGACTCCGTTGGCGGCGATGACAAAGTGCACGATCGTGTCGTCGCCGTGGTTGGCGACATACAGGTTTGCGTAGTCGCCGGTAACGGTCATGGCAACCGGGTCCACTCCGCCGGAAGAGACGGTCGCGTGTCCGGTCCGCAGTGCGCCGGATTGCGAGTCGGTCGCGAAGGCCTCAATTTGTCCATTCGGACTGTTGCCGGAGGCAGACGAAATTGCCACGTAGACATAGTC
>Ga0335072_10014643_pt1 | contig 11144 bp, 7 predicted proteins | sample Lox_Sample_21_FD_206725 | JGI IMG/M metagenome (GOLD analysis project Ga0335072, IMG submission 206725) | Soil microbial communities from Loxahatchee National Wildlife Refuge, Florida, United States - Lox_Sample_2.1 | ecosystem: Environmental > Terrestrial > Soil > Wetlands | place: USA: Florida... | reverse complement strand
TGCCCGAGGTAACGACGCTGAGCAGGATGGCACCGATCGCCATTGGGCCCGACAACAAGGCGGAAGTCGTTGCGCTGCGTGCACAGCTGCGTAAAAGAATCGCAAAACAGAACAGGGGCCTTGCCGCGGAAGATCTGATTCGGTACGCGGAGAAGATTCGCACGGTGTACCTGGACATCCGCGATCGGTTGCGCCGGCCACCCAAACTGGTGAATACGGATGGCGATCCGCTTGCCTTCCATACGCTGACATTCGAGGTAGGCTCGGCACAGGTGGCCTTTGAAGCGCTGGCTTCTCTGGCCTGGGGGGAATCGAAGGAAGAGCTGCTGGAGTGCGCCGAAGTGGACGAAGACGGCGCGATGCGCAGCTTGGACTTCGATTGGCGGAAGAAAGGGAACGCGATGCATCCGCACTGGGATAACACGATCCTGGGCCACATGAAGCTCTCCGGGCGCTCGCTGGTTGTCGAAGTGAACTCGGCAAACCGCGCCCGGAAGATTCGCGAGGAGATCGAGAAGCGGCTTGGAATTCTCGCTGTGCATCGAGGCACGCGCGTCGAGACGCAGGAACAGATGATGGAGGCGGCGAAGAAACGAAGGAGCGCGGTCGCCGCACAAAATGGTTCGGAAGCGGATGGCGCCGAGATGGATCCGGAAACGCTTCGCGAATGGCGGGAGTTGATGCAGGAAGAAGCGAACGCCTGGGTGCACAGGCGCATTCCGTCTCTTGGCGGGCGCACGCCCTTGGAAGCGGTCGCCGATCCGGATGGGCGGGAGATTGTGGAGGGAATTCTGCTGCAGTGGGAGCGCCACCAGGAGAGGGCGACGGCGCCCGGCGCAATCCGCGCCGATGTCGGTGAGGTGCGGCAGTTGCTCCATCTCTGAATCGTGGCCAGCACTTGAGCCACACGTGAAGCTGGCAGCCGCTGCAGAGCTTTGGACTACGATGCTGATGTCAGCCCTTCCAGTTGCGCCGTCAGTTCCTCCCACTCCGTGGTGGATGCGGTTAACTGTGCGCGCAGCTCCTCGGCCAGCGTCGTGAGCCGCTGTGTTTCTGCGGCGGAGACGTAGACGCCCAACTGCTGCTCGGTGTGCGCCAGCGAGGACTCGATGCGCGGAATCTCCTCTTCCAGAAATTTACAGCGGTCTTCCATCTGTTTGAGCTTGATGGGATTCACGCGGCGTGGCCGATCCTTCGAGGCTTCATAAATCTCCGCGGCCCCGGGGATTTTTGTGCCGTTGCCCGATGCGGGCGCGGCCTCGACGATCTCGGGCGCAACGAATTCAGCCGGTGCGGCAACGGGATCGGGTTCCTGCGCAGCGGCTGCCGCGGCGGCCAGCGCCTCTTTGCGCCGCATGTAGTCTTCGTAGTTGCCTTCGTACATGGTGACGACACCGTTCTCGACTTCGAGCACGCGCGTAGCGAGGCCGTCGATGAAGTAGCGGTCGTGCGATACGAAGATCACCGTGCCGCTGAAGGCCGCGAGAGCTTCGAGCAGCACGTCTTTGGCGCGCATGTCCAGGTGATTGGTGGGCTCATCGAGGAGCAGAAAGTTCGAAGGCGAAACGAGAATGCGCGCCAGCGCGTAGCGGTTGCGCTCGCCGCCGGAAAGCACGCCGAGGCGCTTGAAGACGTCGTCGCCTGAGAAGAGAAAGCAGCCCAGCAGCGAGCGCAGTTCCGACTCGGGCACCTTGCGCGCAGCGCGGCCGATGTCGTCCAGCATGCGCGCCTCCGGGTCGAGGACTTTGTACTGGTCCTGCGCGAAGTATTCGCTGACGACATTGTGTCCCAGCCTGGCGGTGCCGGCTGTGGGCGCCTCGGCACCCGTGAGCAGCTTGATCATCGTCGACTTGCCCGCGCCGTTCACGCCGACGAGGGCGACGCGGTCGCCGCGGTCGATGGTGAAGCGTGCGCCGGCAAATACGTGCTTGGGCCCGTAACTCTTTGCGAGCCCCTCGGCCTCCACAACCGTGCGGCCCGAGGGCGGCGGCTGAGGAAACTTGAAGTGGATGATGGGCTCTTCTTCCGGCACCTCGATGCGCTCGATCTTTTCCAGCTCCTTGATGCGGCTCTGCACCTGCTTTGCCTTTGTAGCCTGATAGCGAAAGCGGCTGATAAACGCTTCGAGATGCTCGATCTGGTCGCGCTGGTTGCGATAAGCCGCCTCTAACTGCGCGCGGCGATCATCCTTCTGCTTGAGATACTTTGTATAGTTACCCTGATAGATGGTGAGCCGTTTATTCCATATTTCTACTGTGCGGTCGATCGTAACATCGAGAAAATAACGGTCGTGTGAGATAAGGATGTAACCGAAGGGATAACTCTTGAGATAATCCTCGAGCCAGTTGCGGGTCTCGAGATCGAGGTGGTTGGTGGGTTCGTCGAGGAGCAGAAGGTTAGGCCGGGCGAGCAGAAGTTTGGCCAATGCAATGCGCATCTGCCAGCCACCGCTGAATTCGTCCGTGAGCCGCGCCCAATCTTCCTTTCGGAAGCCAAGGCCGGTGAGCACGCTGCCTACCTGCGCATCAAGGGCATAACCGTCGAGGGTATGAAAGCGCTCCTGCAGGAGCGAGAATCGCTCCGCCGCAGCCTCGTATTCGCCGCTGCCATGATCGAGCTCGGCGAGTTGGCCGGCAAGATGCTCGATTTCGCGCTCCATCTCGCGCAGCTCGTCGAAGACTGTGAGGCACTCGTCGAAGACGCTGCGCCCAGTGAGCCGCAAACCCTCCTGCGGAAGGTAGCCGATGCTCATGCCGCGGGTCTGCTGAAGACTGCCGTAGTCCAGTGTTTCGAGGCCCGCGAGCACCTTCATCAATGTGGATTTGCCCGTGCCGTTTGCACCTACGAGGGCAGTCTTCTCTTTCGCGCGGATCAGCCAGTTGGCTTCGAGAAACAGCACTCGCGCTCCGAACCTCTTGCCCGCATTTTGCAGTGAAAGCATCTTTTTTATTTTCGCAGAAGGGGGTTGGCAGTTTAATATGGCTTTGCGCGAGCCGCTCTGGAAGACAGGGCCCGAATTCGGAGCCGGAAACTGGGATACAACCTTCCGGTCTTGATAACCATCCAAATACGCGCAAGTCCAAACATAAGTCAGAGATGATTACTGTCAAAGATCTTACTCGCAGATACGCCCGCACCACCGCTGTCAATCAGATTTCCTTTTCCGTAGCCAAAGGGCAGATTGTGGGATTTCTCGGCCCTAACGGAGCTGGAAAAACTACGACGATGCGCATGTTGACCTGTTTTTTACCGCCTTCGTCGGGCACCGCGACGGTGGCTGGATTCGATGTGCTCGATCAATCGCTCGAAGTGCGCAAGCACATTGGCTACCTGCCCGAGTCACCTCCGATCTATCCGGAGATGGAGACGGCCGAGTATCTCCGCTTTGTGGGCCGGCTTAAAGGCTTGCGCGGCGCGGAGCTGGAGAAGCGCGTCGAATATGTATCGGGCCGATGTGCCGTGGCCGATGTGAAGAAGAAGCTGCTGGGCAAGCTCTCGAAGGGCTACAGGCAGCGCGTGGGGCTGGCGCAGGCCATCATTCATAATCCCGACGTGCTGGTTCTCGACGAGCCGACCGCGGGCCTTGATCCCAAGCAGATCAACGAAACGCGGGACCTGATTAAAGACCTGGCCGGCGAGCACACCATCATCCTGAGCACGCATATTCTGCCTGAGGTGGAGCAGACGTGCGAGCAGGTCATCATCATCAACAAGGGACGGGTCGTGGCCACAGACTCGGTAGCGAACCTGCAGTCGCGCGCGCGTAACGCCGAGACCATGCTGCTGGAAGTAGCGCCGCGCGGCGGCACGCTTGAACCCGCCCAGGTACAGCAAGAACTCGAGCGCGTAGGCGGCGTGAGCCGGGTGCTCGTGAAAGAACAGCGCAACGGCAGCGTGGTGTTTGAGACCGAGAGCCGCAAAGGCGAACTGGTGCGCGGCGATCTTGCGCGCGCGGTCATCCAGGGCGGATGGGACCTGAACGAGCTGCGGCCCGCGGCTATGAGCCTGGAGGAGATCTTTCTGCAACTCACGGGCAGCGACCCGGCCGCACCAGCAGAGACAGAGCCGCCCGCCGAAGCCGCACCGGCCGAAGGCGAGACCGCAGCCGCGGAGGAGCCGCAAGCATGAGAAATACCTGGATCGTCTGCCAAAAGGAATTGAAGAGTTACTTTGCATCGCCGGTCGCCTATCTTTTGCTGACCATGTTTGCCCTTATTTTCGGGTTCTTCTTCTGGAATGCGCTTGGCTACTTCGTGGTTGAAGGCGCGGAGATGCAAATGAGCGGCCAGAACTTTCCCATGGACATCAACGAGCAGATCATCCGGCCGCTGCTCTCGAACGTGAGCGTACTCGGGCTCTTTTTCATTCCCATGATCACCATGCGCCTGTTTGCGGAAGAGAAGCGCACGGGCACGATCGAGCTGCTGGCCACTTCGCCGGTGCGGGACTTCGAGATTATCCTGGGAAAATGGCTCGCGGCCGTGGGACTGTACGCATGCATGCTGCTGTTCACGGCAATCAACTTCGCATTCCTTTTTCGCTACGGCAATCCGGACTGGAAGCCGCTGGCGATCGGCTATCTCGGCTTACTCTTGCAGGCGGGCGCGCTTCTGGCGGTGGGGACTTTCATTTCCACGCTGACGCGCAACCAGATCATTGCCGGCGCGGCAACCTTCGGTGTTTGCCTGCTGCTGTGGGTCTTCGCATGGGTCAGCGGATATGACTCGTCGACCTGGGCTACTGTTCTTTCTTATCTCTCGGTAGTCACGCACTTCGGTTCCTTTGGCAAAGGAGTGATCGAATCGAAGGACGCAGTGTACTATCTCACCCTCATCTTCCTGGGGCTCTTTTTCACCGCGCGCTCCCTGGAATCCATGCGCTGGAGGTCATAAGACAAGGGAATGGCAGGTCAGTGGTTGAAAGCGCGGCAAACCCGTTACGCGGCCTACGCCGCCGTTTACATCCTGGTGGTGCTGGTCGCGGTGGTGGTGGCGAATGTTCTGGCCAACCGCTACGACAAGTCCTGGGATACAACTTCGAACAAGCGCTACAGTCTCTCGGAGGAGACGGCCAAGATTGTCAGGGAGTTGAAAGAGCCGGCCACCATCACTTACTTCAACGAGAGCACACATTTTCGCGACGGCAAAGATCTACTGGACGAATACGCGAATCTTTCTCCTAAGGTTCATGTGGATTACGTCGATCCCGACAAGGATCCGCAACTGGCGCGCGAAGACGGCGTGCAGAGCATGGGCACGGCGGTGGTGCAGATCGGCGCGAAAAGAGAAGCCGCAGCCAGCATGACGGAGACCGGCATCACCGGTGCTATCATCCGCGACATCAAGACGAGCACGCGCACGGTGTGCTTTGTGAGCGGCAGCGGCGAACACCAGATCGACGACACGGATCGCGACGGGCTGTCGCAATTGAAGAGCCGCCTGACTCAGGAGAGCTACGAAACGCAGACTGTGAATCTGATCGAGAAGGCCGAGGTGCCGTCTGACTGCACCGCGCTTGTGATCGCCGGCCCCACGCACAACTACGACCCGCCGGAGGTCGGCGCGATCCAGAAGTACGTCGAGAACGGCGGGCGCGCGATGTTCCTCATGGACCCGCCGCTGCAGTTAGGCACCTCCGACATTGCCGCTAACGATGCGCTTACCGGCATGTTGGCGGGCTGGGGCGTGACCCTCGACAAAGACCTGATCCTCGATCTCAATCCCATTGGCCAACTGACCGGCCTGGGGCCGCAGGTGGCGCTGGTGACCAGCTACGGGACGCAGCCGATCGTGGCCGAGATGAAGGGCTCGGCCACCGGATTTCCGCTTTCGCGGTCGCTGCAGATTCACGATACAGACAAGACCACGGTACAGAGCATGTTCAGCTCCTCCGGCACCAGCCTGGCGACGAGCAATCTGAGTTCGCCGGAGATTAACGTCAACGATCCGAAGAACAAAAAGGGGCCGATGATCCTGGCCGCGGCGGGCACCTATAACACGAGCAAGCCCGGCTCGCAGGGGCGGTTCGTGGTCGTGGGGAGCTCCACCTGGGCGGCCAACCGGTTTATCAATTTCAACGGCAACAGCGACCTGGCTTTGAACTCGATCAACTGGCTTGCCTCGGACGAAGACCTGATCTCCATTCGCCCCAAGCCGCCCGCCGATCAGCACGTCACCATGACCAAGGCGCAATTGAACCTGGTGCGCATCACCAGCCAGTTTGTTCTGCCGCTGATCGTGGTGGTTCTGGGCGTGATGGTGTGGTGGAGGAGGCGGTAGCGGGCGCGCGCGTTGCCCTAGGGATCCTATGAAAAGCGCAATGAGATTCAGCGGTCTGGCAATCGCATGCGTAGTGCTGCTGGCGCTCTCCGGTGTTCTCTACTGGTCCGGCCATCACAAGGCGGCAAAGGCAGCTTCTACGGCAAGCACCACGCCAGTCATCATCAAAGTCAATCCATCGTCCGTCACCGGGTTCACCATCCAGCAGAAGGGCAGCGCGCCGGTGACGCTCGCGAAGCAGAGCACGGGCGTTTGGCAAATCACCGCGCCGAAGACGCTGCCGGCGAGCCAGAATGCAGTGACCGGCGTGCTCTCCAATCTGTCGCCCCTGAACGGCGAACGCGTCATCGAGACGAACGCGACGGACTTGAAGCCGTACGGTCTGAATGATCCTTCCGTGACGCTCGATGTTACGGAGAAAGATCACGCGGAGCAGAAACTGCTGTTCGGCGACAACACGCCCACCGGCGACTCGGCATATGCGATGGTAGCCGGCGATCCCCGCATCTTCACCACCTATCTATTCAACAAGACCGACGTGAACAAAGGCCTCGACGACCTGCGCGACACGCGGCTCATTACCTCCGATCCGGAAATGATGAGCCATATTGAGGTGACTCGCGCCGGAGAAGATCTTGAATTTGCGCGCAACAAGGGCAATTGGGAGATTCTCAAGCCAGGGCCCTATCGCGCCGACTTGATGACCGTTGACGGGCTGGCCGATGCGCTTTCCGGCGTGCACATGGATCTGACCGGAGACGGCAGTAAGGATGCGGACGCTGATTTTGCGCAGGGCGCACCGGTGGCGACGGTGAAGGTGACGGGCAACACCGGCACGCAGACCCTCGAAGTGCGCAAAGACAAAGATAACTACTATGCGAAGTCGAGCCTGGTGAGCGGGGCTTATCTGATCGATTCCTCGCTGGCCGATTCGCTGAACAAGAAGCTGGACGACTATCGCAATAAAGTGGTCTTCGATTTCAGTTACAACGAGCCCAACGAAGTTGATTTGCAGATCGTGGGCCAGAAGCCGGGTGCTTCCACTCAGTCCTGGTATCTGAAGCAGAGCGGCGATCAGTGGTGGTGGGACGGAAAGAAGATGGATGCCGACAGCGTGGAGCAGGTGGTTTCGGCGCTGCGCGATCTGACGGCCACGAAATTCGCAAGCTCTGGATTCACCACTCCCGAGATTGTGGCGACGGTAACTTCCAGCGGCAATCATGTGGAGAAGGTGATGATTGCCAAATCAGCCACCAGCTATCTGGCGAAGCGCGCCGATGAACCCACTCTCTATGTGCTCGATGGCGGAGCTGTGGAAGGATTGCGCAGCGCCGCGGAAAAGATGCATGTAGCGGGTCCGGCGCATAAATAGACTCGGTTCTGAACCCGATCCCGGCGCTACGGCAGCGTGTCCAGGATCCGGAGCTGATTTTCCACCACTTCGCGCGGCAAGGGAACATACCCAAGCGCGGCGCACTCCTTTTGTCCCGAGGTAAGCACCCAGCGAAGCAGTTCGGCAATCGCCGCTCGGCGGGCGGGGTCCGCGGTTCGATCCGGAATCACAAGCCAGGTGAAGGCCGAAATCGGGTAGGCGTATTTCCCTGGCGCGTCGCTGATTCCCGGCGGAGGCTCGCCCCTGGTAAAGGAGACCTTTGCAGCTTCCGACAGGCTGTCCAGGTCGGCGTGAATAAACTCGCCGGCGCGGTTCCGGACGGAGCCATAACTGAGCTCATTTTGAACTGCGTAGGTGAGCTCGACGTAACCAATCGAATTGAGCGTTTTCCGAACGGTCTCCGCGACCCCCTCGTTGTGTACGGCTCCAGTTCCCACAGGCCAGTGCAAAGTGGTTCCGCGTCCCACTGTCGCAGCCCATGCAGGGCTCACCTTGGAGAGAAAGTCACTCCAGACCCACGAGGTACCACTGCCGTCCGACCGATGAACAACTTCGATTTCGGCGTCGGGCAAATTCACTCCCTTGTTGTCCTGGCGAATCTCGGCATCGTTCCAGCGCTTCACCCGGCCCAGATAGATGTCGGCGAGCGTCTGCGGGGCAAACCGAAGATCCTGGGTTACGCCTTTCAGGTTGTAGATGGGAACGACGCCTCCAAGAACGGACGCGATCCGCCGTAGATGTGCTGTCGCGGCGGCGCCTGTAATCACCTCAGGCGGTGCGTCGGAGCCGGCAAAGTCGATGCTGCCGGCCACGAGCCTTTCGATGCCCAGTTGGGAGCCGATGGCGGAGTAGCGCAGGCGCACGCCGGGGTGAAGCGCCTCGAAGTCTTCAAACCACTTCTCGTAGAGAGGCGCAGGAAATGTGGCTCCAGCGGCAGTCAGGCTGGTCTGCGCCAACGCCGGCGCCGGCGCCGCTGCCGGGGCGGACGATTTTGCCTTCTCGCTGGCTTCCAGCAGCTTCTTGGCCGCGCGGCCGGCAAGGTCGTCGACGACGTTGCTCCAGACGAGTTTGCCCGGCGTCGCCAGCCACGACCAAAGCGGCTGTCCGCCCGCCGCGGCTTCCACGGAAAGGTAGCCTCCGTAGACGGCCTCGCGGTCGTTGTTCGGGGTGCGCGGGTTCACGGCGATGAATCCCCTGATCCAAATCACTCCTGTCCCCGTCACCACTGCGTCCGCCTCGGCGGGAGACTGCACAATGCGGAAGCGGCGGCTCTTCTCCAGCCGGCGCACCAGGCTGTCGCGCAGCAGAGCGGCGTCCGGCCCGCCGCCAAAGCTCTCAATGCAGAGGGTCTTGGCCTGGGAAATGGAGTCGATATGCTGGCCCCGCGCGGCACCGCAGGCCAGCGCCATGAGCGGGAGCAGAATCAGAAGCCGGAGCGGGGAGCAGGACACCGCGCCCGGCTTGTATTGCAGGAGTCTATTCACTATCGCCTCGCGACCGCTTGATCAGAATTCTACGTGTGTCCCGAAGGAGAGCACCAGCACTGGGCCGCGATGCGGCTCGAACCCTGTGTCGGAGCTTTTGGCGCGGTGCGGGCGCCGGACGACGGGGCCTTCATTCGTGTGGCGCAGAGCGAAGACCTGGTGCACCGTGATGCGGGCGGAGTCCGGGATGAAGCGGAGTGCGAAGAGTCCTGGCCATCATCGTTTCGGCCTCGAGGTTTCCGCAGGCTCCGGGCTCCAACGTACCAAGCCGGACGCTGCAGAATGTTGAAGGTTCGATGAATGACGGATGCGCCTTTATGGGATCAAAACAACCGGCTGGAGGCAAAATGACTGCCGGATTTGGCGGATGCGGCGATGAGATTTTCTTTGCGGTGGTTTCAGACTCCGGGCCGGGTCTGTTATCTTCGCACGCATCGAAGCCCGGCGATTCTCGAATTCAGCCGTTCAGCGAGGTCATCTATGCCCTGCGATCCCGAAGAATTACGTCACGTACCGTTGTTTGAGCTCCTGGACGACGATGAAGCTCAGGTTCTTGCGACCCAGGTGGAGATCAGGCAATTCGCGCCCCGCCAGCGCATCTTCAAGCTCGGCGAACCCGCCGGCCACGGTTACGTGGTCATGTCAGGAGCCGTGCGCGTCACAACGACAGATGAAGACCATCAGGAAGTACTCGTGGACGAACCGGGGCACGGGGATTTCTTTGGTTTCGCGTCGATGCTGCAGCAGGCCGAGCATCAGACTGAAGCCATGGCGACCGAGGAGACTGTTTGCCTGGAGGTTGGCCGTGACGACATCGCCACGCTGCTGATGTGCCGGCCGATGGCCGGCATGGACATGCTCACCGTGCAGGCGCGCCAGTTCCACACCGCGCAAAAACTGGTGCGCAGCCGCGCCAGCCGCAACCCCAACGAGGTGATCGACGAGCGGACCACCTTTGGCGAGCGCGTTGCGGACTCGGTGGCCCGCTTTGGCGGCTCGTGGTCGTTCATCATCCTGTTTACGGTCATCCTCCTGGTTTATTCGTCGATCAACGTAGTGCTCGGGAATCATGCCTGGGACCCTTACCCGTTCATTCTGCTCAACCTCTTCCTCTCCATGCTCGCCGCGATTCAGGCCCCGGTCATCATGATGAGCCAGAACCGGCAGGACGAAAAAGACCGCCTGCGCGGCGAGCTGGACTTCGAAGTGAACCGCCGCGCCGAGTCGGAGATTCAGGCACTTTCGCAGCGCATGAACCTGATGCTCGACAAGCTGCAAGACGTGGAAGGGTTAGTGCGGCAGGGGATTGCACCGGCGGGAACCAAGCGTCCGAATGGAGCCATTGCCGCGGAACCATGAATCCAGTGTGTTGGGACCGGATTTTCATGGCGATACCAGGCAAAGTGTCGCGGAGGTGGCGCGGCACATGGGCGCTCACCGCCCTCATTTGAGTCTCAATTCGTCTGCAGGCACCCCACTCAATCGTCAAGCGCAAATACATTTGGTCCTAAAATATCCCATTCATTTAAAAGGATTTACCTAATACAGCGCATTGCATTCCATACGTTGTCGAAGGGTTATACTGAATCTGGATGGGGAAGAAGCGAGTTGCCTCCCGACCAGCACGCGGTGACCAATGCGGAGGCATTGGCTCCCCTGCCGAATCGCCCAATCGCTGACTCGGCCATGCGCTCGTTCTTTATTAACTTGTTTACTATGAGGATTTTAGCACAATAGACCCGAAAAAGTTTCACCAAGTTATTTGCAATCAGTATTTTGCAAGTAACTCCAATGTTATGAATATTTTACACCGATGCGCGTGCTGTAATTTGTTGAAAAGAGAGATTTTCCCTACAAAATATCGGGGGAGGGATAGGGGGTACCCCCATGAACGCAGCGTTACCTGTGACAAAGACTCCATCGACGGGTCGTTGCCGGCGGGTGGAAGGAGTGGTACGAAGAACGGTGGCGGCCTGCCTGGTCATCCCG
>Ga0335072_10014641_pt1 | contig 11145 bp, 9 predicted proteins | sample Lox_Sample_21_FD_206725 | JGI IMG/M metagenome (GOLD analysis project Ga0335072, IMG submission 206725) | Soil microbial communities from Loxahatchee National Wildlife Refuge, Florida, United States - Lox_Sample_2.1 | ecosystem: Environmental > Terrestrial > Soil > Wetlands | place: USA: Florida... | reverse complement strand
CCGTTGAACAGGGCCGCCAGGCGGTTGCTGAAGACACGCTGGATGTTGCCGATCAGGCGGTCTTCTCCTATCAGAAAGAGATGCTGTTCAGTCAGGGCACGGAGGGTCATAGTCAACTCACCCTGGTGCGCCTCGCTCTCGAACGGCTGAACGACGGCAGCTACGGCGAGTGTCTGCATTGCGGCAAGGCGATCGGAGAGAAACGCCTCGAAGCCCTGCCGTGGACTCCTTACTGCATCGACTGTCAGGAAAAAATTGAAACTGGAGAACTTGAAAACGCAGTCCGGGCCGCGTAAGCACGCGGCCCCGCTGTGCTTCCCTGCCCCGGCCTCCCCGAGTGTCCCCCCAGTAGCGTGGTAGACTGAACGCATCGCAGAGGATTGCGCCTGCGGCGCGCAGCAGTGTGTGCCTGTGGCGCAGCGGATTGCGTCTGGAGCGCGTCCGCGACTTGCCTTCCGAAAAGGACACCCGAAAAATCGGTGGATACACAGACCCGTCGCGCGCTGAAACAGGATAAATTCGCAACCGCCACTCTGTCCGGCCTGGATTGGGTTGGGGAGAATCGTCTTCCTCTGATCCGCTGGATTGTTGCCGCCGTACTTCTGATCGCGGTCATCGTCGCCGGCATCATCGTGTATGAGAAGCGAGACTCGGCGGCCGACCAGCTGCTCGGCCAGGCGATGGACATTTACGAGACTCCTCTGGCGCAATCGGCCCAGCCCGCCGAGCCGGGACAGAAGACCTACCCCACGGCCGCTGCGCGGGCCCAGGCTGCCTATCCTCTATTTAGTGAAACCGCCGACAAGTATGGATGGCTGCATGCCGGCGAAATGGCCCGGTATTTTGCCGGGATGACCGCCCTGGATATGGGCAATAAGTCGCAGGCCGAGACCGATCTGAAAGATGCGGCCGGCGCTCACGACAGCAGTCTTGCCGCGCTGGCCAAGGTGGCGCTGGCCAATCTCTACGAGCAGACGGGGCGGACGTCGCAAGCCGTGGAGGAGTTCCGGGATCTGATCGCCCATCCCACCATCACGGTGTCGAAGGCCTCAGCGCAACTCCAGCTGGCCCAGCTGTACGAGGCTACTCAGCCGGAGGAGGCGCGGCGAATCTACGCGGAGATCAAGGATCAGGATAAGGACTCCGATGCAGCGCAGATCGCCACCCAGCGGCTGCAGACGCTGAAGTAGGGTTGGATGCCGGGGAGCGGGGCTCGCCTAAAGCCTCGCGTAGAATCGCCCCGTTTGTAGCTCAGGTGCAATCATCGCGGAGCGGATGATCTTCGTTACCCGCTGGTGCCACAACTTGTCGCGCCACATGCCCACAAACTGGGGTTCACAGAAATTGCTGCTGGCGATGGCCAGCCACCGGCCCGTGGATGCGGCGCGCTCGACTCCGAGCACGCAGAGTTCCTGCACCCAGTCCCACTCGAGCAGCGGCCAGTCCTTATAGTCCACCAGGCCCCAGCACTCGGTCGTAATGAGCGGCCTATGGATTTGCTGCGAAACGGCGGCCATCGCGTCGATGTCGTGGGTGAGCCCCTCCTGCCAGTAATCCGGGCGCGCGCGAAAGGTTTCCGCCGCTTTCAGGCTTAAGTTCGTGTAGTCCTTATTGTCGAAGCGCGCATAGTGATAGCCGGTGAGCTGATAGAACTCGCCGCCGCGCGATTGCGCCATCCAGATGTGCGGATCGAGCAGGTCGAAGTAGCTGAGGTCGTGCTGGCCGAAGGCGGCCAGGTTTCCCGTCGCGACGGAAAAGAAGAGCGGAAGTTGGGGATAGCGGTCGCGCACCAGGGCGATCGCCTTCTGCATCCAGTCGAGTGACACTGGCTGATCCCATTCGCCGTAGGAGATGTGCGGCTTGACGAAGGGCGCCCAGTCGTCGCCCGGCCATTCGTTGCAGAGATCGGTGTAGAGGATGGACGAGAGGAAGCCGGCCTGGTCGATCAGCTCGAGGGTGCGGATCCAGTTCGCGGCCATCTTTTCCGGGCCGGTGATGGTCATGCGCGTATCGGCGTCGTCTTTGCGGTACCAGGTGGAGAGGCCGACCATCACGCCGCGCTGCCGGCACTTACCCAGGAACTCGAAAAGCGCCGGCAGCAGCGTGATGCGGTTCACGTCGGGCGAGCCCCAGCATTGCGTGCTCCACTCCGGCCACAGGGTCCACGTCTTGTGCGGATCGGCGGCGAGCAGATGTGGAAACGGATCGATGCGGACGGCGTTGTAGCCGCGGTCGCAGAGCTCATCGAGGGCGCGGTCCCAGTCTTCGAAGCCAGCGCCGGGCCAGCGGCGCTCGATCCAGGAGAACTCCCACATGGTGATGGCGCGGGGATGCCTGACGGGGACGCTGGCGGCTTCCGGCGGCGCTTCGGTGGGGGCGCTCGCAGCGTTTTCGAGACGAGCCTTTTTTGGCGCGACCATCATGGTGGACGCGGCTCCGGCGAGGAATTCTCTGCGATTCATGCTGGCCCTCCGCTGTGCGGGTCCAGTCTACGACGGAGAGGATCGGGTTCAGCAGATGCGCGGCAGTTGCTCGCCGAAGAGCACATCGACCACGCGCGTGCCGCCGACGGTAGTCTTCATCAACACCATACCCGCGGGCTGCTCGACGACTTCGCCGATGACGCAGCTGTCTGCGCCCAGAGGGTGGTTGCGCATGGCAGCGAGCACTGCGTCGGCAATCGACGGCGCGATGATGGCGACCAGCTTGCCTTCGTTCGCGACGTAGAGAGGATCGAGGCCGAGCAGCTCGCAGGCGCCGCGAACCGTTTCGTGCACGGGAATTTCGGGTTCGCGCAGGATCATTCCGGTTCGCGAGCGGACGGCGATCTCGTTGAGGACCGTGGCCACGCCGCCTCGGGTGGGGTCGCGCATGACGCGGACTCCGGGCAGATCGCCGGCGGCTTCGGCCGCGTCGAGCATTTCGCGGACCAAACTGTGCAGCGCCGCGCAGTCGCTTGCCAGCGCGCCCTCGAACTCGAGGTGCTCACGCTGCGAGAGGATGGTGATGCCGTGGTCGCCGATATATCCACTCAACAGAATCTTGTCGCCGGGACGGGCGCGGTCGGCAGAAAGCTGCGTGGGACGCTCGACCAGGCCAATGCCCGTAGTCGTGATGAAAACTTTGTCGCCTTTGCCGCGGTTGACGACCTTGGTATCGCCGGTGACGAGCTGCACAGCGGACTGCTGCGCCGCGAGGGCCATGGAATCCGCGACCCGCGCCAAATCGGTGGCCGCGAGACCCTCTTCGAGGATGAAGGCGGCAGCCAGATAGAGCGGCGTGGCTCCGCCGACGGCAAGATCGTTGACCGTGCCGTTGATTGCCAGAGTGCCGATGTCGCCGCCGGGAAAGAAGATCGGCGTTACGACGAACGAGTCGGTAGTGAAGGCGAGACGGGCGCTGCCGACCTGGAGAATAGCCTGATCGTCCATCCGATCGAGCGTCGGATTGCGGAAGCGGCTGACGAAAACCTTTTCGATGAGCTCGGCGGAAAGCTTGCCGCCGCTGCCGTGGCCCAGCACGATCTGCGGGTGGTTGAAGATGGGCAGCGGGCAGGCGCCGAATGGGCCGAGCGCGGCGGATTCGGCGGTCTGCACGGGAGTATCGTCAATTTTGCTGGTGCTCATCGGCGAAGATCTCCAATGCCGACGAGATCCGACTCTCTGAGGTGGCGTCCGTAGGCGTAGTAGGCGGCGCAGGCGCCCTCGGCCGAGACCATCGTCGCTCCAAGCGGACGCTGCGGCGTGCACTCGGTCCCAAACGCCGGGCAATCGTGCGGCTTTTTGATGCCCTGCAGGATCAGGCCGGCGATGCAAACGGCCGGCTCCTGCGTGTCAATCGCTGTGACGCTGAAACGATGCTCCGCGTCGAACGCGCGGAACTCGTCGCGCAGATGGAAGCCGCTGTCGGGGATGGTTCCCACACCCCGCCATTTGCGGTCGCTGACTTCGAAGACCTTCGCGATCAGATCCTGCGCCGGGCGATTGCCGCCGCGAGCCAGTACGCGCGAGTACTGGTTTTCGACTTCGCCGCGCCCTGATTCGAGCTGTTCGACGACCATGAGCACGCCTTCGAGGATGTCGAGCGGTTCGAATCCGGTGACGACGATGGGGACGTGGTAACGCGCAGCCAGCGGCTCGTACTCGCTGTAGCCGACCACGGCGCAAACGTGACCGGGGCCGAGAAACCCCTGCACGCGATTTTCCGTCGAACTGAGGATGGCTTCGATGGCCGGGGGCACCAGCACGTGCGATACGAGCAACGAAATATTCGCGAGGCCGCTCTGGCGCGCCTGCCACGCCAGCATCGCATTGGCCGGAGCGGTGGTCTCAAAGCCGATGGCGAAGAAGACCACTTGCTTGTCGGGATTCGCGCGGGCAATCTTCAGGCAGTCGAGCGGCGAGTAGACCACGCGCACATCGCCGCCCTGCGACTGAATGCTGAACAGGTCGCCGCTGGAGCCGGGGACGCGCAGCATGTCGCCGAAGGAACAGAAGATGACGTCGGGGCGACGCGCAATGGCGTGGGCCTTGTCGATCATCTCCAGCGGCGTGACGCAGACCGGGCATCCCGGCCCATGCACCAGCTCAATGCCCCTGGGCAGCAGATGATCGATGCCGTTCTTCACGATGGAGTGGGTCTGGCCGCCGCAGACTTCCATGATGACCCACGGTCTGGTCTGGGCCTTGCGGATGCGCTCGACCAGCTTCGCGGCGATGTCGGCGTCGCGATACTCATCGATGTACTTCATGCCGCGCCCCCGCTTTTGCCCGACATTTCAGGGATGTCGAGCTCGCCCAGTTGGTCCAATTCCGCCAGCGCCTCGTAGGTGCGTTTGGCTTCTTCCTCATCGACGCGGCTGATGGCAAAGCCGACGTGGACGAGCACATAATCGCCCACCTGGGTTTCCGGCACATAGTCGAGACAGGCCTCGCGGGAGACGCCGCCAAACTGCACACGCGCCATGTGCATGCCTTCGCTGCTGAAGACTTCGACGACTTTGCCGGGTATCGCCAGACACATGATCTCAACTCCCTGGCCAGAGGATTGTCGGGTACGGTTTGCCTCGGACGCTACGCTCCGGGATGGCGCCTGTCAAACCCCGAGTTTCGCCGCCACGGTGGCCTTCAGGGTACGCGGATTTCAGGGTTGGGCCGTGTGACGTATGTACTTGTCAGCCCAGGCTATGAAGTACTTCATATTCGGGGCGTCGGTGTGACCGCCATCGTCCTGGCGCCAGGCAAGCTGGCCTTCGAGCAGTCCCTGGTTGACGGCGGGCATGGGAGCCGTGCGGAAGTCGCTGCCCACGGTAAAGTCGGGGGCGCTGAGGCCCCTGGCGCCGAGCAGAGTCCACACGCGGCTGGCGTCGACGGTGGCCATCCAGCTGCCTTCGTGATCGAGCCAGTGCGCGTCGCCTTTAGCGGGGATGCCGTAACTAATAAACGTGAGGCGCGGCGCGCAGAGGGCGATGAGCTCGTTGGAGTCGACGGGAATGTCGCCGGGATTCATGCTGCCGAAGGTAGACTGGGACGCGCCATATTTCATGAAGTTGCCGGCCATCCAGTAGTACTCGCCTCCCGTGAGGCTCTCGACGGCTTCGCCATAGTTGCGGCGCAGCAGCGTGGCGCCGCCTTTGCCGGACGAGCCGACAAGGACCATGGCGAAGCGCGGATCGAAGGCCATGGTGATAAGCGCGGCTTTGCCATAGCGGGAGACGCCTTCGATCCCGACGTGTTTGGCGTCGACAGCGGGATCGGTTTCGAGGTAATCGAGGCCGCGTCCTGCGCCCCAGGCCCACGCACGCAGCGCGCCCCAGTCGTCGGGCTTGCGGGGCTGGCCATGGTTCACGAGGCCGATGATGCCGCGAGTGAGGCCCGCGCCATCGTCGGCCTGCACGCTGGTTGGGTCGAGGAGGGCGAATCCCCAGCCATCGGCGATGAGCTGCCAGGTGTTGGGCAGGCCGCCATCCTCGTTGAGCTGCGGAAATTGGAACGGCGTGTTCTTGAATGGCTCCCAGGCGGGATGATCGGCGAAGACCTGCCTCAGGGACGGGTCCTGCTGGATGAGCAGCGCTTTCCACGCGGCGTTGATGCGATCCATGTCATCGCCGCGCGGCTCGTTGGGCGCGGGGAAGCCGGCGGGCCCGAACATCATGAGCACCGGGACGGGGCCTTTGGCAAAGGCCGGCGTGACGAGGGTCATGTGAATTTTGACGCTGATCGCGGGATAGGACGAGTTGTCGACCTGACCGATGAGGTCTTTCGCGATCACGGGTGTGAAACCGATGCGCTCGTGATCGACTGCGGTGACGGTCCACGTGACCTTCGGGACGTCTTTGGGGACGAAGCCATAGACGTACTTCGAGTACTGCTCGACGATCTGGGGACGGCGCTCGTCCCACCAAATTTTGGCGGTTGTGACTTTCTGGCCGTTGTTGAGGGTCAGCGGGTCGGGATAATTCGTATAGGGGTTGGCCTTCGATTCGTCGTAATTGGCGTGGTTGGGCGCTTTCTCATCGCCACTGGGGCCGGGGCGCAGCGTCTGGATGCCGAGCTGGCGCATCATGTTCTGCTGATCCTGCTCGGCGGTGACAGTGACGGGCGGCGGTTGCGATGAGGACGTTTGCGCAGCGGCGGCGGGCACGGCGATGGCGGAAACGACACAGAGAAAAGCGAGTGCCAGGGGCAGGGATGGACGCACGGGACCTCCGCGGCTGATATGCTGACGGCGTTCTGCAGGATTTACTTCGGGACCCATACTAAATGCAGGCCATGAAGAACGCACGCGACGGATGGAGATTTCTGGCGCTGGCTGTCGCTCTGGCGGGGCTGGCAGCCGCGCGGCCTGCGCTCGCGCGCGACAAGCAGCCGGTGTGGATTGCCACGTGGGGCGCGGCGCAGCAGATTCCCGAACCGCAGAATGCGCTGGCCGCCGACGATCTCAGCCATGCGACGGTGCGCGAGATCTTTCACTTGTCGGTAGCAGGCGATCTGCTTCGTGTGCAGCTGTCGAATGCATTCGGCACTGCGCCGCTGCACTTCACGTCGGTGCATATCGCCCGGCCGCTGGCGACAGATCGTCCGGCGGTGGACCCGGTGAGCGATCGAACTCTGACCTTTGCGGGAGCGACAGACGTCACGGTGCCGGCCGGCGCCGAGTATGTTTCCGACCCCATCGAATACCCGGTGGCCGCGCTGTCGAATTTGGCGGTGACGTTCCACCTGGATGCGCCGCCGGCGCGGGAGACCGGACACCCGGGATCGCGGGCGACGAGCTACTACCTGCACGGCGACGAGACCGGCGCGCCCGATCTGGTGGGTGCGGAGACGGCGGAGCACTGGTACCAGATCTCGGAAATCGACGTGCTGGCTGCGCCGGGGTCAGCGTCGATCGTGGCGCTCGGCGATTCGATCACGGATGGTCATGCGACCACGACCAACGGGAACGATCGCTGGACCGATGTGCTGGCTGCGCGGCTGCAGGGATCGCCAAAGACGCAGAACGTTGGCGTCGTGAATGCGGGGATCGGCGGCAATCATCTGCTGACCGATGGGCTGGGACCGAATGCGCTCGCGCGCTTCGATCGTGACGTTCTGGCGCCGGCCGGCGTGCGCTGGGTAATTGTCTTCGAAGGAGTGAATGATCTGGGCGGATTGACGATGCATGGTGAAGTGTCCGCGGCCCGTCATGCCGCGCTGGTGCAGCGCATGGAGGCGGCGTATCAGCAGATCATCGACCGAGCACACGCGCATGGAATCCGAGTGATTGGGGCGACGATCACGCCGTATGCCGGGTCGGGCTACTATCATCCCGGGCCACAGAACGAGGCGGACAGGCAGGCAGTGAATGCGTGGATCCGCGCCGGGCATTTCGATGGTGTGGTTGATTTCGACGCGGTGGTGCGCGATCCCAGCCAGCCCGATCGCATGCTGCCGAAGTACGATTGCGGCGATCATCTGCATCCTTCGCCGGCGGGTTACAAGGCGATGGGCGAGGCTATCCCACTGAAGCTCTTCGCGAAGTAGGATGCAGGCGTTGATATTCTGCAAGGCGATGGACGGGAGGGGACGTTGAAGGTTGCCGTGCGCATCGGATTTCTGGCGCTGGCTCTTTGCGGCGCGTCCGGGCTGCTGCGGGCCCAACAGCCGCCGGTTGTGCGCATGCAGAACGGCGCGTCGCAGCTTGTGGTCAACGGCAAGCCGTTTCTTATGCTGGCCGGTGAGCTGGGCAATTCGTCGGCGGGAACGGCTGCGGAGGCGGACGCCATTCTGCCGAAGCTGGCTCGGCTGCACTTCAATACGGTGCTGATGCCGGTGGCGTGGGACGAGATCGAGCCGGAAGAGGGGCGGTTCGATTATTCAATTCTCGATCACTGGATTGAGGTGGCGCGGCAGCAGCACATGCACCTGGTCTTTCTGTGGTTCGGAAGCTGGAAGAACGCCTTCTCGGAATATGCGCCGGAGTGGGTGCTGCGCGATACGCAGCGGTTCCCGCGCGAAATTTCTGCCGACGGTGTGGCGCTGGACATCTTGTCGCCGCTCGGGCAGGAGACGGCGCGCTGCGACGCCCGAGCCTTCACGGCGCTGATGCGGCACCTGCGCGAGGAGGATGCTGCGCAGCAAACCGTGCTGATGGTGCAGGTGGAGAACGAGATTGGATTCGTCGGAGTGGGCGGGCGGGACCGCTCCGATGCGGCGAATCGGCTGTTTGCAGACCCAGTTCCTGCGGAACTCGGCGCGGCTTTGAGGGCGCATCCGGCGCAGATATCCAGGGAGCTGGCGTCGCGATTCAATCCCCATGCCGCGACATGGAAAGAGATGTTCGGCGACACGGCCGATGAAGTCTTCATGGCATGGGAGTACGCGAAGTTTGTGGACCAGGTGGCGGCTGCTGGTAAGGCTGCTTATGCGCTGCCGATGTATATGAACGCGCAGTTGCCGGCGCCGCGGGAACAGGCGGGCGATTATCCCAGCGGCGGCCCGTATCCGCTGCTGCAGGCGATTTACCGGGCAGGAGTGCCAACGATCGACTTCTACGCGCCCGACATTTACTGGCCGGATTTTGAGGAGTGGGTGGAGCGGTATCAGGCAGCTGGGAATCCTGCGTTTGTGCCGGAGGCGCGGCTCGACGTTGCTGCGGCGAACGCCTTCTATCTTTACGGCGAGGCGCGCGGGTTTGGATTCTCACCGTTTGCTGTCGACTCACTCGACGTGGGCAGCGCCAAGCCCGGAGATGGGCCGAGCATCGCCGACGTCTACGGCGTGCTGGGGCCGATGAGCGACGCGATTCTCGATGCGCAGCAGAGGGGCGCTATTCGCGGGCTGGTGCTGCACGCCAACAGCTTGCGGCCTTCCCAGACGTTTTCTCTGGGCGGATTTCTGATGCGCACCACGCTGGCGCGGTCGTGGCCCACTATGCAGCTCGGAGAGACGGACGGCGCGATGCTGGCGCTGCAATCAGCCCCGAACGAATTTCTCATCGCGGGCAGCGGGCTTTCCGTCACATTCCGGCGCGATCCCGATGCGGACGGCCAAATCGCCGGGATCGCCAGCGTGGAGCAAATGAAAGATGTGAATGGGCAGTGGGTGACGGAAAGACAGCTGAACGGCGATCAAACCGACCAGGGACGGCAGTTGCTGATGGATCCGCACCAGGTGCGCGTCTATCGCGTGCGGCTCTACGTCGGAAGTGCACAGCACTGAGGGATCCCGAGTCGCGCGGCGCGAGACAGGAGCCGGCCTTCTGCATCCCAACTAAAGAAAGTGCGATGCTAATTTCGCGGAGGATTATTGATCTATGGCCGATTTTCAGGGCACATCCATCACCTGGCTGGGACACGCCACCGTTCTCATCGAAACGCCCAAGGGCACGAAGATCCTGATCGACCCGTTCATCGAGCACAATCCCAAATTCCCCAAAGGCTATAAGCTTCCCGAAAAGATCGATCTGCTGCTGCTGACGCACGGGCACATGGACCACATCGCTGACGCGCTGCCGGTCGCGAAGAAGCATGGCCCCCAGGCCTTCGGCATGGTGGAGCTGATCGGGTATCTGCAATCGAAGGGGCTCGACGAAAACAAGGCGGTGGGGATGAACGTGGGCGGCTCGCACACCCATGCCGATGTGATGTTCACGCTGACTGAGGCACGGCACTCCTCGAGCGCGGAGGACGGCGGCAAGATCGTCTACTGCGGCGATCCAGCGGGTTTCGTCGTCGCGATCGACGGCGGCCCCGTGATCTACCATGCTGGCGACACGGCCGTGTTTTCTGATATGCAGCTGATTCGCGAGCTGCATCATCCCACGCTGGCCATGCTGCCCATCGGCGACCACTACACCATGGGGCCGAAGGGCGCGGCGCTGGCGGCGAAGTTCGTAGGAGCGAAGACCGTGCTGCCGATTCACTGGGGAACGTTCCCTGCGTTGACGGGAACGCCGGCTGCGCTCGAGAAGGAGCTGCGCGGAAGCGGAGTGACGGTGATCCACACCGAACCGGGGAAGGCGGTAAGCTAGCGCGCGATCAAAAAGGCATGCGGGCAGTGAAAATGAGAGCGTGGTTGTAAGTGTGAAACTCTGAAGTCGCGATCTGCATGCCGACGCCGAAGACCAAACCCAGGCGCTTGTGGATGGGAAAGCGGCTGACGGCTCCCGGCGTAATGAAGCTCTGCACTTTGCCGTCGTGGTCGCCGCCTTTGTAGTAGATCGTGTTGAACTCAACCTCGGGCCAGAGCGAAGGCGTGTGCGGCGCAGGCTTCGCCGGCCCAATTTTGTATTGAAAGGCCGTGTTCCAGGTGATGGGCCGTCCGTATTTTTCGCCGCTGGCGACGGGGATCTGCGCGCCGAGCGTCGATTGCGCGTCGACTCGCCCGAATCCTTTGCCGACAGCCACCGTCGGGCTGACGGTGGCATTCACCTGACCATTGCCATGCGTGCCGGTGGGAATGCTGCCGCCAAGAAATCCGGTGATGATGGCGTTACCGTGCTCTTCATTGCGGGCGAGAAACCGATACTTGCCGAGGAAGCTGACGTCGCCCCAGCCGTCTTTGGTGGTGGGCGAATTGTGCTCCGTGTAGGCCGGCAGGTTGAAAAGCAGCTCAATGCGCTCGGCGGGAATCAGTTCCAGCCCCTTGCCGTTGTCGATGACCC
>Ga0335072_10014640_pt1 | contig 11145 bp, 13 predicted proteins | sample Lox_Sample_21_FD_206725 | JGI IMG/M metagenome (GOLD analysis project Ga0335072, IMG submission 206725) | Soil microbial communities from Loxahatchee National Wildlife Refuge, Florida, United States - Lox_Sample_2.1 | ecosystem: Environmental > Terrestrial > Soil > Wetlands | place: USA... | reverse complement strand
GTTGATCGCGAGGGCCTGGCTCAATGAGCTTTTGGGCGCAGCAAAGCGGGCCGCCCATGGTGGGGACGGGATCTCCGGGATCGTAGACATAAGTGTCCGACGGTTCTGACTTGGGCATAGAAGTTGAAAGCGAACCATTGCCCCGCAGCGAATTTGCCTTGCCCCGTGAATGAAGAAAATATTTGACGTAGTGGGCTTCCGGCGGAGGCCAATCATCCTCCTGACGATATTCATTCACGCCCATGACGAAAAGCTTCACGGGTTTGTCGGTGGCGAACTGATTGTGAATGCCTTTGAACAGGTAGTCATACCAATCCAGAATCACATCAACGTACCGATTCTCCAAAGCGTGAGGACCGAAATCCACATCGCCGATCTTACGGCCGAAACCTGCATGACCGCCAATCTGCATCAGCAGATGCTGCTGGGTGCGAGCAGCCTCCGTCGCCCCATGGGCTTTTACGCCCATATAGTTGTGCAGCGTGCCGTCGCTAAAAATGTCATACCAGCCGCCGACATTGAGCGCGGGCACGGTGATGTTGGAAAAATGTTCCTCAATCGACCACTGCTTCCAATATTCGTCATAATCCGGATGCGCCAACCAGTCGAGATAATACGGCGCAATGGATGCGGTGAGCTGAGCGTCCGCCGGCAATTGCCCGAAGTTAAATACCGGATAGCTGGCCAGAGGAAGCGTGGGCGCACCCACCCGCGCATCAGTGTTCTTATCAATCACACGGTCAAGCGTGTTGCGCGCCAGTTGCGTGGTCCAGTTCTGATCGAACCATTGCTCAAAGGCTCCGCCCTGGTAGGTCCAGTTATCGTGATAGTTACTGCCCGTGATCTCGGGCGCGATTCCCGCAAGGTGCGGAGGAGCGCTGATGGCGGCCAGCATCTGCGTCGCTCCCACATAAGATCCTCCCATCATCCCGACCTTACCGTTCGAGTAAGGCAGCGACGCTGCCCATTCCACCGCATCGTAGCCATCGGCCTGCTCATACCTAAACGGATACCATTCGCCTTCGGAGGTATAGCGGCCGCGCACATCCTGAATGATCAAGACGTAACCGCGCGGCACTATCTTGTAGGCTGGCGAGACTGCCCAGTTCACACTCTTGTCATAGGGCGTCCGCATCAGAATGACAGGAAATTTGTCTGACGACTTGGGGCGATAGACGTCGGCATAAAGGCAGACGCCATCGCGCGTCTTCATCGCTACTCCGTGCTGGACGATGATGTCGGTAGAGGCAACCACCGGCGCGGCTTGGGACCGGAGGGACGGTGAGGAAAGCACGAAAAAACTGACGCTAGTGACGACTAAGATCAGACGCAGGATACGAATCGACATTTTCATCCCCGCGAAGCTCCTTAGGAGTTAGGATACTGGGAAGCCGCCTCACGGCGCGCAAATCTCGTCGCCGCATCGGATGAGTGGCATCGCAGGTGATTGGCATAATAGCGCACAGTTCGGATCACCGCAGCGCGCCGTTCACAGCCCTTAGGTCGGCTCTTAGCTATCGCAGCGGAGCGGTCATGTCTCTGCGCAAACTATGCTTCTACGCGATGCTTGCCACGATGCTCACCTTCGCGGCGACCAATAAGCTAAATCGTCGTCTTAAAGAATTTGATGTGGCGGAGATCGACACTCGGGCGAACGGTCTGTAGCTCCCTGGCCGCTTCCGTGCGAAAAGCGAAATCCCGGCAGCGGATTTTCTTCTCGCCCAATCCAAGAGTGCCAAGAGTCTGGGAGCTGGAAAGTTGCTGGTGGCCAGCCGGAACCTCGGCGATCCGCATTTTGCCAAAACCGTCATCCTGCTAGTTCACCATGATGCACAAGGCGTACTCGGACTCATTTTCTACCGGCGCACGCACGGATATCCCGCTTTCGCGAGTGCTTGAGAGTGTGAAGGCGGCGAAAGACCGTTCCGACAACTAATTCGAATCATTAAAATCGATCAGCAACGGGGCACCTTGCCATTGTTTGTGTTGGGTTCTACCGCTGGCAGAAGGGACTGTTCGAGAACGGAGCCCCCGCTTTTCAGTCTCAGGAGCGTCCCCACCGCCAAGTTGAGGAGAAGCAGAAACGGATCGAGTTCTTTGAGAAGAAGGTGCAGACCAAGGACGAGGTCTGGCTGAGCTGATGGCGGAGCACATCGCGCTAAAAAAGAGTCTTGGGGAACTCTAACCGGGATTTGGGTGCCGCATGATGGGCGGGATTTAGTCGTGGATTTCGTCCGGCGCCGGTCGGAGAAGGCCGAGATCGGTGTCGGACGGTTCATCCCGTGGCTCGGCGTGACCGCCAGCAAGTTTTATGATTGGCGGCAACGCTACGGATGCGTCAACGAGCACAACGGTTGGGTTCCCCGTATTTCTGGTTGGAGCCGTGGGAGAAAGAAGCAATCATCCGGGTCCATCTGAAGAACCCGCTGGAAGGCTATCGGCGGCTGACGTTCATGATGCTCGACGCGGACGTTGTGGCGGTTAGTCCGGCGAGTGTTTGGCGAGTGTTAAAGCAAGCTGGATTACTATTCCGGTGGAAGAGCAAACCTTCGCGCAAGGGAACCTGTTTCGAGCAGCCGCATCAGCACTGGCATATCGACGTTTCCTACATCAACTTGTGCGGCACGTTCTATTACTTGTGCAGAATTCTGGATGGGTTCAGTCGTTACCTCGTGCATTGGGATCTGCGTGAGTCCATGCGAGAAGCCGATGTCGAAGTGATCCTACAGCGAGCTAAGGAGAAGTGCCCGGAAGCAAAGCCGCGAATCATCTCCGACAATGGCCCACAGTTCATTGCTCGCGACTTCAAGGAGTTCATTCGCATCTCAGGCATGACGCATGTCCGAACCTCGTCTTACTATCCACAGTCGAACGGCAAGATTGAGCGCTGGCACAAGTCGCTGAAAAGTGAGTGCATTCGACCGGGAACACCGTTGTCGCTGGAAGATGCGCGGCGTCTGGTCGAGGGCTACGTGGAGCATTACAACAACGTCCGCCTGAACAGTGCCACCGGCTACATCACTCCGAAGGACGTGCTGGCGGGGCGTCAGCAGGAGATCCATGCAGAACGCGACCGCAAGTTGGAAGCCGCCAGACAGCAACGCCAGAGTCACCGCCGCCAAGCCGCGTGAAGAGTGTAGCGGCCAGCCACTGGGATGTCGGACAGCCAGGGAAAGCTATTTTGACGCACAGCAGATGAGCGACTATCCGTGTTCCACCGACTAACGTCAAAGCCAACCTGGTTTTTGCAAGCCTACTCAGGCTTACTAGTGCGGGTCACGAGTGCCTGTGCCATCTTTCGCGGAATAGTCAGCCCATGCCGATGGCGCGAGTTCGTCGAACCTACAATTGCGAAACGGGTTGTTGAGACAGCTCAGGTGAACATCAAACGCACGTTTCACGGGTACCCCGGCGGACTGCACAACGCAAGTTGCGAGCTCATTTGCGGGAAACTTAAAGACGCCGTGACTAACCCACACCTGATAGTCCTGACTGCTGCACGGGCCGCACTCAAAGCTCGCCGCGTCTCTCCGAGTCGCGACTCCATATCCACGGGGCACCAGCTGCCGATAGGCATTGTAGTCTACGCGCTCCACCCTATATTCCCAGACACCCGTGTCGCTCATATAGAGCGTTCCGTCTCGAACTTCAAACTGCGCACCGACAACCCACGAACGGACCCCGATGTAAGGAAGAGTCGTATAAAAAAATCTGGCCTTTCTGTCTAGTAACGGAATCCGTGGAAGCTGAGTCATGATCTGCAACAGAAACCAGCAATCCCGCGGCGTGCACGTCGTCTGGGGCCTCCGTGGGAAGGTCACGTTCCCGTGGTCATCGACCATCGGGTTGTCTAGATCAGGAGCCCGAGGCAGCAATTTCCTCTGCATCGCGCTGCCCCCGTTACGAATCATGATGTCCTGAACCTCGGGAAAGCCGGCGGTCGCGAAGTCAAGAGATCTTAGGTCAGCAAAGAACGCCTCTGCTCTACGACGCTGATAGACCGAGTCGAGATATAGGAATAGCCAGCTACCAGCAATCGATACGAGGATCAGTCGAGCCACCCAGCGCAAGGTGGCGCGAAATCGAGGGTGGGTATCAGTTCTCTTTGAGTAAGTGTCGATCACATCAAATAGTCTAGACCCCACCGAAAGTCCCTGAGTTCCCAGCACAAGTGACGTAAGAAAGCGATTACATTCACGATTCGGGTCTGGCCCGGTCTGGGTTCGGGCGGAATCAGGGCCAAAGCGGATGTTGAGAAATGGCAGGTCGTTGCGGAGCTACAATGAACCTGCCGGGTGAAACGGAAGCGGGCACTGCGGGGACGCAACCATGCCGAGGGATAACCCGCAGGGCTCATCGAGACGATGAACGGGGGCGTGAGGACTGGTTCTTGCGCCCGCCCAAGCTCCATCGGATCGAAAGACCCCCATGCCTTGAAAATCCCCGCCCGTAGGGCGGAATACTTACTAACGGAGAACGTCGCTTCTCCATTTCAGGCTGAACCAGCACAGAGTGAATTCTTTGTTCATTTTCTTAGACAAAGGTTTTTCTCTGACAAAGGTCTTTCTTTCGCCGAGTCAGCCACTGTCGCCATGATTCCATCCGCACTCTCGAGGAGCGATTCGTTCGCTCGGTGCATGTTGGGCGTTCTTGTTTCAGCCGGTGCTGCCATCTGATTACCGACCTGTCGTTTCACTTAACAGTGGAACGCGGGCCATTATGCTCAAACGAGCACGAAGAACTCATCTCATCTGATTTCGTCAATCAATGCGGCCAATCTAACTTTGACCAAATACCGGAGGCAACTTGAAAGCACCAGTCAGAGATTGTCAAAGGGATTGACCGACGCCAGGAGTTCGAGAAACTGCCAAGTTCACACTAAACGACTCATTTCCTTACTGAAGCAGTCGGGACAAACGCCATGATTGAACTCCGCGTCGCTATGTGTGCGAACGTAGTTCTCGATTTCCATCCACGTCTCAGGATTTGTCTCGATCTTCTTACAGTAGGAACAGATCAAGAGCGTGCCACGGAGCGTTTTGATTTCATCCGAGGCAGTTTGGAGCTGCTGGTTCGTGGTGACGAGACTGTCCATCGCGCGACGACGCTGGCGGTCCAGCACGGCAACCATCACCGAAAGTGAGATGAAGACCGCGATTCTTATTCCATTCCCGACGGTCAAGTCAAAAACCCCCGGTGTCTGGTCAAAATACCAGTCGAAGGCGAGCACAGAGAGAATTGCAGTGCAGATTCCCGCAATGCTGCCTTCGTATCGGCTAACCAGAATGACAGCAGCGACGAACAGTAAGTCTCGACTGTGGAACATTCTCGGCGCGAGTGGGAATGTAAGAAGCGTGGCAAGGGCAAACGCAGCCACGACCACGGCCGACTTGTGAAAAAAGCGCCGCCCAACAGGTATTTGGGTCAAGAGAGAAACTCCTCCCATTATCGTAGTTTTCTCAGTAGGTCTACAAATAATATCCAAGGCCAGAGAATATCGTCCTCAACGAGCCGTCCTTCATGCCCACAACCTCGATCCAGCGCTCCTCATAAGCGTCCCCTTCCAAAATGATGTCTGGTTGTCCATCAGCGTTGACGTCAGCCAAATCTACTGGAGACCATGTCGTCACTGTGTTTTTATCAGCATCAGTTTTTTGACATGGCACCTTGCGAAGCAGGGACACCCCAGAATTCTGGCCGACGATCGCAATCACTTGACAGAGCGTCATGTCTGATCCTTCGATGTGATCGTAGTACGCCTCCGCCAGCGACCACTCCAACCCAATCGGCTTCCACACGGTAAAGAAGATTTGCCCCTTCGGCTTGGCGGGTAAACCAAGACCCCGCAGTTTGCTAAAAAGGATATCGCGCAATTCAGCCGATAGCTCACCCTGTTGTTTGCAATGCCTCACGTCGTCGGCCCATTCGCACTCGTAGCGCGCCAGTACCCTGAAATTCGGGTGCTCTGTTGGTTGGCGAATCTCGCAGCCGTAATCGTGGCCGTACCCTTGCAGGCCCCGACAGTAGTGAGTTTTTACAAATGATTTCACATTCTGGCATTGGGCATCGGTGCAAGGTGGACGGTGCGGGTCCTTCTCAGAATGGCTACCTTTCTGCCCGAGAGCGATGCTAAACGCAAGTGTTACGAAGAAGAACCAGCGGAATGCGAACATCAGCGACATAATAGGGTTCGTTTAAGCCTGCGTAGGCACGATTGGCAATACCGGCGATACCGTAGGGCCATCCTCGAGCTGATGCATACTTCCTTAAGACTTCCACATCTTTCCGTCTCTAGAATCGCTTTCGTGCAGGCGGGTGTGCGAGGAGGGTGACAGATAGGCAGGACCGCCTGCATGAATTGTGTTCATGTCAGAAGCGAAAGCGATCCTGAGCTGAACTCGCCTCGACGAGGCATCTTCTCCGGCTCCTTGACAGCAGTGAAGCGGTTGATTAACCTACGGTCAAGTAGGGCTTCTCGTGGTAAAGCGAACCTCAACCATCATCCTTTCCATTGTTACCGCTGTAATATTGGCCTGTGTCGTGCCCATTGCCGACCAGCCCGAAACTCCTTTCAACGAAGCTGATACTCCGGTCAATCAGGCTACGGTCATCGCTCCGGTAAGGATTGCTTCCCCGAGTGAAATGACGCCCTTGCTCCCGGCATTCAGAGCCACAAGTGGTCAAAAGACGTCACGAATGCCAGTGGAACCGAAACCCGCGCCGATGTACAGTGCTTCAGTCCCGCTGCGTTCTCTTCTCTGTACGTTCCTCATCTGAAATCCACTCACGCATAGGGTCATTGTTCACTCTAACTCCCACGGTGCTTGTCGTCTTTCTAGGGTGATTTACAGGCCCTGTGTTTTCCGGCTCGCTTCGATCTGGGGGAGGATCGGATGCCGGACAAGAACGACCCGCGTTGCATACACGATAGGTCAGCGTGGGTCGTTTCTGAATGAGTCTGAAATAGAAGGAGATTTCATGCGTACTCACGATATCTTGTGGAAGCAAACCTTCCGCGATGCGCTATTGGAGTTAGACCCGGAAGCCCTACGACAAAAGGTGGATGTCGCGAAAAATGAGATTGAGGGGAGGCTGTCGGTTCTACGCTCAACCTCCAATCCAGATTACATCGAAATCTCGGAGCTAACCGATGCTCTAGATACTATTTATGCCCTTGGACTCCTGACCCGGCGAGCAGCGAATCGATGAGTTGAGAGCAGAGGAGACCTGATTTGCAGAGTTTCGCGGAAGCGGTCAAAGGAACGGGTATCTTCAAGCAGATTACGGCCAAGAGCCTTCAGCGGGCGGTCGCAGAATGTCTGATTGCAGCCCTCGCGCTGATATCTTTGACTGCCATCAGCTATCGACTGCATGCCAATCTTGCGACAGCCAGCCTCCTCTTTGTGATCGTCGTAGTGCTGGTGTCCCGCATAGGAGGCTTCGTCTCGTCGGGTGCTACTTCCATCGTTGCCGCTCTGTGCCTCGCCCACCTGGCTCCACCTGCGCACTCGTTCCAGGTCGCTGACCCGCTCGATGCGATTGCGGTCATCGCGTTCTTGATGACTTCGGTCGTAATCGCCGGCCTCGTGTCTAACCTCCGCAGGATGACAGAAAAGGTCCTTTCAAGCGTAAACCGGGCGTTAATCGACGCCGAAGAGCGCGAACGTGCCCGAATCGCAAGGGATCTTCACGACGATATTGGTCAACGGATCGCCTTGCTGGCGATCAGGATCGATGAAATTTCGACAGATCTTCCCGATCCGGAGGTCCGAATCCAAACAGCCATCGAGGAATTACAGACACAAATCCATGAGCTAGCCGTTGACATACAAGGGCTGGCACATGCCCTGCACGTGCCGAAACTGGAACATTTGGGGTTGGTTGCAACCATGAGAAGCTTCTGCCACGAATTTGGACACCGGCATAGGGTGGCGATTGTCTATCGAAGCCGCGACTTGCCTATCGTTCCTCCTCCGGACGTCTCCCTCTCACTCTTCCGGGTTCTTCAGGAAGCATTGCACAACTCGGTAAAGCACAGTGGAGAGCAGCAATTTGACGTTGACCTATTCGAGGTATCGGGCACGATTCACCTTGTTGTGCGCGATGTGGGACTCGGTTTTAACGTTGAGAAAGCGAAGAAAGCAAACGGACTAGGTCTTGTCAGCATGCATGAGCGAATCCGATTGGTGAATGGAGAGCTTTCGATCGAATCGCAACCTGGTCGCGGCACCACCATACATGCCCGCGTGCCTATCGCCTCTGGAAACCGTTCGGCAAAGGCAGGTACATAAGGGAGAAGGCGAAATGGGTCCTGAAACTGAAAAAATTCTGCCTTCGGATTACAAACCACGAATTCTTCTCGCTGACGACCACAGTCTCATGCTCCAAACTATGTCGCGGCTATTGGAGCCTGAGTTTGAAATTGTAGGTGCGTTGCCCAACGGCGTTTTGGCAGTCGAGCGTTGTGCAGTTCTAAAACCTGACGGTGTCGTGTTGGACATCCGTATGCCCAGCATGGGCGGGTTCGAGGCTGCCCAAGAGCTGATACGTTCAGCGTCCTCAGCAAAGATTGTTTTTCTCTCCATCGAACAAGATCCTGAGTATGTTCGAATTGCAACATCAATGAAGGCCAGTTATGTATCCAAAGAGCGCATGTACCAGGATCTGATAGGTGCAATTAAGGAAGCTTTAGAGGGACGCTCATTTGTTTCCCCGCTTGGGTCCTCCGAGGCGGGAAGCTAGTCTTCATGCTCAAGGAAATATCCTCCTTCCGGTCGAGGGAGAAAAATGTCCTTGACTTCTGCTTTTATAGATTTTTCACCAACTTAGGCCCGCGAACGTCCCGCCTGGAGGGTCGGAGGAAAATAGTTTGTGTAGCTAGACGGGGCGTTGCGCGTCAACCCGGGTGGAGTATGGGTCGGCTGAGCGCCGGTACCGTCATCCTTCAGATTTCCTTGCGTAAGCTTTCGCAGACAGGCTGGACACACACCGTGACTGAACTCCGCGTCGCTGTGTCTAAGAACGTTCTCACTGGTACGCCAGCACTTGATCCGTGGAACCGCCCGATTGCGGACCTTAAGAAAAGAATAGGAAAGGCACTGAAGTCCATCGGCGTGCAATACCGAGACGTTACATTTGGCATCGACGATGTGCATTCTACGTTGGTCGAATTTAAAACCCGGTCCGATATACCTTGTAGTCGAGCATAAACCCGCGATTGACGCCAAAGGACGGAGCGCAAGACGGGCCATTGACGGACTGTGAACCCGAAACGGCACCGCTACCGACCCAACGTAGGGTTTGCCAAGAGATCGCCCTCAGCGTAGACTCGCGGCTCACAAGGAGTTGGGTCGTGCCCGAAACTCCTCAACCCAATTCAATCGAAAACTTCGCTCTATCCGACCGTCTGGATTCCTGGAAAGAGATCGCCGTCTATCTCAAGCGGGACGTCCGCACCGTACAGCGCTGGGAAAAGACTGAGAATCTTCCGGTCCGCCGCCATCTCCACGAAAAACAAGGTACCGTCTACGCCTTCAAATCGGAGATTGATGCCTGGAGTCATGATCGTCAGCCTCAGGACGGCAAAGAACCTGCCGACGACAGTGCGTCAAACGTGCTGACCGATACTGACGCAGTTCGAACGGACCCCAAGGGGGAAGCTACGAAGCCTGAGCCCGGGCCGGTTCACCGGTTGTTCACGCCAGTGGTCAAACGTTCTCTGGTGATCTTGGCTGTAGCAGCAGCTGGCGCGCTGGCGGCACATCTGCTCTGGCCCCAGCACCCCATGGTTTTGGCCGTTCTACTCTTCAAGAACCTCGGAGCATCTGACCGAGAAGCTATCGTTGACGGTTTCACCGCCGAGACCAAGACGCGGCTGGAACAAGTCCAACCCGAGCGAATGGGTGTTCTGCTGCCCACCAAGAGATACGCGGATCTTCCCGTCGACAAGGTTGCCGCCGAATTCAACGCCGCCTATGTTCTGCAGGGCGATGCCAGAATCGTAGGCCAGAAAGTATCCATTACCGCCCCGCTCTTCCGATCCGGTGCGCGCGGCAGCACTCCTCTCTGGAACGATGAGTACGAAGGCGACCTGCAGGACATCCAGCGAATTCAGAGTGACGTATCGGCGGCGATCGCCCGGGCAGTACTCCACGAGTTCCCCGGCAACCAGCCGACCCAGCAACTGAATACCGAGGCCTATAGGTCGCCACCACCACCAAGCTGGAGATAGTACGCCTGTCCGGGAGAAAGCTTTAACCCTCCGTTCGGAAAGGTGAACATTACTTGTCCGCAATTGGCAGTCTGAACGATTTTTGAGACTTGTGCCAAAGGCTGCCCTGTTGAGTTCAGCACAGTCAACGTCACATCCTCCAGCGATGGACCCGGATTAGCAACCACCAGTTCCACTTCCACGCTCGTCAGATTTGGCCGGGATGGAGTGAGGCTCTGGCGCACATTGTTACGCAAGGTCGTCCACGCCTTCGCCCATGCTGCTATGTTTGCTTGGTCCGGCGCGGGCGGCGGTGAAGCGTGAGCCGTTGCAGGCCCAACCTCAACCGTCACCCCAAAGACATTTTCGGGATTGATGCTGATGAGCAGGATTGACGCCTCCCCTTCAGCCACAGCCTTGAAACGCAGTACCCGGGTTGCACCGCCGGGGTTCGGTGGCATTTTGAGCGCTACACTCTCATAGCGGACCGCGGGAGACGAAATTTTGGGCCCCCATATTGCTGTGGTCCGATCGTCTGAGAGTGATTTCGATCGCCTGACCGACCGGAACGGAAACACGTTTCGCGTTGTCATTGCTACCGAGGGACAGTAATTTGGTGTCAGTGCCAGCAGCGCGTGACGTCCGGGACAGGCAGCAGCTCACCGCGAGTACTACCAGGATATAGGGAAAAGTTGCCTTCTTCCCATTTGATCACCCGACCATTTGACCAAGACATGTTCTTCATTCTAGGCCCATGAGAAAAGAATGGCTTCCAATCAAGGTCTTGCGAAGGAAACGCCGCGATCCAGTGCCCCGCGGCTTGCGCCAGTCGATCCAGATAGGCCGCGAAGCGTCTTTGCTGGGCGCCCGGCGCTACCGAGTTGGCGCTCATAACCGGCAACTTACATCAAAGGATGGCGGAGCGGCGCGGTTCT
>Ga0335072_10014639_pt1 | contig 11145 bp, 8 predicted proteins | sample Lox_Sample_21_FD_206725 | JGI IMG/M metagenome (GOLD analysis project Ga0335072, IMG submission 206725) | Soil microbial communities from Loxahatchee National Wildlife Refuge, Florida, United States - Lox_Sample_2.1 | ecosystem: Environmental > Terrestrial > Soil > Wetlands | place: USA: Florida... | reverse complement strand
CAGGTCAACGTGGGCCGGACCGGACGGGTTACCCCGTTCGCCGTGATGGCCCCCGTTGTCGTCAGCGGATCGACCGTCGAGCGAGCCACATTGCATAACGAGGACGAGGTCAAGCGCAAGGGCGTGCTCATCGGCGACACGGTCATCCTCCGCAAGGCCGGCGAGGTCATACCGGAGGTGGTCGGGCCGGTCCTTGACGTCAGGGACGGCACGGAGCGGGCCTTCGAGTTCCCGCGCGCCTGCCCGTCGTGTGGCACGACCCTCGGGCGCGATGAGGCGGAGGTTGACTGGCGCTGCCCCAACACCCGGGCCTGCCCGGCCCAGCTGCGGGAGCGGCTGTTCGGCCTGGCCTCACGGGGAGCCCTCGATATCGAGGTGCTCGGCTGGGAGGCGGTCGGCGCGCTGCTCGACGACGGCCTGGTGACCGACGAGGGAGACCTGTTCTCCCTCACCGAAGATGACTTGTCCCGGTCGCCGTTCTTCGTGAACAAGGCCGGAGGCCTGAAGGCGAACGCGCAGGCCCTGCTGCTTAACCTGCAGGAGGCCAGGACCCGGCCGCTGTGGCGGATCCTGGTCGCGCTGTCCATCCGGCACGTGGGGCCGACGGCCGCCCGGGCGCTCGCGGCGGCGTTCGGGTCGCTGAACGCGATCGCCGAGGCGTCCCCTGAGGCCCTGGCGATCGTCGAGGGCGTGGGGCCGACGATCGCGGCGTCGGTGGTGGACTGGTTCAGCGTCGACTGGCACCTGTCGATCGTGGACAAGTGGCGCCGGTCGGGGGTGCAACTGGCCACCCCCGACTGGGATCCGTCCGCCGCTAGCGGACGGCTGCTGGCCGGTGTGACCGTAGTGATCACCGGGACGCTTGAGGGGTTCTCCAGGGACGAGGCGGCCGAGGCGGTGCGGCAAGCGGGCGGGAAGCCGGCCTCCTCGGTCTCCAAGAAGACCTCGTTCGTCGTCGCGGGCGAGAGCGCCGGCTCCAAGTACGACAAGGCGGTCGAGCTGGGCATCCCGATCCTCGACGAGGACGGCTTCCGCACCCTGCTGGCCGAAGGCCCGGACGGGGTTTCCTAGGACTGCGGCCCGGCCGCGATCCGGCGCAGCAGGGATTCCAGGGTCTCCAGCTCGGACGGGCTGAGCCGGGCGAATCCCGGGGGAGGGTCTCGCTCGATGCGCAGCAGCTTCCCGATCGCCTCATTGCCCGCGGGGGTCAGCGTGACGAGCTTGCGGCGGCGGTCGGCCGGGTCGGGCTGGCGCTCCACCAGGCCGCGCTCCTCGAGGCTGTCGACGATGAGGGTGGCGTAGGGGGCGTCCACGCCCACCGCCTCGGCGAGGCCGCTCAGCGACATCGGGCCCTCAGCCAGCCACATCAGCGACTTGACCCGGCCGCTGCCCCGGCCCAGGTCCAGCGCGGCCCGCATGCGCTCTCTGGTCGGCTGGCTCCCGACCAGGTCACGCATGGCCATCCAGACGCGGGCGGCATTCTCCGCGCGAGCACCGGCATTGTCGTGAGTGGCATCGCCCTCATCGGCTTCCGCGGGTGGCGTCATCGGCCCGTCCCTCCCTTTCCGGCCTTTCCGAGAACGCCGGGACCGTCCGGTCCGTAACTGCGGCATCGTCATCCAGTATGGCCCGGACGCGCTGGGCCGTGGCCACGGCGCGGCGGCCGGTGGACGCGTACCCGATCACGGTGACCGCCAGGCCGCACGCCGCGAGCAGCGCCCAGGCCGCATGGCTGGCCGACGCGAGGTGAGGGTCTGATGCCCCGGCGATCAGGGACCCGCCGATGGCCACCCCGAGTACGGAGCCGGTCTGGCGGCTGGCTGAGGCGACCGACGCCGCCACCCCGGCCTGGCTGTTGGGCATCCCGGACACGGCCGTGTTGGAGATCGGGGCGTTGACCAGGCCGAAGCCGAGGCCAAGGACCACGTAGCTGGCCAGCAGGTAGGGCGTTGACGTGCCGTCGCTCACCCGGACCAGCATGGCCGCGCCCGCCGCGATGGCGATGCCCGCCAGGACCAGCGGCAGCCGGGGGCCTCGGCTGCCCACCAGCCGGCCGGAGACCGGGGCGAACAGGCAGATCATCACGGCCATGGGCAGCGTCTGCAAGCCGGCCTGCACGGCGCTGTAGCCCCGTCCCTCCTGTAGGTACAGGGTGTTGAGGAACAGGAACCCGCCCAGCACGCCGAACGCGAGCACCGCGATCACGCTGGCCCCGCTGAACGGAACGCTGCGGAAGAACCGCACCTCGAGCAGGGGCTGCTCGCGCCGCGACTCGACCACCACGAGCGTGACCGCGGCGATCGCGGCGATGGCGAACGTCGTCGCGATCGTCGCCGAGCCCCAGCCGCGGGAGGGTCCCTCGATGACGCTGAAGGTGAGCGCGGCCAGCATCACGATCACCAGCAACTGGCCCCACGGGTCAAGGCGGCGGGCCGTCCCCGCCCGGGACTCGGGGACGAACAGGTGCGTCAAGACGATGGCCGCCACCCCGATGGGGATGTTGATCCAGAAGATCGCCCGCCAGGTCACGTCGGTGACGAGCACGCCCCCCACGACCGGCCCGAGGGCCAGGCTCACGCCGAAGACGGCTCCCCAGATCCCCATCGCCCGGGCCCGCGCCTGCCGCTCGGTGAAGGTGTTGCTGATGATGGACAAGGCAACCGGGTTGAGCATCGATCCGCCCAGCGCCTGCAAGCAGCGGAACGCGACCAGCTCCGTAATGCTCGAGGACAGGCCGCACAGCAGCGACCCGAGCGTGAACACGGCTAGGCCGAACTGGAAGACGCGCCGCCTGCCGAACCGGTCGGCTGTCGAGCCTGACGCCATCAGGAAGCTGCCGATCACCAGGGTGTACGCGTCGACCGACCACTGCAGGCCGCTCAGCGAGGCGTGCAGCCCCACCCGGATCGCGGGCAGGGCCACGTTGACGATGGTGACGTCGATGCCCACGATCAGCAGGCTCATGCAGCAGATGCCGAGGATCAGCCACGGCCGATTACTTGTAGACATATATTTATTGTATGTGTATAACTGTGCTGCGGCTAGGCTGGCCCGCCCGGCTGGGGCGGGCCAGCCACGTACGCGCTGGCGGGCCGGGAGCTACCGCTCCAGCTGCCGCAGCAGCGGGATGAAGTAGCTGCCGACCGGGGTCCCGATCCCGGTCATGGTGCTGTAGCCGCCCCCGGTGACCTGGCCGGTGTAGCCGGTCATGCTCCAGCTCTGGTTGTCGAAGTTCGCCAGTGACAGCACGCCGCAGTTGGAGACGCCGCAGGCGACCGCCCGGTACTCAGCCGGGGTCGAGCTCGTGACCGGCTGCGGTGCGTGCAGCGCCCGGGTCCCGGCCATCCGGTAAAGCACCGGGTTCAGGAACCCGAACGGCCGGGGCAATCCTTGCTGCGCATCCGCGACGAGAGCCGCGACAAGCGGCGTGGACAGGCTCGTCCCGCCGGTGGGCATGGTGGCGTAGCTGACCGGCTGCCCGGCCGAGCTGAGCGTCATCGTGCCCACCGCCATGCCGGTGAACGGGTCAGCGTCGGCGCTGATGTCAGGCACGGTCCTGACCAGCCCGCCGCGGTTGCCCGGGGGCTGGGCCAGCGCCGCGGGAACCACGCCCCGCTGGTAGGCCGGCTGTGCCCACAGCTGGCTCGGGCCACCGCCGGTGCCGCCCTCCTCGCCCTGCAACTGCCAGCTGCGGGAGGGGTCGGTGTACATGCCAGTGGACCAGCCGGTCTCAAAGAGCCGCGAGTCCCGGCTGCCGACGCCGAGCGTCGTCCCGCCGACCGAGATGGCATACGGGTCGCTGGCTGGAGTGAGGATGCCGGAGCTGTCGCCGGCCGAGAAGTACATCCCGACGCCCTCGGCGGCCGCCCGGACCAGCAGCGAGTGCTCGATGCTGTCGATCTCGGCGGGCTGATTCTCAGGGAACCCCTCCCAGGAGTTGGAGATAATCGAGGCCAGCGGCTTGCTGCCGGTCCCGTCCAGGATCACGGACACCGCGTTGAACAGGGCCTGCAGGCCATAGTCGCCGTTGTCGCAGCTGTCACCGCCAACGACGAGGCGGGTCGCGTCCGGCGCCATCGCGTACGTCGTCTCGACGTCCATCTGCTCCTCGACGTTGAACGGCGTGCCGCACCCGTCGCCCTGCCCGATCGACAGCTCTCGGTAGCTCGTGGCGTCCGGGGACGCGATGCCGTTGGACCGCGCGAAGTCCTGCAGCGTGCGGAACATGTAGGGCACCAGCCCCAGCTCGACCAGCGCGATCGTCTGGCCCTTGCCGGTGTATCCCGGGTCGTAGGAGTAGGCCCGCCGCAGCTGCTCCGCGCTGTAGCCGCAGATCTGGGTCGGGAACTGGGTGGACCCGTACATCTGCGGCAGGTGCTGAGCGTAGTGCTGGCCGTACCAGGCCGAGCAGGGGAATGAGGGCCCAGCGCTCGGCGCCGGCGCCGGAATCTTCGGCGGGCTGGCCAGCCCAGCGGGCGGGACCGGGCCAGCGGGCGGGACCGGGCCAGCGGGTGACGTTGGCCCAGCGGGGGTGCTCCAGGTCATCGCGGGCGGCGCGTTGTCCAGGCCGGTGATGCCCAGCACGATGCCCGCCAGCGACGCGGGGACGGACACCGGCCGGTCGTTGGCCCGCAGCGCGTAGCGACCCGAGGCCTGGGCGTAGTACCTGACCTGGACGCGCAGCGCGTGGTTGATCACGGAGACGGGGGCGCTGGCCCGCACGTAGGTGCGCTGGGGATCGGTCGCGACGCCGCCGAAGCCGGCTGACCTCAGCCACGACTCAACCGCCTCCGCCTGCCCCGGCGTCGCGCCGAACCGGGCCGCGTACTGCGACGGGCTCAGGTAGTGCCCGAACAACGAGGTGCCTGGAGTGCTGGCCGCGGTCGCATAGCCCTGCGCCGCGGCGGTCCGGGGAGCCAGCCAGACCTGCAGGGTCAGCCGCCTGGGACCGGCGACCAGCCCCCGGGCCTGCTGCCCGGCGAAGGGGACCGCGCTGTCCGCGAGCGGCCTGATGCCCGGTCTCTGGGAGCTCCCTGGCGCGGTAGCCGGGGTCGGCGTGCGCGCGAGCGCCGATGGCGCCAGCGCCCCGACCCCCGCGAGCATGGCGGCGCTGATGCCGTAGGCGATCGTCCGTGTATTGATCATCTTCTCCCCGAGATGTGGATGCGTAGCGTATCTGCTTGGTTGCTGGGTGTTGCGCCAGACTACGGAGCGAACGTAAATAAAGCAGGGAGCAACGCCGGCACCCCCTAGGATGAAAGGCACTGGCCCAGTAGCTTGCGGGACGCCCCCGCGCCGGAAGGATTCCGTTGATTACCCGAGACGACATTGCCCACCTGGCGCGCCTGTCCAGGCTCGCGCTCAGCGACGAAGAGCTAGATCATCTGGCCCCGCAGCTCGACCAGATCATCTCGGCGGTCGCCCAGGTGCAGGAGGTCGCCGCGGAGGGCATACCGCCGACCTCGCACGCGACCGGCCTGACCAACGTGTTCCGCGATGACGAGCCGCGCCCCTGCCTCACCCCTGCTGAAGCGCTCAGCGGTGCGCCGGCGGTGGAGCTGCAGCGGTTCAAGGTGCCGCGGATCCTGGTCGAGGAAGGGTGACGGGGATGGGCCGCGAGCTTACTAGGAAGACAGCGACCGAACTGGCCGCCGCGATCGCGGCCGGCGAGGTCTCCGCCGTCGAGGTGACCCAGGCGCACCTTGACCAGATTGCCGCCACCGACGGCAAGGTCAAGGCATTCCTGCACGTCGCGACCAACGAGGCGCTCGCCCAGGCGCGGGCCGTCGATGAGAAGCGGGCCCGGGGCGAGTCGCTGGGCGCGCTGGCCGGGGTACCGGTCGCGGTCAAGGACCTGTTCGCGACGGCCGGATTGCCGACCACCTGCGGGTCGAAGATCCTCCAGGGCTGGGTCCCGCCCTACGAGTCGACGGTCACCGCCCGGCTGCGGGCCGCTGACGCCGTCCTGCTCGGCAAGACGAACATGGACGAGTTCGCGATGGGCTCCTCCACGGAGAACTCGGGCTACGGCCCGTCGCACAACCCGTGGGACCTGGCCAAGGTGCCCGGCGGCTCATCGGGCGGCTCGGCCGCCGCGGTGGCGGCCTTCGAGGCCCCGCTCTCGCTGGGCACCGACACCGGAGGCTCGATCCGCCAGCCCGCGGCGGTGTGCGGCATCGTCGGCACCAAGCCGACCTACGGCGGGTCGTCCAGGTACGGCGTGGTGGCCTTCGCGTCGTCGCTGGACACACCCGGGCCGTTCGGCCGCAACGTGCTGGACACCGCCCTGCTGCACCAGGTGATGTCCGGGCACGACCCCATGGACGCCACCTCCATTGACGCGCCGGTTCCGCCGGTCGTCGAGGCGGCTCGGCACGGCGACGTCTCCGGCATGACGATCGGAGTCGTCACCGAGCTGGCGGGCGATGGTTACCAGCCCGGCGTGATGTCGCGGTTCGCCGAGGCAGTCGAGGTCCTGCAGGGACTGGGTGCGAAGGTCGTTGAGGTCAGCTGCCCGCACTTCAAGTACGCGCTGCCCGCCTACTACCTGATCGCGCCGTCCGAGGTGTCCTCGAACCTGGCCCGGTTCGACGGGATGCGGTACGGGCTGCGGACTGGCACCGGCAGCGCCGAAGAAGTCATGGCGATCACCCGGGCGGCCGGCTTCGGCGCCGAGGCCAAGCGGCGGATCATGCTCGGCACCTACGCCCTGTCCAGCGGGTACTACGACGCCTACTACGGCAAGGCCCAGCAGGTCCGCACGCTGATCATCCGCGACTTCGAGGCCGCGTTCGCGCAGGTGGACGTGCTCGTCTCGCCGGCCACGCCGACGACCGCGTTCGACATCGGCGAGCGGGCCGACGACCCGATGGCGATGTACCTCGCCGACCTGTGCACGATCCCGTCGAACCTGGCGGGCAACGCGGCGCTCTCGGTGCCGGCCGGACTGGCGCCGGAGAGCGGGCTGCCGGTCGGGCTGCAGGTGATGGCCCCGCCGCTGGCCGACGACCGGCTGTACCGGGTGGCGGCGGCCGTGGAGGCCGAGTTTGACTCACGGCGGGGGCACCCGCTGCTTGACGAGGCGAAGGGGCTGGGTGCCTAACATGACGGTCACCTATGAAGAGGCGCTGACCAGGTACGAGCCCGTCTTCGGACTGGAGACGCACGTCGAGCTGGGCACGCGGACCAAGATGTTCTGCGGCTGCATCACGACGTTCGGCGGCGACCCCAACTCACAGGTCTGCCCGGTCTGCCTGGGCCTGCCCGGCTCGCTGCCGGTGGTGAACCGGACGGCGATCGAGTACGCGATCAAGATCGGGCTGGCCCTGAACTGCTCGATCGCCTCCTGGTGCCGGTTCGCCAGGAAGAACTACTTCTACCCGGACATGCCCAAGAACTTCCAGATCTCCCAGTACGACGAGCCGCTGTGCTCGGACGGGTACCTGGACGTGGCGGTCGGCGGCGAGATCGTCAGGATCGGCATCGAGCGGGTCCACCTGGAAGAGGACACCGGCAAGTCGCTGCATGTTGGCGGGGCGACCGGGCGCATCCAGGGCGCGGAGTACTCGCTGGTCGACTACAACCGGGCGGGAATCCCGCTGGTGGAGATCGTGACCAAGCCGGTGCCCGGCACGGACTCGATGGCTCCGGACGTGGCCCGCGCCTACGTGACCGAGCTGCGCGATGTGCTGCGGTCTCTCGGCGTGTCTGACGTGCGCATGGAGGAGGGCTCCATGCGCTGTGACGTGAACACGTCGCTTTCTGTCCGTGGCTCCGGCGTCTGGGGTACCAGGACCGAGACCAAGAACGTCAACTCGCTGCGCTCGGTCGAGCGGTCGGTGCGCTCAGAGATCTCCCGTCAGGCCGGGGTCCTTGACGCCGGCGGCCGCGTCATCCAGGAAACACGGCACTTCCACGAGGACATCGGCGAGACCACCTCGGGCCGGTCCAAGGAAGAGGCGCAGGACTACCGCTACTTCCCCGAGCCTGACCTGGTGCCGGTGGCCCCGTCGGCCGACTGGGTGGAGTCGGTCCGCGCATCGCTGCCCGAGCTGCCCTCGGCCCGCCGCTCCCGGCTTCTCGACGCCTGGTCGCTATCGGAGCTGGACTTCGAGTCGATGCGGAACGCCGGCGCGCTTGACGTGATCGAGGCCACCGTGTCGGCTGGGGCCTCCTCGGCCGACGCGCGCAAGTGGTGGATGGGCGAGCTCGCCCGCCGGGCCAACGAGGCCGGCGTCGAGCTGGCCTACCTGGCGATCACCCCGGCTGAGGTGGCCCGAGTGTCCGCCCTGGTCTCGGCGGGCACGCTGAACGACCGGCTGGCCCGCGAGGTCCTCGACGGCGTGCTCGCCGGCGAGGGCACGCCCGACGAGGTCGTCGAGAAGCGGGGCCTGGCCGTGGTCAGCGATGACTCGGCGCTGCTTTCCGCCATCGACGAGGCCATCGCGGCCAACCCGGACGTGGCCGAGAAGGTCCGCTCGGGCAAGGTCCAGGCCTCGGGAGTCATCGTCGGCGCGGTCATGAAGGCAACCCGCGGCAAGGCCGACGCGGCCCGCGTCCGCGAGCTCGTCATCGAGCGGCTGAGCTAGTGCCCCGCCCAGTCGCCCCCCGCCCCGCCTCGTCGCGCCCCGCCTCGTCGCGCCCCGCCTCGTCGCGCCCCGCCTCGTCGCGCCCCACTGGGGCAGCGATGCGCCATTGGTGCTGCTATAGCGACAGCCATGGCCCATCGCGTACATTTGCGGACCGCGTCGATGGTGCCATCGGTGCCCTCGGGCAGTGCGGCGACTTAGGGCGTGTGCTGTGGAAGAGACGACTGAGAGCGGCGCTGCCTCATACGGAGCGGTGCCGTTCATCAGTCGCGTCCGCATCAAGAACTTCAAGTCGATCGCCTCATGCGATGTCCGCCTGGGGCTGCTGACCATCCTGGTCGGGCCGAACGGCTCGGGCAAGAGCAACTTCCTCGACGCCCTGGCGTTCCTGACCCGCGCTCTGGCGACGACGCCCGAAGAGGCGATTAACGATCGGGGCGGGTTCGCAGAGATCCTGCGCCGAGTCCCTGATCAAGCCACGTCGTTCAGCGTTGCGATTGAGGCGAAGGTTCCTCGCCAGTCAGGGACGCCAGAACTGTCCGTGACCTATGAGTTCGAGTTGAGTCCTGCTCGCCTTGGGGCTGGTTTCGAGGTCATCCATGAACAGTGCGTGGTGCGCGAGATGGGTAGGTCACACCACCTGCGCCTCGTTCGTGGAAAGGGCGTTGTGACCCTGGCCGGAGTTGAGAGTTCCTACAGCGGGAATCCTGAGCGGCTGGCCCTGCAGACTTTTTCGGGGGAGGCGCCGTTCGATCGTGTGTACGCGAGATTGGGCAGGCCCCGGTTCTATAACTTCAGCACGGAGACGTTGCGTCGTCCGCAGGCATCTGCGGCCCGTCCGTTGCTGCAGCATGGCGGGGAAGCGCTGGGGGATGTGCTTGACGCGCTGGCCGCGCAGTACCCGGCTAGCAAGGCGCGTATCGATGCCTACCTGAGCGCGATCGTCCAGGATGCCATGGCGGTTGAAGCGCACCGCGTCGGTGGCTACATGACGATTGCCCTGAAGTCCGACATCGACAGCACTGAGTATGAGTTCGATTCCCTGGCTATGTCTGATGGGACGCTGCGGGCAGCGGCCGTGCTTGCGGCACTCTTTCAGCCCGAAGCACTAGACGGCCGCTTGCCGTTGGTGGGCATTGAAGAGCCCGAGACCGCATTGCATCCGTCTGCGGCTGGTGCCCTCTTCGACGCCTTGACCGAAGCCACTGGGCATGTTCAGGTCATCGCTACGAGCCAGAGCGCAGACCTGCTTGACCGAGAGGATATAGACCCTTCGGCCATCCGCCCGGTGGCTATGCGAGCCGGCTTGACCGTCATCGGTGATGTCGATGAAGCCAGCCGGGAGATCGTGCGGCAGAAGCTCTACACCCTCGGCGAGCTCATGCGCGGCGACCAGCTCGTTCCCGCGCCAGCCGACAGCGATGGTGCTCAGGTGTGAACGCTTCCTCGGGCTCGCTGACTATCGCCTCGATCGTCGAGGGTGAGGGCGAGCGTGATGCGCTGCCCGTCCTGCTGCGCCGGATAGCCGCTGAGGTGGGCGTCAAGAACCTCGTGATGCCGAAACCACAGAGAGAGCGGCGCGGGAATATCACCCGAGGGGGCGGGATCGAGAAAGCCGTCTCGGCTGCCGCTGCTCGCGTCCAAGGTGCCGGGGGCATCCTTGTGCTTATTGATGCCGATGCAGACTGCCCGGCTAGGCTAGGCCCTGACTTGCTCCAGCGGGCCAAGGCGGCGCAGCCTGGCGCTCGCATCAGCGTTGTCCTCGCGATGCACGAGTTTGAGGCGTGGTTCCTGGCCGCACTCCCATCGCTGGCCGGGCGGGAGCGGTTCCCCAAGAAGCTCTCGCAAGTCAGGAACCCTGAGTTCTATCAAGACTGCAAGGGTGAGCTGGAGAGGTTTCTCCCCAACAGGCAGTCATATCGTCCAGTGCCCGATCAAAAGCCTCTCGCATCCATCTTCGACATGACGATGGCTCGCGAGCACGCCGAATCGTTCGACAAGTTCTACCGCGACATCGCCTGGCTCCTCGGCGTCGGCTGAAGGCGGCCGAGCCAGTGCCCCACCCAGTCGCCCCCCGCCTCGTCGTGCCCCGCCCGGCCCCGCCGCAACTGTTCGGCCTCGTTGGCGTAGCTGTGCCCTAACCGTTCCGACTCGTTGGCGTAGCCGCGCGCACAAGAGCACCTCGTTGGTGTAGGTGAGCTCTAACGTCTCGGGCTCGTTGGCGTAGGTGAGTTCCAACGCGCCGCGCCACGTGCCACCGTGCCCGACGCGCCGCGCCACGTGCCACCGTGCCCGACGCGCCGCGCCACGTGCCACCGGGCACAACATCCCACTGTGCACACCATGCCACCCTGCACCACCGGCCACCGTGCGCACCGGGCACAACGTCCCACAATGGCCCACAACGTCAGCGGGTCCGCAGCTGGGCGAGGGCCGACTGGGCGGTGGCGCGGAGCATGCCCAGGTCGGTGGAGATGGCTAGGTAGGTGAGGCCCTGGTCGACCCACTGCTGGGCCTCGTCGGCGCTAGCGCAGGCGATGCCCAGCACGGTGCCGCC
>Ga0335072_10014638_pt1 | contig 11145 bp, 9 predicted proteins | sample Lox_Sample_21_FD_206725 | JGI IMG/M metagenome (GOLD analysis project Ga0335072, IMG submission 206725) | Soil microbial communities from Loxahatchee National Wildlife Refuge, Florida, United States - Lox_Sample_2.1 | ecosystem: Environmental > Terrestrial > Soil > Wetlands | place: USA: Florida... | reverse complement strand
TTCACGAGCTTCTCCGCGTACTCATAGAGAACCTTACCTGCATCGGTGAGCACGCCGTCGCGCGAGGAGCGATCAAATAGAGCTTCGCCGAGTTCCTGCTCCAATTTGTGGATGGTCTGGCTCACGGCCGACTGCGTGCGGTAAAGCTTCTCAGCCGCACGCGAGAAACGGCGCTCGCGAGCCACAGCGAGGAAGACTTCGAGCTGCGAGAGTTCCATGGCTGTTAATAAAAGCAGGTAAGTTGATTAGCAGGTCTAATTATATCTAGAATACTAATCATCTATAAAGAATTATAAGTTTTGCTTCTATGGGCGTTGCCATTAGGATAAAACCTCCAGCTTGTCTTGAGGTATAGCCATGACCCCAGAGCGGCCCCGCATCAGAATCTTCGATACGACGCTGCGTGACGGCGAGCAATCGCCGGGCTGCAGTATGAATCAGCAGGAGAAGCTGCGCCTTGCCCATCAGATCGATCGGCTCGGAGTCGATGTGATCGAAGCCGGTTTTCCCATCGCTTCGGACGGCGACTTTGAATCAGTGAAGGCGATTGCCGAGGTCGTGCGCCGGCCGATTATTGCCGGCCTGGCGAGGGCTTGCCCGCCCGATATCGAGCGCGCGTGGGAAGCTCTGCAGCATGCGGAGCGGCCGCGCATTCATGTGTTCCTGGCTACCTCCGACATACATCTGCAATACAAACTGCGGATCACTCGCGATCAGTGTCTGGCACAGGCGCGGGAGGCAGTTCGCTTGGCGAAGTCGCTCTGCCAGGATGTGGAGTTTTCACCCGAGGATGCAACGCGCACCGATCCCGATTTCCTTTGCCGCGTGCTCGAAGCCGTGGTGGAAGCGGGCGCGACCACGCTGAATATCCCGGACACGGTCGGTTATGCGGTTCCCTGGGAGTTCGGAGCGCTGATTCAGACGATCCGCAACCGCGTGAGCGGAATCGAAGGCGTAGTCATCTCTGCCCACTGCCATAACGATCTTGGCATGGCGGTAGCGAACGCACTGGCAGCAGTTGCCGCCGGTGCGCGGCAGGTCGAGTGCACGATCAATGGGATCGGCGAGCGAGCCGGGAATGCTTCGCTCGAAGAAATCGTGATGGCCATGCGGGTACGCCCGGATCAGTATCCGTATGAAACCGGTATCGCCAGCGAGCACATTTTCGCGGCCAGCCAAATGTTGAGCGAGATCACCGGCGTTCCGGTGCAGCCGAATAAGGCGATCACGGGGCGGAATGCCTTCGCGCATGAGGCGGGCATTCATCAGGATGGCGTGCTGAAAAATCCTCTGACCTACGAAATCATGACTCCGCGATCCGTGGGCGTGCCCGATTCCAAGCTGGTTTTGGGCAAACATTCCGGCCGGCATGCTCTGGGCATCCGCTGCGAACAGCTCGGTTATCAATTCGATCGGCGCACTCTGGATGAAGTCTACCGGCGCTTTGTACGCCTCGCGGATAAGATCAAGCACGTCGAAGATCATCATCTGCTCGAACTCATACGTGATACGCACAAGCCGGCGACGACGGCTACGCCTCTCATTGAGCCGCTCCCGGCGATAAAAGCCGTAGCGGCCGCAGCGGCGAGTGAGCCCGTAAAGCCGTTCCCTGTGGACACGCAGACGAACGCATTCGGAGTGCCGCTGCCGGTCAACTCTGAGGGCCAGCACGAACAGACTCAGCAGGAAGACTATCTTTGGGGCGTGTAGCGGATTGAATCATGAGCGGTTGCGTCATGGAGCGAAGCCCGGAGCGCTCACGAGCCGAAGTAGAATGACTGGATCATAAAATCGCTGAACCTCTCATACATCCATGCTCCTGAAAATCACAGTCCTTCCCGGTGATGGCATCGGTCCGGAAGTCACTGATCAAGCTGTTCTGGTTTTGCAATCCGTAGCGGACATATTCGGCCATCAACTCCAACTTCAGCACAAGTTGATCGGGGGCGCTGCGCTGACCGCGTGCGGTGACCCGCTGCCGTCGGACACGCTAGCAGCCTGCCTGGCATCGTCGGCGGTTCTGCTCGGTGCGGTCGGCAGTCCGGCGTTCGATCGCAATCCCGGACACCTTCGGCCGGAAGCGGGATTGTTGCGTATACGCCGAGAGCTGGACGCATACGCGAACTTGCGTCCAGCGGTGTTCTTTCCCGCGCTTGAGGATTGCTCTCCACTGCGGCCGGAAATTGTCCGCGGCACCGACATCATGATCGTGCGGGAGTTGCTGGGCGGAGCGTACTTCGGCCAGCCTCGTTCCATCGAGGGTGGCGCCGGTTCGCGGGTTGCGGTCAATACCATGCGCTACGGCGAAGAGGAAATCGAACGCATTGCGCGCGTTGCTTTTGAGCTGGCCATGAAACGCGGGCGCAAGGTTCTTTCCGTCGATAAAGCCAACGTTCTCGAATGCTCGCGGCTTTGGCGCGAGGTCGTGACACGGGTGGGAAAGGAGTATCCGGAAGTGAAGCTCGGCCATCAATACGTGGATTCTGCGGCCATGGTACTCGTGCAGCGGCCGACGGAGTTTGATGTGATCCTCACCGAGAATATGTTCGGCGACATCCTCTCCGATCAAGCCGGAGGCGTCGTCGGATCTCTGGGCTTGCTCGCTTCGGCCAGCATCGGAGGGCTGGTCGGGCTGTATGAGCCGGTGCACGGTTCTGCGCCAGATATCGCCGGCAAGGGAATTGCGAATCCGCTGGGAGCGATTCTGTCCGTAGCCATGATGCTCCGGCATTCGTTGCAGCTGGAGCAAGAGGCGGTCTTCGTCGAGGACGCCGTGGCTGTGGCGCTGTCGCGAGGAGCCCGCACGCCAGATCTTGCGGGCAAGACTCACCCTTCGATCTCGACATCGGAAATGGGCAGGAGGGTCGTCGAGGCGGTAAAGGCTCGTGTGCGAACCACTGCTTAAGGCTTCTGTCTAAGTGGGCTGCCCACGGCCGCCGCTGATTGCCTTCACGGGTTCTGCCGCTGGCGAGGACGAATCGTATTTTCCTGTCAGATCGTTCCAGCGGATGTGCAGCATCTCCATGAACATGCGCGAGCCGTCAATCAGCGGATGAATGCGGGTTCCGCCGCTGTGCCCCCACAGGACGGGAACTTCCCGTACCTCAAACCCGAACTTTCGCGCCAGGAATAGGATTTCCGGATCGAACCCCCAGCGCTCGATTTTCTGCAGCGGAAAAATCGCTTGTACCGCTCGCAGTTTGAACGCTTTGAATCCGCATTGCGTGTCTTTGAATTGCAATCCCAAACTGAGGCGGAGTAGCAGATTGAAAATTCGTCCGAAGATCTGGCGATGCAGGGGCTGGCGCTGGGTCTGGGTTTCGGCGCGCAACCAGCGGGAGCCGATGGCGATGTCAGCGCCTCCGTCGAGCGCCGCAATGAGTTTAGGCGCTTCTTCAATCGGTGAGGAGAGATCAGCGTCGCTGAAAAGCACGATTCGGCCTCGCGCATGAAGCATGCCGTTGCGAACGCTGTATCCCTTGCCACGGTTGCCGGGATTCTCGACGATGCGCAACCGCGCATTGGTAGCCGCGAACCGCCGCGCGATTTCCGCAGTGTCGTCCCAGGAGCCATCGTTGACGACGATTATCTCCGCGTTCCACCCGCGGTCGCGCACGTAAGCGAGGACCTTTTCCAAAGTTCTCGCCAGGCGCGCGCTTTCGTTATAGGCGGGAATGACGATGCTGTAAGTTGGGTCCAAGAAAGGTTCGCTCTGCTCCCCGAATTCCTGATGTAAGAGCTCGGCCATAGTGATTCCGAGCTTAGGATGCAGAAATATGGGGCTGCGTCATTGTACGTTTGACCAGTTGAATTTTACGAAAAAATCAGAGTACAAATCAGTTGAATACCGGATGTGCTCAGCCAATAAGCGGATCAGGCCACTTGGCGCTGCTGCTCCAACATGGCAAAGTATTCGGCAACCAGTTCGGCATCCCATAGCCCTCGGCGTGCCTCTTCGCGCATGGTCTGTGCGGCTTGGTCATGGCTCAGCGCGGGTTTGTAGGAGCGAGCCGTCCGGAGCGCGTCATAGACGTCCACCACCTGCAGGATGCGAGGTAAAACGGGAATGTTCGGAGCCAACAGGCCGTCAGGATACCCGGATCCGTCGGAATGCTCGTGATGATAACGAATGATGGGAAGCACCAGGCGCAGGGAGCGCAGTGGCTTGCAAATGTTCTCGCCCGTGATGGGGTGGAGCTTGATGACCTGCCATTCGTCCGGCGTGAGATCGCTGCCTTTCTTGAGGATATCGTCGGGCACCGCGATCTTGCCCAGATCATGCAGGTAGCCGCCGCGGCGTAGAGCCTGGACGGAATCCTCATCCATGCCGAGATGGCGGCCAAGATCAGCTGCGTGGACTGCCAGCCGTTCACAGTGACCCTCGGTATAAGGATCCCGGCCTTCGACGATCAGGCCCAGTGTGCACAAGACCGAGTCAGCAGTCTCGAGTTCGTCGGTGAATTCTTTCAGGCGCAGCAGCGACTTCACACGCGCGATCAACTCTTCCGCGAGGACGGGTTTGTTCAGGAAATCGTCGGCACCGGCTTCAATGCCGCGCACCTTGTCATTGCTGTCGCTTAGACCGGTGATCAGGACGAACGGGATGAGCCGCGTGACCGGATCTTCTTTCAATGTTCGGCACAGGTCGTATCCTGACCTGCCCGGCATCATCACGTCCGATAGGATCAGGTCCGGCGTGTTGCGGCGCACCTCTTCTTCCGCCTGTTCGGCGCTGGAAGCCGTGATCACGTCGTAGCCGCGGATGGCGAGCAACTGGCTCATCAGCCCGGCGACGCTGGGCTGATCGTCGACTACCAGTATTCTTGGAGCACGACGCCGTGGAAGAAGGTCACCCATTCTGGATTAAGAAGCCCCGTTCGGATCAAAAGTTGTCCCCCTGCCGGAATGGCCGAGGGAATCCGCAAAGAATTCCGCCTTCTTGCGAAGGTCATCCTAAACCAAAGATTTTACCGCCATTGTGACCGGTTCTGTCGCTGGAAAGGTAAATTTTTCGAAATTGATTGCACCGTGGAAGAACGTCCAATTCCCATTTCGATACTGGCATTCGTGCGTAGGTGATTGCAAACCTTGCTGTGCGGTCCACTTTCTGCCTAACCTCATGACATGCGTTGGCAGAAGGCGCTCTTGGTGGTGGGGTTAGTGTCGATTGGGCTGTCGTCCCAGGTCTCGCACGCCGCCACCAAGGTTCATGCGATCGGTTTTGGAAAGCCGATGTTGGTGCAATGGCTTCCCGGAACCGGCGCCGAAAACGAAAAAGCGATTCCGATCAAAGTTCGTCCCCTGCTTGTGGATGGCCGGGTGAAAGAATTTGTGCTTGGGCCGGTCCACGAAATTACCGATCGCTTGTTCGTGGTGCGGCGCGTGTTTCGGGTGAACGACAGTCTGCCGGAGGACGCAAACATTCACTGGCAATGGGAGCGGGGAGGGTGGCTGCTGGTAGATCGCGCAACCGGACGAATTTCCGCGGTCAATCTGCCGGGATTTGACCCGTTCTATTCGGCGGCGAGTTGGTACAGGGATTATGTCGCCTACTGCGGCCTGGCGGACGATGGAAAGAAAATTGACGCCATCGTGGTGCAGATCGGGCGTCGCCGGCCAGTGCTGAAGAAACAGATTTCGAGCGTCGCTCAAAGGGAGGATGCTGCTCCGGACTCGGCATGTTCGTTACCGGTATGGCAGCGGAATCCGACTCGGATCAGTTTCGAGGCTGCCGGGACCGACAAGCAGACGTTCGCGATTCACGGCCAGGTGATCGATGTCGTGAATGACGCGGACGACGAAGAGTAACGTCAGGCTTCGGACTTCCGACTTCGGAGTTCAGAGCTCCAAGAGGACGTCCGCAAAGTCCGCAACTCGGTTTGCGAACGGGGTCTGAGGTTCGCAGCCTGAGGTCTGACATCCCATTTTCAGTCTCCTGCTGTCTCGACCGCAGGCAGTTCCTCGGCGACTGTTTTTTCCTTTACCTTTGCACTGGTCACCAGAATGACCGACAGAACGACGACTGCGCTTCCCGCCAGAATGTGACCATCGACCTTTTCATGAAGGATGAGCCACCCGAGAATCACAGCAATCACGGGATTCACGTAAGCGTACGTGGATACTTTCGATGTGGGCACGTGCTTGAGCAACCAGATGTAGGACGTGTAGCCGATCCAGGAGCCGCAGACAACGAGATAGGCGACCGCGCTCAGACCGCGCACGGTCCAGGTCACGTGGGAAAGATCTCCGTGGAATAAGGCTAAAAGAAAGCTCCCCGCCGCAGCGCCGGTGATTTGCCAGCCGGTGGCGCTGAAAACGTCCATGCCCGACTGCCAGCGTTTGGAAAGAACAGATCCCAGCGCCCAGCTGAATGATCCGCCCAGGAGGCTCGCCGATGCCCAGAATTCGCGATGACCGAGGGCTCCCGCCTGCAGTTGCGGCCAAAACAGGATAAAAAGACCGACCACTCCGAGCGCCAAGCCCGTCTTGCCCCGTCCTGAAATGTGATGGTCCCCGAGGAGCAAGGAATCAAGCACGAGAAACCACAAAGGAGTGATGGAGATGATGAGCGCGGCCAAGCCGGTTGAGACCGAGAGTTCGGCGTAAGAAAGCGTGAGATTCCCGCCCATGAGTAAAAGCAGGCCGACGACACAGGCCAGCGCGATTTGCCGTGCAGAATAGAAGATTTTGCGGTCCGTTGCCGCACATACGATCAGGATCACTGTACCCGCGATGGAGTAGCGCAGGGCGCACATCACTGGCGGGGGAATGGTTTGTACGGCGAGGTCGATCGCAAGATAGGTCGAGCCCCAGAACAGATAGACGAGGCCGAAGGCAAGGATAACCATCCAGCGGCGCGGGCTCTCAGAGGAGTTCATGGCATTAGGAGAATAGCAGGGCGGCTCGGTTCATTAGACGGGGCTTCCGCCGTGTGCGATGCGAAAATGTGCGGTTGCGGAGTGGATCTGCGACTTCAGTGTCGGTTTTATGGTTGCACATTACTAACGGGGGTTCCGACGGAGTGTGAGTTCCAGCTATAATCAAGCAGCGATGTTGCACGGTTACGACGCTGTGGTTTTCGATGCTGCGCAGAGTCCCCAATTCGCGTCTTGCGGGTTCGCACTTACCCGAGTGCTGGCTGCATTGCCTGGTGTGTCCGCGCCGCTATCGAGCGAATTTGCCTTCGCGGCTTCGCCCCAGCCTTTTCGGCAGTGATTAACTCCTTCCTCCGCCTGATCTGCCTCGGACGTCTTTCCTGGAACGTTTGAACCAGGTACGCATCCGGGGTTCGATGCCGTTCGCCCACAGGGCTGAAGCCCTTGCCAGTACGGGGCATTGATGGGACGACCGAGGTCGCGCCCTTCCCAAACCGGAGGAACACCATGACCGTTGAAACCTTGAACAAGACGGCGAATCCGACAAGCGGTCGCGATACGACGGGACCCAAGATCAAAACTGCGCTGCCCGGGCCGAAAGCGAAGCGCGTCCTCGAAGGTGACGAGAAGTACATCTCGCCGTCCTATACCCGCTCGTATCCGCTGGTGGCGAAGAGCGGACGCGGCATCGTCGTGATTGATGTCGATGGCAATGAATTCTTGGATTTTTCCGCCGGAATCGCCGTTACATCGACGGGCCATTGCCATCCCGAGGTGGTCGCGGCCATTCGGAAGCAGGCTGGCGAACTGATTCATATGTCGGGCACAGATTTCTACTATGAAAACATGGTGGAACTCGGAGCGAGGTTGTCGAAGATTGCGCCCATGCCTGGGCCGCACCGGGTTTATTACGGCAACTCGGGGGCGGAGGCTGTTGAGTGCGCTCTCAAACTGGCGCGCTATCACACCAAGCGGCAGAATGTAATCGCGTTTTTCGGCGCGTTTCATGGCCGCACCATGGGGGCGCTATCGCTGACCGCGTCGAAACCGCAGCAGCGCCGGAGATTTTCGCCGTTGGTGCCCGGGGTGACCCATGTCCGCTATCCGGATATCTATCGTGGATGTGTGGGCGGGGCGCAAGAGGCGGAAAAGTTCGCGCTGGGATGTGCCCGGTTCATCGAAGAAAAGTTGTTCAAGACAACGCTTCCTCCGGAGGAAGTCGCAGCGATTTTCGTCGAACCGATTCAGGGAGAGGGCGGCTACGTCGTGGCGCCGACTGTGTTTATGCAGGAATTACGAAATATCTGCGACCGACACGGCATTCTGCTGGTGGTCGACGAAGTCCAGAGCGGAATTGCGCGAACCGGAAAGTGGTGGGCGGTTGAGCACGCGGGGGTTGAGCCCGATATGGTCTGCATCGCCAAAGGCATTGCCTCTGGTATGCCGCTGGGCGTTACGCTGACTCGTGCCGAGATCATGGACTGGGTACCCGGTTCCCATGCGTCCACATTCGGCGGGAATCCTGTGGCGATTGCGGCGGCTCTGGCCACTCTGGATGTGATCGAGAAAGAGCATCTGCTCGAGAACTCTGCTCAGGTTGGCGGATACATGCTGAAACGGATGGCCGACTGGCCTTCCCGGCTGAAACTGGTTGGGGATGTGCGCGGCCGCGGTTTGATGATCGGCGCCGACATTGTCAAGGACAAACAGACCAAGGAATATGGCAACGTCGAGCGCGACCGGATTGTCGAGATGGCATTCGAGCATGGGATATTGTTCCTCGGGTGCGGGCCGAGCTCGATCCGAATTTGTCCGGCATTGGTGGTCACAAAAGAGCAGGCGGATATTGCGCTCAATGTCCTCGAAGAGTGCATTCGAACCGTCGGCGCGTAAACCCGAATTGGTCGGCTGGCGTGCTCTTGTTTTATAAATAGAGAACTACACTCCAGCCGGAAACCATTTCGATGGATTGGAACTCGCGACGAATTACGGCCATTCTGGAAAATGCGCTAGTCGAAGACCGGGCTACGCGCGATGCCACCAGCTACGCCTGCGTGGACGCGAATCAGCGCGCTTCCGCGACCATCCTGGCGAAACAGGATTGCATTCTAGCAGGCATTGGCTGCGTGGCGCGCATTCTGGATATCTTTGCCGCGCTGGATGGCGCGATCACCTCTCACTATGAAGTGACGACGCATCCCGAGATCTTCGATGGAGTACGGCTGCATCCGGGACAGTCCGTCGCGGTGATTCGTCATAATGCCCGGGTCATTCTTTCCTGCGAGCGCGTGATCCTGAATTTTCTGCAGCGGATGAGCGGCATCGCCACGTTCACTCGCAAGTTTGTGGAAGCGGTCAGCGGTACACGCGCGCGTATCCTGGATACGCGCAAAACAGCGCCCGGCTTGCGGGTCATCGACAAGTATGCTGTCCGCTGCGGCGGAGGACAGAACCATCGCCTGGATCTGTCCGACGGTGTTCTCATCAAGAACAACCATATCGCGCTGGCTGGCAGCATTGCCGAAGCGCTGGGGCGAGCGCACCGCAACCGCCGCGGTTCACAGCCCATCGAGATCGAAGTCCGCAGCCTTGAAGAACTGGAGCAGGCGTTGACTCATGGCGCCGAAGCCGTGCTTCTCGATAACATGTCTTCCGAGGAAGTGAAGCGCGCCGTCGAACGATGCTCCCATTCCAACCGAGAAGACGGGACCCGGATTCCCATCGAGTGCTCCGGCGGAATTCGGCTGGAAAATGTCCGCGCCTACGCCGAGGCCGGGGTGGATTTCATCTCTGTGGGCTTGCTGACTCATTCCACGCACGCCGCCGACATCAGCCTGCGCGTAGTGCCGGCGTAATCGCGAATATCCGGCTGCATCCTTCGTGAATTATTGTCGTTTGCCGCAGATTCGCGCATAATTCCCCCATCAGCGTAGCCAGAACAAGTCGCGTCCGCGGAGTGCCAAGCGAAGCAGTCCCGGGAAATTCGTTTGCTTTACAGCAAGAGCCTACCGATGTTCGCCTTGGCCGCATCGTGCGATTGTTGATGGAGCACGCGACGGTGGTCGTCAGTGGAACGAAGATCGCGCAAGAGATTTCGTGCAGCCGCTCAGAAGTGTGGCGTTTGATCGAGCAACTGCGGAGCCTCGGCGTCGATGTAGCGGGCCATGCAGCTAGCGGTTACCAACTCCGGTCCGTTCCCGATCTGTTACTGCCGGAGATTCTTCGGCCTTTGCTGCGCGGTACGATCTTCGATTCGGAGCTGCATCACTTCTACAAGATCGGCTCGACGAATAGTACAGCGATGAAGGCTGCCGCCGAAGGAGCGCCCGAAGGCAGCGTATTTCTGGCCGAAGAACAGACAGCGGGACGCGGGCGCGGATCGAATACCTGGCAATCGCCGCGATCGACGGGGATTTATTGTTCGGCGATTTTGCGGCCCGCCATGCCGCCATCCGAGGTCCTGGTCCTGTCGCTGGCAACCGGACTCGCGGTTCAGGCTGCCATCGCGCAGATTCATCCCGAGGTGAACGTGGATCTGAAATGGCCAAACGACGTGCTAATCAGCGAGAAAAAGGTCTGCGGCATTCTGACCGAGATGAACGCCGAGGCAACAAGAGTGAGATTTATTGTTGTCGGAATCGGCGTCAATGTGAACCAGACTGCGTTTCAGCAGGAACTGGGTGCGGTATCACTTCGACAGGTCACGGGCAGCGAGTGGTCGCGGGTCGAGTTAGTCGCGGCGTTGCTAAAATCGCTGGATCGAGAATATCGGGAACTCGTGGAAAATCACGATGCGCGGGATGCGATTCTGCGCCGGTTCGCGAAAAATTCCTCCTGGATACATGGGAAGTTCGTTCATGTCGAGGAAAACGGTGGTTCGATACGAGGTGTTACTGACGGACTGGACGAACGCGGATTCTTGCGTGTGAGAACCGCAAGTGGAACAAAAACCGTTTTGAGCGGAACTGTTCGTGCAAGAGGAAACGACGGCGTTAGTAAGTCCTCGTCCGCCTGAATGCCGAGAGTTGATTGCGAGTCAAACTATGCTTTTTGTTCTGGACGTAGGAAACACGAATACGGTTCTCGGCGTTTTTGGCCGGGAGGATAAGCCGGTCGCGAGTACGGCTGAGTCGCCGCGATACGACCGGCTCTTAGCCAACTGGCGCGTGGCGACCTCAAGAACCAGCACCGTCGACGAATACGGGGTGCTGTTCCGCAATCTGTTCTCGATGGCGGAACTGGAGGCAAAGGGAATTCACGGGATCGTAAT
>Ga0335072_10014637_pt1 | contig 11146 bp, 7 predicted proteins | sample Lox_Sample_21_FD_206725 | JGI IMG/M metagenome (GOLD analysis project Ga0335072, IMG submission 206725) | Soil microbial communities from Loxahatchee National Wildlife Refuge, Florida, United States - Lox_Sample_2.1 | ecosystem: Environmental > Terrestrial > Soil > Wetlands | place: USA: Florida... | reverse complement strand
CGTATCAGTTTATTCAAATTCTTCCACAACTAACGTACTACACAATTCACATTGCCCCCGACTCGATTTCAGTAATTAGTGTATGGTCTCATGCATCATTTTACTATTTAGTCTGACAAAACCCCCGAGAGCGTTGTCACCGAGCTGAAAGGGAATTCAGTGTCCCATTCTCGAGTCCTCTGGTTTTGTTTCTCATTTCTCGTTGCTTCTGTGCACAACACACCATAAGTGCTTCAATAAATTAAAGTACGGTATATTACATGCATCACTGGATCAACAGCCGCAATAGGGGGCAGGACGCGTCCGCTTATTATTGTCCTGCCTGGACCGGAGCCTCCGATCCAGGCAGTGCACCATCATGTCATCTCCGCCACAGACGTGCAATTTGCGGCTATCATTACCGTATGTTGGGTTGATTTCCGGCAGAGGAGTGCAGAATTCTCCGGTGCAGAAATACAGTTTGGTCATGTGACCATATTTCCGTGGCGGTTCAAACCCAATTCCAAATCGCAGTTGCCTGTCCGTCGAAATATGGTTGCACAAGCCTTAAATGGGCCCCCAAAGCATGGCACATACTCAGCCCGCTGTTGGTTCTGGTCAGTACTACCGCGGCGCAATTAGTATGTACAATTAGAGAGCTACCAAAGACCGCCCCACTCGCCGAATTTTAAATTTAGAATTCTCCGCAACCAACAGTTCATCCCTTTTAACTATTCCCAACTTGGTATATAAAAAGAAAGTGAAATTAGAGTTAATGCTAGTTACAAAGATTTCGGCAAATCCTCTGCAACAAGATTCCTTCTTCCTCGGCATCTGTCGTCTTATTTATTATTCCGCCTACGCCCTACATCTCAGGAATTGTTTCTCGGACGGAAAACCTCAAAGCCAACTTCAAATATGCAACGCTTCCAAATGATTTTTTCCCTAATTTGCCTCTTAATTTCATCTGTCCTCGCGGCCACTGCCCCATTCCCCAATAGTACCACTACAGCTACTACGACAAGCACCTCGAGCAAGGACCCGCCAGCCTCAAAGAGTTTAACGTCTACAGTAGCGCCAAACGATTTCGTACAACTGCATGATGTTGAAACACTAACCGTTTCTCTACACTGCAGTGCTCAACCAGACCAAGTGACCATTACAGAAACGGAAACAAGAACTCAAACCGATCACCAAACACAAGTGGTGACGAGTCAGAAGACCGTTACCGTGACCAGAACGGAACAGAGTGTTTCTTTCGTAACACATACTTCGACAATTACCCATACAGTGCCTTCAGTTCGGGTAGTGACAACCCAAGACGCGATCACTGTTACCCAGAAGAGTTTTCAGTTTGTTACATCCACGGAGACGACGACGGATACTCGAGTCACGAACGTCGCGGTGCCGGTGACAGTAACAACGACAATCTTCAGTACAGTCACGATTGTGGACGAAATCACTAGCTTTGTCGAAAGTTTGCAAACGATAAAACTGCCAGGGACTACCGTGACTACAATTGAGCTTTCAATATCTACCGATTCCCTCACAACCACAATCCTACAAACAACGGTATCTCACCTCTCCCTTTCCCGATTTAGTCTAACAACCTTATAGTCTGAGTTCATTACAGACGTAACCACTGCAACAACTACGTCCACCTTACCAGAAACAACCACAACCACTGTCTCTGACGTCCAGACACTCACTACGACACTTGTTACAACTACCACCACTACTCCTTCCTGTCCTTGTCTAACTTCTGCTGCAGCCATCCCAGGACCCTATTCGGCAATAATCGGCGACTTAAGTGGACTGCCGGGTCAAGCAGAGGTTGTCAGTACGGCGCAAGATCTCTGCAGCTGCTGTCAAGCGTGTACGACTGGCAATTTTTGCTTTGCTTTTGGTATTGTGAATGGTGTTTGTACGATTTATGAGGATCTCGTAGGATTTTGTCCACAGGCTGCGGGCTATACGTCCGGTACGAGCCCTGCGAATTTGTATGCTGGAGGGTGTGCTGCTGGACTAGGGTGGTACAACGTTTAGTTAGCTAAAGCATGGATAGGAGAAGATAGAATTTTGAAGATAAAACTGCAGAGTAGAGATTGCTAGAGATTGGGTTCAACTGGAACTAATGGAAAGGTATGGCATTGACTTTCAGATAAATGTCCCAAATGAGAGAACGTGGTTCCTTTTAGTTGTAACTTGCAGCAAATGTGAATCGGTCTTTTCAGATTGTCGAACGATGGCAAATGATAAAATTCCCAATCGTAATTTCTACCTACACTGCCCTAATGTTGTTACAAGATTGTCTGTTGCGGTTGAAAGGATGTAGTGGAGCAGAAAGTAATAATGCCGAAATGATTGTAATCGTGACAATCAGCAATGTCAGGATATGCATTAGACAGAACGTCAGATACTGTCGCCATTTAGGTAGACGGACAATGTTTTGAGTGAAATTGATTACTGGAAGAGACAGTCCACTTCAAGCACACTGCACCCCGACCCCCAAAACAGTGACAGTGCTTATCTCGAGAATTTGAAGATCTTTATGTATGTCCCTAACAAATTTGTGTGGGCAACAGCCTGCTAGAAATAAGCCTACACAGCTCCTCACTCTGCAAGGGAATAAATCTAATTCTAAGGTGTTTTAAAGTCCTAAACTTTCTTTAATAAAACGCTTGAAACTGAAGTTCGGACCTAATAAATTGGGCAAGTACAATAGAGTCGAAAAGTGGCACTTTAGCTGTAAAAAGGGGGGAGTTCGTTCACATGCCGGCGACTGTGCCATACAGTACATGTCAGGGCCAGCTCTGGACCGCAACCGCGTGGGGCCCCAACTCTAAGAATAGAGTTTGGAGACGGCTGATGCCGGACGAGTCGGAATTGACACGTGCGATTTACAAAAAGTGTGGAGTTATGCATATTGAAATGAATGACGGGAATATAATTTAGGGAGCGGACCGCGACGCCCCGGAAGCCCGGTCCGGGCACCAATCACGGTTTTATTTTTCACCACACCGCGCAATAGAACATCCTCGTGAGACCTGTTAAAAATCTCGTGTAGGTCCACGAACAAAGCCAATCCTAATTTGATCACACTGGATTGATCACTGTAAATTGTTCCAAAATGGGTCGTCGCCTTAGCTATCAAAAGCGACCACTCTCTCGCCCCCAGATCCCACTCGGCCCCACCGCGGTGAATCCTAATTCCGTGAGGGTGGATAAAACGTCGTTTTGAAACACGGTCCGAATAGGCTACGTCCGAAAGCCTATACGCCCCGAGCGGAGTATCAATTCCAATATATATTTATCTTCCAAGACGTCGCTATCAAATTCGATTGCAAATGATTTCGTCTGGTCGCCACCCGTCGCTTCTGCACGTCGATGAGATCCAGTCACTCAGCTCGTTTACGATTGATCTCAGCATAGACATCAGTGACGAAGCTCCTTCCCTAATGGCGTCTCGCTCCACAGCGCTAGGACACAAAACACCATCACAACCATCAGGCACTCCGGCCGAAATGTCTCTGGCAAACATAATTGCAATTTGTGGGGACGGACCCAGATGGTAAACTGCTTTTCTTCACGGTTGTCTAATTACAGGAGGCGTCGTAATCGGGACGGTACTAAATTTGGTAACAACCGTGTTGGAAGAAGAGGCACACCTAGCTGTGATGCCTGTCGAAAACGAAGAAACAAGGTGCAAGTACAGTACGTCGCCTTCGCTAATAGTAGTGTATTTTCGAGGCACCAGAGGCTCCCTGTCAGTTTTGCGAATCGCGCAACTTGAAAAGATGTGTCAAACACTTGGGGCCCAAAACGGAAGCACGTTTATTAATGTGTCGCGGAACTCCGTTACCAAGCGATGAGCCTTCAGTGCCGTTGGAGGACCTGGAGGCTCTGCACTATTTGTACACGAATAATACTCATATCCTGTGTGGTACGCTGAAGTTGGATGTACTCGCCCGCCTTTTTTCTCATGTATACGGACCTTCAATGCCGTACGGGGGACTTCGTCACATAATCATCGCAATCTTTATGTCCAGATCGGGGACTCGGACAGCAGCTGGGTGCCCCAGCCTAGTAGAGCGGCGTCACGTGGACGTTACTTTTGCAGAGCTTAGCCGACAGTTATCGAACCCAACCGCCATCCACGAGAGCGATATTTTTATTGCCTATCTCCTGGCGCTGTGGTCTTGCGATGTTGATCCGACGGCCACAGAAGTCCACATTGAGGGAGTTGTTGCCATCTTGCGTCATCTGTCACGGAAAATGGGTTGTCAATTCTTGGACTCGCCGATGTTCCCTTTCTGGGCATTTTTGCGTGACGAAATTCTCTGGTTAGCTCGGAAATGGAACAGTTACCATCGTTTTTGTCAGGACTTTCGTGACATACTCGGCCCAAAAACAATCCAGCAACGGCAAAGGTACGAGAGCGAGCTACGTCGAGTAGCGATGTTGTCTCAGCCTCAGGACACAGATGGAAAGATCTTTTTCGGACGCAGCATTAATACAAGCGTACACACCATGATAGAATTGGCCAAAGTCATCGAGCGAGGCTATCATCGTTCTGAACAAGACCCCATTGTGGAATCAATCCTCGTAGAACTCCACATTGAACAACGGTCAATCGAACAGAAAGGACGTGAGACTCTCCTAGACTTGGATCTGAAGCCGCTCCAACATGGCGACTACGTCGCAGACTGGGAGATCGAGGCAAGGGTTGTTGACCATATTCATAATCTTATCGTGCTCTATCTCTGTCGGCTCGCGACTCTCGCGCTGGAAGCCTCTTCCATTGAGGATGGCTTAGGTTCACCGGCTGGAGTTGCAGCTTCTGCAGCTTTGATATGGATTCTATATCGCAGTAGGGGTTTCTTTTTGGCAGGGATTCAAGGCAACAGGGTATTTGGAAAGGGTACGTACTGTCGAAGTCCAATAGCTGACAAAAGGTCTTGGCTCCTACGAAGCTTATCGAACAAATATGAATTGGCCATGCATACGTCTTCTAGAAGCAATGTCGGCAAGGGCACCCAATGATTGTGGGGTCAAGGATGCCGTGAAGAACATGAATGACCTTGCTCGGGATTTCGCACGATTCCAGGAAGTGTTCATCAAGTATGACGCCCTCTAGGATTGACTAACTCTATCAGACGGGCCTCGACGGAGTTGATTTCAAACGAGTTAGGCGTGGCCTGTTTTAGTCCAACAACCACTATAATAACGCCTACAACCCTTGGAAACTGGTCGTTGGGAAAAAGCCGATTGTTGAACAAGGCACAACGGGACCTACATGCTTCGAATCTCTGGCAAGCGCCAAAATGAATTGGATTTTTTCGGAAATGGGAATGGGGTTTGTCTCGCAAAATATGGGCTTAGATCTCCGTCTGTGCGAAAGTATTTTTAGACTTTGATATAATCTACATAAGGTTGTTAAAGTTGATCATTTCGCGACCCTCACAATTGGGTTGTAACATGACTGAGTCCGTGGTGACAAGTTGAAGTTAACGTTGTTTTCTCTCACTTACTGTTGAGCTTATTAAGATTATTCAACGCCATGTACATATATAAAGCTAGCATGTAGTCACACCTCATGTACACAATTAATTCGCTTACAGTCGTATAAACTTCTACACTTACGGGATCGAGAAAGGGAAATGGAAGTAATATGCTCACTGGGCTCGGGTGAGACTTTCAATATAGGAGTAGGGTATTCACTTATATCACTTGGGGCTCAATTGCGAAGGTAAAATCATTATAGACTTTCTCTCCTGTGTGGTTGCACAATGAGTACCATTGATTGGTTGATGTGGGCCACTCTGGTCGGTAGCCTGTGGACAGTTGGGTTGTGTTGACGAAAGCACACTTCAATTCCGAAAGCGGGAAATTCGGTTTTCGGACGGAACTGAATTTTCATGGGGGGCGCAAACCCAAGGAGAATGAGTCTGCAGACTGAGGTCTAAGAGCACGGGAGTGAATACGAAATCTCGGATGGGGTGAACCTTAAAACTTGTCCAGCAAATTTTCCGTGGTGGATACGAATTCCACCAATTCACTGCCGACAAAGCCGTCGCTGGCTTTACATTTGAATTTTGTGGCCACGCCACCGAATTGATTATCGCGGTCAACGGCAAAACCATCGACTTCGCTAAACCGCCTGTGCTCAGAGTGTTTGACGAGGGCTATTTTTAATGAATTCAAGCGTGTTGAATGCCACTGAATCGTTCTGCGCTGCAGCGAGCAGTCCGAATGCCGACATCGTTGGTATTGGAGTAAGTTCATTACAAGTTTAGTGCCATTAATCTTCAAGGTTCGAATCTCCGTGTATTTTCAAATCGTCATTGCTATTTTTCTCGTTGCGTTTCTCGTGGGAACGGAGGATGACGATGCGAAAACGGTGCTCCTATCGACGTATGTTAACATTGCGTCGCAGCAACACTTAGACTCAAGAACACAAAGGACACAAGGATATAGAGAAACCTGCGGTTGGCGAGAAGCGATATTGAAGAAATGCAGACTAGGGAGTTGGCCAATGCGAAAGAAAATACTCCTATGACGCTTCCTTGTTGCCCAGAATACCCTCCACCTTGATCACCCGCAGCCAGGATTGCGATCGCGATTGCACCAAGCGTCACAGCAATGTTAACATACGTCGATAGGAGCACCGTTTTCGCATCGTCATCCTCCGTTCGCATGAGAAACGCAACGAGAAAAATAGCAATGACGATTTGAAAATACACGGAGATTCGAACCTTGAAGATTAATGGCACTAAACTTGTAATGAACTTACTCCAATACCAACGATGTCGGCATTCGGACTGCTCGCTGCAGCGCAGAAAGATTCAGTGGCATTCAACACGCTTGAATTCATTAAAAATAGCTCTCGTCAAACACTCTGGGCACAGACGGTTTAGCGACTCGACGAAGTCGATGGTTTTGCCGTTGACCGCGATAATCAATTCGGTGGCGTGACAACAAAATTCAAATGTAAGGCCGACGACGGCTTTGTCGGCAGTGGATTGGTGGAATGCGTATCCACCACGGAAAATTTGTTGGACAAGTTTTAAGGTTCATCCATCCGAGATTCGTATTCCTTGCCGTGGTCTAAGGCCTCAGTCTGCCTCGTTCTCCGTCGGAACTGGGTTTGCACTCCCCACGAAAATTCAGTCCCGTCCGAAAACCGAATTTCCTGCTTTCGGAATTGAATTGTGCGGTCGGCAACACAACCCGACTGTCCACAGCCTATTACAGACCAGAGTCGCCGACAGCAACCAATCAAAAGTATTCATTGTGCAACCACACAGGAGAGAAAGTCTATAACGATTATGCACTTCTCCCGACAATCTAGTAGGGATAGTTTCGCGTACTCTTGTCTCTCTACGCAGCACAATGCAGAGGCTGCGATATCGCATCGATGGACTGCCTAACAAATAGTTCGTATAAAAGGCCCTCGATTTCCCTCGAGGTCGGGGATCGATTTTACCCTCGCAATTGAGCTCCAAGTGATATAAGTGAATACCCTACTCCTATATTGAAAGTCGCACCCGAGCTCAGTGAGCATCTTACTTCCATTTCCCTTTCTCGATCCCGTAAGTGTAGGGGTTTATGCGACTGTAAGCGAATTAATTGTGTACATGAGATGTGGCTACAACCTAGCTTTATATACACGAGTAATTGCGTTGAATAATCTGAATAATCTCAACAATAAGCGAGAGAAAACAGCGTTAACTTCGGTTAACAACTTGTCACCACGACTCAGTCATGTTACACCTTGCCTTACTCAATTCTGTAGGGTGGCGAAATGATAAACTTTAACAATCTTATGTAGATTATATCAAAGTCTAAAAAGATTTTCTCACAGACAGAGATCTAAGCCCATATCTTGGGGGTCAAACCCCATTCCCATTTTCCGAAAAAATCCAATTCATTTTGGCACTTGCCAGAGATTCGATGCATGCAGGTCCCGTTGTGCGTGTCTTCGCGTCCATCGCAATGAACGCTTTGGCAACATTATATCTTAACAAATTAAAGTAACTCACTATTACATTTCCTTCAAGCCCTCCTGACGCTGGCAACCGGTGGGGAAGAGCCATTATCCACCTTGGCTGTGGCGTTAACTTGGAACTTCCAACCGCAAGCTAGTAATGGGGCGCGACACCCTAACTGGCATACCATGCACAATCAGACAATATCTACACCTTATTCAACAATCGGCTTTTCCCCGGCGACCAGTCTCCAAGGGTTGTAGGCGTGGTTGTTGGACTAAAACAGGCCACGTCTAACTCGTTTGAAACCAACTCCGTCGAAGCCCGTCTGATAGAGTCAGTCAATCTTGGAGGGTGTCGTACTTGATGAACACTTCCTGGAATCGTGCGAAATCCCGAGCAAGGTCTTTCATGTTTTTCACGGCATCTTTGACCCCACAATCACGGGATGCCCTTGCCGATATTGCTTCGAGAAGACGTATGCATGGCCAATTCATAGTTGTGCGATAAGCTTCGTAGGAGCCAAGACCTTTTGATCCATTGTCAGCTATTTGGAGACTTCGAGTACGTACCCTTTCCAAATACCCTGTTGCCTTGAATCCCTGCCAAAAAGAAACCCTTACTCCGACATAGAACCCATATCAAAGCTGCAGAAGCTGCAACGCCAGCCGGTGAACCTAAGCCATGCTCAATCGAAGGGGCTTCCAGTGCGAGAGTCGTGAGCCGACAGAGATAGAGCACGATAAGATTATGAATATGGTCAACAACCCTTGCCTCGATCTCCCAGTCTGCGACGTAGTCGCCATGTTGGAGCGGCGTCAGATCCAAGTCTAGGAGAGTCTCATGTCCTTTCTGTTCGATTGACCGTTGTTCAATGTGGAGTTCTACGAGGATTGATTCCATAATGGGGTCTTCTTCAGAACGATGATAGCCTCGCTCGAGGATGTTGGCCAATTCTATCATAGTGTGTACGCTTGTGTTAATGCTGCGTCCGAAAAAGATCTTTCCATCTGTGTCCTGAGGTTGAGACAACATCGCTACTCGACGTAGCTCGCTCTCGTACCTTTGCCGTTGCTGGATTGTTTTTGGGCCGAGTATGTTACGAAAATCCTGACAAAAACGATGGTAACTCTTCCATTTCCGAGATAACCAGAGAATTTCGTCTCGCAAAAATGCCCAGAAAGGGAACATCGGCGAGTCCAAGAATTGACAACCCATTTTCCGTGACAGATGACGCAAGATGGCAACAACTCCATCAATGTGGACTTCTGTGGCCGCCGGATCAACATCGCAAGACCACAGCGCCAGGAGATAGGCAATAAAAATATCGCTCTCGTGGATACCGGTTGGGTTCGATAACTTTCGACTAAGCTCTGCAAAAGTAACGTCCACGTGGCGCCGCTCTACTAGGCTGGGGCACCTAGCTGCTGTCCGAGTCCCCGATCTGGACATAAAGATTGCGACGATTATGTGACGAAGTCCGCCGTACGGCATTGAAGGTCCGTATACATGAGCAAAAAGGCGGGCGAGTACATCCAACTTCAGCGTACCACACAGGATATGAGTATTATTCGTGTACAAATAGTGCAAAGCCTCCAGGTCCTCCAACGGCACTGAAGGCTCATCGCTTGGTATCGGAGTTCCGCGACACATTAATAAACGTGCTTCCGTTTTGGGCCCCAAGTGTTTGACACATCTTTTCAAGTTGCGCGATTCGCAAAACTGACAGGGAGCCTCTGGTGCTTCGAAAATACACTGCTATTAGCGAAGGCGACGTAATGTCCTTGCACCTTGTTTCTTCGTTTTCGACAGGCATCACAGCTAGGTGTGCCTCTTCTTCCAACACGGTTGTTACCAAATTTAGTACCTTCTCGATTACGACGCCTCCTGTAATTAGACAACCGTGAAGAAAAGCAGTTTAGTACCATCTGGGTCCGTCCCCGCAAATTGCAATTATGTTTGCCAGAGACATCTCGGCCGGACCGCCTGGTGGTTGCGATGGTGTTTTGTGTCCTAGCGCTGTGGAGCGAGACGCCATTAGGGAAGGAGCTTGGTCACTGGTGTCTATGCTGAGATCAATCGTAAACGAGCTCAGTGACTGTATCTCCTCGACGTGCGGAAGCGACGGGTGGCGACCAGACGAAATCATTTGCAATGGAATTCGATAGCGACGTCTTGGAAGATAAATATATATTGGAATTGATACTCCGCTCGGGGTGGATAGGCTTTCGGACGTAGCCTACTCGGACCGTGTTTCAAAACGACGTTTTATCTACCCTCACGGAATTAGGATTCACCGTGGTGGGGCCGAGTGGGACCTGGGGGCGAGAGAGTGGTCGCTTTTGATAGCTAAGGCGACGACCCATTTTGGAACAATTTACAGTAATCAATCCAATGTGATCAATTAGGATTGGCTTTGTTCGTGGACCTACACGAGATTTTTCACAGGTCTCACGAGGATGTTCTATTGCGCGGTGTGGTGAAAAATAAAACCGTGATTGGTGCCCGGACCGGGCGTCCGGGGCGTCGCGGTCCGCTCCCTAAATTATATTCCCGTCATTCATTTCAATATGCATAACTCCACACTTGTAAATCGCACGTGTCAATTCGGACTCGTCCGGCATCAGCCGTCTTCGAACTCTATTCTTAGAGTTGGGGCCCCACGCGGTTGCGGTCCAGAGCTGGCCCTGACATGTACTGTATGGCACAGTCGCCGGCATGTGAACGAACTTCCCCCCCTTTTTACAGCTAAAGTGCCACTTTTGGGCCCTATTGTACTTGCCCAATTTATTAGGTCCGAACTTCAGTTTCAAGTGTTTTATTAAAGAAAGTTTAGGACTTTAAAACACCTTAGAATTAGATTGATTCCCTTGCAGAGTGAGGAGCTGTGTAGGCTTATTTCTAGCAGGCTCGTTGCCCACATAAATTTGTTAGGAACATACATAAAGATCTTGAAATTCTCGAGATAAGCACTGTCACTGTTTTTGGGGTCGGAGTGCAGTGTGCTTGAAGTGGACGTCTCTTCCAGTAATCAATTTCACTCAAAACATTGTCCGTCTACCTAAATGGCGACAGTATCTGACGTTCTGTCTAATGCATATCCTGACATTGCTGATTGTCACGATTACAATCATTTCGGCATTACTTTCTGCTCCACTACATCCTTTCAACCGCAACAG
>Ga0335072_10014636_pt1 | contig 11146 bp, 10 predicted proteins | sample Lox_Sample_21_FD_206725 | JGI IMG/M metagenome (GOLD analysis project Ga0335072, IMG submission 206725) | Soil microbial communities from Loxahatchee National Wildlife Refuge, Florida, United States - Lox_Sample_2.1 | ecosystem: Environmental > Terrestrial > Soil > Wetlands | place: USA... | reverse complement strand
TTCACTCCGGTCAGCGTGCCGCCGGCCAGGTCGTAGGTCACGAGGTCGTGGCTGAGCACGTCGCCGGAGCCAACGCCCAGTTCCCCGGCCAGGAACCGGCTGAACCCGCCCGGCTCCGGGTCGCCAAGGGACCAGATGGGTACCACGTGCTGCTGGGCATCCAGCTTGAGGCCAGCGGTGCGGATCTCGGGATCCAGGTGAATGGCGAGTTGCGGCACCCGGAGCAGTGGCCGGTGCACCCGGATCAGCCGCACCTGCGGACCGTCTTCCGTGCGCACGATCACGCGCCCGGCCAGACCGAGGTCGCGGTCGAGCCACGAGTTGAGCAGTGCGCCGCCGTAAATCTCGACACCAAGCTGGCGGACGCCCGCCTGGCCGGTGTCGGGCCGCGGTTTCACCCGCAGCGTCGGGCTGTCGGTGTGCGCGCCAAGCAGCCGGAACGGCGCCTCGGGAGCGGCACCTTCCGGCACGATCCAGGCAACCAGCGATCCTCCGTCCACCACGACATAGCGCCCTGGGCCGGATGGCCACACGCCGGCCTGCGGGAGCTCGGTGAAGCCCGCCTCGGTCAGCCGCCGGAGTGCCTCGACGGCGGCGTGGTAGGGCGACGGCGAGGCGTCGAGAAAGGCAATCAGGTCTAGCGCGGTATCGCGGGGGCTGCTCATCGCTACATCTTGACATGGCCATCCGGCCAAGCCGGGCGACGGTCCGCGCCCTCGCAGTCGGAGTGCACGCCGAGATTCCGGGTACTTGCGGCGCTTGGGATTTCGGTAACCAAGGAGCTGAGAGTCGTGCTTGCCCTTATCGCCGCAGTACTGTTCGCGATCGCGTTCCTCATCAATGCCGCGGGCATCGCCACCGATGCGGTGTTCGCGCCGCTTAGCTTGATGCTTGCGGGCCTTGCGCTGCTGGCATTCCATCTCACCGGCAACGGCCCGGCGATGCCGGCCTACAAACGCTGGCGGCGCTGAGCTGACAGAGGTGCCCGACCGCAGACTCTGCCCGGGCCGGTGCCGGACCGACATAGTCAGCCTTGGTCAGCGTCGGCGGAAGTCGCGGTCTGGAGCGGAGGCGTCGGGCTCGGCTCGGTACGCGGCGTCGGGGCTAGACGAGCCGCTGGCGGCGATCGGCTGCGGGTCCGCAGCCGGCATCGTCGGAGACCCGGGTGCTGGTTCCGGCTGGGTCGGGTAATCGACGGGGAGCGTGATGTCCAGGGTGGTGCCGGCGCCGGGCGGGCTGTGCAGCCGGAGATGGCCACCGAGTGCTTCGGCCCTGTCTTTGAGCCCAACCAGGCCGGAGCCGTGAGTGAAGTCTGCGCCGCCGCACCCGTCGTCACGGACGCGCAGGTGCAGGACGCCATCGCTTTCGGCCGCATGGATGTCGGCGGTGGTGGCGCGGGCATGCTTGGCGGCGTTGGTGAGTGCCTCGGCGACGGCGTAGTAGGCGGCGGTCTCGACCGGCTCAGGCAGCCGCCGGTCGACCTGGACGTCGAGGTCGACCGGCATGGCGGCTCGGCGGGCCAGCGTCTTAAGGGCCGGAGGCAGGCCGCCTTCGGCCAGGATGGCCGGGTGCAGGCCGCGGGCGATCTCGCGCAGGTCCTGCAGTACGTCATCAAGCCTGGCGGCCAGGCGGTCCAGCTGCTTCCCGGTGCGGGGCGGCGCGTCTGCCTGAGCCGCGCGCAGATCCAGGGCGAGGGATACCAGGCGTTGCTGGGCGCCGTCGTGCAGGTTGCGTTCGATGCGGCGGCGGGTGGCATCAGCGGTGGCGACGATCCGGGCCCGTGAGGCGGTGAGGGCGGCCTGGGCTGCGGCGTTGGCGATCGCAGTGCCGGCCAGTTCGGTGAACCCGGCCAGCCGCGTCTCGGTGCCGGCCGGCAGCGGCCCCGTCCGGGATCCCACGATCATGGCGCCCCACAGTCGTCCTTCGGGGCTGACCGGCACACCGACCACCGCGCGGAGGCCCAGCTCGCGGGCGACCCCGCCAACGCGGCCAGAGCTGCTGCCAAGATCGTCCACCCGAGCCGGCCGACCGGTCTGGAAGATCATTGTGTGCAGGTTCTGCCCGCCGAGGCTCCACCCGGTGCCGAGCGGAACTGCAGGGCCGGCGCTGTCCCAGGTGGCAGCCACTCCTATCGTCGCGTCGGGGCCGTACCGGGCCATGGCCGCGTAGTCGGCGTGCAGCAGCCGCCCGGCCTCCTCGGTGACCGCGGCCACGACTTCCTCCGGCGGTGCCGCCTGGGCGACCAGTGTCGCCACCCTCCGCAGCGCGGCCTGCTCCTCGGCGTACCCGCGCAGTTCCACGCGGGCCTGGGCATTCGCGATCGCGGTCGCGGCCAGCTCGGTGAAGACGGCTAGCCGCGCCTCGGTGCCCGCTGGCACTGGCTCCGTGCGGGATCCCACGGCCATGAGGCCCCACAGCCGCCCCTCGACGCTGACCGGCACGCCGGCAGTTGCGCGCATGCCGAACGCATGGGCGGCGTCGGCGATGGGCCCCGAGGCCCTGCCGTAGTAGTCGATCCGCGCCGCCCGTTCGGTCTGGAACACCAGCGTCGGCACGTTCCGCCCGCCGAGCCTTATCCGGTTGCCGACGGGGATGACAGCGCTGGTGCTGCTCCAGGTGCCAACTACCGTTCTCGCGCCGTCCGGGTCGTACCGGCTCATTATTGCGAAGTCCGTGCCCAGCAGCCGCCCGGCTTCCTCGGTGACCGCGGCGAACACTTCCTCGGGGGCCGCGGCGCGGGCCACCAGCGTCGCCACCCGGCGCAGCGCCGCCTGTTCCCCCGTAAACCGGTCATCGCCGGCCCGCCCAGGCAAGATTGCCATCCTCTGGAGTCTATCCAGGCCGACATTCTCCCAGGTCAGGCGCCAGTTCGGCGATGCGGTTGCCCAGAGACTTCCCTGCTGGAAGCGCTCATAGTTAGCCTTTTCCTGATGTGTAACGGATGCCGGGCCGCCGGCACGACAGGAGGACGCACATGAAAGTCGACCCGATCGCGGCAGGACTTGACGAGCGTCGCCTCGAGCGCATCACCGAGCACCTGCAGCATCGCTACATCGACGCTGGACGCATTGCCGGCTGCCAGGTCGCCGTCGCTCGTCATGGGCACGTGGGCTATTTCCGGTCGTTCGGTCTCCGCGATCTCGAACGGTCGCTGCCCGTCGAAGAGGACACCATCTGGCGCATTTACTCGATGACCAAACCGATCACCGGCGTAGCGCTGTTGTCCCTGTACGAGCGAGGGATGTTCCAGCTGAACGACCCTGTGGCGCGCTTTATCCCGCAGTGGCGCGACCTGAAGGTCCGCGAGCGCACGGCGGACGGTGCCGAGCAGCTTGTCGACCCGCAGCGGCCGATGACAGTGCGCGATCTGATGATGCACATGTCCGGTCTCGGCTTCGGCGGCGGCAGGACCCTGCAGGAGCTGTTCTCGGCCGACAACGCCGAGCGCGGCCAGGGTTTCGCGCCCGGCCTGCGGCGTGGCCGGAACGCCACGCTGGCATCCATGGTGGACCACTACGCCGGATATCCGCTGGAGTTCCATCCTGGCACGCATTGGCTGTACTCGGTGTCGACGGACATCTGCGGACGGCTCGTCGAGATCATCTCCGGTCAGCGGTTTGACGACTATCTGCGCGAGACGGTCTTCGAACCTCTCGGAATGACCGACACCGCGTTCATGGTCCCCGATCAGAAGGCGGAACGATTCGCCGCGTGCTACCGCCGGGACGCCAGCAAGCGGCTCGTCCTGGTAGACGATCCGCAGCAAAGTGGCTACCGGACGGAGCCGTCGTTCCTGTCCGGGGGCGGCGGCCTGGTCTCGACGACAACTGATTACCTGCGCTTCTGCCAGATGCTGCTCGGCAATGGCGAACTGGACGGCGTGCGCATCCTGGGGCGCAAGACCGTCGAGCTGATGACCGCCAACCATCTCCCCGGCGACGGCGACCTGCGGGCAGTCGCGATGCCCGGCGGGTACGGCGAGGTGGGATTCGACGGCATGGGGTTCGGGCTTACCGTGGCCGTCGCGAAGGCACCGGCAGCCACTCAGGTGATCGGCTCCGCTGGGGAGTACATGTGGGGCGGTGCCGCGTCAACGATCTTCTGGGTCGATCCCGCCGAAGACATGACAGTGATCTTCATGACGCAGTTCCTGCCGTCCGGCTCGTTCAACTTCCGCGGCCAGCTCAAGACGCTCGTCTATCCGGCGATCACCGACTAGTCCCGGACACGCCCGGCGCCAGGGGCCCGGGGGCTGAGACCGTCCATCAGCAGATCCATGAGCCGGTCGGCCTGGGCGTGCTGCCCGCGTTTACCGGCCACGGCGAGAATGCCGAGCAGACTGGCGGCGATGTCCTCGCCGCTGACGGCAAGTTCATCGTGCCGATCGCCGGAACCTTCGCCCTCGACGGCTGGCGCACCGCCATGGAAATCAGCCTCAGCGGCCAAGCCCGCGGGAAGCTCCTGCTGCTGCCCTGAGGTCCCGGGGGCTTCGTTATAGCTGGTTCGGATCGTCCGCTGGTTCGGTGTCGCGGGCCACAGTCTGCAGCCCGTCGAGGAGCCATTCCAGGATCTGCTCGAAGCTTTGTGGCTGGGGGTTGTGCCGGCGTGGGTCGCTGGCCCAGCGGCTGAAGTGGGGATGCCTGCCAGCCGCAGCGATGCGTTCCAGGTACGGGGTGACCGCCTTGTCAAGATCCGCATCGGTGGGGAGGCCGACACGGGCTCGCATGGTGCGTTCTTCGAGGAGAGCGAGTCCGGAGCCGAGCACGTGGCCGAGGACGGTGTTGATGAACCCCATGCGGCTTGATGCGTCGAGGCCCAGAGCATCGAGTTCGCCTAGGGCAGCGTCGTACAGGTTAAGAGCGCTAGGGCCGAGCGGTGGGCGGCTGTAGGCCAGCCGAGCGGCCCAGGGGTGACGTTGCATCGCGTCCCAGCTGCTGCGGCCGAGCCCGCGCAGCGCGTGGCGCCACCCGTGGCCGCCCGGGACGGTGATCAGGCCGTAGACCTCGTCGAGCATCAGGTCGATGAGACCGTCCTTGCTGCCGACGTAGCGGTACAAGGCCATCGGACTGCGCACCCCGAGGCGGGCCGCGACAGCCCGCATGGTGATATCGCCGGCCGGTTCGCTGTCGGCGAGTGCCATGGCAGCCGCCACAATGCGGTTCCGGCTGAGCTGCTCGGTGGTGCCCGAGGGCTTTGGATGATCGAACCAGATGATGCCCGAGGGCTGGTTGTCGGATGGGGTCATGGTGCGTCTAGCCTATGCCTTCGTGTACGTTGTCCACTATGAGTGGACGACGTACACAGCTGGCTGACGTGCTCGTCGTGGGCGGCGGCCTGGTCGGTCTTAGTGCGTCCTTGCTCCTCCGCCACCATGAGTTGGCGGTGACCTTGGTGGAGAAGCGGGCGACGACCTCGCCCCAGCCCAAGGCGCGCCGGTTGCACATGCGCAGCATGGAGATATTCCGCGAGCTGGGACTGGCCGGGCTGGTCCACCACGCCGCCCGCGACCTTGCCGGACACGATCACATGGCTGCGGGGCGGACGCTGGCGGACGCCGAGCAGCTCCCGCTGTGGGACGCCAACGGCCGCAGCGAGCCGATCATCCAGCCCGGCCCCGAGCTTCCCTGCCTGCTCTCACAAGACCTGCTCGAACCGCTGCTGCGCGAAGCTGCCATCAACGCCGGCGTCGATGTGCGTTTCTGCGCCGAACTGACCGGCTTCACCCAGTCCTGCGACTACGTCGATGTTCGCCTCCTCGATCATCGAGAGGGTCGGCAGTACGGCCTCACCGCCCGGTACCTGGTAGCGGCCGATGGTGCCCACAGCCGCATCAGGGAAACGCTCGGCATCGCCCGGTCCGGGAATGGCTTCGTCGGCCGCGCCAGTGTGAACGTCTATTTTTCCGCCGACCTCGCCGCGGTCGTGCGCGGCCGTGAGTTCAACCTCTGCCACATCACCCACCCTGAGGCTTCCGGCACGCTGGCGTCCGTGGATGGCCGGCGGCGATGGGTGTTCATGAGCCCCGGGGCAAACGCCGACGGCGACTGGCCCGCGCTGCTGCGACGCGCGCTCGGCGTCCCGGCCCCGGACCTGGCCGTCATGAGCGTCCTTTCCTGGCGGCCAGAGATGCGTGTCGCCGACCGCTACAGCGCCGGACGCGTTCACCTCGCCGGTGACGCTGCTCACGTCATGCCGCCGTTCGCCGCCAGTGGCGCAAACACCGGGATCGCAGATGTTCATAACCTGGCCTGGAAGCTCGCAGCCGTACTCGGCGGACAAGCCAGCGCCGGCCTTCTGGACAGCTACGACGCTGAGCGCCGGCCCGCTGGCTGGTTCGCCGCCGATCAATCGAGCCGCCGGACCCAGCAGATCCGCGACCGGTTGGCTCCCGATCCGGCCCTCGCTCATCCCTATGTCCTGGCCGCCGGCGGCTTCCAGTACACAGCCGGCGCGCTGGTGCCGGGCGCCGGGAGTCACGGCGATCCCGAGCCGGTCACGCGCTTCGAGCCGCGGGGACGGGTGGGCACCAGAGTCCCGCACTGCTGGCTTGACCCCGGTCGTACTCGATCGACCATCGATCTGGCCGGGCCGGGGTGGGCGCTACTCACTAGCCGCGAGCCGCCTCCGTTGACGATCCCGGCAGGCTCCCACCGCCTCGACGTCCACCAACTCAGCGAGGCTGGCTTCCTGGGCCCCGGCGAATTCGTGCTCCTTCGGCCAGATCACATCGTCGCCTGGCGAGGAACCAGCCTGTCCGCAGCGCTTACCGCATTGCGGACGATTCTCGAAGCCCGGCTCCCTTGCTCGGCCAGCTGAGGAACCGAAAGCGGACCAGACCGCGTCTTCTTGGGTTGGCCACCGCGCCGGCCGCTCAGCTAGCATCTTGCTAGAACACGTTCTAGTTGAGTTGAGCCGCAGGGGACTGAATGCACATCAGCTTTACTGCTGAGCAAGAGCAGCTTCGCCAGCGACTGCGGGACTACTTCGCCGAGTTGATGACCCCTGAACTGCGGACGGCGCTTGCCAGTTCAGACGGCGAGTACGGCGACGGCGACGCTTACAAGCAAGTCGTGCGCCAGCTCGGCCGGGACGGCTGGCTGGCGATCGGCTGGCCCGCCGAGTACGGCGGCAAGGATCTGTCGGTCCTCGACCAGCTGATCTTCACTGCCGAAGCGGCGATCGCCGGGGTGCCGGTGCCGTTCCTGACGATCAACACGATCGGCCCGACGATCATGCGCTTCGGCACGCCTGAGCAGAAGCAGCGTTTCCTGCCTGCGATCGCGGCCGGCGAACTGCATTTCTCGATCGGCTACTCAGAGCCAGGCGCAGGCACCGACCTGGCCTCCCTGCGGACCCGGGCAGTGCGCGACGGCGACAGCTACGTGATCAGCGGACAGAAGATGTGGACCAGCCTGATCCAGTACGCCGACTACGTCTGGCTGGCTTGCCGGACCGATCCCGACGCGCCGAGGCACAAAGGCCTGTCCATCATCATCGTGCCGACCAGCGCGGAAGGGTTCTCCTGGACGCCTGTCAGCACGCTGGCGGGTGTGACCACCAGCGCCACGTACTACTCCGACGTCCGGGTACCAGTGACCAATCTCGTCGGCGAGGAGAACAAGGGCTGGCCGCTCATCACCAACCAGCTCAATCACGAGCGGGTTGCCCTGACGTCCGCCGCGCCGGTGCAGTCCGCGCTCGCGGCGGTGACTGACTGGGCCAGGTCGGCCAAGCTGGCTGACGGCCGCCGCGTCATCGACCAAGAGTGGGTTCAGCTCAACCTGGCGCGGATCCACGCGAAAGCAGAGTTCCTGAAGCTGATCAACTGGCGGATCGCCGCAGCGGCAGGTTCGCCCGGCCCGGCCGCCGCGTCCGCAACGAAGGTGTACGGGACCGAGCTGACCATCGAGGCGTGCCGCCTGCTGCTGGAAGTGCTCGGGCCGAGCGCGGAAGTCCGGGCCGGCTCGCCCGGCGCTGTGCTGGCCGGGCGGATCGAGCGAATGCAGCGCTCCGCCCTGATCCTCACGTTCGGCGGCGGTACGAACGAGGTCCAGCGGGACATCATCGGCGCAGCAGCGCTAGGCCTGCCGCTCAGCCGCCGCTAGCCGCCCAAATACGCCAGCACCGATCAAGCCAGCACGCAGGTGAAGACTCGAGAGGAAACGATGGACTTCTCGGCCACGCCAGCCCAGGACGACCTCAGGGCTCTCACCGCCCGGATCCTGGCCGACCGGGTCACGCCGGAGCGGCTGCGGGAGATCGAGGCGGGCGAGGAGCGTTTTGACCGCGATCTGTGGGCCGAGCTGGCCAAGGCCGGCGTTCTGTCGGCGGCACTGCCGGAAGAAGCGGGCGGCGCCGGATTCGGCCTGCTGGAGCAGTGCAGCGTGCTCATCGAGATCGGCAGGGCGGTGGCCCCGGTGCCTTACCTCCCCTCGATCGTCCTCGGCGCGGCGGCGGTGGCCGAGTTCGGTACCGCGCAGCAGCTGGCGCGCTGGGCGGAGCCGGCCGCCCGTGGCGCGGTAATCCTGGCTGCCGCCCTGGCGGAGGGCGACAGCGAGAACCCGTCCGCGCCGGCAACCACCGCGCACGAGTCCGACGGCGGCTGGAGGCTGACCGGCACCAAGACCAGCGTCCTGGCGGGAACGGCGGCTGATGTGCTGCTCGTTCCGGCCAGTACGCCGTCTGGCGTGGCAGTCTTCCTCGTTACCCCAGGCGACCCTGGCGTGACGGTGCGGGCGCAGCAGGTGACCGGCGGGGACGCGACCGCGCTGGTCGAGCTGGCGGGGGCAGCCGTGCCAGCCGACCGCGTCCTGGGTAGCATCGCAGCCGGTCGTGACATTGCCCGCTGGCTGGCGGCCCGTGCGACCGTGGGGCTGTGCGCGCTGCAGCTCGGCGTCACCGAGCGCGCACTGGAGCTGACTGCCGCCTACGCGCGTAGCCGCGAGCAGTTCGGCAAGCCCATCGGCAGCTTCCAGGCCGTTTCGCAACGACTTGCCGACGGCTATATCGACGTCGAGGGCATCCGGCTCACGCTGTGGCAGGCGGCCTGGCGGCTGGCATCCGGATTGTCAGCTGAGACCGAGATAGCCACCGCTAAGTTCTGGACGGCTGACGGCGGCCACCGGGTCGGGCACACCGCCGTGCACGTTCACGGCGGCGTCGGCATCGATATGGAGGGTGCAGTACACCGCTACTTTGCCGCCGCCATGCACAACGAGTTCGCGCTCGGCGGCGCCACCGCGCAGCTTCGCCGTATTGGTGTTGTACTGGCTGGTGACGGATAGGGCCAACGCCAGACCCGAAGTGCAGCAGCCAGGGCAGAGAAATGGCTGCTGCACTCCCGGTCCACCGTCGGCCACACTGGGCCGTGTGAACGTCGAGTCCTTCATCCGCGACGGGTACGTAGTTGTGCGCGGCGCTGTCGACCGCCAGACCACGGCGGCTTGCCGCGAAGCGATCTGGGCGGGGCTCGAACGGCGCGCGGTACTGCAGGCCGACCGCGTGTCGTGGCCAGTGCTGGCGGAGCTCGATGACCTCGATGACGAGGCTTTCACGGCTGCGGGAAGTTCGCCGGCGCTGGCCGCCGCCTGCGATCAGCTCATCGGCGTGGGCCGGTGGACGCGGCCGGTCGATCCTGGCCGCGCCGTCGTGGTGCGCTTCCCGTCCGCCGACGACGAGCGGGCTAACGCTGGCTACCACGTCGAGGGCAGTTATGCCGGCCCTGCCGGCGAACGCTGGTGGGTTAACGTCCGCTCGCGTGCCCGCGGCCTGCTCGCCCTTTTCCTGTTCAGCGACGTCGGACCAGACGATGCGCCGACGCGGCTGATTTGCGGCTCGCACCGGTACGTGCCGGAGTTCCTGGCCCGCCACGGCGCGGCCGGGACCAACGCCGATGCCGACTTCTGGCGGCCGTCGGTTCTGTGCCGGCCGGTTGCCGACGTGACCGGCCGGGCCGGAGACGTGTTCCTGTGCCATCCGTTCATCGTGCACACCGCCACCTGGCCGCACCGGGGCGCCGGCCCGCGGATGATCGCGCAGCCCGCCGTCCACGTCCGCGATGGCTTCGTGCTGGATGGATCAGATCCCTCGCCAGTCGCCAGGGCGATCGTCGCCGGACTGGCCATGGCCGGGATTGCCGCTGACTAAGCGGTGCTAACTAACTGTGGGCTGGCTAACCGTGGGCTGGCTAACCGTGGGCTGGCTAACCGAGGGCTAGTAACCGGGCCGGCGTGGCTAGCCGCCGATCGTCGACAGGCCGCCGTCGACCGGAATGACCGCGCCGGTGAGGTATCGCCCGGCGCGCGAGGCCAGGAACAGCGCGGCGCCGGCCATGTCGTCGGGCTCGCCGATCCGGCCCAGCGGCACCCGGCCCGCGATCGCGGCGCGAGTCTGCGGGTCGTCGAGTGCGAACGCCATCATCTTGCTGTCAAACGGGCCGGGCGCGATGGCGTTGACCGTGATCGACTCTGCGGCCAGCTTGCTGGCCAGGTGCCTGGTCAGCATGTGCACGCCTGCCTTGGTCGTGCTGTAGGCATACGTCTCCATGGCTGGCGCCCGGAGGCCGTCGATCGACCCGATGTTGATCACGCGCGCCGGATCCTGCGCGCTGGCCGCAGCCCGCAGCAGCGGCAGGCTGCGCACTGTGACCTCGAACAGCGCCTTGACGTTGACGTTGAAGAGCTTGTCGAACGCGTCCAGCGGGTATTCCGCGAGTGGTGCGCCCCAGGTCGCCCCTGCGTTGTTGACCAGAATGTGCAGCCGGTCCTCGCGCTCGCCGATGACCCGCACCAGCTGTTCGGCGGCGCCGGGCGCAGCTAGGTCCAGCGGGACCGAGATGCACTCGCCGAACGCCGCCAGCTCTGCCGCCGTGGCGTCGCACGCCGCTGCCTTGCGGGCGGTGATGTAGACCCGGCAGCCGGCCTGGACAAGCCCGCGGGCGATCATCGCGCCGATCCCGCGTGAGCCGCCGGTGACGACTGCCACTTTTCCGGACACCGCAAACAGGTCGCCAGCCGGCTGCGCGCCGGTATTGCTACTGGGGTCAGTCACTGCACGTTCCCTTACGAAGGTTGGTTATTGCCCGGTGCTTGGGTAGCGACTGGCTGCTGCCCGCAGGGCCGCGCGTGCGTCGCTCATCAGGGCGGCG
>Ga0335072_10014635_pt1 | contig 11147 bp, 8 predicted proteins | sample Lox_Sample_21_FD_206725 | JGI IMG/M metagenome (GOLD analysis project Ga0335072, IMG submission 206725) | Soil microbial communities from Loxahatchee National Wildlife Refuge, Florida, United States - Lox_Sample_2.1 | ecosystem: Environmental > Terrestrial > Soil > Wetlands | place: USA: Florida... | reverse complement strand
GACTTCAAGAGGCTAAGGATGACTCATGGACGCTAAAACCGAACCTCCTTGTGCCCCCGCCGCTGCCGGAGCTTCGCTCGTAAGGGGTGGCCTTTTCTTCCGCGCGCAGCAAGCACTTGGTTTGATCCGCCCGAATCAATGGAACCTCGCTCGCCGTATTGTCGTATTGATCTCCATTACTTGGCTTCCGCTGCTTCTAATTACTGCGATTTGGAATCACGGAGGATTGCGATCCTTCTGGACGGATTACCGCGTCCATACCCGCCTGCTGGTGGCGATTCCGGCATTGTTGGCCGGAGAAGTTCTGATGGACAATCGCTTCCGCTTGGTCCTGGCTTATATTTGCGATGCGGACCTGCTGGAGGCTTCTGACAAGTACTACATGGATGGCGTACTCACCACTATAGGGCGTCTGCGCGACGCCTTCCTTCCCGAGCTGATTATCCTGGTGTTGATCTGCGTGCGGATTTTAGTGAGATACCGCGCCTTAACCGATAGCACGCCATGGCTGGGGCAGGCATTTGGAGACGGCTTTCGCTTTACTGCGGCGGGGTGGTATGCCTTGATGTTGAGCGCACCGCTTTGGAGTTTTCTGCTTGCTCTGGCGCTATGGAGATGGCTTCTGTGGTCCTATTTCGCTTTCAAACTGTCGACGCGGAAGTTGAAGGTGGTCGCATCGCATCCCGACAAACGCGGCGGGCTCGGTTTTCTGGCCCTTATGATATCGGCCTTTGCACCGATTGCCTTCGCCGCCAACTGCGTGATCGCAGCGACCTGGCGCCATGACATTCTGCGTCATGGGCTTAACCTGATGGACTACAAGCTGTACGCCATCGTCCTGGTAGCGATTCTCTTTCTGCTTGCGCTCGCGCCGTTGGCGGTTTTTGTTCCCAGTCTGACTGCAGTGCGCGTGAAAGGAGTTCTGGATTATGGCGTACTTGGCCAATTACACAGCACTCACTTCGACAAGAAATGGGTCCTAAATCGCGCTGGGCGCGAAGCAGATTTTCTTGTCGCACCCGAGATCAACACGCTTAACAATTACGGCAATGTTTGCGAAAAGATTGGACAGCTGAAGCCATTTCCTGCGGATTTTGGTTCGCTCTACGGGCTGGCCCTTGCAATCGTGGTGCCTGCGATATTTGTGTTGATGACGGAGATTCCTCTCATTGAAATCCTGAAGGATCTGCTCAAGACTGTGCGCTGATGGATTATTTGGGACGGCCTAACCACGAGTATTGCCAGGCGACAGAGACACTTCGGTAGGATTCGCCGTACTGGGTATAATCACCATCGTTATAGCTAACCTTTACAGATTGATGCTTACTGACCGGGACCGACGCTGTTGCTCCGATGCGGGAATTCTCCTGGCGGGTAGAGGGGTTGGCAACTCCATTCAGGCTGGTGCGGCCACCGACCCAGAAGTTTCCGTCCAGAGAAAACCAAAGACGAGGCTTTAAATCGTAGCTCAAATGTGCTTCAAGGGCGCCGATGTGATTTTCTGTTTGAGGCTCGGGGCCCTTGGGTGAATAGAACTGGGGATTGGTCGTAAAGAACCAAGCTCCGGCGTAGCCATCGAGCACCCATTTGTTCCAGCGTCCGGAATAGCCGAATTCCGGTTTAAAAGCCCAGCGGTTAGCGCCCCAGTTTACCAACTTCGTTGGATCGTATTGACCTGTAGGCGCCACCGTCTTGAGGCTGAGACCCAATATGGTCTTCTGCTTCCACTTAACAAACTGCTGCACAGGCATAGCCGGACCACCCCTAAAATTTACCGATATTCGAGAGGTAAGGTCGACCAGGCCGGATCGATATACCTGTTGCTGAACGCCGACTACCTCTCCCTTGAAGTTTCCGACACCGTACGGCAAAGAGATGGTGGCGTTCGCAGACCGACCGAAGAAGTTGAATGAGTGATACAACGTGGCAACCGGCACGTCGTAAGTCCCGCTGGCATTTGTGATCGGAGCAACACCGGCGAGGTCGTAGCTGCCGCTATAAAAAGAGTTGGTGAGGATTATCGCGTTTGAGTGTATCGGCGTGATGATGTATGCGTGGGGAGAAAGGTCTTGCGCCCATGGTGTCTCCACCCCACATGTCGCGACTGCCATCAGGCATACGACCTTCAACCCTAGCCGCATTTCGACCGTCCGCAGACCGACCTGTATTTATTCCGCGTATAGAGCCGCATTCAAGAACGTGCCAATCCGTACTCTGCTAAAGCCTACGGGAGAGAGACGACTGATTGTACCCGAGCAGCAGATGAGATTGAAGCGACAAACCTCATGATCGAATTTGCGAAATTGGAACCCACCTCCTGTCAAAAAGATGAAGGCACCTGACATGACCGGACACGGCAGCGAAGGTCAAACTTCTGAACCGGTCTATTCTTTTAGGAAGTTCCAAATGAACGCCGGAAAGAATCATCCCTACCTCGGGCTCGCACGGTTCTGCCAGGTGCCGCACCCGATTCAATGAATGAAAATTTCAAGGTTTTTGCCGGGCGTTATCGCATTCTCCAATATCTTGGGTATTCCCCAAAAATCGAGTTCGTTACAGAGGCTTACCCCTCTGCGTTGATCTTTGAAGCATAGCGAAATGAATCACTTCAGTGGGGGGCCGCAAACTTTTCGATTTGGCTCGCTGCTTGCAGGCATGGTCACCGCTTGCTTCGGCTAATCGAAGAGAAGGTATAAGAATGTCGCCTGTGATCGACCACAGTTTGCCGCTGAATTCTCCGCCGCGCTTTCACCTTTTGGGGTGCTCTTCTCACAAGTGCTATCCGACACGGCGCTTGGGGCAAGCGAATGACACCTTACTGACCCATTTCACCTTTCGATGCGTTCTTCATGGCCAAGTCGGAAGCCTCAACCGAAGTGAACAATCAACGAAAAGGAAGGAATGAATCATGGCTACACCTGCAACAAAAAAACCGAACATTCTCATCCTCTGGGGTGACGACATCGGCATCTGGAACATCAGCCACTTCAGTCGCGGACAGATGGGCTACCGGACACCGAACATCGACCGCGTTGCTCAGGAGGGCGTTACCTTCACCGACTACTACGGCCAGCAGAGCTGTACCGCCGGACGTGCAGCCTTCATTACCGGCCAGAACCCGATCCGCACCGGCCTGACCAAAGTTGGAATGCCTGGCGCCGATCTCGGACTTCAACCAGAAGATCCCACGATCGCGGAGCTGCTCAAGCCACTCGGCTATGCTACCGGTCAGTTCGGCAAGAACCATCTCGGCGACAAGAACGAGTTCCTGCCGACCGTTCACGGATTCGACGAATTCTTCGGCAATCTCTATCACCTGAATGCCGAAGAGGAGCCGGAGCTGCCCGACTATCCTAAGGACCCGAAGTTCAAGGCGATGTTTGGTCCCAGGGGCGTGCTCCATTGCAAAGCCACGGATACCGTCAGTACACTACCCGACGACCCACGCTTTGGCCCGGTGGGGAAGCAGACGATTGAGGACACTGGCCCACTGACCAAGAAGCGTATGGAAACGATCGATGAAGAGATCACCGCAGCGGCTCTTGGCTGGATGGAAAAGCAAGCCAAGGCCAATCAACCATTTTTCCTCTGGTACAACTCGACAGCGATGCACTTTAGGACGCACCTTGCCGAGAAGAACCGCGGAAAAAGCGGACAGGATGACTACAGCGATCGGATGGTCGTCCACGACGAGCAAATTGGCATGATGCTGGACAAGCTCGACGAACTGGGCATCGCCGATAACACCATCGTGATGTATTCCACCGACAACGGCCCGGAGAACGACACCTGGCCGGATGGCGCCAATACACCGTTCCGTGCGCAGAAGGACACAAACTATGAAGGCGCCTGGCGCGTTCCGTCGTTTATCCGCTGGCCCGGCAAAATCAAGGCAGGATCAGTACTGAATGGCATTGTTTGCCACCAGGACATGCTGCCCACCTTGCTGACCATAGCCGGTGATCCTGACGTTAAACAGAAACTTCTCGACGGCTACAAAGTCGGGGACAAGACCTTCAAGGTATGTATCGACGGGATCGACATGCTTTCCTATCTTACCGGTCAGGTGAAGGAAAGCCCCAGAGAGGCCTTCCTCTATGCTAGCGATGACGGTGGCGTCATGGCGCTTCGGGTAGGTGACTATAAGATGACATTCGAAGAGCAGCGCGCAACGACAATGCGAGCCTGGGCAGAGCCGTTCGTGAAACTGCGGCTTCCATACATCTGCAACCTGCGTCGCGATCCGTTCGAGCGCGCTGAATTCAACTCCAATACCTACCTCGATTGGATGGTCGATCATGTTCCCATGATTTACCTGGCCCAGGCAGTCGTGGCGGCCCAAATCGAGAACTTTATCAAATACCCGCCGCGTCAGAAGGCAGCCTCGTTTAACCTCGACACCGTGATGGCGTCTTTGGGGCCAAAGCAGGCTGCATACAAGGCCGCACAGGCAGCCGCGGCCAACAGTAAGGCACCAGCTGTAAGGGGAGCGCCACAACCAGTGGGTTCCAAGTAACTCACAACATTTCGAAAGGGAGGTCGCAAAGGCCTCTCTTTTGAAAATAAAACCACGAAGCAAGGAATCTCGGAATCTCGGCATGCAGTTATCGGATGCGGCGGAGGAGGTCTCTGACGAGGGAGCCGTTACAGCCGGTACTTGCTGAAGGAGCACGACCATGAGAACGATAAAAATCACGAGAATCGCAGGATTCGCGGCAGCTTTCCTGACCGCAATTCTGCTGTCTGGCGGCATGGCTGTCGCGCAAAGCACGCAAATCCATGGATTGATCGACGGACGAAGCGGTGCCACCATGACGGTTCAGGCGCAGGAGACGGGAAGCAATGTGGTCGTCCTGCTTACGGACAACACAACGGTGGAGGATGTCGAAGGCAAGTTCCACATGCGAAAGAAGCAGATGGGGATGGCCGCTTTAGTGCCGGGGTTGCCCGTCCAAGTGTCGGGAACCTATAACGCCCAAAACCAGTTAGTGGCTTATGACGTGAAATTCAAGGCTTCCAATCTGAAGACCGCAGAGGATATTCAGGCTGGTGTAGCGCCCGTAGAGGAGCAGACCCAGGCACAGCAGCAGCAGATTGCTCAGCAGGAGGCGCAACTCCACCAGCAGCAGCAGGAGGTGGCGGCGGAACAGGCCAAGATTGCCGCCAACAAGGCAGCCGTCGCGGCAGCGAATAAGCGCTTTGGGGAGCTGGGCGACTATAACATCTTGGGCGAGGTAACGGTCTACTTCGGAAACGGCAAGGTCGCGATCGACCCTCAGTACAAGCCGCAATTGGTGGGACTGATACAGAAGGCCAAGACAATCAATGCCTACCTGATTCAGGTAAAGGGATATGCCTCTTCGGTGGGTTCTGCTGCCTTGAATCAGAAACTCAGCACCGAGCGCGCCAGCAACGTGACAGATTTTCTGGAGCAGAACGGGATTCCACTTACAAACATGTTGGCTCCCGGCGCCATGGGCACCAGTGTCCAGGTTGCACCTGACACTACGACTGAAGGGCAGGCGGAGAACCGGCGGGTGGTCGTTCAGATCCTGCAGAACAAGGGAATCGCGGGCGATTAGAGCAGTGAGCGAGAGCAAACCAGGAGACGCACAATGAAATCGTATCGGAAGACTTATCTTTTCACGTTCGCAAGTTTGCTGGTGTTCGCGGTATGTGCGCCGGCGATTGCCCAGCAAGCGACAGATGTTGCGAAGCAATCATCAGATATTGGCTCGCCTGACCAGGCGGGAGGCACTCCTGCTGCACAGAGTGCACCGGTTGCCGACGATAACTGGCACGTTGGAATAACTCCGTATTTATGGTTTGCGGGACTGCACGGCACTGTAGGTTTTGGCGGTTATGAATCCGGTGTTCACGCGAGCTTTGGAGATATTTTCTCGTATTTCAACATTGGATTCATGGGGACTGTCGAAGCTCGCAAAAACCGCTTCCTGTTACCCGTGGACGTCATGTGGATGAGGCTCTCTGACAACAAAGGACTACCGCTTAGCCCCTTTCCCGGTGTCACCTCGATAAAGGTCAAGGTCGACGAGACTATTCTGACCCCCAAGGTCGGTTACCGGTTGTTAGATCAGCAGAAGCTGAAGGCGGACGGTACGATTGGTATTCGCTATTTTCATCTGGGGGAGAACCTGAGCCTGCAGCCGTCTAACCTGAATAACTCACAGTCGGCAAACTGGGCGGACGTGGTCGCTGGAGGAAGGATCACACTGCCGGTTTCCCCTAAGGCGGCAATCATGGTCCTGGGCGATGCAGGTGCTGGCGGCGCGAATCTTGACTATCAGGTAGCGGGCATACTGAGTTATAAGATCAAGCCGAGCATTATTCTACAGGGCGGATGGCGGTATCTTGACGTGGATTACCAGCCAAGTTCGACCTTCGTCTACGACATGGTCACAAGCGGAGTCCTGATCGGCGCTACCTTCAATGTCAAATGATCCTTTCCGTTTTTGCGGATCAACAGGTTTAGGCTCTCAAACGCTTACCTTGTCGATGCGTAAGCCACATTAGCCCAGTTTCCGGTAAGGTTGATAAGGTGGGCTTCCCAAAGGTATGGGGGATCCTTTGAATGCCGCATCTACTATGAGCCAACGGGCGCAGTCACTCTCGCCGTCCTCCGATCCTGCAGAGAAGGTGCGGGATTTTTATGAACGCTATCCCTATCCCCGACCGGTTGACAGCCTTGAGAATTATCAACGTCTCTGGAAGGACGTGCAGAGACGCCGTGCGGATTACCATCTCTACTGGCCGGACAAACCCTATAGGGAAGACTATTCCATTCTTGTCGCCGGGTGTGGGACGTCTCAAGCGGCAAAGCATGCCCTGCGTTGGCCCAAGGCTCACGTCACCGGCATCGACATAAGCGCAACGAGCGTGCGATGCACCGAAGAGCTTAAACGCAAATACGACTTAAAGAACCTTGACATCCATCAACTTCCGATCGACCAAATCGACGAGTTGGGGATGAGCTTCGATCAAATTATCTGCACTGGGGTTCTGCATCACCTTTCCAATCCGGACGAGGGCCTTAGAGCTTTGCGAAACGCGCTCAAACAAGATGGAGCGATGCAGCTTATGGTTTATGCGCCTTATGGGCGAGCGGGCATCTATATGCTCCAAGAATTTTGCAAGCGACTTGGTATTTGTGCCACCGACGAGGGAATCCAGGAACTCATTGCTGCGCTTCGGGAACTGCCGCCCGGCCATCCGCTGGAAATTCTCCTCCGTAAAGCCCGCGATTTTCAGCACGAGGCGACGCTTGCCGATGCGCTGCTGCACCCGCAAGATCGTGCTTATTCTGTCCCACAACTCTTTAAATTTATTGAGGAAGCTGGATTGAAATTCGGCAGGTGGGTAAAACAAGCACCTTACAGCCTTCACTGTGGTGTCATCGCAGCAATACCGCAAGTGGCCCGGATGGCGCAGCTTGCGCTGGTAGAGCAATACGCATCTGTCGAGCTTTTTCGCGGCACAATGATTCGCCACAGCGTCGTTGTTTACAGAGACGACGGATCCGAGGTTGGCCGCCCGGTCAGTTTTGCTGGGAATGCATGGCATAGCTATGTGCCCATCAGGATGTCAGACACAATTTGTGTTCAGGAGCAGCTGCCTACTGGTGCGGCCGGAGTTTTAATTAATCAAACACACACCGACAGCGATCTTTTTATGACCTTGGATCTTGCAGAAAAGCATATATTTGATGCGATCGATGGCGAGCGGACGGTCGGCGCCATCGCAAATACAGTACGACACTCCTCAGGGGAAAAATCGCGGATGGAGGCAATACAGAGCTTCCTTAAACGACTATGGTGGCATGATCAGGTGGTGTTCGATATATCGCAAAAATAAGAGCTTGGTTTTCTCGATCCTCGGTTCGAGGCATATGGCGACGTTTGCTTGATTTGATTGACGCGGCCCTTGTAATGCTCCAACATTTTGGGTCAGCTCCAAATAAGATTGCTATGTAAATTTGCAGCCATACCAGTCTCGAGGCCTATTTCATGGGAATTACGGCAGTTTCCGCTAGCTTAGCGAGTGGTTCGCTACTTGCAGGTTCCCTTAAGACGCAGCCGGATATCGCGAAAGTTAAGATTTTGTTCTGTGAATATTTGAGCGCGACGATAACGAGGAGAAAATAATTTTACCTGTGGAACCCAAGACGGCGACTCGACATACTATTCAGCGCGCTGAAGTTAAACCGGGCCAAGCTCTTACTGCGCATTCTTATTCGTCTGGAGGCTGTTCAGTTCATCGGAATAGCGTCTATGCGTGTACCTAATTTACCAGCCGAACTATGAAGGTAAACAGATGGAACTTGAACCCAGAGCTCGTGTTACATTCGGCGTCGCATATAGGCCAAAGTCAATTTGCCAACTCGTTTTTTCAATTCTGCTAGTCATCGGAACAAATTTTTGTTTTATCACTTTGGGTCTTGCCCAGCAGACGCACGATGTCGATGGGCCTTCAGCCCCCAGCGATTTACAGACGGCACAAGCTACCCCGGGCCAAGCTACGCAAGCGACACAGACGACATCCTCTGACTCACAGTCAACGGCACTCCAAAAGAAGAAGAAGAAAAAAAAGAAAGGCACACCACGAGGTGTCTTTGCGGCGGCACCTATTCCGATTTCGAATCCCGCCATTGGAGCTGGGATTGTGCCAGTGGTCGGCTACATCTTCCCCTTCAGCACGAAAGACAAGATTTCCCCGCCTTCGGTCTTGGGAGCCGGTGGCCTCATCACCAACAATGGCAGCAGGGCCTTTGCTTTCGGAGGACAACTGTTTGTAAAGGAAAACAGGTACCAGATTACGGCTGCCTACGGCCGTGGGAATATCGATTACGACATATACGGCACGGGAATCGCAGAGAACCTAAAGCTGCCTCTTGTGCAGACCGGCAATGTGTTCGATGCGGAGCTTCTGCGCCGCGTTTGGTGGATGCTTTTTGTCGGCCCACGATTTATTGCAGGAGACTCTCTCATCACGATCAACCAGAATAGCACCCCGAACTTTCCTCTCCCGCCTGATCTTGGACTCCATACGAATCTCGTCGCCATCGGTGCACGGGCCACCTGGGATACGAGCAGCAATCGCTTCTATCCGCTTCAGGGGTCGTTTTTTACCTTCACATCCGATTTCTTTTCTCAAGATCTCGGCAGTAAGTACACATACCAATCGTACAAAACCAGATTTGACAAATACTGGAGCCTGAGCAAGAACCAAGTTCTGGCCTATGACGGCTATTTTTGCGCCACAGGCGGCAGTCCTCCGTTTTATGGGAACTGCATTTATGGGACTAGTAGCGAACTTCGAGGATATACGGCTGGCAGATATTTCGATCGATACATGCTGGCAACACAGGCAGAGTACCGCTTAGCTTTGCGGTGGAGGTTGGGCGTTGTAGCATTCGGCGGAATCGGCGGAGTCGTGGCGGGACAGAACCAGTATCTTCAGGCGTCGCATTTTCTGCCCTCCGGCGGCGGAGGGTTGAGGTTTGACCTGAGCCCGAAGTATCACGTCAATCTTCGTGCTGACCTGGCGCGTGGCACCGATGGTCACACGTTCACCCTGGGAATCCTGGAGGCTTTCTAGAGTGGGGAGCCTAGCGACAATGCCTTGCGACAACTCAATCTGTGTCGAACATTAAAATGGCGGACACGAGACGATAACAGATGAACAAAATACTGGATTTTCCGCTACTCTTTTCAGTCTTCTTGTTCGTCGCGCTCTGGCTCTCGGTGCGCCTGGGTGCTTCGATCCGCAAGATTCGTCACGTCGAAGCTGCACAACAGGAAGACTTCGGCGTTATTTTGCCCGCCACTTTAACGCTGCTGAGCTTGATCATAGGCTTCAGTTTTTCAATGGCGGCCAATCGCTACGATCAGCGCAAAGATTACGAGGCGCGCGAAGCCAGCGCCATCGGCGCTGAATACGCTCGGGCGGACCTCCTGTCTGAGGAGGATGCCTCGAAGGTGCATATGCTTCTCAAGGGCTATCTCAAAGAGCGCATCTTGTTCTATCAAACTCGCAACATCCAGCGGCTTCTGCAGATCAATGCCGCCACGTCTCAGGTCGAAACCGATCTTTGGTCCGCGGTCAGAGCGCCAGCTGAAGCCCCGTCTGCCTCCACGGAAACCCTTGTTGTTATGGGCATGAACAACGTGCTCGACTCAAAGATACTCACGCAAGGCTCTTGGTGGAACCGGATCCCGACTTCAGCATGGATTCTGATGACAATTATCGCCATCTGTTGCAACATGCTGATCGGTTTCGCCGCACATCGCGTTAAAGCCAATGCTCTAATGTTTTTCATCTTGCCTTTTCTCGTGTCTATCTCGTTTTATCTCATAGCGGATATTGATAGCCCCAGAGGCGGCATCATTCGAGTCAATCCTCAAAATCTCATCAGTCTTTCTCAGTCCTTGCAAAGGTAGTCCTTCTGACGACAAACCGCAGATCAGTGCCACTGTTTACCAGAAGGCAGTCAGGCCGGCATCTACCGGATCAGTCGTTTAGCCACTTCTTCAGGTGAGCGAGCAAATCCTCGCCTCTGGGGGTTCCGTATCCAGTACAGGCATTCCACCCTTTACCCGCATGATACAGACCGTTGTTGCCTTTGAGCACCGGACGCAACGCCATTCTGCGTTCTTTGCCCAGGCGATAAATATGCGGATGAAGATGCCCGCATCGCCGACCAAGTGCTTGATTCAACCTGGCGATCAGAGCCGCCCACATGGGCGCCACTGCGCTCGTTCCCGAGGACGCGAAGGTCCGGCCCGCAATCCACATTTCGCACCCATAACGAGGATCAGCAAGCCCTGCCACATCCGGCACTCCGCGACCTCTCTTGCCCCTGGGACCCGCAGGGACACGCGCGTCTTCCTGCCATGCAGGCATGTGGAACAGTTCGCTAACTCCACCGCCCGACGCACCCTTGATGCCGTAGTGCGTCGCGTTCCAAACCACCTCTTCGGGGATACCCTCGCCGTCCATTTTTCCGCTGGTGCCGCCACAGGCAAGGCAATGAGGACTGCTCGCTGGATAGTTGACAGAAGGCTTTCCCTCCTCCGATCCATTCATTGCGCCAGTGTCACCCGAGGCACCACATACCGTGATGCCAAGTT
>Ga0335072_10014634_pt1 | contig 11147 bp, 8 predicted proteins | sample Lox_Sample_21_FD_206725 | JGI IMG/M metagenome (GOLD analysis project Ga0335072, IMG submission 206725) | Soil microbial communities from Loxahatchee National Wildlife Refuge, Florida, United States - Lox_Sample_2.1 | ecosystem: Environmental > Terrestrial > Soil > Wetlands | place: USA: Florida... | reverse complement strand
TCCCGTGGCGCAGCCAGTCCCACAGTCCGATCGCTGGCGAGGCGGTGGTGAGGAAGTAGTAGCGGGCGATCAGCAGTGGGCGGAACGGGATCAGACCGCCGAGGCCGGCGGATGCGCCGAGGAGCACCTGCAGCACGAGGGTGACGGTGTACACCTCGCCGGCTCCCCTGGCCACGATTGCGATGTTGGCGAGGAACGCGAGCGCGTGCAGGAACGGCGTCGCGTAGCGCAGCAGACGGTGGGAAACGATCATCGACGCGTACCCGGGCGGATAGCCGCGCGGGGAGAGCATGCCGCCGCGTAACACGATCGGCCAGGTGTGGCTCATCATCCGTCGCTTGCGCGCGAACTCGCCCGCGATCGTTGGAACCATCTTCTCGGTGGCTCGCGCTCTCGGCACGTACACCGCGCGCCACCCGCGCTTGACCAAGTTGAACGGCAGCGACAGGTCGTGGCCCATGATCGGGTCGACGACGATGTAGGTGTCGCGGCGCGTCGCGTATATCGCCCCGTTCCCCGCCGTGATCGAGGACAGACGCGACTCGTGCTCGCGTATGGCCATCTCATAGCGCCAGTACACGCCCTCTTGGTTTGAGGCGCGCGTACCGCCGGATGGGCGGGGATTCTGAAAAAAGCGGACCTGCCCGCACGCATACCCGACCTTGGGGTCGGCAAACGCGCTCACGAGCGCACGAGCGGCGTCGGGCTCCCACAGCGCGTTGGCGTCGGAGAACGCCACCACCTCCCCTCGCGCGCGCTCCACCGCGGCGTCCTGGGCGCGGATCTTGCCGCCGCGCGGGAGCTCGAGCACGAGGTCCGCGCCGGCTTCGCGCGCGCGGGCAGCCGTCGCGTCCGTGCAGCCATCGCAGGTGACGATCACCTGCAGCAACTCGCGGGGGTAGTCCATCGCGAGCGCGTTCTTCACGCGCGCGGCGATCACCGACTCCTCGTTGTGGGCGGCGACGATCAGCGACAGCCGGGGCGGCGACATGGATGTGTCGCTGGGCGCGAGCGGCGGGCCGCCGGCCAGTCGCGCCAGCAGGGCCAGCGTCGCCGCGTAGCCGACCTGAGTCCACACGATCGCGGCCGCGCACAGCCAGAAGACGATCTCCAGAGCGGTATTCATCGATTGGCGCCTTTGCCCAGCAGCGAGCCGTACAAACCCAGCGTTTGCAGAGCTATCTTTTCCCACGAATACGGACCCGCAGCGGCCGTTCTGGCCATCTCGGACATCGCGGCGCGGGCATTGGGATCGGCGAGCAGCTCGGTTAGCGCCATGTGCAATGCGGCGGCGTCGCCGGCCGGGAACGTGCGCGCCGCGCCGGTGGCGGCCAGCTCGGGAAAGCCACCCACGTCGCTCAACAGCATCGGCACGCCTGCTCCCAGGGCGGTGAACGCGACGCCCGACTGGTCGGCCTCGCGGTAGGGCAGCACGACCAGGCTGGCATGATCGAAACAGCTCGCCATCTCGGCGTCGCCGACGAACCTCGTCACGAACCGGACGTTCTCGGGCGCGGCTTGTTGCAGGGACGCAATGTCGTAGCGGGCCATCCCCACCACCCACAGCTCGGCGTCTTCGATGTCCTGCCACGCTTCCAGCAGCAGATCCAATCCCTTATATGGGCGCAGCAGCCCGAACATCAGCACGACCGGGCGGCCATCCCGGGGGGGTGGGAGCGATGGCGAGGTCGGAGGCGAGGGCGACGCGGTCGATCTTGGAAGCGCCAGCACGCCGTGGGGGATCACATGCACGCGCGTCTCATCCACACCCACCTCGCCGATCAGCCGACCGCGGCCGTGCTCGGAGTGCGCGACGATCGCGTCGAACCGCTCGTACAGCCTGCGCTGCGCCGCCAGCTGCCCAGGGCGCGGCTCACGGGGCAGAACATCGTGGGCCGTTATCACCAGCGGTTTGTGCGCCGGCAGCAGATGACCATCGAGGTGCTGGACGGGCAGCCACTGGAAGTGGGCCACATCGGCCGCACGCGCCGCGCGGCGATATCGCAGCATGTCCGGCACGTGCTCGGCGAGCTTGGTCGCCGTCCTCAGCCGTGAGCCGGGCGAACCAAACGCGGCGAGGTAGAACGGCTCGCGACGCTCGTATCCCTCTGCGGGCGGCGACTGGCCATAGACAAACCGGCTCGTCACGAGCGTCACCTCGGCCCCGGCCCGTGCCAGCGCCGCGCACAGCGCGTGATCGTAGGGCGGCGTATATGCGGCGGGGTCGACCACGTGGACGCGCACGCACGAGACAATAGGCGCGTGACCGACCCGATCGAGCTGACCTACTGCATCGTGAACACCTCCCAGCGCGCTCTGTTGCTGCGCGGGCTTGACGCGATCGCACGCGAGCGTGGCAGGGGGCGCGGCACGATGCGGGGCAAGCGAGACCGAGCAGGGAGCGGGGAGGGCGAGTGTGGAACTCGCGACGAGGGCGAGGACACGGCCGCGGACGGGCCGGCCTTGCCCTTCGCCACCGAGGTGCTCGTGCTTGACAACGGCTCGCGCGAGGGCTCTGCCGAGGCGGCGCGAGCGCACCCCGCCGTGGACGAGGTGATCGCGCTGCCCGAACGGCGCGGCAAGGCGCTGAACGACTCCACCCTCTTGCAGCGCGCCCGCGGGCGCTACGCGCTGCTGCTCAACGAGGACTCAGAGCTTCTGCCCGGCGCCACGCTCGCGCTGTGGCGGGCGCTCCAGGACCATCCCGACGCGGCCTGCGCGGGGGCGCAACTCTTGCGGCCCGACGGCACGCCCCAGGCGTGCGCCTGGCGCTTTCCGACCGTCGCCACCGCGCTCGCCGGGGTCCTCTTTTTGCACCGGCTCTACACCGTTCAGAGCGGCGGCTCACGCACGCGTGAGGTCGACTGGTGTCAGTCCTCAGCACTGCTCGTACGTCGCGAGGCCGCCGCCGCGGTCGGCTATCTCGACCCGGCTTTTTTCGTCTACTCCGACGAGGTCGATTTCGCCCGTCGCCTGCGCGACGCCGGCTGGCGCAGCCTGTACGTGCCCTGCGCGCGGGCGATCCACCACGAGCAGCTCTCGACCGACACGATCCCCGAGCGGCGGATCGTCGAGCTCTCGCGCAACCGCGACCTGTACATGCGCCTGCACCACTCACCCGCCGCCGCGCGTACCGTGCGCTGGCTGACGGCGTGGCCGTACGCGTTGCGCACCCTGGCCGCGCTTGTTCTTCCCGGACACTCGCCGCGGCGTTACTGGCGGCACGTCACCGCGACGCTGTGGCCTGGCCGTGGCGAAGGGCTGCGCGAGGCGGCCGAGGCGTACAACCGAACACTCGGCCTCGACGAGGTCGGCCATGAGGGCGTCACCGGCCGTGAGCAGTCGCGGGGTGAGCAGGAAGTCGCGGGCGAAGCGGAGGAGACGGGGGCAGGCTCCCCGGGTCCTTAGGCCAGCTCAGCCAGCAGCGCGCCGACCACGTCGGGGTCGAGCTGGGAGCCGGCCACGCGCAACAGCTCGACCTGCGCCTCCGCCGGTGAGCGCGCCGGACGATACGGGCGATCGGTGACGATCGCGTCATACGTATCGCACGCGGCGATGATCCTCGCGGCCAACGGAATCTTTGCGCCGGCGAGGCCATCCGGGTAGCCGCCCCCATCCCAGCGCTCGTGGCTGGCGCGCACCGCCGGGGCGAGGTGGGCGAACGCGTCGATGCGCGCGACCAGCTCGCCGCCGGCCACGGTGTGCCGGCGCATGACCTCCCACTCGCGCTCGTCCAGCGGACCGGGCTTGAGCAGGATCTCGCTGGGGACCGCGACCTTGCCGACGTCGTGCAGCAGCGCGGCATACCGCACGTCGCGGGCGGCAGACGGTTTGAGGCCCATGCGCCGCGCGACCCGTTCGGCCGCCTCGGCGACGTCCTGCTCGTGGCAGGCGGTGTAATCGTCCTTGGCCTCGACCGTGCTCATCAGGACCGTCAGCGTCGTCGTGAACGTGCGCTCCTGCTCGGCCAGCAGCTTTGCGCGGTGGATCGCCGAGCCGAGGCTCGCCGCGATCGTCTCCACCAGCACCGCGTCGGCCTGGCTGATCGCGTCGGGCTCCGCCGCCTCGATGTTCAGCACGCCCCACACCTTCCCGTCGACGGCGACCGGCACGCTCAGCTCCGAGCGCGGATCGGTCTTGGGGTCGCGCACTATGTAGTCGCGGTCGACGCGCGTGTCACTCACGAGCGAGCTTTCGCCGGTCCGCGCCACGCGACCGTTGACGCCGTCACCGACAGACTGCTCCACCAGCAGGAACTCGGCCATCACCTCAGCCAGCGGGCCGCTGCCGGCGACCAGGCGCAGTACCCCGTCGCCGTCCAGCCGCTGCACCGCCGCCAGGTAGAACGCGAACGTGCCGTGCAGCTCGCTCACCACCAGCTCGGCCAGCTCCTCAACGTCGTTGGTCGCCGCCAGTCGCGCGGTCAGACGGGCCGCCAGCGTCATCTGGGCGCGCAGATACGCGACCTCGCCGACCGTTGCCATGTTCTGCACGCGCACATCCGCGCGATGGGCGCGCAGTGCCTCGGCTCGCCGACGGCGCTCTCGCGCGCCCGCGGGACGGGACGACAAAACTGTCACTTCAGACATCTCCCCGCCCGCATCGGCGGCCGCTTGCGCGATCTTTAGGTTTCGTCAGCCGGACTAGACGATTTCGATGGCTTCGGATTTCGCGAATGCTGGTGGGTCCGGCCTGTGAAGGTAGGCACGGTCATGAACGTGAATGGGACGGGACTTGTGAGGGTCGGGGCAGTTCGATGGGAGCTGGGGGCAGTCCGTTGGGTCCGGCCCGCGATCCCCGAGGTCGAGTTGGGCCGGCGGGCTCGGCTCAGATGTCGCGCAGCGGGTCCTCGGCGTATTCCTCCACCTCGCCGTGCCCGGCCCTGAACGCCGCCGCCCGGCGGCGGCCGTAGGTCACAAGCTCGGCGATCCGCGCCCGCTCGTGCGGTTCGACAAATTTAGTCGCCAGCAGCAGGGCCGGGGCCAATCCCAGCCACAGGATTCGCAACACCAGGCCCCCCAACCCGCTCGTGGGCAGCAGCAGCTCCCCCGAGGCCGCCACGCCCGCGAGGATCGCGGTCAGCTGCGCCAGGCGCCGCCACTGAAAGCTGACCGCAAACACGCGCCGCGTGAGCAGGTGCATAATCGCGATCATCGCTGCATACGCCCCGCACAGCGCGATGCCCGCCCCGGCCAGCCCCAGATTCGCGCCGATCAGGCCCGTGGCGGGCACGAGCGCGAACAGCAGCAGCACGTTCACCGCCAGTCCGGCCGCGGACGCAGGCAGGTTGCGCTGCGTTACCCGCGCGCGACCGGTGATCGCGATCATCACCCGGTACAGCCCGTACAGCGTCCACCCCAGCGCCAGCCAGGGCAGGGCCTCATACGCGTTGAAGTATGCGGGAGCGGCGAGCAGGCGCACGAGCCAGCGGCCCAGCAACGCGACGCCGACCACCACGATGCCGGTGGCCAGCACGAAGTAGGTGGTGACCGTCGAGTACAGGCGACTCGCGCTGGCGTCGCTGTCGATCGAGTAGGCCAGCGGCGGCCACGCGTACTGGAACCCGCGCACGAACACGAACACGACCGTCGCGAGCTGCACCGCGATGGCGTACTCGCCCGCCGCGTCCGAGCTGACTCCCCGCAGTAGGTAAAACCGGTCGGCCACCTGCAACGCGTACACGCTCGCGTCCGCCGGCACGGTCGGCAACCCAAATGCGAGCATCGCCCGCAGGTCGCTCGTCCCCTTGCGCAGGTCGCGCATGGGCACCCGCAGCGAGAACCTCGCGCGCAGCACCCACCACAACCCCAGCACCACGATCGCGCTCGCGCCGAAGTTTCCCAGCAGGAGTCCTTTTGCGCCCTGACCCGCCACAACGACCAGCACGATCGTGAACACGACGGTCATCGCCACATTCGCCCCCGACGCGTACATGTACGCGCGCGCGCGTTCGTCCACGCGCAGTTGCGCATAGGCCATCTCCAGGTTCGTGAACGCCCACAGCCCGACGATCGCGCAGTAGATCAGCGTGGCATCCTCGTAGCCGAGCAGCGCGCGCGATATCCGAGAGGCGAACACGACCCCCACCAGCGAGGCCACGGTCGTCGTCCAGGCGACGGTCGCCGTCGCCGTCCGCGCGATGCGCCTGCGCCGCTCTTCGTCTGAGTCGTTGAAGTAGAAGCGCACAAACGCCTCTTCCACCCCCAGCCGCAGCACGATGCTGAACAGGATCACCGCCGTCAGCAGGGAGTTGTACGTGCCATAGCCAGACGTCGACACGTGCCGCGTGTACAGCGGCAGCGTGAACACCGCGATCCCCTTGGCCACGATTTCCGCGGCCTGATACGCCGCGCCGGTCGTGACCAGACGCCTGAGATATTCGATCACGGTGCGGGCAACATACTTTCCCGAGCCAACGCCACTCCCAGACCCAGCAGGGTCCAGGTGATCGGGTCCTCCAGGAAGTCGGCGTACGTCCAGGTGTGCAGCACCAGCGCCGCAAAACATGCGAGCAGAGCTAGCCGCAACGGAGATTCACGCCCTAGGCGTGTGTGTCCCGGTTTTGGTCGGGCGGGTGAGCGGCCGGCGCCGCGGGCGAGGACCGTGAACGCTGCGACCAGCAGCGCCACATACACCGCCAGGCCGATCAGGCCCTGCTCGGCGGCGACCGTGATCGGGATCGTGTGCGAAGCCGAGGTCGCGTTGACCGCGCTCGCGTCGCCGTGGCGCCTGTACTCGGTTTCAAACGAGCCCGACCCGTACCCGTACAGCGGGCGCTCGGCGAATAGTTCCAGGCCGCCGGTGATCAGCTTCGTGCGCCCGCTCGTCGCGTTGCTGGTCGAGCCCCCCGAGCCGTTGACTCCGAAGTGCAGGCTCGGCGGGGCGGTCAGCACGAACACGGCCGCGATCGCCGCCAGCGCGACCGTCGCGTACGCCGTCATCCTCGCGTCCCAGCGGTAGGCCGCCAGCACCGCCATGCCCAGCAGCAGCGCCGCGATGCTTGACTGGGAGAAGCTCGTAACCAGCCCCGCCAGCAGCCATGCCAGCACACCCGCCGCGATCGCCACCTCGCGCCTTTGCCGGCTCCACAGCACCACCGCGACCACGCCGACCATCACGATCGCCAGGAACCTTCCGTAGATGTTCGGATCGAAGAACAGCGAGTTCACGCGGAAGTAGTTCCCGAACTGGTCGGCCGCGATCACCTTCGGGTTCAAGAACAGACTCTTGCGGTAGTACTCAACGAACCCGACCCCGGCGAACGCCACGCCCAGCGCGACCGCCACGCCCAGGCACCTCAGCACCAGCTCCCGCGTGTACTTGACATTGCGCAGGAGCATGAACAGCAGTGCGAACGGGATGTAGAAGAACGCAATGTTCTCCGCGGCCTTCGTGTGGTCGGGCGAGTACACCCCCTGCAGTGCGTATAGCCCGACCGCGATTGCCAGCAGCCATTCCAGCCCGCGCGGCCTCAGCCACGTCGCGAGTTCGCGGGGCGAACCTTCATTCAGCTCTTGGACCTCTGCTTCACCCAACCAACGGGGCAGGAGCAGACTCAGCGCTCCGGCCCCGATCACCAGGTACAGCGGGATCAGCAGGTTGACCGTGCGGCCGTCGGTGGAGATCGGCAGCCTGAACGGCAGCGCCGCTATCGCCAGCAGCGGCAGCGTGTCCGGCCGGCGGCGCAGCCACCACACGAGCGCGGCGAGGACCGCCATCGCACCGACCGCTGCCAGCGCGTAGGTCACGGGCGCACCAGTGTGAACCCGTTCGGCGAGATCACGGTCTTTTTCTGTTCGCGCAGCCTCACCTCTACGTGGTATTCGCCCGCGGGCGCGGGCGAGCCCGTGTTCACGGGAGTGACGATCGTCGTCCCGAGCGGGCCGAGCGCCACCCGCGCGGTGCGCGCTCTTGCGGTTCCGCGTCGGCCATTCCAACGCAGCGAGAACTGTTTGTAGCGCACCACCGGCCATTCATCGACGAGCGTCGCCACGGCCTGTTCGGACGAGTCGATCACCGTGACCGTCACCCGGTCGGCCTGGGCCAGCTTGAACGAGATCCGCGCTTCTTTGATGTGCCCCTTTGGGGTCGGCGAAAAGAACGGGGTCAGTTTGAAGTCCTGCACCGCCGTCGGCGTGTGCTTCAGGCGCTGGGTCACGATGAACGCCGCCCCGCACGCCACCACCAGCAGCGCGAACACCACCCTGGCGAGCTTCGCTACCTCAGGCGGCTGGACTTCCCACCGGCGACCCGCAACGCCCCTGCCCGTGTCAGCGCCAGGGCCGGCACCCCGGTCGGCCCCTGAGCCGGCGGCGGCATCCTCCGCGCCCGCCGCGTCCGCGTCCGCGCTCAACCGTCCCCGCCGATCGGCGGCACCCCCGGCGACGCCGGAGGTGAGCCGGCGAACCGCTCGACCGTGTCCGAGCGCAACCCCAGCCGCAGCGTCTCCAGCGAGAGCACGTCGTCGGGGGCGATGTTCCCGAGGTTGCACTCGCTGCCAAACCGATGCAGCAGCCACACCTGCTGCTCGCGTCTCGGCGCCTCGAACACCAGTCGGTCGGCATCGACCGCGTGCACGATCTCATCGATCAAGCCCGTGCGCACCTCGCCGTCGGCACGGTAGATCCCGGCCGTGCCCGACTCGCGCGCCTCGGCGATCACCTTCCACGCCCCCGCCCGCAAATCCCGTTCGATCTGCTCCACCCACACATACGGGGCCATGATGAAATCGGTGTCCTTGTTGCCGACCTCCGAGAGCACGGTGAACCCAGCGGCCGTCAGCGTTTTGATCAGATGGGCCTTGACCTCGCCCTCGATCTCGATCGTGCCGTCGGACACCTCCACGTGGTGCAGTCCCAACTCCTTCAGCCACGCGATCAGCCCCTCAACGCGCCCCTGCCGGATCGCCAGCTCGGTCAGCGTGCCGCCGAGCACGACCGGTATTCCGTGCGCCGCGTAGCGCTCGAGCTTGGGCTTCAGATTCTCGCTCACCAGGGCCGTGCCCCAGCCGAGCTTGACGATGTCCACGTACGCGCCCGCGACCTCCAGCAGGCCGTCGAGGGCAGCCACCGACATCCCCCGGTCGAGCACGTGCGTGATCCCACGCTCGCGCGGCTTGACCGAGCGGGCCGGTATGTCCAGAAACCTGTCCACCGCGCGGGCGCTCACTGCCGTCGGCGCGCGTGGCTCACGGCGCCGCTTCGCCGGACTGGGACGCTTCGCCGGACGAGGCCGCTTCGCCGGACGACGAGGATCCCGTTTCGCCTGTCGGGCCGGCCTTGTCCATACCGGCGATAACCACCACCGTCGAGCCGCCGACGAGCGGCGTGACGGACGCTTCCAACGGCTGCACCGTCGAGACGCTCAGCGCGTGTGCGACCCCTTCGGCTTCGGCGCGATGGCCCGAGCCGTACTCCACGACCGTCGTCTGATGCGAGCCCGGCGGCGTGCCGTCCAGCGGCGTCGCCTGCGAATACCCACTCTGTTGCAGCCCCGCCGCCAGCCTGTGGGCCAGCCCCGTCGTGTTCGTCCCGTTCAACACCGCCACCTGCGTTTCCGCTGGGCTCACCGACGGCGTCGAGGATTCGCTCGATTGCGTCTGCGTATGCGACTGCGCGCGATGGCGATGCGCCGCTGCGCCGCTCGTCGATGACGCGTTCTGCCGGCCGTTGCTCGACGACGGCGAGGAAGAGCTCCCCAGCGAGGTTGCGACCAGCACGATCGCCACCACGCCGATCACCACCGCCCCCACGATCATCGCGGTCATGCGGGCGGGCGAGCGGCGGGTGCGACTGATCGTCGCATTTGCGCGCGCCGTTCCCGGCGGCGCGCCCAGGGAAGCGTTTGCCGAGTCGGCCCCTGAAGAGGGTGGGGACGTGGAGCTTGATCGTCGCGACGAAGGCTGCGGGTCTTGCTCTCGCAAGCCCCTCTGTTGGGAGCCCGGTTGTCGGGCTTCGGGTCGGCCCGCGCCGCTCGGTGGTGCAGACGAGGACGGCGGTGGAGGGGGACGGCGGGACTGGGAGGATCCCGACGCCTCGGACGTCTGCGGGATCATCGCGGTCGCGCGCACCGTCGACGGGCGGGCTGGCGCGGGCGCTGCCATTGGCGCCCCCGTTGGAGCAGAGATCTCTGGGGAGGATGTTACGGAGGGGGGGCTCGCGGCCACCGGACTCGCGGGAGACGGGGAGGCTGACGGCGTGGTCGAGGGCTGGGTGCCGGCGGGTGTGGGCGGCGAGGGAGCACGGGGGACCGCTCTTGCGGCTGCAGCCCCGGCCGCTCCCGCGACGGTAAGCGGGGCAGGCGGCGAGTCCGGTCCTGCGAGCGACCTCTGCTCATTTGACCCCGGCCCGTTCGATCCCGACGTGTCCGGCGCCGGCGCGGGCGCGCCGGACACAGCCGTTGCGGATGGGATGGGAGCACCGGGTGCAGCCGACCCACCCGGCGCGTTGCCTCTACTCGGCGTCGCGCCTACGTTTGGTGTGCTGCCTGTGCCTGGCGTGCTTGCGGTATTCGACGCGCTGTCTGCAACTGCCCCGCCCTGCGGACCGGTCGTGCCCCCCGCCGGCAGCGCGCCACCCTCAGCTCCACTTACCGCCGCGGCGCCGGCAGTCGCGGCGGCGATCTGAGCGGGCGAGGGAGTAACGGGAGTGGGTCCTGTTGGGGAGCCTGGTCCGGTCTGCGTACCTGGCTGCGTGGGCGGCGCGGTTCCGGTCCCTGGCTGCGTAGCGGCGGCAGCGGCACCCCCCTGCGCACCGACGGCCTGCGCACCCGCGGGGCTGGCACTAGCTGTCGCACCGACGGCCTGGACCCCAGCGGGACTCACGGGCCGGGCGTTGAGAGGCGTGGTGCGGGGTACGGGACGGACGGCGGTTGCCGCCGGAGCAGCAGGGGAGGCCCCCGCGGGCGTGCGTTGCACGCGTGCCGCTGCCTGAGCGACGACGCGCTGTTCCTCCTCGACCGCGCGCTCGGGAGCACGGCCGGCCCACTCACGTAGCCGCTTGAGCTCGCGCGCCTGCGCGAACACCAGCAGCGCGAGTACGGCGATACCGACGAGTGCGGCGAACGCGGCGATAGCGCCGACCTTCGTAAACGTGCTGGACAGCGACAGCGCCAGTGGCAGAACGGCGACGGTCATGAATCTTGGGAGT
>Ga0335072_10014633_pt1 | contig 11147 bp, 14 predicted proteins | sample Lox_Sample_21_FD_206725 | JGI IMG/M metagenome (GOLD analysis project Ga0335072, IMG submission 206725) | Soil microbial communities from Loxahatchee National Wildlife Refuge, Florida, United States - Lox_Sample_2.1 | ecosystem: Environmental > Terrestrial > Soil > Wetlands | place: USA... | reverse complement strand
CAAGGACACGACTTCATTCGGGGTTCCCCGGCGCCGGGTCTTCGTCGCCGGGGTGAACTTCAGCCGGTCCATAAAGAAACCCCCAGATCCGAGGACGTCAGCCCCTCGTTACCCCCTACAGATACTCCTGGATCATCCGCTGCCACGTCGGCCAGTCATGCGCATTCCACGAGTCCCACGTGTAGAGCTTGTGGGGAATAAACTTCGCGCCCATGATCCGGTCCATCTGCTGGTTCTGCCCCAGGCACTGGTCGTCCCACCCGGTCCCGAGGATGTAAGTGTTGCGGTTGTAGCGCTCGAAAAACCAGGGATCCGTCAGGTTCGGCAAATAGTGCATCGGCAGGTTGAAATAGCAGTCCTGGTCGTAATAACCATGCAGAAAGTTGCTCACGTCGAACGCTCCCGACATCGACAGGAATCCGGTGAAGACGTCAGGATGCCGCAGTGCGACGTTCACCGCGTGATACCCGCCAAAGCTGCAGCCGAGCGAAACCAGGTGCGAGTCGTGGTTCTTCAGCCGCACCAGCGGGACCACTTCCTGAATCAGGTAGTCCTCGTATTGCATGTGACGCGCGATGCGCCAGCGAGGCGGAACGTTGCGGTTATACCAGCTCTCCATGTCGACCGAGTCGACACAATAGAACTGCAGATGCCCGCCTTCAATCCGATTCCACACCGCCGCGATCATCTGCCGGTCTTCAAACTCATAGAACCGCCCGCCCGACGTGGGAAACACCAGCACCGGCAAGCCCGCGTGCCCAAAGACCAGCAACTCCATGTCGCGGCCAAGCCGGTTGGAATACCACTTGTGATACTCGCGATTCATCGGCGCGTTTCGCTCCTCTTGCCGGGTCATTGGGACTTTCTTGATACTGTATCAGCGACGCCGACACCTCCCGACGGCCCAAGGATTGAATTTGGAGCAGCACACAGCGGAAGAACCAACCGAAAATCCATCGGCATCGGCCGCCACCACGCCCCATCCGCGCCTCCGCCGGCATCGGGACTTCCGCAGCAATTACCTACCCGACAGGCGCAACCTGATCGTCTATCTCCCGCCCGATTACGACGCTTCTCCTGACCGCGCTTACCCCGTTCTCTACATGCAGGACGGCCAGAACCTGTTCGACCCCGAAACTTCCTTCGTGAAGGGCAAAACCTGGCAGATGCTGGAGCACTCCGACGCGGTCATCGAAGCCGGCGAAGTTACGCCCCTCGTCATCGTCGGCATCTACAACACCGGCGATCGGCGCCTCGCCGAATACACGCCCGATCGCAATCGCCAGATGGGCGGTGGCGAAGCCGATTGCTACGGGCTGATGCTCACCCGCGAGCTGATGCCCTGGATTGCGGCCCGTTATCGCGTGCGATCCGATCGCGAATCGACCGGCCTGGGCGGTTCGTCTCTCGGCGGGCTCCTCACTCTCTTTCTCGGACTGAAACATCCCGAGTGCTTCGGCAAGCTGGCTGCGCTCTCGCCGAGCGTCTGGTGGAACCACAAGAGCATCCTGGGCTACCTCAACGAGCGCGCCCCGCAGGTCTGGGAACGCCCAAAGCTCTGGCTCGACGTCGGCGACCGCGAGGGGCAGCGAACCCTGCGGGACGTCGAGCATCTCGCCCGCCGGCTGAAGGCCAACGGCTGGCGTCCCGGCGAAAATTTCTGCTTTGAACGCGTTGCCGGAGGAACGCACGATGAAGCGAGCTGGTCGACCCGTGTCCGGCCTATGCTGCGCTTCCTCTTTCCCGCATGATAAAACCGTCACGCGTTCCACCTCGAATCCAAGAACAACCCCCGGTTAAAAAACCTTCATCCGAAATAAAGAGGGATGAGGATTCTCGCATTTTTCGAAAAATTTCGCGAATCTTGAGAAAAAGCGGGTATTCTTCAACCAGAAAAAGCTGCAAACTGGCGCTTGAGGATCAATATCGGCTTCGCAGCGGTTTCTGCTCCCCCAAATTGCTTTCTCTCAGTAACATGGGCCTTCATCCGAAAGAAAGGGATGAAAGAGCAGATGCTGGATTCACTCGAAACAAATATATTTGGTTCTCTCAAGACGACATTCGCGGGATATGACGGCCCCGCTTTTTCGATTCGCCTTTGGAACGGCGCCCAGTGGTTCTCCTCGGTGAATCGCGGGCCCTCGTGCACTATTCTTGTCGCAAATCCCCGTTCGCTCGTCACCCTCATTTCGGAACCGAATGAAACCGCCCTGGGCGAGGCTTTTGTCCAAGGCGACCTGGATGTGCAAGGCGATATCTTCGCAATGTTTTCGGTTTCTGAACATCTGCTCAGGCGTCCCCGCACGCTGCAACAAAAGATCTCCGAGCGACTGGCGCGCACCGCGCACGGCGCCGGACAGCGCTGGAAGCACGGTGCGCCAAATTCCCGCGCACGCGACAGCGCCTCGATTGCTTACCACTACGATCAACCCCTAGCGTTTTTCGAGCCATGGCTGGGCTCTTCGCTGGTCTACTCCTGCGCTTATTTCCATGACCCGCAGGATGCGCTCGACGCGGCACAGCGCCAGAAACTCGAGCACATCTGCCGCAAGTTGCGGCTCAACCCCGGTGAACGCTTTCTGGATATAGGCTGCGGCTGGGGCAGCCTGCTGTTGCATGCCGCGGGCGAGTACCAGGCCGAGGCGGAGGGGGTCACGCTCAGCCATGCCCAGGCAGAGGCAACTCAGCATCGCATCAAAAACGCCCAGCTCGATGGATTCTGCCGCGTGAGCCTGCGCGACTACCGCGATCTCGCCTCCCATGGCAAGCAGTTCGACAAGATCGCCAGCGTTGGAATGTATGAGCATGTGGGCCTGCACAACCTGCCTCTTTATTTCGGAATTGCCTCGCGCCTGCTGCGCCCGGGTGGTCTTTTCCTGAACCATGGCATCGCGCGTTCCACCCTGTCGCCATGCCGCGAAAGCTCGTTCGTCGATCGCTACGTCTTCCCTACCGGCCATCTCGTCACGCTTTCGCAGACGTTGAGCGCAGCCGAAGCTGCGGGCTTCGAGGTCCGCGACGTAGAAAATCTCCGCGAGCACTATGAATTAACGCTGCGGCGGTGGGCTGAGGGCCTCATGCGCAATGCCGGTGAAGTGCTTCAATACGTCTCGAAGACCACCTACCGGATCTGGCTGCTCTACATGGCGGGTTCGGCAGCAGCATTCCAGCGTGGCGATATCGGCATCTACCAGGTCTTGCTCAGCCGCCCCGATCACGGCAACAGCGGATTGCCTTTGACCAGGCGACACCTCTACGCAAACGCCCCCCTCAAGGAATCCGAGTCCCTCGTCGCTCCGATGGAGGAACTCTAGGCCCTCCCCGGCGTTCCTAGATCAGCCGTTCGTAGATCTTCCAGTCACGGTCGGGCTGGATCAATAGCTGAACCTCGTGGCCATCCACGCTCGATTTGGCCTGCTCAAACTTCGCCTTCACGTTTTCCGGGTCACGGGTATAAAAAACCAGTTCCCGCATTCCGCTGGTGGTGATGACGGCGACAAAGATCGATTCCTTCCCCGATTCGAACAGGCCGCAAAGGTTGTCCTCGATCTCATCCAGCGCGGCGTTCTCGTCCGTCGAGGGCAGGCCCGAGGGTTGCGGGTCGAGTAAAGGCATCGCGATCCCCACCTGGTGGTCGTACCCCTCAACGCCGGCAAACTTCCTGTACGCCGTATTCAGGCGGACGATCATCGGGTTGCCGTTATGTTCACCTTCAGCCACTCTCCAGTCGTCGGCCAAGGGCAGATCCTTCAATCTGAGAGCTCTCTTTGAATAAAAAGGCCACATGTCGTTTCAATTCCCAGGCTCCGAGCCTTGTGCAATCAGATTCTATCGATCTTCCCAGAGCGGGCTGCCAGTCCAGAAGGACCACGCCCGACCCTCTGGAGCCTCCGTCGCGGCTTTGCTTGCCGTGTGCTCCACTTTCAGCGATACTTAGATGGTATGTGTTGCATGGTTGGACGCCAAGTCCAGCCGTTTTATTGGCGAGCCCATGAATTGCCCGCCTCGATTTTCGATGGTCCGCCGGGCACATTTGCCGTACGAAAAAGGTGCCGCATCGAAAATGCACTGAATTGTATGCATTTGAAAGGAACCGAAACACCGTGGTCATGATTCGCTTGGCGCGCGTTGGCGCCCGTAAACAGCCGTATTACCGCATCGTCGTCATCGAAAAGGACCGCGCCCGCAACGGCCGCTCCATCGAGGTTGTTGGCACCTACAATCCCCGCACAACCCCTGCCACAGTGGACCTCAAGCGGGAACGCATCGATTATTGGCGCGGCGTAGGAGCCCAGTTGTCGCCCACGGTCGCCAAAGTCCTGCAGAAGAATCCAGCTCCGGCTCCTGCAGTCGCCTGACGCCTTCCATTTTCCGCGCGAAATCCCCGGTCCCTCCGTGGCCCGCACACAACTGCTGACGTTGACATGTGCGTGTGCTACTATTCGCGCACCGGTCCAAGTTGCTTTTTTGGATTCGCAACGGTCAGAGGCAAGTGCATGACCCAAGTTGATATGGTGGCAGTAGATGAACTGGTTCGCGAGATTGCGCGAGCCCTCGTGGATGAACCGGCGGCGGTCGAGGTGCACACGGTAGACCGGGACGAAAACACCGTTCTCCGTCTGCGCGTGGCGCCACAGGACGTAGGCAAGGTCATCGGCAAGCAAGGACGGACGGCCCGCTCCGTGCGGACAATTCTGGGCGCGGTCAGCATGAAGCTGCACCACCGCTACACGCTCGACATCCTCGAAGAGGACGACGAAGCTTGAATGGCGGGTTCCTCCGAATGCAGTTGTGATGCCGCCTAAGAGATTCGACGAATGGGCATGGCTCGCCCGGATTCGCCGAGCCCAGGGCCGAAAGGGCGAAGTTTTCGCCGAGATCCTCACGGACTTTCCTGAAAAATTCTCCGAACGGCGACGGCTGTGGCTGGTCTCCGAGGGAAAGGCGAGTGCTCGTGTGCGCCAGGGCGACGTCACCGCGGCGCCCATCACCCCGCGTGAGGTGGAGCTCGTGAACCACTGGCCGCACAAGGGCGGCGTGGTGCTGCACTTTGCCGGCGTCGAGAGCATTACGGTCGCCGAAGCGCTGGTCGGGCTCGGCGTGGCCATCCCGAAGGCAGAACGCGCGCCCTTGAGCAACGATGAAGCCTACGTTGGCGACCTCATCGGCTGCGAACTGGTGGATGTCGCGGGAAGCGAGCCGGTGACGGTCGGTTCGATTGAAGATATCGATCTGACCGCCGGCCAGGCGCCTATCCTCATGGTGCGCGGCCGTTCGAACGGCGAAATCCTCATCCCTTTCGCGAAAAGCTACCTGCGCCGGCTCGATACGCCAAACAAGCGGGTCGAGATGGCCCTCCCCGAGGGCCTCGTGGATCTGAATGAGAGCGCCGGCTGATTGAGGGGCGCGAGGGATCCGCTTTCGCCGTTGTCGACTCCGGGGCGGCGGTTCCTACTGGAACGCGAGCGGTCTCCACGCTCCATCCGCAGCCTTCAGCGCAAGCTGCAATGGCCGCGGCGGTCCTTTGGGGGGAATCGTCACTTCCATCCAGAGCTCCTGGCCCGGCTTGCGAACACTGGGATCGACCGCGTGTTCGGGTAGATAAAAATTAACCGGCTCGTCAAGACGAAGATTCTCGCAGGGGCTGTTGGGCCTTGCGCCAACCGACTGCCCATTTGAGCTGTCCTCAGAATCAGGAAGCCGGATGGCAATCAGCGTGTTGTTTTTGACGGCGAGCTTCGCCTGGAAATGGAGAGCCTGGGGCGCGATCACCGCGTACCTTGACCCGCCCGGGACGCCGTTCATGTCCTTTGTGAAAAGCGCCGACCGTCCCGAGGGCAACGTGCTTCCGCAGCCATCCACGATCAGCTGCGTACTCAGATATCGGCCACGCATCACGGCTTCAGGATCGTAAGCAACCGTCCGTGTCCAGACCCGCGGGCAAGTCAGCCGCTGGTACAGGTACTTGGCCGCAATAGAAGAAACCAGCGCGAGCTGGATGACGAGCAGTGCAACCGATGTTTTGGCAACCTTCATTGTGCCGCCTCCTGCGCCCTAGCCTGGCTCATGTGCGTCAGCAGGCCGCGCCGTGTCTTTTCGAGAGCCCATCCGCCGGCAAGAAACAGGATGCCCACCCCAATCAGGCCGAGCGAGCGTCCAACCTTGTCGAAGATGTCGCTGAAGTAAAACCACACAACCGTAATCGCAAAGCCGACGATGCCGTAGTTCACCAGAGCCTTGCTCGCCTCGCGCATGCCCCACCAGATAATGAAGATGCAGAACACGGCCAGCAGCGGATAAGCAAGCAGGTTTGGCTCGCTGCGCGCCCAGGATCCCTGCGCATTGCCGTAGTGGTAGTACTCGCGCCACGTGTGATTGCACCACGGCAGCGCGATGCCGAACACGATCGCGACCACGACCGGAATGAAGCTCTTGCGCAGCCGGAACAGCGTGCAGAACAAGGGAATGACCGCAATATCGATCCAGCCCCAGATGCGGGTGTGCAGCGGCAGGTAGCTCCGGTATCCGTATCCTGCCTCCCAGCTTTGGAGCAGCAGCACAACCCCACTGATCGCCGCGATTGCCGAGACAGCGAACAGGATGCCGCGCGCAATCTTGCGTTCCGAGCCGAGAAACACGGTTAGGTAGAGCACCGCCCACGCGACTAGAAACCGGCCGATGTAGACGGCATCTCCAATGTGGGAGTCGGCGGCATAGGACAACTCGCAGAGGATCCACGCCGGGAACAGGAGGAGCGTGAGAATCTCCTGCGCCTGGTCCTGGAGCAGTATCCAGCCGGCCAGTGCTGCAACCGCCCATAGCAGGACGGCCGCGGGCCAATGCTCCTGGATGTTGAAGATCTGTCCCACCAGCGCGATCGCCGCGCCGGTCGAGACGGTCCCTACAGCGTGGAGCGCGGAGGAGAGGCCGCGATACTTCTCGCGGGCCATCGCGCCGCCCAGGTGAAAGATGGTGACCATGAGCATCACCACGGCATAGCGCGCCGCCTGACCCAGTTCGTCCCAGTGCGCCGAGACGAAGAGAACCACGCCGCAGGCAAGCAGAATTCCGCCGAGGACGAGCGCAACAATCGCCTGCCAGCCTGGGCCGGCGATGCGCGTAGTCTGGTCAGCAAGCTTCGTATCTGCGATCGCGAGTGATCGTGCGCTCGCGGATTCGTAGGCAAGGATGCGCGACGCCGTTTCCGCATCCACCACGCCGGCCGCTTGCCAGCGTTTCAGCAAAGATTCAAGATCGGGCATGGTTTTGGCCTGTATTAAACCACACTTCGTTTGATTTCGCCGTGCTGAAGTCCCGGCATAACCAGGAACGGCCCGCCAGGTCTTTCTTGCAGCCAAAGCTTTATCATCGGAAAAGAATGAGCCTGCGCTTCGAGATCATTACCATCTTCCCGGATTTCTTTACCGGCGTCTTCGATCACGGTATCGTGCGCCGGGCGCAGGCTGAAGGTCTCGTAGGCGTGAACATCCATGACCTGCGGGCCTTCACCCACGATCGTCATCGCACCGTCGACGATCGCCCTTTTGGCGGGGGCGAGGGCATGGTAATGAAGCCCGAACCGCTGGCGGAAGCGCTCGAATCGCTGGGCGCCAGGGCGAAGGAGTTTCTACGCTCCACTCCAGAAGCGCGCTCCGCCCCGGGTGACAGGGCCGGAGCGCAGGTAGTGATCCTGCTTTCGGCGCAGGGCCGCCGTTTCTCGCAGGCGGTCGCACGCGATCTCGCCGCGCATGAGCGCATCGTGCTCATCTGCGGCCGGTATGAAGGCGTCGACGAACGCATCAACCAGCTCTATTGCGATATGGAGCTCTCGATTGGCGACTACGTGCTAAGCGGGGGCGAACTCGCGGCAGCGGTTGTGGTGGACGCGGTGATGCGCCTGGTGCCGGGGGTGCTGGGCAACGAAGCCTCAGGCGAGTTTGAAAGCTTTGGCGTGGCCGATTCTGAGATTGCCACCGATCCCGACGGCGTGCCGCGCTCGCAGCATGGTTCAGGCGGCCTGCTCGACTATCCGCACTACACGCGCCCCACGGAGTTTGGCGGGCTCTCCGCGCCGGACGTCTTGCTCAACGGCGATCACAGCCAGATTCGGCGCTGGCGGCGCGAGCAGCAGTTGCGCAAGACCCTGGCCAACCGGCCCGACCTGCTCGAGAAGGCAGAACTGAGCGATGAGGATCGAAAGATCCTCAGATCATTTGCGGAGAACCCTGCATGAGTCTTTTCTGGCTGCAATGGATCGCGCTGGGCGAGATGGCGGTCTGCTGGCTTGTCTGGTCGCTGGCGTTCATCCAACCGAGAAGGCAGGCTGCCGGCCGGAAAAAGGTGGCGCGGGCGCCGGCATCGCGCTGGGGCATCTTCCTCAACTTCCTCGGATGCGCCTGCGTGTTCGCTTACGTGCGTCCCGCTGGATTTGAGAAGACACTGCCCGAATTGCTTGCGGCGATGCTGATCGCGCCACCGTCAGTGGTTCTGGTGTGGAAAGCAACGAGACACCTTGGCAAACAATGGCGCTACGAGGCGGCTCTGACCGAGGATCATGAGCTGATCACGACCGGCGCTTACCGGCTAGTGCGACATCCCATCTACGCCTCGATGCTCGGCATGGTGCTGGCGACGGGACTCGCCTACACATGGTGGCCGCTGCTGGTGGCGGGCTTTCTTATCTTCCTGATCGGGATCGAGATTCGCGTGCATGCCGAGGATCGCCTGCTCGAGGAGTATTTCCAGGAAGAATTTCTCGAATACAAGGGCCGAACGCGAGCCTTTATTCCCTTTCTGCGCTGAAGAGGAGCGGTCAGAAAGCTTGCGCCGGAGCGGGCTGGTCGGCCGTCACCTGTCCCACCGCGATGGCCGCGACATAGAAGTTTTCGCCCCGCGCAGGACAACCGGCAAGGCGGCGGAGCATGGCCAGCTGGCCCACGTGCGTCAGCGCATCGGAAACAGGCCCTTGAAACAGCTGCTCAAGAGAGCCGTGAAGCGGTTCGCCCGAGGCAAGGCGGGCATCGAATGCCGCAAGGGCGCCGAAGAAACGGCGCTGTTCGGCCTCCCAGTCGAGGGGCGTCGAATTGTGCCAGCGCTCATTGCCGTTGGCAATGCTCAGTGCCCAGTCGAACAGATCGCCCATGTGAGCGAGAATCTGCGCCCCTTGACGCCCCACCCCGGCAAACGTGGCAAACTCGGCGGGTGTTCCTTGAAGGGCGCGACTGGCGCGGTAAGCAAGCGAGGCCAATGTGTGCCGCAAAAGCTCTTGTTTCTCGTTCATGAAGGAAACTATAGCGCATGGGCCAATGGGAGCGGCGGATTAGGCATAAGCGCCTGCTTTCTGATACACTTAAATCTCTGAGTTCATCGTAGGAAGAAACCATGTCAATTCATCCAGTTATGCAGCGCCTGGCTGACAAGCTCAAGCGCACCGACCTTCCTGAGTTTGTGCCGGGAGACCAGGTCAGAGTCCACGTCAAGATCAAGGAAGGTGACAAAGAGCGCCTCCAGGCGTTTGAAGGCCTGGTGATCGGTATCAACCGCGGACCTCAGGGCACCTTCACAGTGCGCAAAATGAGCTTCGGCCAGGGCGTGGAGCGCATTTTCCCGTTCAACTCCAAAGTGGTCGACAAGGTGGAGAAGATTCGCAGCTACAAGGTGCGTCGCGCCAAGCTCTTCTACATTCGCGGACTGCGCGGCAAGGCTGCCCGCCTGAAGGAAGTGGATCGCACCGCAGCGCACGTATAGCTACCATCGAGATTCCTCTCTTCGACCCCGGCTCATGGGCTGGGTTTTTCATGGCCCAAATCTTTGCGACAGCCGATGCGGCGAACAGGCAAAACTGCCCGAAATTCCACAGCGGCGCCGCTTCTATACTGGGTCTCATGGCGACCATCTCCGAGCCCCGGTCCGCCGCGAAGCGGAAGCGTGCGAAGGACCCTGTTTGCGGCTGGAAGCTCGAACGCGCGGCCCGGAAGCTTGGCGCGCTGCAAATCGCCGGGATCGATGAAGTGGGGCGGGGACCGATGTTCGGGCCGGTGGTTGCCGCGGCCGTCATCCTTGCGCCCGGAACCCCGTTCAATGGCCTGAACGATTCGAAGAAGCTGACCGAAGCGAAGCGCAACGAGCTTGACCTCGTGATTCGCAAGAAGGCAATCGCATGGGCCATCGCCGCTGTCGACGCGGAAACCATCGATCGCATTAACATCCGGAACGCTTCGCTGCTTGCCATGCGTCTCGCAGTGCAGCAGCTTACCCAGAGGCCGGATTATCTGCTGATCGACGGCGTAGACACGATCGACTGGCCCTGCACGCAGAAGGCGGTAATCCAGGGCGACGCCACCAGTTTTTCGATTGCCGCCGCCAGCGTCCTGGCCAAGGTCTATCGCGACGGGCTGCTGGTTGAGTTCGACAAGCAATTCCCAGGCTATGGGCTGGCCAGCCACAAGGGCTACTGCTCGCGGGAACACCTTGATGCGCTGGCGCGCCTTGGACCAACACCGTTCCACCGCAAGAATTGGAGTCCCGTCGCGCAAATTCTGCTGCCGTATGAAGATGAGGAAGCTCTGCTCACACCGATTGAGCCGTTGCCTGCCTGACCTTCCGGCGCTTCATGAGCGCGATCACCGGCCGTGCGAGCAACAGGATCCCGAGAACCACGGTCAACCGCAGAGGACTGAGCACTCCGGTCTTCACCTGCCACCAGTAGTGAATGACTCCGCAGACCGCCGCTGCATACGCCAGCGTATGCAGCCGATTCCAATTCTTTCCTCCAAGCCTTCGAATCGACCCGGCTGTAGACGTGAGGGCCAGCGGCAGCAGACACAGCCACGCCGCCGCTCCCACGGTAATGAACCGCCGTTTTTCGATGTCGTCGAGCATTGCCGGCACGCTGAAGCCCGCATATAGTCCGACATACGCGAACAAATGGACGGTGGCGTAGGCAAAGGCAAACAGGCCCAGCAATCTGCGGAAACGGATAAGCCAGTTCAACTGCGGCAGCAGGTTGCGTACCGGCGAGATAGCCAGCGAAATGATGAGCAGCAGCAGTGCCGTGTAGCCGGTTGTGAGTTCAATGTTCGCGGTCGGGTCCGGACCCAGTGTGTTAGTGATCGCCTCGTAGACCAGCAAAGCGAGCGGCCAAAGGC
>Ga0335072_10014632_pt1 | contig 11147 bp, 11 predicted proteins | sample Lox_Sample_21_FD_206725 | JGI IMG/M metagenome (GOLD analysis project Ga0335072, IMG submission 206725) | Soil microbial communities from Loxahatchee National Wildlife Refuge, Florida, United States - Lox_Sample_2.1 | ecosystem: Environmental > Terrestrial > Soil > Wetlands | place: USA... | reverse complement strand
TCTTCTGTACGCCCGACCGCGCGCATCGCATTCCCGCGGTTGTTGAGGAATATCGGGTCATCTGGACGCACGCGCAGCGCTGCGTCGTAGCTATCAACCGCCTCGTGCAATCGCCCCAGGTTGAACAAGACGTTGCCACGATTGTACGCCGCTTCAGGAAATTCAGGCCGAATGCGAAGCACTTCGTCGTAGGCGGTCACCGCCTCATCCAGCCGGCCCAGGCGCGTCAGCGCATCGGCACGATGATACAGCGCCTCGATTTGCTCGGGACGCAGACGCAAAGCCCTATTATAACTCGCCAGTGCGGCTTCCCAATCGCCCAGGTCACGCAACGCATCGCCGCGGTTGCTCAGCGCCGCGAGATGGTCCGGATCGATCTGTAAGGCACGGTCGAAACTCGCGACCGCGTCACGCGACTGGCCGGAACCACGCAATGCCATGCCCAGGTTGCAATGCGCTGCCGCGTCGGTTGGCCGGATCTCCAGCGCCTGCGACAGCAGCGCGATTGCTTCGGCATGATGCGACCGCTGCCCCTGAATCACCCCCAGCAGGTGCAGCGCATCGAACGACGTCGGATCGCGCGAAAGCACCACGCGATACAGGCCCTCGGCCTCCGTCAATTGGCCCCGCCGATGCGCGTCAAGCGCTTGATTTATCAGATCGGCCGTCGCGGCATTGCGTCGCAGCGATGCAGGGGCGCCAGAGGCAGCGGAACCCTGAATCAGCACCGAGGCACGGCCCTCGGCCGACCGGATACGCGCGGCATGCGACCTCCTGAACGATCCGGGAACGCGGTCTATTTCAGCAGCAGGACGGTGGCAAGGGAGGTATACCCCTGCCGCAGGATCTGAATTCATATGTTGGAAAGGTTCTTTCGGCATTATTGCACTGCGCGCCGACCGTCGCAGGAGCGGCGCATTGCCAACGACGGAAGCAGGGTCATGTCGCCGCGTGCCCACTTCGCCACCGACTACAGGACTCTCAGTGCCAACGAGCTTCACGCCATTCTGGACCGCCATGCACGGTTCGTGTTGCAGCAGCGTGACGGCGTGCGGGCAAATCTGAAATTCCACGATCTGTCGTACGCCCGGCTCGCCGGCTGCAACCTGGCTGGCGCGGACATGACGGGCGCAAGGCTCCGGTCCGCTGATCTGACCGGCGCCCGCCTGGACGGCGCTTGCCTGTTCGGCGCGGACATGGCGGGTGCCAATCTGGCCGAGGCCAGCATGCTCAATATCGACCTACGCGGTTGCGCGTTGCGCGGTGCCACGCTCAGCCATGCCGTTCTGTCCGGCGCGGACCTTCGCGACGGCTATCTGGTGCGTTACCGCAATGGCGAATTCGCCGCCGTCCCTGCGGAAAAGCTCCACGCCGAGTTATCGGAAGCACAGGCGAAGGGCGCCAAGCTGATCCACGCCAAGCTGTCCAACGCCTTCATTCTCCAGACCGACCTGCGCGATGCCGATCTAAGGTCCAGCGTTTTCGTCCGCGCCGATCTGCGATGCTCCGACCTCACAGGATGCAACCTGGAAGGGGCCGACCTGACCCTCGCGAACCTCTCGGGTGCGAAGCTTGACGGTGCGATCCTGTCGCGGGCGATCTTGCGCGATACCAACCTCTCCGATTCCAGCCTGGTCGGTGCATTGCTCGACGATGTTGATTTATCGATGACCAACCTCACAGGCGCGGACATCGTGACACGCCTGGCCAACCAGAACGCCGCGCTCGGCGCCATCTTGCTCGCCCATCGCGACTGGATGCTGTCAAATGGCAAAATGGGCCGGCGCGCCGACCTGGCGAAGCGTGACTTGAGCGGGGTGGATTTCAGCAAGATCAACCTCTCAGCGGCGGATTTTCTTGGCGCTAAGCTCCAGGGCGCGAATCTTGCCGACGCGGTGCTGGCGATGGCCAATTTTCATCTCGCGGATCTGCGCGGCGCGCACATGGCGAGTGCCGACCTGCGCGGCGCCTGCTTCGAGCGCGCATCGTTGAACGAAGCTGACCTTACCAACGTCGTTGCCGGCCCGATGGAGCTGCGAAGCGGTCAGAAATGGCCGACCAGCTTCAAGGCAGCTCGGCTCGCCAACAGCGTGCTGTTGTCGTCAGACCTGCGCGGCTGCAACTTTATCGATGCCGACCTGACGCAGGCCCGGCTCAACAACGCGGACCTGACCGGTGCGGATTTGAAAGACGCCACGATGACGCGGGCGGATCTGCGCGACGCCAATATTTCCAACGCCGATCTGCGCGGCGCACGGGATTTGCAGCTTTCCTGAGCAGGAAGAAAGCGGGACGGAGTGGACCGGGTCAGATATTCCAGGTCATTTCCGCATTGCCAGCGCGGCAAGCTCGGAGGCAGAGTCACCTCAAGCTCTGGCACAGCAGCGAGGGAAGACGGCTGTCCCTGTTCTTGGCCCGCACGCCTCTGGCGCCGGGGGCGCCGCGGGGCCATGCTCACGACATGGAATTCAAGGAGCATTGCCCGTCGGTGCGAGTTGGCGCGGGGCCGGACGGATCGGTGACCTACGTGGTGGATGGCCCGCCAGAGGCGTTGCCGTCCGTACGTGGTCGCGACCTGGAACGCGCCTGGTACGCGGCGCGCGAGGCCGCCATCGCCGGAACCTGGAGCACGGTGCGCGGCTTCCGTTTCCGCCGCCCCGACGGCTCCCACACCGATCTGGCCCTTGCCGACCCGCACGCTCGCTGTTGGGCCGGTGCTGTGGATGGCACTGTTGGGCTCGGTAGCGGGTACGGCCTTGCCCTTTGTCTGCGCTTGCTTGCCCTGGTTGATTTGCTCGCCCGTGCCCGCTGGGCTCTCCCCTTGTTCCGCCTGGAACGCGACGGCGCCGACCTGCACCCAAGCCTGTTGACTGCCGCTGCCACTGCTCCGCTGACGGCGGAGGCGCGTTTCGACGAGATTGCGTTCCGCGCCAGCCTGGCCCTGCTGCCCTTGCCCACGGCGGCACATCATACCGGAGCATCCGCATGACCTGCCCTGCCTCGCGCTCGTCGATGTGCGGCCGGCTGACCCTCGCATTGCTGCCACTGCTTTTGGCGGCCTGTACGTTCCCGCTGGGTGCGCCGCCCTCGACTCCCGAGCAACGCGCGCAGCAAAGCTTGCTCGAGGCCTGCCGCCAGCGCGCCGACGAGGCGTACAATATAACCCACCGCGGCGACATTTATGCGCCGGAATCGCAAGTGAACACGCCGTTCTCCGCCGATTACCAGCCAGGCGTCCCCAGTCGCGGCCTGTCCGTACTTTACCAGCGGGACCAGATGGTCAGCGACTGCGTGCGCAACACGGGGGCCGAGGGTAGCCGGACACCGTCCGGCACCGAACTACCCTCCGGTACTATTGTGTCGCCTAGGGCTCCGGCACCGTCGGACGCCGGAACATCCCCGGGGACCCTGCCGCTCCCGCCACCCCCCGTCCCACAGCACTGACTCACGCAAATCCGCACTACTGTTCGTGTGCGCTTGCGTGCATGGGAATGCCGCGTCCAACCATCCGCGACATGCATGGCGCTGGCGAACAATGCGAGTTTGTTCCGATCTACCGTATTGATGGGCGACACGAGGGACTGGCCTGCCTGACCGGCTTCGCCTAGAAGCGGCGGCAGGAGCACAACGCAGCAATCGGGAGGCCCGAAGACCGCAATGAGCAAGATCATCCGAACCGAGCCCGGCAGCATCCTGTCCAAGGCCGTCGAATATCACGGCTTCGTCTACCTGCCTGGCATCACCGCGCGGGACACCGGCAAGGACATCAAGGGCCAGACGGCCGACGTCCTGGCGCAAATCGACCAGATGCTGGAAACGCATGGCACCGACAAGACGCGGCTGCTGCAGGCGCTGATCTGGGTGAAGCACATCAAGGACCGCGCCGCCATGAACGAGGTGTGGACGCCATGGCTGCCGAAGGACGGCGCGCCGGTGCGCGCCTGCGTGCAGGCCGAACTAGCCCACCCCGACATCCTGGTGGAGGTCATGGTGACCGCTTGCAAGTGAGTCGAGTCGGCGCCCGGCTGGCGATGGCAGGCGGCCGGCGACCAACCGTGCGCGCCGAGTCGGAGCGGGTTCGTCTTGCATGATTTTCCGACGATTAGGACAAACCTCCTGAATTATCCAGTTATCCACACCCCGCCGTTAACGATTGAGTCATCTTCCTCTGGAATCATCGGCATCTGGGGTTGCCATCATTGCAACCCTGCTGCTACCGCAGCACAGAGCTGGGCACGAACCGGGGAGCAAAACCGATGCGGGTGTGGGGAACCGGCGCAAGTATAATCGTTTTGGTATCGCTTCTATCATTTGGTAACCCGTTGATCACACAAGCTTCCGCCTCCCCAACCCGAGAACGTTGGGTCCATCACATCTCCGCCCTGCATCATGCGATCGCAAGCCGCCCTGTAGCCTGGAAGGCGCATCGTAGCGTGACCGTCGTCTATCACGGGGTCCGGACCAGTATTCACCGCAGGATTATCGCTAGCCGGTGGCACCACGTGGTGCGTCGCGACGATATCTCCTGTGTGCCCTACGCGCGCCGCGTCTCTGGCATCGACCTCTCGGGCAATGCCTGGCAGTGGTGGGATCATGCCGCCGGCGTCTACGCCCGGGGCCATATCCCGGCGGTCGGCAGCGTGCTGGCCTTCCGTGCCAACCCCAGGATGCGCCTCGGCCATGTTGCAGTGGTCAGCCGGATCGTCAACCGCCGTGAGGTCGAGATCGACCAAGCAAATTGGTGGGGCCCCGGCGGGGACTATGGCGGTGTATCGCGTAATGTCCCCGTGGTGGACGTGTCCGAGGCGAACGATTGGTCCGCGGTTCGGGTAGGGCTGGGAGAAAGCGGCGACTTTGGCGCGGTCTACCCGACCTATGGCTTCATCTATGACCGTCCGGACACTGGCGTGCTGGTCGCGGCGGCCCACGCTCCGGCGCCGGAACCGAACCTGAACCCGGCACCCCGCGATCTGCGCCCCGTCGCCGAGCGGCCGTGGCAAACCATCGAGCAAGTCGCCGAGGCGCCGCCCGTGCCGATTGATCCGGCGCCGCAGCCGGACGCGCTGCGCAGTATGTCCCGTGGCAGCGGCCTCGTGGGGACAATCGACCGGAAATAGCGCACGAAGGCATAGGTACTCGCGAGAGCGGCCTCTGGCCTGGCAGGCCCACGTCGCGTCTGAAGCATGAAGCGGGCGCGCATGGACGAGGCGACGCGTGGTACCTCAATCGAATTTGCGGCCGCCCGGCGTTGATGTGGAGATACGCTGATAGTTCCAGGCAATAATCAGCAAAGCGTGCTGAAGCGCCGACTTTGAATGTCTGAGATCGCTGGCAATGCCCCTGTCGACAATATGCGCTAATCGAGTCTCGCTGCCCAATACAGCTTTAGCCTGCGGTTACCGGCATTGTTCACGGAACGTTCCCACGACTTGACCCGCGTCAGCGCCGGACACCGGCCTTGATGGAAGGTTGCACCCCGGCTTGACGTCAACAGCCGTTGACCCCTCATCCAATAGGCTTATACGGAGCGCCCTCCTCACCGCGGTCACCGTTGCCCCCCAGGAGGATGTCCTTTGCCCGATAGGCGCCATTCATGGTGACGAATATCGACGGTCCGCGAGCAGATTTCTTTGAACTGCCTTGCGTGAATGAACCGCTGTCGGTCGACGACGTGGAAGAGACCGGTTATCTTGCGGCCAATCCTGACGTAAGAAGATCGGGGATCAGCGCGCGTCAGCATTTCCTCACAGAGGGATCTGCGCAGCAGCGTTCGCAGTGGATCAACCTGCCACAGGTGACGGAACTACGGAAGCGCAAGCTGGAGCGCATTGCCTTCAGTCGAGAACCGGAACACGTGCGCCGTCCGGACGAGGCTCCAAACTTTCTCTCGCGCCGATTGATCGAGGAATTCGGCATACCAGAAGACCCGCCGGTTTCGGCGCATCCCTACGGCGCGCCGGTATTGGATGTGGTTCGCAATAATCCAGACAAGCTGATGCTCGATGTCGGCGCAGGGCTGAGGCGCATCTATTACGCCAACGTCGTGAATACCGACATCTATGCATCGGTCAGCACCGACGTTATCTGCATAGCGGAAGATCTGCCGTTTGCCGATAGTCAGTTCGACGGCGTATTCTGCTTCGCAACCTTGGAGCATACCAGGCGTCCATGGGATGTCGCGAGCGAGATTTGCCGCGTCCTGAAACCCGGTGGCACCATCATGATCGATTATCCTTTCATGCAGCCGGTGCATGGCTATCCGCACCACTATTTCAATGCCACACCGCTTGGCAATCGCAGCTTGTTTGAAGCTGCCTGCGATATTCAGTCCGTGGAGATCGGCTGGCATCAACATCCGATCGTCGGCCTGCAATGGATGCTGACCGTGTTTCGCAATGGCCTGCCACCGGATGAAGCGCGATCTTTCGAGAATCTGCGCATCGGCGACTTGCTCGACCGTCCAGTTTTGACGTTGCTGGAGGCGAGCTATTCCCGACTTCTGGCGCCGCAGATGCAGGAGGTGATCGCAACCGGTTCGATGCTGATTGGAGTCAAGAAGCAGCCGGAGCGCACGGGGGCCTGATCAGAACCCTATGACCGGCATCAGTCCAATGCCACGGGTATGCAAGTCTTTCCGGGAACACTGCGTGAAAGCCGCGGCATTAGCCCAGAAGAAACCAAATCCCGAATACAACGTCCTCGAGTCGAGTTTGCCGGTGAAAGCCGCGCAAACCTAAGGCACGGAGCTTGTCACGCCCCCCTCCGTCCAATCCCGCGGCAATAACAGCGAGATCCGCACGCGCACGATCCGATAGCAGGTCGGGATGGGTTTGCAACACTGCGACATGATTACGGAGTATCGTCATAAAAGGGCGGGGGCCGCGGCGCAATGCCGCAATGCCCCGACGCAGGATGCCAACCGGCGAACCGACCAAATTCCCCAAGTGCTGCCGATAGTGCAGGACAGCCGCGTTGTCGACGAGAATCTCGCCGCCTGCGGCTGAAACAGCGATGTAGCACCACCAGTCGTGCAAGGTTCCTTCAGGCGGCGCAAGCGAGAGCACGACTTCGGCTGCCGCCCGGTTCATGATAATTGTGCAGCCTGTGGCGATGTTCTGGGTCAGCGCAGCCGGAAATCCAACCTTCCCTGCATGCCTAGGCGATTTGCCAAGGTAGCGGAGCTGCTCATCGACCAGCTCTTGTCGCGCGCAATACAATGCCGGAACGTCCGGAGGCACCTCGGACAGAGCGCGAAGCCCGCGCGTGATCTTGTCCTCGAACCACACATCGTCCTGGTCCGCAAAGGCAAAATACCGAAATTGATCGTGCCAGGCCGATGCGAGGAGTGTCAGGTAGCTGCGGGTTGGGCCGAGAGCGCCACCACCGGATACAGAATGCGACCTGTGTTTGCCGGCAAAGGCAGCGAAACTTTGCAGGATCGCCTGCGCCGCGTCGGATGATCCATCATCTCGCCAATACAGCACCCAGCGTTGGTGCGTCTGGCGTACCAGGCTGGCAAGTTGATCGTGCAGAAAACGCTCGCCGTTGTGCGCCGAAAGAAGGATGGCGACAGTATGGTGCTCGACTGGATTCGGGATCCGACTGGCTGGCGCGGGCGATCCCTGCGGTTTCTGACTGGCGCCCTGAGGGGAGATGGAGGTTCTTACGGACAGGGTAGCCTCGGGCTGGGTGATTGGAGCGTTCTGATGAAATGTCATACAATATATGCTGCCTTCAGTCACGCATTCGAGCCAAGTCGCAGCGCAAGAGATGGTTGGGTTTGCCTGCCCGCTACAGTCTCGCCGATCCCTCCGCCGCGCCGTCCTCGAGCTTCGCTCGTGCGGTCGCGCCGCTCTCTCCTTCCCGGCTGACGGCACCAGGACACTGTGGCACCGGAACCGATGCGTCGCCACTGTTTGGCTCGCCCAGGCTCGCACTCGATGACGCATGCTGCGGTGGGGGATTCGACAAGTTTGCATAGCCTCTGTCATCCGCAGGGACCGTGACACCGCTGGCTTCAAAGGCCTCTATAAGGTACAGCGGCCTTTGCTTTGTCCCGTTGAACACCCGGCCGAGATACTCGCCTATGACCCCGAGTGTCATGAGCTGCACGCCGCCAAGAAACAGCACAACCGTCATCAAGCTGGGATAGCCGGCGACGGGGTTGCCGAACAAGAGCGTTCGGACCACGACCTGAACCGCATAGAGAACTGCCAGCAAAGCAACGGCCAAGCCCACATACGTGGCTACCTTCAGCGGCATCACGGTAAAACCTGTAATGCCCTCGACCGCCAGGTTCCAAAGCCGCCAATAGGTCCATTTGGTTCGCCCGGCATGCCGCGGTGCCCGGTCATAAAGCACGGCACAACTGGGAAATCCCACCCACGCGAACAGCCCTTTCATCATCCGATGCTGCTCTCGCAACTGTCGCACGGCATCCACAACCCGCCGGCTCATGAGGCGGAAGTCGCCGGTGTTGGGCGGCAACTCCACCCGGCCAACACGACGCATCAGCCGATAAAACAACGCTGCCGTTGCTCGCTTCAGCAGCGTATCGCCAAGCCGCGCGTGGCGCTGTGCATAGACCGTGTCGAAGCCGCGGCGCCTAGCCGCAACCAGTGCTGGAATCAGTTCCGGAGGATCCTGGAGATCCGCATCGATCACCACAATCGCCTCGCCCTTTGCGTGATCCAAAGCCGCGGTAATGGCAATCTCCTTGCCGAAATTGCGCGACAGGTTGACGATCGCGATATGCGGATCGTCTCTGCGTAAGTCCCTCAATGTTGCCAACGTGGTGTCCTGGCTGCCGTCGTTGACGTAGATCGCTTCCCAGCAACCCAGCGTCTGCATAATTGTCGCTAGACGAAAATGGAATGCCTGCAATCCATCGGCTTCGTTGAAAGCCGGGATTACCACCGAAAACAGCGGCGGCTCAGCGTTGGGTAGGGAAGCGGCATCCAGCATGAACTGCCAGTATACTTTGCGACCGAGAGACGAGGGTCCGCAATCAAGGGTAGCAATGGATAATCCGCTCAATGAGGACCAACGCGACCTGCTGCCGCCACGGCACCCGCGAAAAACACCCGGTGCTGGCTACACCGTAAAATCCGGCCAGCAGCAAAACCTGGCTCAGCAATGCACCCGTATTGCTCAGGCCATCCTGCGATCCGTCGTGTAGCAGCAATTCTTTCGGCAAGGTTTGCAACGTTGCGGTCAGGCTCGGCCATGCACGGTGAAAATATGGGTTGGCTGCTCCGCTCTGCGCCATGCCGTAGGCGGTGCCAAACGCAAGGGCAAACACGAAGAACCCAAGCGACAGGCCAAGCGGCACAACGTACCATGCGGCTTCCCTGCTGTGGCGCCAGCGATTCCGAACCATGTCCGGAGCATTCAGCGCAGGCAGAACGCCGCCGAGAGTGAGAGCAAAGAACATGCCGGTTTCGGCGCTCCCAATCGCCGCCGCCAGAGCCAGGGCAGACGTGGGCGACCCTGCGGGCGAGCAATGCCACCGGTTATGACCCGTGCTATCTCGAGCACGATGGCTCCCAGGGCGATCAAATACGCTGCGGCGCCCATCGGCCAGAAAAACATTTCTTCGATCTGGTGGCCAAGAAGAAACATCGCTAACAGGGCAGAAAAGGCGGTCCAGCGAAACAAACGGCCGCGGTGCGAACCCGGCCAGGCCGCGATCATGCAGGCAGCCATCGACAGGGTCCAGGTGAATGCGAGGAACGGTGTGATCAGCGGCGCATTCAACCGGTTTACGGTAAGGAAATAGAGAAAGATGACCAAATTAGAGACTGGCCGATGCCGTCAACCCAGGCTGACAGCCAGGAGCTGCAAACCGCTCTGGCGAAAGTGAAAAAAGTTAAAAACCTCGTCGCCGTCCCATCGGCCGCCTGCAATCAACGGCACACGCGAGAGGATACTCAGCCATGGCAAAGTGATCGACCCAGCCGCGAGCCACGAAATGCCGCGGCCGTGCACAGCCTCATGCGATCTCACTTTCACTGGTTTTGGCGCAACAACCACACCATCCGACAGCGTAGGCATATCAGCCGACGCTATAGAGGCCGGCACGAGCATGGGTCAACGTATGCACGCCTGCCCATGACGGATGCCGCCACACCAGCAGCCGTCATGGGAAACTCATCACGCGTTATACAGGATATGGCCCTGCAGTTCGGACGTGCTGTTGAGATTGCTGAACGTGATCGTCGTATTGTCCGACAGCGTCAGTGTCACGCCGCCGTTGGGACCGGTGGTTGCGTTGTTGAGCAAGCTTTGCGCCGAGGCCGTGGAGCTGTATCCGATCACGAGCAATCCGTCGTTTGTCGTCCAGTCGGTGATGACATCGGCCTTGCCACCGGTTGCCTGCGCGAAGAACGCGAAGTCGTTAGAGCCCGCGCCGCCGGTCATTGTATCGGTGCCGGCACCGGCGCTGAACGTGTCGTTGCCACTGCCGCCAACCAAGGAGTTGCTGCCGCTCGGGTCGGATCCGCCTCCTATGAAATTGTTGGTCGAGGAGCCGGCGGCGTCCAAGGTTTCGTTGCCGGCACCCGCCGAGAACACCAACGCCCCGCTCGAACCGTCGAAGTAGGAGACGCCACCCGAGGAGCCGAACAGTGTTGTGCCGCCAGATCCGCCGGTGATGGACGCCACGCCGCCTGTGCCGCCGAGTATGGTCATGGGATTTGGCCCGCCGGTAAATACCAACGTGCCGGAACCGCCCACCACAAACAAACCAGAGCTGCTGCTGCCCTGGGTGACGTTGGTCGTGCCAGAGCCCCCGAGGATCGTGTTGTTCGAACCGTCGTCCACGATAGAACTGGTGTTGCTGCCGCCGAAGTAGATCGCCTTCGAACCGGCGAGGGTCACCTGGGCAGAGGACGCACCAAACGCCGCGATCGTGTCAGAGGTGCCGGTGTCGTTGATCGTCAGAGCGCCGCCACCGCCCAGCAACACGTTGTCGCTCGCCCCGCCAAACACGCTCTCCAGGTTGATGATATTCGTCCCCGACCCGCCAACGATGGTGTTCGCTGCGTCCGCCGCTGTCACTGTCAGAGCGCCGGCGCCGCCGAATACCAGCGCGCCTATGCCACCGCCCTTGACGTTTGATCCGCCCTCGTTGGCCAGAAGGATAGCGG
>Ga0335072_10014630_pt1 | contig 11148 bp, 10 predicted proteins | sample Lox_Sample_21_FD_206725 | JGI IMG/M metagenome (GOLD analysis project Ga0335072, IMG submission 206725) | Soil microbial communities from Loxahatchee National Wildlife Refuge, Florida, United States - Lox_Sample_2.1 | ecosystem: Environmental > Terrestrial > Soil > Wetlands | place: USA... | reverse complement strand
CGGTTTTCTCACATACTCATGCCCTGTCACGGTCAGTCCCAAGTACGATTAGTCTATGCACACGTCTTGCCTGTGATATTTCCTTCCAACGCAGTAAGCCTTGCGACCCGTGAGCTTACCTTGTGTGTTCCTTCCATAATCAGGCAAGGTCATACGACGATGCACCCTACTGGGTCTATCTAAGCTCGCTCCCTGTTTTGTGTGGTGAACTTGAGCATGTGCGCTTGCTCGTTGGCAACGGATCGTTTAGAGAACTGGATGACCACTTCCGAGCTGTGCTCCTGCTCCTGCTCCTGCTCCTGCTCTTCTGCAGACTTCGTTGCTGACGCGATTCGAAAGGTATTGTTCGCTTTCAAGGCATGCGGAGGCGGAGGCGGAGACAGTATCACAACCTTCAGGAATCAACTGCGGCGCCCCAAACTAAGATGGGCAATCATGGGGAAGTTCTTTCGGAACAGTAACGCAATAGCAAAGGTGCCACCAACAAATGAAGAAAACGGCTGTGAGACGGGGCTGGCAAGAAGGAAGGATGATCTTTGGCACAGAGCTGGATGTAACGGGATTCACATTGTCGGCAGGGATGTAGCCTCGCAGACGGGACATGGGCCTCAACAAGGGACCATCGTGACCGCTCTCGAGGCTGCTGTCGGGGCCTCGAACCCTCCGAGAAGCCCACCGTCCGGTGGCTATAAAGTTCCAAGCGAACCACCCTTCCCCCTTGTTGGAGTATCTTCTTCTCTCACCTAGCTCATGTGCCACGCTCCGCTTCTCCTTCGCAATCTACTCATTCCCTCCTGTGGACAAGCGATCTGATTTCGGTCATTAGCTGTCCCTACGGACCCATTTTCAAATTGGAGTTTCAGTCCTCGAATCCTCCAGCTTCCTCGGATGCTATAGCACTCGGCTCTGCCTCTCGCTTCAACCTGTCCACAGTAGAGGAGCCGGCGTCAATGGATGACCGTCGGTTTCAATAGCCACCCACTATTGGGTAATTTCTCTCGTCCAGTTGCATGGCCCACCTCTCGGAGGATAGAGAAATCTTTGATTCCGACGACGGTGATCACTCCCTCCCCCAGAAAGATCCCAGCTCCCTCCAAAGCAGGTGGTCGATCTCGCCCTCGATGACAGTGACGATGGGGTAGGTGACAACGGTGGTGATATTAATAGGTAAATTTGCTCAAAAATACTCGAAATGGCTCGATATCATGTGAGGCTAATTCCGCCCTCGTTGATAGACCGCTTCCAGATTGTCGACCAGCTCTCTTTGGCCCCACCGTCCTCCTTGCAGCAGCCTGTCGCATACGCTCCCAACAACCCATATCACACCTGGCGGAAAAAATACCCTCAGAAGAGTGTCCCTTCGTGGTCTCCATTGCACCACAGACTTCAACAGCATTCCACTACGCTTTCTTCAAACCTCAACCGTTGATGTGCTTCACGTCGATATGGACAGGCCCTGCGCCCACATCGACCGATTTCGAGCCTCTAACACAGCGCCTACAGAAGGCGTTCTTACCAATTTGGATGCCCCAACCACACCACATCAGTACGCCGAGGATACCTCTCGAATGGTCATATCGACTGAGTGCTCGTCTGCTGACCAAGTGTGGCGCTCAATCTCGTTGCGGAAGAGGTCAAGGTCGATTACAGGGAGCGGCATCGTAGGATTCGTAAGTGGAGGAATTCTAAGATAGGGAAGTTGTAGAATGCTTCAGCGCGATTCGAAAGAGCTATGTTTCCTCAGTATCTCGGTTGAGCGTAGATGCCTGTAACCCACGGTACTAAAATAAGATAGGCCCACACAGTCGCGTCAGCGTCATGCCCGCGCCCGCGTCCGCGTCCCCGCGCGCCCAAGCTTTGCTGCAAAGATGCCTCACAATGCTGTGGTCGTTGAAGGTGTGGCTGCTGGCAACTCGAGGTCTGCAGCGAATGGAGAAATATCGCAAGTGACATATCCATAAGCGGAGCAACTTGCAGCTATACACTGCTAACTCATGCTGAATCTTATCTCCATGCTTGAATAAGTCCAGCTAGTAACGTTGTACCGATGCGTTCTGCGCCCGCAGCCCGCGAGCCGCAGTGAAAAGATGCAGAATTGGCGTGAGAAAGTTGCACCTTATCTGTTGTGTAGGTGCGGATAATTTCGTCCGAATCACGTACCCTGACGTAGCGAATCTGTCGTAAGCCGTCGCACACGTACAAAACATCTCTCTTTTGTACTTTCCACTCGATCCATCATCTGGAGCTGATCAGGTGAACAGTATCAAAAATTGTGTGCAAAACTAGCAGAGCTAATAGTTCAACTAATACCTCAGCTTCTAGTGACTCAGCATAAAGGAAAGCCAACGGAGGCAATTCAAATACCAAGAACGGATTGAGGATGGCTCACAACATGCTCGCGGTGTCATATGCCCTTGAATGGTTGATCATAATGTAGGCAAATAAGTGCCCTATGTTTCGATTTGAGGCTGACCGTCCACTAGTGCTGCCATAGTCATTGCACTTGCTCTTTCAGTTGTCAATCCGGACTTCCACCCTTTCTGCCTACTCGATATGAACATCTCGTATCCGTACCGGCAGACCCCAAAGGTCAGCCTCAGCCTCTTTGTCTTTCTGGCTGTCATCGTACCGATTGTTACCATTGTCTCCGTGTCTCTATATCTCTCACCTCCGCACGATACATCGAGACCGGCAACGCGCGATTGGATGTGGCGGCGAAAGCTTTGGGAAATGAACGCTGGACTATTGGGCCTCGGAGTGAGCCTTGCTACAGCAACTGTTATCTTCACCGGAGTGAAAAATTTGACTGGGAAGCCTCGTCCATATCTTCTTGCAATTTGTGACCCGGATATGAATCACGTTCCACGCCATACCGTTGGAGGGCTCGGCCAAAACATATCTTCGCTATGGGTCATGGTCAACGAAGATATATGTCAGCAACCAGATAAGAAATGGCTGAATGATGGATTCAGAAGCTTTCCTAGTGGATACGCGACAAGTAAGTGGATTTCAAGTTGGTGATGATATGGGATGCTAAGTAGAATGCAGTCTCGTTTGCAGGGTTGTGGTATCTTTCGCTATACCTTTGCACAAAGTTCAATGTCATCGTTCCAGGCGATTCGACCACCCGTATGCAAAGGCAGCATGACGAAACAGGAGAACCACTACTACTTTCACCCATCGATCAAGAGTTAACTATCACAACTCGACAACGGAAAACTGCCGCCCCGCCAGCATTCCTTCTTCCTTTGCCATATATTCCACTTGGTCTTGCCATTTTCATTGCTGGAACTCGATACTTCGATTTCAGAAACCATGGATTCGATGTCCTATCCGGAGCTGCCATTGGGTCTCTCACTGCTTGGTTTGGGTTCAGATGGTATCATCCTTCCATTTCAAGTGGTACAGGATATGCTTGGGGCCCTCGGAGTGTCGATCAAGCCTTTCACAACATTACTTAGAAGTCAACACAACTTGATATTGTGAAGGGGATCGGAACATGGGCAAGCTATAAGAACAACAACGAGTCCTGGGGATGAAGGTGGACTTTGCCGCACCACGTCTGTGGTACAGCAAAGTCTAGGCCGAGCTCACACCGACACTAGAAAAGAAAGAAAGGAAGAGGGGAAGAAAAGATGCTTGTTCCTTGCCCGAGCTGGGCTGTCTAGCTACCTATCTAGGCTATGTACCATGTGTGTCAATCTGTCTATGCTAGGGGTGGTATCCATACCACCACAATATATTACGCTTAATGCTGGGACGGGAATCACCTGTCATGAACTAGTCCGTGATGAAAGATGAGCAGCGCCGCTTTTATCGCGCGAGTGGAGTAATAACAAGGTGATGCCTGATGATGGCGAGGTGGGAGAGGCATAAAATTTTGACCGGGCCAACCCTTTCGTCTCCTCTCGGTTAGGGTTACCATTGCTTCACCATCTGTGTGAGATTAGCTCGCCTTGCAGAGATGTCAAGCCAATCTAGGTCTACGGACCACCACTTTTACCCTCTGCTAGCTCTGCGAAAGCTATTCTAAGTAGGGGAGAACAACAGAAAATAGGTGGCACAGGGTACAAGACAGACCGGAGCAGCACACCGAATGGAGTCAGCACAAAGTGCACGGGCAGCAAGGAATGGACATTGTACCAACCTCAGAGCACAGAGATAACAAACAATATCAACAGAAAGGTATTTCTAGGCCATGACACATGCCTCTCAGGCGCGGTAGGTAGTGTAAGACGGTGATCCCCGATTCTGGAAACTTCAGACGCATGTCACTTCTGCAAGTCGGCTACGTGGGATCCTACCAGTCAACCCAATCCATACCGCTGGCACGCCTTCGAAAAAATTGGTATTGGAACATCAGATTTTTGGGATGCGGCTCGATAGGGTTAGTCAGCATCGCCCGGTTTTGCTTGGGCGCTGATCGGCCTCGGCACAGGTCGCTCACCCTCTTTCTCAAGCTGCTCACCTTCTGCTCAGGCCCTGCTCAGTAGCTCTTAGTCACGTTCTTCCACTCTTTTCTCCGAGCAAACCATCCACTTCCTGACCCGGCCGTCCTATCGTGGGCCTTTCGTCAGGCTTAGGCGGCAATGCTCAGGGTACCCAGTTCCTGGCACCTAGGATCCAAACCGGGCCCTCCCTAAAAAGGGGGACGTTATGTCTCACCTGACGTCCACATTGCCAATGGATCCATCTGCGAGGAGAAGCGCTCCCGCCGCCTGGCCACTCTATCAAACGTCCCTTTCCTCTCTCTTGCCGTTACTTCTTGACCCCATAGCCCGCACACAGTCCTTAGTACGAGCGAGGAAACACTCTACTCGTTATATACCAGCGTGCCCATCCGCCCTCTCTGGATACGTAGACGGTCTCTTCGCGAGCTATCCCGTGACAGTGGCCGCCGTCAGTATGTAGCTGGTCTGCGATCCGTTGAGCCTAGCTCCAAGTAACGCAACGCCTTCACACCCATTTGCCGCGTTGGTCCGTTACTTACCCTTTCCAAAGCGCCTGCCAACCCTCCCAATCTGTGAGGTCCCAGAGTGCAACATTTTCCAGGAACTGCTGTCGTTCTTTTTCGTCCCGAAATGACATTAGAATCTCCATAAGCAGAAGCCTGAGGTTATCCCTCTGTATCTCAAACTCTTCCTTCGGGACCCATCCTTCTTGAGCAACCGGAATTCCACGACTTCGCAGAAAATCTTTGAATTCGTTCCACCGTCGGCCGTCGGTTCTGTGTCGACTCAGCTCGCTATGACTAATAGATACTGGGCATGTCGGATGGCTGCTATGGGCAGAGCAAATGTCGGTCCAGTTTCGCTGGATTCGGATTAAAAGCTCCCTGAGGAGTAGAACATCGGCCTCTCGATCAAAGGATCCTTGTCCGAGAGTAGCAGCGAGCCGTCTAACAGCTGCTAGGGGATCACCGTCAAGAATTTGAGCAATCTCTGGGACAGTACTTCGCAGACCGCCCAAATAGTATTGTTGCAACATTGACTGGCGGTAGTCATTCCATATTTTGGTCTTGTCAAGCTCGGCCATCGAAGAAAATTGATCTGGTAATTCAAGGAGTAGAGAGTCTGAATCCACCTCTAGGAATTGAGGGATCTTAGCCTGAAGGAAGAGCGGTAGAACAGCAGTGCCTTGCCAATCGATGATGCCGGTAATTTTCCCTGTAGATGAAATGAAAATGTTGCCACAATGGAGATCTCTATGCCAGAGCGCAGGTTGAGAGAGGTCGCTCGCTCCTTGGGAGCGTGGTACGAGATACGGTACTGCGGTGCGGTGCTGATTTAACAGTCTCAACGCTGCTGCTGGAGAAGTATCGCTGCAAGGATTGGTTGGGAAGGAGAATGGCGACTTGGACAGGTAGTAACCTTTAAGGCTCTCTTGTCGATTCTTGATTTTCGCAATCGAGGAGTCGGCGATAGCAATAAGGTAGTCTTGTGGTAGGCGCCCTTTCCCATGTCAATAATACGTCTTAGAACTGGCAAGAATGGGGTCATTTACAAGGACCGCAATCCACACCTGCTGCTCTCACACTCGGGTCCAAAAATTCATGTTTTGCGAGCGGTCCCAAGCAAAAACGTGCAGAATTCTTCGCCGCCACCGATAGCTGCTTCGACAAACCAAGGGCAATCGCATCCTCGGTAAGATATAAGCTACCATACCCGCCTAATTCAACGCTGCCTTGCAAAACGCGATTTTGAAGCGACAGTATTTGGTCAACAACAGTAAATTTCTTGTCAACCTCAAGGGTAGGCCATACGACGTTCAGGGCATCTCCAGATACCTCTTCCATGATGATATATTCACATCCGACAGGATTATCGTTGGTCGTACTCCATGCAAACACCTTGGGCACTGGAATTCCCAGTTCGGTCCGTAAATATTCCAGTGTAGCGACCTCACTTGCAGTAAAGAAATGGGCAGGAACGACAGGATCCGGTATCTTAACGATTGCTCGTTGGCCATGTCCGACAGCTATGAAAACTTTGTTTGAAGCACCCTCGGCAAGTTTTTGGATCCGAATGCTACCCCTGCAGGGTTCTGCACCCATGGCTCTTGCTGTGACATCTTCAAGCGCCCTCACATCAAACCTTCTGGTGTGCAGAGACAACTGGTGCGTCTCATTCCACAGCCACCGTCCGGAGGTTGGGTAGAAGAAATGTTCGTTAACGACAACGGTTTGCGACGGAGATAGTAGGCGTCGAAGGGCAGTCGAGACAGATGGCCAACATCTGTGTGACGCAAGCATAAGGAGAGCTGGTTAGAAAAGATACTAGCTGTTGTCTGGTGGTTCGAGAAGAAAGTCGTTTGAGAAATAGAAGATTATGGGTCGTAGCGTTGAAGATGGGCGATGCTAACGAGGTGGGCATAGTTAAAGCACAGCTGGCAATTATAGCCGAATTTGGGGGCCTACGGAACCAAACCGGGCCCCTCCCTGGCTGCTCAAGCTCCGCCCAGCCTCAACTCAGGGTTAAAGGTTAGGATGGAGGTCCTAACTTGACCTAGGGAAAAATCATTACGTCTGACTGCCGAGGTGAGTATGTTCTGTTCCTCTCTCCAGTCGGAGGTCCAACGCAGAAATGCTAATCATGGGCAATATTTCCACACAATCGAACCATGCTATTGCATCTCACGGTGATCATCAGCGAGGTAAACAAGGTCCAACAAGCGCTCTCTGCGCCTCATGTGAGAAATGGGATTTCAAACGAGAGCTTCTGCCTCTCCATCCAAGCGACTTGGAGTTTAAAATGCGAATAGACGAGCTCGAGGCCGTTCGGAAGGCAACAAATTGTCCCATGTGTCGTTTGAGGATCAGTGCTCTGCAAGCAATCCCAGGCTTCGATGACGTTAAATGGGAAAGGTCCGCATTCGTGCATACTTCTCCTATGATATTCGGAGGATATTCACCTCAGTCCGATCCTATTCCGAAGTCTTGGGTCGCAAGGATATGGGTACAACTTCTGGTGGATGGGAATAACTGGAGCAATACTATGACCGGAACGAGCTTTTCTCGCGGGATACAGCTTCTAGCGGATACAGCCACCGGAGATGCTTCCACACAATTGCTTAGGGGACGACTCATTCCGGGAGATGGCTTTGACTTTGACCTACTACGATCGTGGCTTTCCAGATGTTCCGAGAATCATGGCAGTGGATGCGCTCCTGACATGGTCACGGATGATTTCTGCCTTCGGGTAATCGACGTAAGATCACGCCGTGTGGTCGAAGCGCCTCCATCATGTAGATACTTAGCACTGAGCTACGTCTGGGGAGATTCGAGGCAGTTGCTCCTCGAGCAGAACACGTATGCCCGCCTGACAAGCGAGGGAGGCTTGGATGAGCAATACCACGACATACCTTCAACTATCAAGGACGCGATGTTGCTTTGTGAAAAGCTTAAAGAGTCCTACCTCTGGGTTGACACTTTATGCATCATGCAAGATGATAGTATCGACAGAAGTCGGCAAATCGCTAACATGCACGCAATCTATGCCAGTGCTACTCTCACTATCGTAGCAGCAGCGGGTAAACCAGGAGTTGGAGCGAGTGCTGGAATACCCGGAGTTCGTGCAGGCTCCAGGGATCTGAAACAATGCACAGAGATGGTAAATGGGTTAAGTCTGATCACATCGAATCGCCCGTTTCTTGCTTCTATGTCAAACAGTGAATGGAACAAGCGTGGCTGGACGTTCCAGGAGAAGCTACTTTCGAAGCGACTACTCATTTGCAGCGAACACCAAGCCTTCTATCATTGTTCCAGGGCGACTTGGTATGAAGACGCCATACTGGAAGGCGGCTCTGATATTGCCATCGACTTGAGCGAAAATGAAGGACTCAAGAACCGACGATACCACCAGAAACCTCCTTTGGACGCGTCACCTATGGAGCAATACAGCATCTGCGTAGAAGGTTACGGAGGCCGAAGCTTGAAGTTTGATGCCGATGCACTCAATGCATTTAGCGGTATCATCGAGACACTGAAACCAAAGTTCTCTAGTGAATTCATATACGGCATGCCCGAGTTACTGTTCGACGCTGCTATGACCTGGAGGCGGGCCAACCACTTCCCCGAACGTCGCAGGAATCACTTCCCAAGCTGGTCTTGGTTGGGCACTCGTGGAGGACCCAACGATGGGCTCGACCCCCAAGTTGCTGATCCTTCCATGGTTAGATCTGAGGTTGTCTGGTATCGGAGGAGCACAGATGATGGCGGGTTTTCGTTGGTCAAAAATGATGCTGTCCCTAAAGCTGAGGCGCCGGCAGAGTCACTCGACCTTCGTGGAGTCTGGAAGCCTACAGGATCGCCAACTGAGCCATACGTTAGTGCCGAAGTCTTGGACTCCCACAATTTTTCGTCGCATCTTTATTTCTGGACCAGCTCGGCGCATCTAATCGTTGACCGCGAAGGTGTAGAAGGAGAGAGCAGACATGGAACTGATCGCCTACATGTCAGGAGCGTGGAGGGAGACCCTGTAGGCGTCATCTACCTCAACAAGATCTGGCGACAAGCACAACCAGACAAGTTGGAATTTATTGTGATTTGTGGTTATGGTTTAAGAGACAGGCGGGGCTGGAATTCTGGCCTCATGCTGCTTCTCATAGAGCGACAAGATTGGGTCGCGTTTCGAGTCCAAAGAATCGATACACCCATTGCGCAAGATGTATGGGCCGCAGAAAGACCAGAGTGGAAGTTCTTTGTACTTGGATGAGGTGTGGCAGCGGTTGAATTGCCCAAGTTCCTTCTTAGGTCGGACCAAGACGATGGCAACGTGGGTGGGCTGCACTGGGTACTCGGGTAGGACGGATTACCTGTTTGGTGACAGGTCTATGTACCCGATTCTCAATGCTGCCGCATCTAGTGGATGTATCTACTTCGAAGAGTGATGTAACCTCAGACGTTCCGATGTAGTAGTCAGCATCCCTGCTAATGGTTCTGAGAAGCCTTTGTGGAATTTGCTGGACTGGTATTCTACATTCTGATATCTGAGGGAAATGGATCGGGAAGGCAAAGTGAATTGAAGGTACGAGTAAGCTCCGGAAAGGGCAGTGTGAAGAGTGGACAGCTTTTCGCCATATTCTGTGGCAAGGTGCTCTTACTGGACTCCACTCTACTCGTAAACGGGGAGGTGGACTGGAAAAAGGCAGACCATGCTCCATTACTTCTCATCGGTGGATGCAATGACCATATCGTGCCGCCTGTGGTGCCAACGGCGGTTTCGGAGAAGTGTAGTCGTGGTGGCGGCGGTCTTGTTGAGTACAAGCAGTTCGAGGGGAGGGCGCACCACATCGTGGGTCAGGAGGGCTGGCAGGAAGTGGCTGACTACTCTCTTAAGCGGGCGGAGGAGCGTTTGGAGTGAGCAGCATGTCTAATGGGGTACAGTGCTGGGCACTAAAGAGCTACTCCTGCAGTCCAGGTCGCCCGATATCCCCCCTCACAGTTCCTCTTCGATCCTGGCAAACGTGTTGGACCTCGAGTTTCAACTTCCTCAAAACAACAAATGTAAGACCCTAGTATCATGATGAGGAAGGAGAGAGGACGCCAGGGCTCCGTGCGTCCTAAACTACTAGTATGGGAGTCCCATCTTCTCTCGTTCTTCTGGTGCCCCGACCATGTCTCCCGTCGTCAAAAGTTGACCTCGAGGTGATGGGTAATTACGCGAGGGCGGGTGAGGTTAGTACTATCACCTGAGCTGGGTGACGAAAGGACGGCAGCGTTTGAGAATCCGGGACCAAATACATGTGGCCTAATATTGTTGTGGCAGAGTCGAAACAGGATCCCAGGAAGACCTACGATACTCCCACCCTCATCTTCCACCTGGCAATTGTCGGAACCATTGTCCTCTGGGGTTCCAGTTTAGACCCGGCATGCTCATCGCCTCCAACTTCAATTGACAAAAATAAGGAAAGGTGAATAAGTTTAGACAAAGAAGTTTGCCATGATCTTGAAAATTGTCCATGATCATGGGCTAACTTGTAACAGATTATACACTGGTCGTAGCGTTTCTCGGCGGCCACTGAAGAATAGCTACACATAACAACAATCTCATACTAGGATCAAGAGTTGCCAGTTTTCCGACCTTTCCATTGCCACCCTTTTCCCTTACCGTCCTTTCTCTTCTGTGGACTCTGATCAACGCTAGAATCGTGATTCTCATTTCTTATGACTTCCATTGAGGGTGGCGAAGCGCAGGCACCTTTTGTCTGCCCAACATTTGCACGCCGAAACATTGCCCCAGCCTATTCTGTCTTGCCCTGGTCAGCATACAGTTTCCCCAGGTTACGAACGGTACCAAGGGTCGAGGTGTGGTCGGGGCCCAGCGCCTTCTCCTTCCCGGCCAGTGCCCGTAAGTACATCTGCTCCGCCTCGGCCAGCCGGTCTTGGTCCCGGTACAGGACCCCGAGATTGTTGACGGTCTGGAGGGTCGAGGTGTGATCGGGGCCCAGTGCCTTCTCGTACCCGGCCAGTGCCCGTAAGTACATCTGCTCCGCCTCGGCCAGCCGGCCTTGGTCATTATACAGGATCCCGAGATTGTTGACGGTCTGGAGGGTCGAGGTGTGATCGGGGCCCAGCGCCTTCTCCCTCCCGGCCAGCGCCCGTAAGTACATCTGCTCCGCCTCGGCCAGCTTGCCTTGGTCGCTATACAG
>Ga0335072_10014629_pt1 | contig 11148 bp, 6 predicted proteins | sample Lox_Sample_21_FD_206725 | JGI IMG/M metagenome (GOLD analysis project Ga0335072, IMG submission 206725) | Soil microbial communities from Loxahatchee National Wildlife Refuge, Florida, United States - Lox_Sample_2.1 | ecosystem: Environmental > Terrestrial > Soil > Wetlands | place: USA: Florida... | reverse complement strand
GCTTATGAGAAACTCAAGGCTATGAAGGCCGCATGGTACGAAAAGCAAGGCGCAGCACGAGGGGTACTCGTCGTCGGCGACATGGAAGACCCCCATCCCAGTGCAGGCGAGGTTCGCATTCGAGTCGCGTTCTCTGGCGTGAATCCGGGGGACGTCAAGAAACGCGAGGATGCTTTTGGCGTCGGGATGTCATACCCGCGTGTCATTCCGCACAGCGATGGTTCCGGAACTGTTGATGCGGTCGGTAATGGCGTTGCGCGGGAATGGGTCGGTCGGCGCGTCTGGTGCTACGGCGCTCAGTCCTATCGTCCTTTCGGAACTGCCGCCCAATACACTGTGGTTCCTCTGAAGCAGGTCGCTCCGCTCCCTAAAGGCGTGCCGCTGGAACAAGGTGCGTGTCTCGGTATTCCCGGGATCACGGCTCATCGGGCAGTTCACGTCGGCGGTTCAGTTAAAGGAAGAACCGTTCTCGTGCAGGGGGGTGCCGGTGCGGTCGGATCTTGTGCCGTGCAATTCTCACATCAAGCCGGAGCTCGAGTGATCGCCACATGCCGTGCGGAAAGCGATAAGGCAGTCGCATCGCGAGCGGGCGCGGACGAAGTTTTGTTAACGGGGGCAGACCTAGCAAAACGAATCCGTGCTTTAGCTCCCGATGGAGTCGATCACATTGTGGAAGTGGCCTTCGGAGCCAACATCAAAACAGACGCGGAGGTCTTGGCGCAGGGCGGCTCCATCGCGACTTATGCGACCAACACCCCAATGCCGGAGACTCCGGTCTGGCAACTTGTTTTTGTCAACGCCAGACTCTTCTTCGTCGGTAGCGACGACGTGCCGGCCGAGGCAAAGTTCGAGGCGACTCGCGACATAAACAAGGCACTTGAGGCCGGCTGGCAGGGACTCGACATCGCTGAGATCGTTCCGCTCGATCAGATAGCACGTGCCCATGAACTGGTCGAGCATCCGGTGAAACCGGGGCGCGTGATCGTGGCGATTCCATAGCGTATGGCTAGTCCCTTATTGAGGAGAACTGATTATGGAACCCATTCATACCCATTTTTTGGGCGTCGAACTTTACTCCGACAATCTGGACAGAGCCAAGAATTTTTATCTCGAGACTCTGGGGCTTGAGATCGCTGATGAGCAAGCGGATCGCTACTGCAAACTGAAGGGCGGCTCCAGTTTCATCTGCCTTGAAACGAAAGGAACAGAGTCATACTCCTCGAAAGACAAAGCTGTTCTGTTCTTCGAGGTTCCTGACCTAAAGTCTGCGATTGAGGCGGTTGGTCGTGAGCGGATAGTTCGTTCGGAGCGCACATGGGCAGTGCTCCACGATCCTGAAGGGCACAACGTGTTGTTGCTTCAACGCTTGGCGAAGCGCGAGGAGTAGGTGTGCCCATTTGGTTCGACTTGCAAGCCCGCAAGTTAGGCTTGCGAAGTTTCCGAATAGCCCGTCCGCGCAACTGAAAGCAGGACAAGAAAGGAAAGGACTCGCCAAAACCAGGTCATGGCGCCTGTATCTACTAAGTGCGCGGTTTGCCGGCGCTGACTGACCACGTCATCCAACACTCTGCCCAAGACGCGTGTCGGCCGCTGCATTTGCGGCATGTTTCTTGGAGGGCGAAGCTGGAGTTGGATTCTTCCGTTTTGACAGCCAAATACTCGCCCCTCGTTCAGCCTCAAAAATCTGTTGGGATGTCATTTCTTTTTGAGGGGCGCGCGAGACCCAGAAAAGACTCGCCCTCGCCACCCGACCATGCCAAATTCCAGAGCCAATACCACCGAGTGCTAACAGCATGTCCTAGACACAACGCTGGCATGGATTCATCAAAATGGGCACACCAGAACATGCAATGAGGGGTAGCCGAATGGGTTAGCTCCGACAGGCTAGTCCGTTCTTTTACTAGCTACGTGCTGATTCTTGGTATAAAGTCCTGCTGCCCGAAGGTAGCTTCGAGCACTCGAAACACCGCACCCCCATTTGCGGTGAGGTACTTGCAGGAGGACACAAATGAGAAAGTTCCGCTCAGCCCTCGTACTCATCGCCTTGGCGGCTGCGTTTTTAGCGACGCAGACAGCAAACGCCCAGAAGGCTTGGACAGCCTATAACTCTAAGACTGGATCGGTATCCGGGGTAACTGACCTGTTGAAAGTAGACTATTTCGTCAACGCTAACACCACAGGGGCGCCGGATGGAACGGTTCAAATCACCAACCCCGGCTCGCCAACCGGCAACTTGTGCGCTCAGATTTATGTTTTCGACCCATATCAGGAATTGTCGGAGTGCTGCGCCTGCTTGGTCACACCAGACGGCCTTCGGACTCTTTCGGTCGACACTGATCTGACCGGTAACCCTTTGACCGGGGTCAAGCTCACTACTGGCTCCGTGTCGATTGTCGCAGGCTACACCAGTGCCACTTTTAACACCACCTGCAGCCCTCTGAACAACATTGTCTCGCCCACCATTCGTGCGTGGGGAACCCACATCTACGCGAATGGGTCAAGCTACCAGCTGACCGAGAGCGAGTATTCTGATCGCTCGCTGGGTCAATGGAACGACAATCTGTTAACCGATTGCCAGGCGATTCTGCTTGACGGCAGCGGACATGGTACTTGCTCGTGCGGCACGGGGGACTGATTAGCCGGCAACGCCACGAGAAGCCCAGACTCATAGTCTGGGCTTTTTTTCTTCAAAGCGCGATCTGCCTCTCACGTCGCGCCTGCAACAACAAATTAACTGCGTGGGCTACTCCATCTGCATAGTAGACAGTCCTACAAAAGCGCCTCACAATACCCCACCAAATGGCTGAATGAGCTGGGGGTGCTGCTCTGACCGGAAGGTTCGGGCGGCTTTAAGAACAAGTAATATCCCAATCGGAAGCCGTACTGCATTGTGCTTCCGGCAGGACGATTAAGCTCATTCATCTTACCGCTGGTCCGGAACGGGGCGCTTTTCTTCCGGACACGAAAGCTAGCAACCTGATTACTGGCTAGCCGTTCCCCGTCCTAGTTGTGGAGTTGGGCTCCGAATCCCTGGGAAAAATTGACTTTGGCTCTGTTGGGGCGACTGCTTTGGGGCTTTGTCCTCGGCTACTTTTCTTCGCTTCAGCTGAGATCCACAAAAGAGGTTCCGTCATGCCGCGAACGTCTCTGCTATTCGCCCAGACTAAGAGTCTTCGTTTCGTTGTATTCCAAGCCCTGCTCCTGATTGCTCTTTCTTCATTCCTGCGATCACAAGCCCTTCCGGCTCCATATATTGTTCTGGTCTCTCCCGCCGGGGAACCGCCCGAGACCGCCGAACAGGGGACGCAGGTGACAATCTATGGCACGGGCTTTTGCCCGGCGGGCTGCTCTGCAGTGACGCTGACGATTGGGAACGACTTGGTCAAGCCGATCACGCTCGTCACCCTACAGGCCGACGGCAACGGCGCATTCAACTATACCTTCACCGTGCAGGTGCCATTCGCGTCGCGCTATCTGATAACGGCGACGCAGACCAGCGCAACCGGCTCGACGCTGTCGGACTCAGTACCCTTGATTGTTCCTCAAAGTGACGAGAAACCGAACAACATCAATACGCAGGAGCAGGAAGACGAGAAATCAACTCCGGCGAAGCAAAGGTCGGCTTCGCGACGGGCGCTGACGGCTCGTGGGGCAGGCTCGATGGCCGGCTCGGATCCAGGTGTCAGCGGTGTGACCGAGGACGCGCCCAACGAAGCCTATGACGGGCGAAGTGTTTCAGTGGATGTGAGTGCCTCGAATGACAATGTAGCTATTGCGGCCAGCGAAAGCGGAGGACTCTGGCTTACGACCGATGCCGGCGCCTACTGGACGCCCCTCACCGGGCTGCCTACCTTCCGCATATTTGCAGTCAGAATGGCTCCGAGCAACGACCAGATCGTGATTGCGACCTCTCAAGTGGACAGCCATGTTACCAATGGTGGAGGCTTGTGGCGAAGTGCTGATGGCGGCAACACGTGGGAAAAACCGGCTACGGCTGATCCTTCGCCAGGAGTCGGCAGCTGCCCTTCACTGGTGAACCAGTGGGACTTGGCGTTCTCCCCAACTACCGAGGATGTTTACGTGGCAACCGATTGTGGCCTTTCCATCAGCCATGACCTCGGTGCCACATGGACTCACATTGCGCCCGACCCCAGCAACCCGCCGATTTATTCAGTCGTCGCTCAACAGGGAGCATCAGGGCTGATCGTCGACACCTGCGGCGCTGATGGTCACCTGCGTTCGACGGATGGGGGCACAACTTGGACTTCGCCCAGTTCCGCTTTGCCGGCTTGTGGTCCATGGGACGGTCACTTGATTGCGACGTCGCCCCTTGAGAGCAATGTCTTGTTCGCGGCCATCGATACTGGCTGCGGAACTAGCCTCTATGAATCTGACGACGGTGGAACGTCCTGGACAAATCTGTCAGTCTCCGGCGGAAGCTGTGGTGGACGCGGTGTGTATGTCGCCACTCACCTCTCATCGGACGGTAACCCCAAGCACATGGATATTTACGTGGGAAACCATCTAAACACCGTTCGCCAAACCTGCACCAACACCGGAGGACCAGGAAATCGCTGCTCTACGAGTTGGAGCACGGTCACAGTCGATCACTCGGACAACGCTGGACTGGCGTTCAGCACATCCTCAAATTGCGCCCAGTACATGGTCACTGACGGAGGGGTCGAGAGCACCTCGGACTGCGGCAATTCTTGGACTATCACTGGGAATGGTGCGGGCGGGTACCACGCCCTGCAGATCTACGAAATGAACGGAGAAGTCCATCCCGGCTCAACCGATCTGTACATCGGCACGCAGGACAACAGTCTCTGGGCTTCGCCCGACAACGGTTCTACTTGGGAGAATCCGGTTTGCTGCGAAGGCTTCTACATCCAAAACCTGCACGACAGCCCGTCTGATTCGGGGCAAACAATCACCTTCGTGGCCTGCAGCGGTTGCAGCAACCAGGAATCCGATGCCGACTTTGTGTCTGCGGGTGGTTGGAATAATCCGCCCGGCGGCGGAGGTTCCCCGTTCATTATTTCTCAGGGTGTTTACGCCCAATGGAGTAACCCCGCCAAGCCTACCAACCAGCTCTACATCACCACCAATACCGGCAGTAGTTGGTCGCCAGTTAACGGGGCAACCACCACGCTGCAACTAGTAGACCATCCCTTCGTGACGGGCCCGGCTGTCAGTCCAACCATTTACCAGGAGGTCAAGCGTCCGAGCGGCAACGTCGGTCTGATTATGATCACCGGGGTTCTCAGCAGCCTTGCCACTGTCACCGAGGTGGATTCTGGTCTCGGCAATATTGGCTATTGGTCCACCGGTCAGGGGACTTTCCGTTATGCCCAGGTCTTCGGCGTAGATCCAAATAATCCCAACCATCTTATCGCGGCCGACGACACGGCCAACTTGATGATGGTTTCGACCAACGGGGGCACTACGTGGACTCCCGACATGAATCTCACCAACTTGGTTACCGATTTTGGCCAGTTCCAGTTTAGCCAGCCCTCCACGAGTTACCCCGGTATCACCACCGAAGCCCATACTATCGCGTTCGATCCGGCGAACAGCAATCTCATCTTGGTGGGAACTGAGCAGGCCGGCATCATCGTGTCCAGCGACGGAGGCAATACCTGGAACCAGATCGAAGGATCGAGCGCCATTCCTGCAATCAGTTCTTTCTTCTTTGATGAAGTGCAGAACGACGTATTCGCATCCAGCTACGGCCGTGGGCTCTGGAAGATTGATACCTCCCAGATCGTCTTGCTCCCGACCCTTTCGGTTCCCGGTTCGCTTTCGATGAACGCCTGTCTGGGAACTTCAGCCACCACGACGCTCAACGCATGCAACACGGGCCAGGGGAACCTGATCATCAACGACATTACCTCGTCAAGTTCGCAGATCAGTGTCAGCACTCCGTCCTCGGGTTATCCCCTTACCGTCAGTCCCGACTCCTGCTACCCGTTCCAAGTAAACTACACGCCCACCGGAGTGGGAACGATCAATGGAACGCTGACCATCAGTTCCAATGACCCGTCTCATCCAAACGCTGCAGTTGCGGTGACTGCAACTACGCCCGCTCCGCAGATTTCGACCACCATTGCTAACAATGGAAATTTTGGCAAACTGTGCTCCGGCCAAGTATCCGATTTGACTCTGGAAGTACTGAACACTGGGCAATGCAACCTCAACATCGCCAGCGTTTCTTCGAGTAGCACGCAGTTCAGCGTGCCCACGGGATCCTTGGTGCTAAGCGCCGATGCCAACGTGGACCTGCCAGTGGCCTTCCAGCCCGCCAATTATGGAAGCCCTGGTTATGTAACCTGCAGTAACACCGTAGCCGAGACTTCCAATATCACGATTGTCAGTAACGATCCTGTTAACCCGATTCTGATAGTGCCGGTGCAAGGCATCGAGGGTTGCCCTACGATGGTTCTGGGCCCGCTCAATCTGACTGGCACCAATGATTTCCCACCTACTGTATCGGATCCAACGGGAACTCTAGGCTGTCACACCGACAAGCAGATCACGGTGAGTAACACCGGCATTTGCCCGCTTATTATTCCTAAAGTAGTGACAGTGAACGGACTCGACGGCAAGGGCCTGACTTTGCCTCCGTTGCCGCTGGAATATACGGTGGTGAACACCGCGTTTCCGATTAAGGTCAATCCGGGTGGAAAGCCGGTTCCGATTACGGTTCGCTTCAAGCCCCAGATCCTTACCGATCAGAACCCGACTGCACCAGACCAACAGACGGGAACTCTGGACATCACTAGCAACGACCCTATCGCTGCAGACAACACGTCGGCGCTGTGCGGTGAACCTGCATATCACAGCGGCGCACGCATTCTGCTTGTGGATACTCTCAACAACCCAATCAGCTCTGTGAAGGAGCTGATCCTGACTACTACCGACATCACACCCCCGTTCAACGAGACTCTGGCCCCGGCCCCCTTGCAACCTCCCGCGAATGTTTGTGGGAACACCATTTACTACCACCTGGATAATGAGACCCTGAATCCAACGGGTAACAATCCAAATGCCTACTATCGGGTTTTAGTGAAGGATAACCCCCACTATTACCCGCCGGTAGATTTCCGCTTAACTCAATGTCAGTTACAGCAGATCGTGATCGTAAGACAGTACTAACTTCGCTGTCTCTTCAGAGCACGCGATGGAAACAATATGCCGGGATCGCAAGGTCCCGGCATGTATTCTTAAAGTGCATAAGGGGCCCATCCAATGAATCGCCCGTCGCTTCTGTTGTGCACGATTACGCTTCTCATTTCTTCGATGTCCGGCCAGAACGCTAGCCAGTCAGCCACAGTGGCAGAAGTAGCAGGAGAGAAGATCTCTTCTCAAGAACTGAATGAGGCTTCCGGGGAGCAGCTGGCAACACTCGAACAGCAAGCTTATCGTCTGCAAGAGGAGAAACTGGAGCAACTGATCGACAACCGCCTGCTGGCACGGGAAGCGCACAGGCGAAATATCTCCTTGGAAGAACTTATCAGTTCTGAAGTCACCGCGAAGGCGAAACAGGTAACCCCCGAGGAAATTCATCGTGTCTACGAACTGAATAAAACCAAGTTACAGAAACCGGAGCCGGAGGTTTCGGATCAGTTGCGCACTGTCCTGCGCGAGCAGAACATAGCGACCCGGCGCCACGAATTCGCCAATTCGTTGCGGGCAAAAGATGAAGTGAAAGTGTATCTGGAACCACCGGCTCCCTTTCGGGCTACGGTGACTGTGGACGGACCGAGCCGGGGCATACCGACCGCACCGGTTACCATCGTGGAATTCGAGGACTTCCAGTGTCCCTTCTGCAGAAAAGCCCAAGACACCTTGCAGCAGGTGTTGCTCAAGTACAAAGACTCAGTGCGATTCGTCCACCGCGATTTTCCTTTGCAGCCCTTGCATCCAACTTCCATCAAAGCGCACGAAGCGGCTCACTGTGCGGCCGATCAAGGCAAGTTTTGGGAATACCGCGATCTGCTTTACAAGAACGCTCCAGCCCCGCCGGAACAGTTAACTGCCTATGCTACGCAGCTGGGCCTGAACTCCGTTGTCTTTAAGACATGCCTGGACAGCGGGAAATATGCGGCTGCGGTGCAAAAAGATGAAGACGAAGGCGAACGCGTAGGCGTGCAGGGTACTCCGGCGTTCTTTATCAACGGACGGCCGTTTCCCGGCGCACAGCCCGAAAGCGAGTTTTCTCGCGTGATTGATGAAGAGCTAAATAAACAGTCGCATCAATGATGCGTCTTGCCAGGGAAGAATCTGCTGCTGCCAAGACCATCCGGATTAGATCGTCATGCTACAACCTCGCTCCGTGTAGGAAGATCAGCTCTAGAAGGAAGTTAGTGATGGACTGCAAGGAAAAGTCAGTATGGGGGTCGCCTCCTATGAGGTGTGTGAGGAAATTCAATTCCTGCTTACCTATTGTTCTTCTGACGCGAATGCCGGGCGTCGCCGCACTCCAGCCCGCGCGGTGTGCGCTGGGGTTGAGAGTTGTCTTTCGGACGACTCCCGGCCTACTTTCTTCATAGCGCAACACGCTCCAAATTGCAGTGACTGGGAGCACTGAATGCAATAGAGCACTCAGAATCTCAGTCAATGAGAGATATGGGGATTTTTCGAGAGCTCTCGATGAACAACCCTCTTGTGATAAAGAGCACTGATAGAAAAACTGGGATGGGTATGTAATCGCTACAGGAGGAATCAAAAACTGAATACCTCCCGAATTGAGCCCGGCCCCGCCAGGTACGGGCGTCGCATCATCTAGCCGCCGCTCGGCGGTGAAGGGGCCGGGTTTCTAAATCTCAGACCCTTGATCAATCGAACACAAGAGCTACAGCAGGGGCCGCCTACCTTGATGGAAAGCCATACGAGGAACAGCTAATCGGGTGGGCACTTGGGCCAGTCCCACATCGTCAGTTGGCGAGAACGTATTTCGCCAACTGACGATAGCCTCCGAGTGGCCGATTAACCAGATGCCATTTTTCGATTTCTTAACAACATAAAGAGGCACGTCCCTATCGCAACAGAAAGCCCTGCGTGCCGCCTAATCCAGCGCAAGCTGACGGACACCGCCGCCTCAGTCCAAGCTGAGCACCCCTCGTGGGTAATCTAGCGTCACGCGGTAATGCCGCAGAAAGTCGTAGCCCACTATGCCCTGCAACTTGCTTCCCAACTCCGCGTTGAGCTGCGTCAAAAAGTCCGAAGCAGCAGCCGCCAAATTCTCCTGCCGCGCCTCGCCTACCGCCAGTGAGTTCAGTTGCACCCGCGACACAGTTCCATTCCCCCCGCCAGCCGTCAGCTGCGAAATTTTCTTCGTAGCGAGTCCGAACTCTGCCGCTACTTCGAGCGAGATCACCGTGCTGGACGCACCTGTGTCCAGCGCAAAATCGTATGGCCCCTTCTCGTTCACAAAGACCGGTACGACCACGAGTGGATCTTCCGCGTTTGCCCACCGGAAGGCGATTTCGCGCTCGTCCAGCGCCCGCTCCGTGCCGCCAACGGGCCGTCTCAGGGTCAGCGCATTCGTGGCATAGTCCAGCGTCATAGCAAAATGCCTCAGAAAGCTGTGCCCCAAGGCTCCATCCACTTGCGCGTCCATAGCCCGGCCAAGGAAACTCAAATCCGTAACGGACACGGGAAGACTCTCGAGGGTCTCCTTGCCCACGGTCAGGGACGGCAACCGGCTCTTCACCAGGGTCATTTTTCCTGCCGCTCCCCGGCCATCTTGCTCTTCGCCTCGCGGCAGTGCCAAGGCATCGGCCAATTCATTGGAGACCACCGTCGTTGTGGCCCCGGTATCCAGCACGAACGAATACGGGCCTCGCCCATCAACAAACACCGGCAGCAAAATCAGCGCCTGCTTGCTGCCCGCAAGTCGAAACGTCACCCATTTCTCATCGCTTGTCCGCAATCCGCGCTCTCCTTTCGCTTTTTGTGTCGCCCTTTTTCCGCGCGCCCGCCCATGCGGTTTCCGTCGTCCCAATGCCTGCGGCGTGTATCGGGAAAACTTAATGCTGGCGGCTGCGTGAGTGCTTTGGATAAATTTCAGGCCATTGCAGATGTTTTCGCGTTCGGATCGGCGGAGTCCCGCAGCTGCCGACGCCAGTTTGCGAAAACTCAACTTCAGGATTGCCGACCAAGCGAACATCGAGCGTATTGCTAGCAAAGCTCCGCGTGGCCATGAAGGTGTTCCAACGGTTAGCGTTCGATCGAAACCAGCCGAACATTTACATTCGCCGTCCATCGCTCCCCGCTCCGTTGCACGTCGAACGCATGATGGTGCTCTGCGTGGCTCACGCTGTCGCGCAATTCACGAAGCGTAAACTGGCTGGCCGTCTTGCCGTCCTCGCCTGAGATCAGGTCGCCTTTCCGGAAGCCGTCGATCTCAGCCGGCGATCCCGGTCGCACGGCCACGACCGTGTATGTATGCAAGTCCGCTCCGGATGCGAGCAACGAAAGCCCGTAGGTCTCGCGCTCGAGGAATGGTTTGTTCGCTTCGGGCGTGGGCTCGAGAATAATGCGACCGTTTGGATAGTCGAGATAACAGCGATATCGCGAGTAGATGCTCTCACCCACGGTTCCCGAGAAATTGGTGCTCGAGTATGCTCCCGTTGTGTTTACGGACATGTTTACCGGCACATTGGTGACCGTCAGGCTCCCTATCGTGAGCCGCTGCAGATGCCCGCGTACATTGTTCTGTGCAAAGAACTGCTTCTCAAGCCCCGCTGGCCGGTTCACGGTTGCGTTTGTCTGCGCGAGCCGGGTCAGGTCGTTCGACTTGACGAAGGCTGAAGTCAAGGTGGCGGTCTCGGCTGCTCCAAAATCAACCACGAAGTACGCAGCAATTTCCGGCTTCGTCGGGACTCCGACCGAGCCATTGGCGTGTGGAATTCCGTTGTCGAACACCACCGGGACTGTTGCGCCATTCCCCATGTACTTCCAGGTCTTAGGATCGTGCAGCATGATTGACTGCTTCTGGTAGTCGATCTCTACCACGAAGCGGCTGATGAAGTCGTAGCCCAGGATTCCTCCCAGCTTCACGCCTAACGCGCGCTCGATGCCTGTCTGGTCGATCGCCGATACATGCTGATTGTGAAGTTCAACTCCTGGGAGAGTGAATGTCGC
>Ga0335072_10014628_pt1 | contig 11148 bp, 10 predicted proteins | sample Lox_Sample_21_FD_206725 | JGI IMG/M metagenome (GOLD analysis project Ga0335072, IMG submission 206725) | Soil microbial communities from Loxahatchee National Wildlife Refuge, Florida, United States - Lox_Sample_2.1 | ecosystem: Environmental > Terrestrial > Soil > Wetlands | place: USA... | reverse complement strand
CGAATCGCGACTTGATTCTGGCTCTGACCGCCGATGAAGAGGGCGGTAAATCCAACGGCGTCGACTGGCTGCTGAGGAATCATCCTGACCTCGTGCAGGCGGCCTTTGCCTTCAATCCGGACGGCGGCGGCGTAGACCTCGACCACGGCAAAGCGGTCACGGCCGATGTGGATGCCAGCGAGAAGCTCTATGCGGATTTCCAGCTCATCACAACCAGTCCCGGCGGCCACAGCTCCATTCCCACGCCCGACAACGCCATCTACCATCTGGCCGACGCGCTGGAGAAGGTCGCTCATTACCAGTTTCCCTTTGAGCTGAACGCCATCACACGCGCCTATTTCACGAAGCTGGCCACGATCGAGCACGGACAGACGGCGGCGGACATCCGCGCCATGTTGGCGGCGCCGCCGGATCGGGCAGCGATTGCGCGAGTCTCGGAGGAGAGGGAGTGGAATTCAGAAACCCACACTACCTGCGTGGCGACGCAGCTCCTGGCCGGCCATGCGCCCAACGCTCTGCCGCAGATGGCGCGAGCGAATGTGAACTGCCGCATCCTGCCCGGCCACTCGCGCGAAGAAGTCCGCCAGGATCTGATCCACGTGATCGACAATCCGAAAATCACGGTGAACTACGTGACCGATGCCGGAGAAGTCTTTCCGACTGCTCCTGCCCAAAAAGCGCTTCCGCCGGTGGCCTTGCAGCCTGAGGTGATGGAGCCTCTCGAGAAGCTGGCGGCTGTTTACTGGCCGGGCACGCCGGTGGTGGCGGATATGGCAACCGGAGCGTCCGACAGCAAGTACACCAATGCGGCCGGAATTCCCACCTACAACTGGTCGGCGATCGAACTGGAGACGAACGACGTCCGCGCGCACGGCAAGGATGAGCGGCTGCCGGAGGCGTCTTTCTGGAAAGGCGTACAGTTCTGGCCGGAATTTGTGCGGATGATTGCTACAGATTAGCTTAGCCGGCGGACGGTAGCTGCCCGATTTCCGATCAGTGGCCTGCTGGCGGGTTTTCTGCCGGTTGGGTCACGATGCTGATGTTCGTGATGCCCGCCTGCTTCACCGCATCCATCAGCGTTGCGAAGGTGCCGAAGGAGACGCTCTGGTCGGCGCGGAGATAGATGACCTGCTGTTTGGTGGTGTCGCTGGCCTGCGTGCGCAGCAGATTGGGCAGATCGTTCAGGTTGACGGGCTTGTCGTTGAGAAAGACTTCGCTGTCTTTGTTGATGGTGAGAACGGTGCGCTGTTCGGTAATTTCGCGGACGGTCTTCGTCTTCGGCACATTCACCTGAATGCCGGACTGGAGCACTGGCGCCGTGAGCATGAAGATGACGAGCAGGACGAGGACGACGTCCACGAGCGGCGTGATGTTGATTTCCGCGAGCGCCGTCTGGGTGTGACCGCCCCTACTTGTGAACGCCACGGATGTCTCCAGGGTCCTGGTCGGGGGCGAGGGCTGCCTCTTCCATACTGTTCAGCAGTTCGCGGGCGAAATCGTCCATGCGGGCTGCGAAGTCGCGGCAGCTGGCGGTGAACTGGTTATAGGCGATGACGGCGGGGATGGCGACAAGCAGGCCGGCCGCGGTGGTGATCAGGGCTTCCGAGACGCCTGGAGCGACGGCGCGCAGGGTGGCTGTGCCTTCGGTGCCAAGGCCGTGGAACGCATCGACGATGCCCATGATGGTGCCGAAGAGGCCGACAAAGGGCGAAATGGCTCCGATGCTGGCCAGCCAGGTAAGGCGGCCTTCCATGGCGGTGAGCGTCTCGCTGGACGCGGTCTGCGCAGCGCGTTCGAGAGCCGTAATATTGCGCGGAGGCCCGAAGCCGCCGGTCTGGCGGCGGTAGGTTTCGTACACCTCATCGAAAACGTTCACCAGCGGGCTGGGCTTGAACTGCTCGCTGACGGTGGCGATTTCCTGCAGGCGGTTGGCCTTGCGGAAAGCGCGCAGGAAGCGCTTGCTCTGCGCGCGGGCGCGGCGGAAACCGGCCCACTTGCCCAGAATGATCGCCCATGAAAAGAGACTGCCGACCAGGAGCACGCCCAGAACGGTCATGGCGACCGGACCGCTGTTCTGGAGCATCTCGATGATCGCGCTTCCGTTGTTCACGGGAGGCGGCGCGACAGGGGTCGCGTCCTGAAAGAGAAGAAGAGCGGGAATGAGACTTATCATTGCCTGACTATCACGTTACCAGAAGCATGCAGGAGCCGGGGGGTTGCACGGAAAGCGCAGGAATCTCATCTGTTATGGGGAAAAGGAGCGATCAGACCTCGATCCGGGAGAAGAGCCAGGCGCTGGTTCCGAGAAAAATAGCTGTCAGGGTGGCGAGGATTCCGAGATCGAGGCTGAAATTGACCTGCCACGGCAAACTGAATTGCCAGCTGCCGATGAGCACGCCGCGGAGTCCGTCGATGCCGTAGGTGAGCGGGTCGACGCGGGTGATCCAGGCGAGCACGGCCGGCAGGTTGTGCAGGGGGTAGAGCGCCCCGGAAAGAAAGAAGATGGGCATGACGAGGAAGTTCATGAGGACCTGGAAGCCCTGCATGTCCTTAATCGTCGAGCCGATGGACGCGCCGAGCGCAGCGAAGACAATGGCGATCATGACCACAAAAATGGCCGCTACGGGCACCGCCAGCCAGTTGTGGGTTGCAGGAGTGCCGGGGGCGTGTGCGTGCACCGGGCGAAATCCCGCAACCAGGCAGACGATGAGCATCAACAGTCCCTGCAGCATGGCCACCGTGGCACCGCCGAGAGTACGGCCAAAAATGATTTGGAGGCGCGGCACAGGTGCGACTAGGGTCTCTTTCAGGAAGCCGAACTGGCGATCCCAGAGCATGGCCATGCCGGAGAAGATGGAACTGAAGAGCACCGTCATGCCGATGACGCCCGGAGCCATGAACTGCAGATAGTTGCCTGCGCCGGCCTTCGCGAAAACCGGCCCGAAGCCGAAACCGAGCGCGAGCAGGTACAGCGTGGGCTGGCCGAGCGAGACGATGATCTGCGCCTTCGAACGGAAGTAGCGCTTCAGCTCGCGGAGCCACATGATGTAGATCGCACCCATTCGTCTCTCCTTATCTGCGTTGCCACATCTGCGCGAAGCGGCGCATCTGGTCGGTGGAGTTCGCGCTCTCGTCGCGCAGAGAATCGCCGGTGAGAGCGAGAAAGGCGGCTTCGAGCGAATCGGTTTGGGTGCGGGCCCTGAGTTCCGCGGAGGTGCCGATCGCGATGATCGTCCCGTGATCCATGATGGCGATGCGATGGGCGACGCGGTCGGCCTCGTCCATGTAGTGCGTGGTCAGGAAGACTGTAGTCTTCTCTTTCTCGTTGAGGTTCTTCACGTGGGTCCAGAGCTGGTTGCGGCTCTGCGGATCGAGGCCGAGAGTGGGCTCGTCGAGAAAGAGAATTTTCGGCGTATGCAGGAAGCCGCGCGCGATTTCGAGGCGGCGCTTCATGCCTCCCGAAAACGTCTTGACGTAATCGTCGCGGCGCTCCCAGAGCTCGAACAGGCGGAGCAACTGCTCAATCCGCTCGGAGCGAGTGCGGCGGGGAACATGGTAGAGGATGCCGTGCAGTTCCATGTTTTCGTAGGCGGTCTGTTCACCGTCGAGGCTGGGGTCCTGGAAAACGATGCCGAAGCGCTGGCGGGCTTCGCGCTGCTTCACCCAGGGATCGAAGCCGTCGAGGTGAATGCGGCCTGTGGTCGGACGCAGCAGCGTCGTGAGCATCTTGATGGTGGTGGTCTTGCCGGCGCCATTCGGGCCGAGGAAGGCAAAGATCTCGCCTGTCTCCACCTGAAAGGAAATGTCCTTGACGGCGGTGAACTGGTCGAAGGTTTTGGTCAGGTTTTCCACCCTGATCACGGCGCGGCCTCCAGACTGGATCGGAACGGTTGGTCCAGTGTGCCAGAAACGGGGCAAGGAGGCTATGGTTTCGAGAGGCGGGGTCGGACGTCAGCGATGGAGCGTCAGGGAAGGGGACCAGATCACCTTATTGTCGGGCTCAATCTCGATGCGGAGGGTGCCTTCCTGGCCCGACTCCAGATCAGGGCCCTTGACCGTGTGATCGTGGTGCGCCGCGTCGGTGAAATCGACGGAGACCTGTTCGCTGGCGAGGTTCCGAAAATGGTAGTGATAGCTGCCGCCGGCGGCGATCGACTGAACGCCAAAGGTTCCGCCCGGATAGGTGACCTGGACGAGCGAAACGGGCGTGCTCTGGCGATTGACGACGGTGCACTGAATCCACGGAGAGTGACAACCGGCGAGCAGAACGAGAGCGGCCAGAGCCGCGCAGCCGAAGAAAAGAGAACGACCAGGAATATGCATCAGGCTCGCGGTCAGAGTACCATCAGTGGCCGCGCTGCGGCTTCCTCCACGGCATAAGCACGGTATAGAGCGGGATCGCAGTGGCATTGGCCTTGCTGGCGGAGAGCAGTTTGCGGCGTACCAGCCAGCGAACGGCGGCCTGGGCCGAGCTTTTCGAGATGCCCACGGATTCGGCCAGTTCCTGGAAACTGATCGATACCGGTCCGCCGGACTTTTCGCGCTCGACTGTCAGCCAGAGATATACGAGGAAAGCAGCCGGCCGTCGGTCGTGTCCCACCAAATCGCGCAGGAGAACGTCGGTGATGTGGTCGTCGAGGTCCGGCATGGCTATACCGAGCATCACTATAGCAGGCACTGGACGATTGCGGCTGCCCCGAGGTGCGTTTATGCTCCGGAAATCGAGAAGGGAGACGCATGATTCGAGGCATCAAGTTTGTGGGTATTCCGGTGAAGGACCAGGACGCCGCGCTGGAATTCTGGACGCAGAGAGTCGGCATGAAGGTGGTTACCGATCAACCGTTCAACCAGAAGCAGCGCTGGATCGAACTGAAGGTTCCGGGAGCGGACACGGGAATCGCGCTCTTCACTCCCGAGGGGCATGAGAGCCGCATCGGGCAATTTCAGTCGGTTTCATTCTGGTGCGATGACGTGACTACAACGGCAGCGGCGATGCAGCAGAAGGGCGTCGTCTTCACGAAGGAGCCGAAAAAAGAGCAGTGGGGAACATCGGCAGTCTTTCGCGACCCCGACGGGAATCAGTTTGTGCTGTCGAGCCGCTAGATGATCGGCTTGCGCTCGATGGCGCGGGCCGTCAGCACCACGCCGGTGTCACGCGTGTGCAGCGTGATGGGGAAGGCCAGCACGTTCCACACCCAGCGATTGCCGGTGCTGGGCAGGTTAAGGACGCCGCGGAAGGTGCGGTCAATGTAAGTCTCGCGCGTCTCGGCGACGGTGCGGAGAATGTCGGCCCAGTCCGCGGCAAGTTCCGGCATTTCTTCAAACATGTTGCGGCCGGGAAACCAGTCGCGGGCTTTTTCGAGGACGCGGGCGCAGGTCTCGTTCACGTATTGCCAGGTGCCGTCGCCATCGAGAATTTCAAGCACGACATCGTCGCCCATGGCCATGTTGATGCGGGAGTAGAAAAAGTCGCGGGCATCCACAACCACCGGTTTGCCGCGGCGCTTCGCTTCAAACGAGCGCAGGGCGGTGACCAGATCGTCGATGGAGCTGTAGCCCTTCAGCAGATGCATATCCTCGACGCCGCCAAAACGGCGCTCCAGCGTGGCGGAGAGGATGATGATGGGCACCTGCGGGCGCCGCGCGCGGAGATCGGAGGCGACATCGGTGCCGAATTTGCCGGCTCCCAGGTGATAGTCGAGCACCGCGATGTCGATCTCGTCGAGCATCTTCTCGGCTTCTTCGACTGTGCTGGCAGTCTCCGTCAGGTAACCGTATTTGCGCAGGATCGTCGAGCGCAGGAGCAGATTGTCGGGGTGGTCGTCGAGCAGGAGCACGCGAATGGGCGCGGTCGGCGTCTGAACGAGCGATAACGTCGCGGATTCCTGATCGTTGGTCGGCATAAGAATCAGTTGGATGCGGGATACGGCGCAGTCGCTGCCGCAAAGAGGGGAACCCGCTTCTCTTTTCTACTCTACTCTTCGCGTTTGGGTTTGCGCTGGAACTGGCGCAGCAGCTCAGGGAGTCGGCTGAAGAGTGCGGAAGCGCGGAGCCACTGCTTGTGATCGAACGCCGGCGACCCGGCAACCATGGAGTTGGGGGCGATGTCGCCATGCAGCCCCGCCTGCGCGATGGCGATGGCGCCGTCACCGATGTTGCAGTGGCCGGCGACGCCGACCTGGCCGGCGAGAATCACATTTTTCCCGACGTGCGTCGATCCGGCGAGCCCCACCTGCGCGCAGAGCAGAGTGTTTTCCTGGACGGAGGAGCCGTGCCCGACCTGGACGAGGTTGTCGATCTTGACGCCGTCGCCAATGCGCGTAGCGCCAACGCTGGCGCGGTCAATGCAGGTGTTGGCCTGCACTTCAACGCGATCGCCGAGGATCGTCGGACCCGATTGCGGAATCTTGTGCCAGCGCCCGGCTTCATCTTTGGCGAAGCCGAAGCCATCGGAGCCGACGACGACGCCGTTTTGCAGGACGACATCGTCGCCAATCCGGCAATTCTCGCGGACGACGGCGTGCGCATGAGCAAAGAAGCGATGGCCGATGCGCACACCGGGATAGAGCACGACGTGCGGAAGGAGAACGGCGTCGTCGCCGATCACAACGTTTTCACTCACCACAGCGTATGCGCTGATGCGAGGGTTTGCGCCGACTTTTGCGCTGGGATGGACGACCGCGGTGGGATGAATGCCGGGCGGCCACACCGGGGGTTGGTAGAAGAGATCGACAGCGCGCGCGAAGGCCAGATAGGGATTCTTCAAGCGCAGGGTCGCCGCGGCAACATCGGGGAAGTCCGGCGTGACCAGGATGGCGGAGGCGCGGGTCGTTTTAGCGAGGGGCGCGTACTTTGGATTGGCAACGAAAGTAATCTGCCCCGGCCCGGCTTCTTCGAGGCCGGCGACTCCGGTGATGTCGAGATCGGGATCGCCGCGCAGCTCGGCCTGCAGCAAACGCGCCAGCTCGGCAGATTGCATGAAGCCATTGTAAATCGGGAAAAACGCAAGGGTTGTATCGCAGGCGCTTACATAGTTGCCTTTGCAAGCGTCCAACCGTATGGCATCATCGAAGTAGCGGCAGTGAAGGACCCACTCATCAGCTCAGGAATCGAAACTCTCAGAATCAGACACAGGCGCGGCGTGCGCGTACTGGCCATGGGGCTGGTCCTGCTTGGCCTTTGTGTGTTTGCCTGGGGGTTGCGGTACAAGCTGTCGCTGTATCAGCCGCCTCACTCCGTTGGGACTCACATGCCCGCGGCGAAGCTGTTGGCGGGCAAAGAACGCATAGCGCTGCCTGCCGTGAACCTGCGCCGCGCGACGAGCACGCCGGCGGTGCCCTTCGTGGTCGGCCTCTGGTCACTGGTGCTTTTCCTGCCGATGCTCCTGCGGCAGTGGACGGGATCTCGCGCATGGGGATGGCTCTCTGCCAGAACCCACTTCCTGCCGGATATCGGCCGGAGTGCGCCTTCTTCCGTTCGGCCCCCTCCCTGCACTCTCTGATCCTCCTCTCAATCCGCGCCAGTCGCTGAGCAGTGCGTCCATTTCCGGCGCGGCGTCGGTGACAGCATTTCCCCTTGATTGCGATTGATGTTCCAGGGCTCAGGCCTCCAATTCAGGAAACAGGTGATTTGCGGATATGCCAAGGAAGCGTTTGTGGGTCGTTCTCCCTGTCGTTGTGCTCCTCGTTGTGGCGGTGTTCGTATTCTGGCACGGCCGTCGCAGGACGGAGACCGTGGAAGCGGCGCCAGGGCCGCCGGCTGCCCAGGTAGCCGTGGTGCAGCGCGGCAACATCGACCAGGTGCTGACGCTGGCGGGGCAGTTCCAGCCCTACCAGATGATCGACGTGCACCCCAAGGTTTCGGGGTTCATTCGGCACATCTACGTGGACATTGGCGACCGCGTGCGTCAGGGCGAAACGCTGGCGGTGCTGGAAGTCCCGGAGCTGAAGGCGCAACTGGCGGGGACGGTGGGCGAGGTCGCGCGCAGTCAGGATCTGATTACGCGCGCACAGCATGATGTGACGCGGGCTGAGTCGACCCACGCGGCTCTGAAAGCCGACTACCAGCGGCTGCTCGATACCTCAAAGGCACAGCCAGGCCTGGTCGCGCAGCAGGAACTCGACGATGCGCAGGCGAAGGCCCTGTCGTCGGCAGCTGAAGTCGATGCGGCGAAGGCCGAGCTCTCCGCGGCGCAGAAGCAGCTGGATGTGTCGCGCGCCGACAACCAGCGCGTGAGCGCGATGGAAAGCTACACCGACGTGACGGCGCCGCTCGATGGCGTGATCGTATGGCGCTATGCGGATACCGGGGCGCTGATCCAGTCTGGCGTGAACTCGAACAGCCAGGACCTGCCGATTGTGAAGCTGGCGCAGAGCGGCACCATGCGCCTGCGGCTGCCAGTGCCGGAAGCCTACGTGCGCTACGTGCATCTGGGCGATCCGGTTGAGCTGCGAGTGGACGCACTGGGACGTTCGTTTCAGGGTAAAGTCGTGCGCTTTACGCGGGAGCTGAACTTCGAGACCCGCACGATGGAGACCGAGATCGACGTGCCGAACAAGGACCTCACCATCGACGCCGGGATGTACGCCAACGCGATGATGCGTCTGGCCCACGCGGAAAACGTGATGACAGTTCCCGTGGGGGCGCTGGTACTCGCGGGCAATCAGCGGACGGTTTATGTCCTCAATGCCGACAACCGGATCGAGATTCGGCCGGTGCGGGTGGGGATCCAGGGAAATCAGCTGGCGGAAATCGAAAGCGGCCTGCAGGAAGGGGACCGCGTGATTCTGGGCGGCCAGGGCAAATATCAGCAGAACGAGCAGGTGAGCCCAGTCGTGGAAAAAACGCCCGCCTCGGAAACAGCTCCGCAAAGCGGCGGAATGATCGACATGAACGCACAAGAGAGCTCGCAGAGCGGGGGCGCATAAAGAATGCCGAAGTTTGCGCTGCGCTTTCCGTATTTCATCCTGATGCTGTGCCTGATGATCATGCTGGTCGGCATGGTGAACCTCTTCCGCATGCCGGTGGATCTTTTCCCGGATATCGACATGCCGGTGGTGGTGGTGGCCACGTTTTACAACGGCATGCCGCCCCAGCAGATTGAAGCCGACATTACCGATACCTTCGAGCGCTTCTTTACGCTGGCGGCCAACGTGGACCACAGCGAGTCGCGCTCCCTGACCGGCGTGAGCCTGATCAAGATTTATTTCCGGCCGGGAACCGATCCGAACGCCGCGCTGAGCAACATCGCGAACCTCGCCATGGCCGACCTGCGGCGTCTGCCCCCGGGCACGCTGCCGCCGGTGGTGCTCGGACTGACGGCTTCGTCGCAGCCGGTTTGCCTGGTGACTCTGGAAGGGAAGGGCCTGAACGAAACGCAGCTAAAGGATCTGGCGCAGTTTGAGGTGCGCAACCAGATCTCGAACGTGCAGGGCGCGTCGGTCCCGCAGCCATACGGCGGCACCTACCGGCAGATTCAGGTGTACGTCGATCCGCTGAAGATGGAAGCGCGCAACCTGAGCCTGAGCGATGTGGTGCAGGGCGTCGACAGCTCCAACCTGATTCTGCCCGCCGGCGATGTGCGCATCGGCAACAAGGATTACAACATTTACGCGAACAGCCAGTTCCCCACGGCGGAATCGATGAACCAGATGCCGCTGAAGTCCGTAGGGAACGGATCGGTGCTGGTCGCCGACATCGGTCACGCGGTCGATGCGGGCGCGCTGCAGTACAATATCGTTCGCATCAATGGCCAGCGGTCGGTGTATGTCCCAATTTTCAAGCAGGGCGGCAACAGCAACACCATCACGATCGTGGACGGCATCAAGGCCGCGATTCAGCACCTGGTCGATATCCCCGCTTCGCTCAAAACAGCGGTGGTGTTTGATCAATCCGTCTTTGTGAAGCAGGCGCTGTGGAACGTGGGCAAGGAAGGCGGCATCGGGCTCGTTCTGACCGGGCTCATGATTCTGCTGTTCCTGGGCAGTCCGCGCGCCACCATTGCCGTCATGCTCTCGGTGCCGCTGTCGGCGCTGGCCTGTCTGCTGATGACCAGCGGCATGGGCGGATCGATCAATACCATGATCCTCGGCGGTCTGGCCCTGGCCTTTTCCCGGCTGATCGACAACGGCGTGGTGGTCCTCGAAAATATCTTCCGCTACATGGAACTGGGCGAGCCGCCGCGGATTGCCGCTGAGCGGGGCGGCTCGGAAGTTTCGCTGGCCGTGCTGGCCGCGACGGTGACCACGTCCATCGTCTTTCTGCCGGTTGCGGCGCTCTCCGGCGTGAGCAAATACCTGTTTACCCCGCTGGCGCTGGGCGTCGTGTTCTCGATGTTCGCCTCGTACGCATTCGCCATGACCGTGATCCCGCTGTTCTGCGCGATGTTCCTGAAGGGGCATGGCGGCACGGAGGCAGGTGAGGCCGGTGCGGTACCTGCTGAAGGCGCAGAGCATGCCGAGGCCGGAGTTGCGGACCCGGCGCGAAAGAGGAGGATCGGGTTCCAGCTCATTGTCGACCGGTTCAACGAATACTTCCAGAGGATGGTGCTCTGGTACGAGGGGCTGGTGCGGAAGACGCTGGAGCGTCCGCTGCTGACCACAGTAGTGATTCTGGGATCGGTGATCCTGGTGCTCGCCGTAACCTTCCCGTTCCTTGGGCGTTCGTACTTTCCGCGGACCGATCCGGGGCAGTTTGTCATCGACGTGCGCATGCCAAGCGGAACGCGGCTGGGCGTGAGCAACGATTACATCGCGAAGGTGGAGCAGGTCATCCGGCAGACGGTCAAGCCGGCGGACCTCGGGATGATCGTCTCGAATATCGGAGTCTATCCCGACCTGTCTTCGATTTTCACAACCAACGCCTCCATGGACACGGCCTTTGTCCAGACCAGTCTCAAAGAAGGGCACACGACCGGCAGCTATGCCTACATGCAGCGTGTCCGCGAGAAGCTCGCGCGCCAGATGCCGGAGCTGACGACCTACTTCCAGGCGGGCGGCCTGATCAACGGCGTCATCAATCAGGGGCTGCCGGCGCCGATCGATCTGCAGATCAGCTCGAACAATATGGACGGCGCGTATGCGCTGGCGGAACAACTGGCAGCGAAGATCCGCACCTTTCCGAACGTGAGCGCGACCTATATTCCCCAGG